>LFCJ01000066.1_pt1 | contig 53845 bp, 45 predicted proteins | sample 643141 | NCBI WGS metagenome assembly LFCJ01 (sample SAMN03766243, study PRJNA286221) | soda lake metagenome | biome: soda lake; feature: Kulunda steppe; material: water; isolation source: sample B1-Br-g2 brine of Lake Bitter-1 | place: Russia: Kulunda steppe | collected 2010-07
GCACCGCGCGCGAGGACCGCATCGCGTCTCTGTTCTTCTTCGTGCATTTCATGCAGGAGCGCCCGCGCCAGGCGCGACGCGTGCGGCTGATGAAGGAAATCCTCGCCGCGCTCGAGCGTGAGCTGGGTTAGCGCCCTTGCCCGGCGCAACATGACGTATTATTGACGCTCGCTGGTCGCTGATGTGGCGGTCCCATTGCAACGGCGCATGGCAATACAGGGCGCATGAATCGTTCCAGATCTCTCAGCTTTCTGGAGATGAGCCGCTTCAACGAGCATATGCGCAAGCGCGCTCGTGCGCCGATACCGTGGCTTCTGGGCATGACATGGTCGCAGGCGCGCGCATCGGCTCGCGCCTTTGATCATCCCCACCCCGCCGCTGCCATCGACGCCTATGAGCGCGGCGAGATCGCGAATTACTCGGATCTCAAGATAATCACCACCGCCATCGCGCTCACTGGCGATCACCGCCGCTTCGAGGGCAGCGTCCTCATGTTCGACCCCGCGATCACCTACCCGCCCGGAAACCGGCGCAGGCGCTTCGCCGGGGCGGGGATCGGTGCGGGCTCACTTAACGTTTTCCGCACGCTCACGCGGGATGGCGAACGCCTCTTCGAGAAGACCTATCAGCGCGAAGACGCCTGCTTTCGGCACATGTCCTTCATCCATGAGAACGTGTTGCCGCGGCTCGAGGGCGCGAAATTTCCCGCGCTGCGCGAGATCGCGGCGGGGGACCGGCTCGCCGTGACGTATTTCGAGCAAGTTCCCTATAAGCGGCCAGCGCAGTACGACATCGAGGCGGCGGCGCGGCTCGTGCATACCCTGGCCGCACACGATTTCTCCGATCTCACGGTCCCGGATTTCGCGCTCGATTTCCGCCGTCGCGGCGTCAACCACGGGCGCCACCTGATCTCTCGCAAGCTCGATCGCAACGACCCGGCGCGCGCAGCGCGCATCCTGGCTGATCTGGAGCACTGGGACGCGATCATCGCGGAGTATCCGCGTGTGCTCACCCATGCCGATCTAAACCAATCCAACATCTCCACCGACGGGCATGTGATAGATTGGGACACGGCGGGCTTTTTCCCCTACGGCTACGATGCCGCCTATGCGGCGCATTTTTCCGGCACACCGCTCGATGATCTCGACGCGCTCAACGCGTTCTATCGGCAGTATTTCGAACGTCCCGACGCGCCGCGCGAGGACTGGCTCGCCTTCCTGTTCTTCTTCATGCATTTCATGCATATCGGGCGCCGGCCGCGACGCAACGGCAAGCTGTTTCGTGCCGCACGAGGGACGCTGAAAAGGGCGTTCGGTCCGGCTCCGGAGGCCCTGAGGGCTGCGAGCGCAGGGCGTTCGGCGCCGTAGACCACGCGCAGCTGTGCGACATGCTCAATCATCGATCTCAGCGCAGCGGCCGCGTGCCAGTACTGCGCCGGACGATCTCCCTGGCGAGGTTCGCCTCAATGCGGGCGTCAAATCGGTCGCGTCGCCTGCGAGAAACACCATCTGCGGGCAGTTGCCGAGCTCCTGCGCGCCGCCCAGATCGCTGATCAGAAGGGGGATGTGGCGCTCTGGAGCGGGAGTTGGGGTGAGGCAGCGCGATTGCCGCCGCCGGCAAAGCGGACTATTCCGCGCGCAGCCAGAAGAGGACCACCCGATGCAACGCCGCAGGAGCAGCTCCGAACGGATAGACTCCCCGACCCTCAAGCACCTGTGCGCACAGATCGTCGAGACACCGCCGGGACGGCTGCACAGGCTGTTCGCCGGGGCGCAGCCGTCATGGACGCTGATCCGCTGGCGCGCGCTGCGCATCGGTGACCGCCGCATCAGGCGCGCACTCGGGGCGCATCAGTGCGGCCGCATCGAGAGCTTCCACGATCTCAAGATCGTCACCGCGCTTCTGGCTCTGATCGAGGATCATGACCGCTTCGAGGCCTGCCTGCGCTGTCACGATGCCGCCCTCACCCATCCGGATGCAAACTGGCGGCGCCGGTTTCACGGCACCGGGGTCGGGTCGGAGTCGCTCAATGTCTATCGCCTGCTCGAGGGGCCAGACGGGCACAGCTTCGAAAAGACCTACCGGCGCGATGCCGAAGGGTTTCGCATCATGGCCTTCATCCACGAGGCGGTGCTGCCGCGCGTTGAGGGGGTCGGCTATCCGGCATTGCGCGACCTGCGCCACGGCAACCGGCTGGCACTGGCCTATTTCGACGCCATCGAGGTCGCGCCGCCCGCCACCTTCGATGTCGAGGCCGCCGCGCAGGCAGTGCGGGCGCTGACGCAAACCGATCTCGGCGGTCTCGATGCGCCGCCGGAGGTGACGGAATTTGCGCGCGGCAATTTCCGCCGCTACCGTGCCGCGTTGCAGGAGCGCATTCGCGGCGCGTATCCGGGCCAGGCGGATGCGGCCCTGCAACGGCTGCAGAACTGCGAGGACGAGGTCCGGCAGTATCCGATCGTGCTGTGCCACGGCGATCTCAACCGGCACAATTTCTCCGGCTACGGCCATATCCTGGACTGGGATCTGGCCGGGTTCTTCCCCTATGGCTACGATCCGGCCTATATCGCGGCGCTGGCCCGGCCCTTCAAGCGACTGTCGGTGCTGGAAGAGTTCTACAGCGCCCATTTCCGGCGCGGCAATACAGATACGCAGGACGCGCGCGCCTTCCATTTCTTCTTCCTGCATTTCATGCAGAAATATCCCCGCCAGAAGCGCAATGACCGGCTGTTTCACCAGCTTGTGAGGCGGCTCAATCTCGTGCCGGCAAGGCGTAGACCGCGCGCAGCCGGGCGACATGATCGGCCATCGACATCGGCGCCATCGCGGCGCTCCAGTAATCCTGCGGGCTGATCTCCCCGGCGAGGATCGCCTCGATGCGCGCGGCGAAATCGGCCGCGTCGCCGGCGCGAAACACCATCGCCGGGTAGTTGCCGAGCTCCTGCGCGCCGCCCAGATCGCTGGTCAGCAGCGGGATGTGGCGCGCATGCATCTCGATGGCGACCTGCGGCAGGTTGTCCTCCCACAGCACCGGCACCACGCCGACATCGACATCGGCGAGCAGATCGTCGAGCCCGTCATGGCTGTAGCCATCGACATGGCGCAGCCCGGCCAGCCGCGCCTTGAGCGCGTGCAGCCGCGCCAGCGTCTCCGGCTCGCGCCGCCCGGCGGCCACGATGAGCCGGATCCGCGCGGCCGTCGCGGCGGGCAGCGCCTCGAGCGCATCGAGGAGGAAATAGAACCCCTTGTCGCGGCGCATGTAGCCCAGAAACGCCAGGGTGAGCGTGCCGTCGGCGCCGGTCATCGCCGCGCGCGGGGCGGTGGCGGCGAATTTCTCCGCCTGGGCCGTGCCGATATACGAGGTCTCGAGCAGGTCGGGCGCGATGCCGTGGCGCGCGGCGACCGTACCCACCCGCCCGGAGACGCACAGCACCCGGTCGCACCGGGTGTTGATCAGCTCCACGATCCCGGCGCGGCGCGCGGCGAAGGGGGTGCCGTCGGGGACGGCCGGGGCCGCCACGGCCGGCGCGCGCCGCATGCGCCGCACCAGCCGCGCCGCGAGCCGCCCGGCGCGCACCCCGATCCCGAGCGCGGGGCGAAACAGCCCGTCGAAAAGCCGCGTGCCGGGGCGGATGCCGCGTTTCTTGAGCGTGAAGGCCACCGCATTGGCCAGCCGCACCAGCCGCTCGTCGGGCTTGAAGGGCAGGCAGGCGACGCATTTGCGCCCGGCGGCGAAATCGGTGCAGCTCTCGCGCTCCCGGTGCCACAGATTCACCTGCGGGCAGACCGGGTAGTAATTGTGCAGCATGAGGATCATGCGGGTGCCGGGCCACTCATCCCTGAGCGCGAGCACCTCGGCGGGGATGCCTTCGAGATTGTTGAAATGGATCACGTCGTAAGGGCCGGTGCGCGCGACGAAGTCGCGAAACGCCGCGACCGTGGCGGGATGCGACAGCTGCGCGGGGTTGCCGAAGGAATGGTGCGAGGGCGACAGCGTGCCGGAATTGACGATCTCGAAGCGGCGATGGCGGTCGGCGGCGGGGCCGTGGCGCACCCGCTCCCAGCGGGGCGCGCGCGCGATCAGGTCATGCGAGATCCCTGCAGACAGGAAGGTCGCCTCGATATCGCCCTCGGCGTCGAGCGCGGCCATCAGGTTGCGCTGATAGAGCGACACGCCGCCGCCGCGGCCCTCGTCGTCGAGGTAATCGACCCAGTTGTAGAAGAGCACCTTCATGCTGCGGCATCCACTTGCGCCCCGGGGCGCGATGCGGCCCGCCGCGGCCGTGTGACAGGAAGCGGCGGCGGGCTCAAGCCACTCACGCCATCAGCGCCTCGTGATGCTCGATGGCCTCGTCGAGATCGTCGTAGTAATACAGCTTGCCATCGTGCAGCAGCACCCCCGCATCGCAGTATTCGCGCACCTCGGACATGCGGTGCGACACCAGCAGCGCACTGGAGCGGCGCATGCGCTCGGCGAAGACGGCGCGGCTCTTCTTCTTGAAGCGCGCATCCCCCGTCGCGGTGGCCTCGTCCACGAGATAGGTGTCGAAGGGAATGCCCATCGACACCCCGAAGGCCAGCCGCGACTTCATCCCCGAGGAGTAGCTGCGCAGCGGCATGTGAAAGTGATCGCCGAGCTCGGCGAAATCCTCGACGAAGGCCACCAGCGCATCGGTATCCACCCCGTAGGCGCGCGCGAGAAACAGCACGTTCTGCGCGCCGGTCATCTCGCGGTGAAAGCTGCCCGAATAGCCCACCGGCCAGGAGATCGTCCCGTCCGAGACGATGCGCCCGGTATCGGGGCGCAGCGTGCCGGCGACGAGCTGCAAGAGCGTGGATTTGCCCGCCCCGTTGCGCCCCAGGAGCGCGAGCGACTTGCCCGTGGGCAGCGTCAGCGTCAGATCGTCGATCACCGTGTAGCGCATGCCGCGCACGCGGAAGGACTTGCTCAGATTCTCGAACCGGATCATCGTGCTTGCGTCATTCCCGATCGCGCAGGCTGTAATACACCAGCGCCCCGATGGCCCATATCATCAGCAGGAACAGCCCCGCCAACCCCGCGAGCACCGGTCGCTGCGGATAACCCGCCGTCTGCGGCAGGGTCGGGTTGATATGGGTGGCGAGATAGCGGCTCTGGCGCTGCGCGTTGGAGCGCGCCGAGTCGAGCGCGGTGAGCGCGGCGCGGTAGGCCTCCTCGGCGAATTCGCGGTCGGTGCGCAGGCTCTCGTAATCGGACAGGAGCGTGGGATAATCCGTCCCCGCGACGGTGACATCGCCGGAGGCGAAATTCTCGCGCTCCTGGCGGATGCGTTCGCGGATCACCTCGATGCGCCGGCGTGACTGGCGGCTGCGCGGGTCGTCCTCGTCGGTGCTCTGCAAGAGCAGGTCGTAATCGATGAGCGCCTCGGCGAGCTGCTGTTGCAGGTTGTCGAGCACGCCCATGCGCGCCTGCATGTCGGCCTCGGGGTCGATGATCTGGGTGCGCACGCGAAAATCGGTGAGCTGCTGGCGCACCTCGCGCAGTCGCTCGCCGGCCTCGTCGAGATCGCGCGCGGCCTGGGCCATGGTCTCTTCGCGCGCGGCCTCGTTGAGCGCGTTGATCATCACCTGGCTCTCATCGACGATCAGCCGCGCGATCTGGCGCGCCGTCTCGGGGTCGAAGGCGCGCACCTCGACATCGATGAGCCCCGAATTCTGATCGTAGGAGATGCGCACCACCCGGCGCCAGTACCACAGCAGATCCTCGACCGAGGCCCCGGGCCAGATCGCGAAGGCGGGATCATCGGGCCAGTTCTGCCCGTAATGCGCCGCCAGATCGACCTGCTCGTCCACGCGCTCGACGATCTCCTGGCTCTGGATGAATTCATACAGCACGTCGGTATCGGTCGTGCCGCCGCCGCCGCCCATGAAATCGGCGAGTCCGCCCATCAGCTGGCTGGCGGACTCGGTCTCCTCCTGGCGCACGGTAAAGCCGGTGGTGGAGGCATACTGATCCTCGGCGAAGGACCACAGATAGAAGACCACCGCCCCGAACGGCACCAGAACCAGGACGATGAAGGCCAGGAGCAGCCCCCAGTGCCGCCGCTGCATGCGCGCCGGGGTGGCGACGGGGCGGACCTCGACGACCGGCGGCGGCTCCTTCGACCCCGAGCCCTGCTTGCGCGCGCCCTTGCCGCCGCGCCGGCCGCGGCGCTCCCCGGATGCCCCGCCGTCCTGGTGCTCATCCGTCGCTTCGGAGTCGCGCGCGCGGCCGCGTGTCTCGGGGTCACGCGCGCGATCGCGTGCCTCGGGGTCACGCGCGCGATCGCGTGCCTCGGGGTCGTTTCCGGCCTCGGTGTCGGTCCCGGTCTGCGGGGTGTCCTTCGTGCGATCCAAATCCGCGTCCTGACATCGGCCGGTTTGATACTGCCGCGAGTTTTCTACATAATCGCACGAGAGAACGCCAGCGCTGGGGAATCACTGCCCTGACCGACCCGAGCCACCCTCCCCTGCCGACCGAACGCCCGCCGATGCAGCGCTACGCGGCCGGGCGCACGATCATGGCGCTGATCCTGCGCGAGATGTCCACCCGCTACGGCAAGACGCCGGGCGGCTATGTCTGGGCGTTGCTCGAGCCGTTGGGGATGATCGCGGTGCTGTCGATCGGCTTCTCGCTGCTGCTGCGCTCGCCCTCGCTGGGGACGAGCTTCATCCTGTTCTACGCGACGGGGTTCCTGATCTACCACTTTGCACTGAGCATCGCCACGGCGACGGGCAAGTCGATCTCGTTCTCGAAATCGCTGCTGTTCTATCCGCGGGTGACCTGGATCGACGCGATCATCGCGCGGTTCCTGCTCAACACGCTGACCAGCGCGCTCGTCGCCTATATCCTGCTCGCGGTGATCCTTTGGTACACCGAAACGCGCACCGTGATCGACATGGTCGTGGTGCTGCAGACGGCGGGCATGGCGGCGGTGCTGGGGCTCGGGGTCGGCTGCCTGAACTGTTTCCTGATCCATTACTTCCCGGTCTGGGACACGATCTGGTCGATCGCGACGCGGCCGCTCTTCATCCTGTCGGGGGTCATCTACATCTATGAGGATCTGCCGCCGCTGGCGCAGAACGTGCTGTGGTACAACCCGCTGCTCCACATCACCGGGCAGATGCGCAACGGCTTCTACCCGATCTACGATGCGCCCTATGTCTCGCCCGGTTACGTGATGGGCGTCGGGCTGGTCACGATGGTGCTCGGGCTCGTCCTGATGCGGCGCCACCACAAGGAATTGATCAACCTGTAGCGGCGCCGCGCCGGGGGTCAGCGCCGGGCGCGCACCGCTTCGGCACGCCCGCGCTCGCCGGCGGGGCCGGGCGGCTCCGGCCAGTCGATGCGCTCGGGCCAGCCCGGCTGATCGGTGATGTCGCGCAGCGCCTGGCGGTATTTGCGCATCTGCTCGCGGTCGCGCGCGCCCGGCAGGGGCGCATCCTCGAGCTGGGTCCAGTCCGTCGCGGCGAGACGGCGGTCGCGGGCGGCGCGCGCGGCCGCCTCGGCCTCGCGCCGCGCCTGTTCGGAGCGCTCCCGCGCGGTGATGCGCCGGCTCCAGTCAATCCGCGGCATGGTCGGTCTCCTCGGGCTGGGGCAGTGCGATGCGGCCGTCCGGCGGGTCGATGATCGGCTCGGGAAACCGCCGCTCCTGCGGCGCGGCGGGGCCGTGCGGCAGGCGCAGGGTCAGCCGCAGCGCGCCGTCCACGCGCTCCACATCCGATGCGAGCGCCTCGCAATCGACCGCCTCGCGCGGCAGCAGATCGCCGTCGCCCAGATCGGAGAAGTCGAACGTCGCGCCATTGATCGTGAGCGTGTCGCCGTCGCGCGCGAGCGCGAGCGTCGCGCTGCTGCGCTGCGGGGATAGCGTGATGTGCATCGCGGTCATCTCCATGTTCCGATGGCGAACAGGTTCATGTCGAATTCCTCGTAATTCGCGTCCGGGTCGGGGCTGTCATGCGGCCGGCAGGTGACCTCCCATGTGCCGCTGCCGAAATTCGACACCACGTTGAGCGTCGCCGCGCGCCAGCGCGGCTGATGACCGGAGCGTCCGGTCGGATTGCGCGAGGTGTCGGCGCCGCTCCAGCCCGTGGTCCAGACCTCTTCGAAGGAGGCGGGGAAGTCCCAGTTCTGGTTCGTGTCCTCGCTGGGGGTGACGCCCTTTCGCACCTGCCGGGTGCAAAGCTGGACATTCCCCCAGCGCATCACCGTCCCGTTCGCGTTCTCGGTGATTTCGGGCAGCGCGGGCACCCAGTCGGCCCAGTCCGGCGCCGCGGCGTCGCCCGTCCCGACGCGGTAGAAGATCGCGCCATCCACCGAATGCCAGGTCTGGGTGTATTCGCCGACGGCGCGCTGCATGTACTGCATCACGCCGTTGCCACCCAGACCGTTCAGGTTCACGCCGCTCTCGCGGCGATAGAAGCCGGTGCCGACGCCGCTCACATCGTCGAAATCCGCGTTCGGCCAGCCGCCGCATCCTTCCAGCGCGCCGAGGCCGAAGATGCCGCGCAGCGGCCCGCTGGCCAGCGCGAGCACCTTGCCGCCGACCGGGTCGTGATGGCCGCTCGTCACCCCGTCGCCGCCATAGCTGTCGGCGCTGACATCGCGCAGCGTCGCCGCCCCGCTCGCCGCGTCGAGGGTGAGCGCGTCGATCCAGTCGGAGCCGTCCGGGCTGACCCTGAAGCCGTAATCGTCGGTCCCCGCCAGCCCCATCTCGGCGCGCCCGGAAAAGCCCGACTGAAACAGCAGCGACGCCGTGTCGCCTTCGCCGGCCTTGTTGATCACCAGGCGGTGATCGTCGCCCTCGTGATTGAGAAGCGTGCCCGGCGCCGCCACGGCGAGGCGGTTCGTGCTGTCGGCGGTGGCGTTGATGCCGAGGCTGTCGATATCGTCGAGCGGGCCGACCCAGCCGCTGCCATCCCAGATCCGCAGCGTGCCCGCCCCGCGCGACCAGGCGCGCCAGCCCTCGCGCGGCGTGATGAACAGCCAGGCCTCCCCGACCCAGGCCGCCAGCTCGCCGTCATGCCCCACCCAGGCCCCGCTCGCCCCGGTGCCGAGCGCATGGACCTCGCCCGCCTCGGGCAGGCTCGGCGGCGTGGTCGCGTCGAACGCCTCCACCGTGAGCTGCACGAGAATGTCGAGCCGCTCCAGCGCCTCGTTATGGGTGACGTGCTTTTGCGCCTGCGATGGCTGCAGGAACGGCAGGGCGAGATTGTCGGAAACCTCGTCGGACATGGATACCCCCGAATGCGTGACTCGGCGGGCAGTCTGTCCGGGGGGTGTCAAGCGGGGCTGAACCGGGCGTGCGCGGCGTCAGGGCGCGCTTAACCCTCGCGCCTGCGGCGCATGTAGTTCGACACCGCCTTGACCACCCCGGTCTTGCGCTGCTCGAAGCGGGTCTCGGGGTTCTCGCCGAGCAGATAGGCCGCCTGGGCCTGGATCGCGGCGATCTCGCTGCGTAGCTGGCGCTGCTGGCGCGGCGCGAGCTGGTCGGGGTCGAGCTGGTCGAGCCGGCGGCGCAGCTGCTGGATGCGCTTGAGCGCGACGCCGGGCTTTTCGCGCTCGCGGTGTTCCTCCTGCAGGCCCGCCATCGCCGTCATCAGCGCCTCGAGCGCGCCAACGCGCCCCTCTGCGGCCTCGAAGACGGGGCGCAGCCGGGCGCGCTCGTCGCGGTCGGGGGGTGTGTGGCCGCCCTCCCCGGCCGGCTCGAGCAGCCCCTGCTCCTCGCCGAAGCGGCGCAGCGCCGCGCCGGGCAGGTGTTTCGGCACCGGATCGACGAAGGGAAAGCCGCGCCCGGGCGCGCCGGGCAGCTCCGCGCGCGCCGCGATCATCGCAAAGCCGATCACCCGCCACAGCCCGCGCTGCCCCTTGGGCAGCGCGCCGAGCTGCGCGGCGAGCCCGGCAAACAGCGCCTCGGCATCATCGATGCGCGCATAGTCGCCCGGCGCCGCGCACCACTGCGCGAGGTAGCGCTCGGCGAGGGCGAGCTCGTCGATCTCGCGGGTGAGCTGCTCGGGCCCCTCGAGCTGATAGGCCTCGACGATCCAGTCCTCGGGCAGTTCCAGCACGTCGCGCTGGCGGCGCATCTTGAGCCGGCGATTGACCCAGCCATAGCCGAGCTTGGTCTCCGGCGCCATCTGCAGCGCGGCCTCGACGAAATCGAGATCGGCCGTGCCCGTCGCCTCGGGCAGCACCGCCACCACCACCTCGCCGAAGCCGCCGAAACGCGCCGGATCGCGCGCCATCAGCGCGCGCATCGCCGCGAGCCGGCGGTTACCGTTGACGACCACGCCCTCGGCGGTGACCAGCAGCGGCTCGGTCTGCTGGCGCTGGCGTTCGAGCTCGCGCAGGATCGGGCCGCGCGCATCCGCCGCCGCCGTCGCGAGCAGCCCGTGCAGGAGCTGCTGCACCGCCGGGGTCTCGGCCTCGGCGCGCAGGCGCGCCCAGTCGCCGCCGGTGGCGCCGAGATGGGCCTCGAGCTCGGCATTGATGCGGCCGTTATCGACCCGGTAGAGCAGGATGCCCTGATCCACCCGGCCCACCGGCACCTGCACCAGCCCGCCGGGCATGGGCACGAAATGCCCCGGCGGGGCCTTGCCGATCGCCTCGGCAAGGCGCGCGCGGCGGGTTTCGGCATCGGGCGGGGCGATCTGCGGTGCGTCGGACATGGCGGCCTCCTCGGGCCTCAGCCCTGACGCGCCGGGGGTCCGGCGTCAAGCCGCGCCCGGCTCAGGCGAGGATCTCGTCGATCATCGCCTTGAATTCCGCGGCAACCTGCGCATCCGTGCTGCGCGCGGCGACCTGGCGCATGATGTCCTGCGCCAGCCGCCAGTCCGGCCCGCCAAAGGCCCCGGCCACCCGCGCCCAGGCCATCTCCAGGTCCGCCGGATCGAGGCTCTCGGCATAGAAGGGATAATCGTCGCCGAGATAATGCACGGCATTCTCGTCGTCACGGGTAACGATCACCACCGCCCCGACACGGGCGGCGACGAACCCCTTGAGGAACGGCTTCCAGCCAAATCCCGGGCGGTGGCGGCGCACGATCCAGTGGCAGTTGTAGTCCCGCAGCATCCTGAACCAGTCGTCCCCGGCGGATCCCGTGTCGACCAGGGTCACCTCGCCCTGGAGGCTCTCGGGCAGCGTGGTGTTGCGCAGATCGCCGAAATAGCCGGTGCACAGCCGTGTCTGAGTCGCGTTCGAAGGGGTGATGCGAGTGTTGACGTGATGGGTGACAGGAAAGGCGGGCGTGTGCGGGTAGAGGCGGTTCATGTCGATCGCCTGGCGCAGCGAGAAGGTCATGTGTGCATCGAGGATGGCGGCCTTCTCGGGCTTGACCAGCCCATCCAGCCACTCGCCGATCAGGGCGATATTGCGCGACCGCAACGCCCTGAGTGTGGCGGGGTTGATATGCGCCAGCGCCAGCGAGGTCGCGATGACGACCTGGTCGCGAAGCGCCGATGCGTCGCTGACATAGGAGACGTCGAAGACGTCGCCGAGCTGGCGCGAGATGATCTCGCTGAGCTGCTGTCCGCGCAGCACATTGCTGAGCGTCTCCCGCTGGTGCTCCGAATACAGGAAGGTCACCGGGATTCGCGTCGGCCGCCGCGCCGGGGGCCGGGCCTTGATCGCACGGCGCCTGTAACGGACGGCAAAGATGTTGTCCCCGGCCGGGCCGAGGGCGAGCGGCAGGATCGCCGGGGCCGTCCGCGGCGGCGCGGCGTGCAGCAACCGGTAGAGCGCGAGCGCGTCGGCGCCCGGCGCATCGCCCATGAGCGCCCACCACTCCTCCATCAGTGCACGCAGCTCCGGCGCAGCGTGACGACGCCAGATCAGCCCGGTGTCACACACACCCCGGTCGCGCGGCAGATCGGCCGCCGCGCAGGCGCCCGCCTGCGCCAGAACGGCCTCTGCCGGCGCCTCGCCCGTAACCAGCAGTCGCTCGGCGAGGTCATGCCAGTCGCCGCAATGCGCGTCGCGCCAGAGCGCGAAATCATGCCCCATGAGCCAGCGCCCGAGCAGGGTATGCAGATTGCCCACACAGAGCCGGTCGGGGGCCACGTAAAGCGACCACTCCGCCTCGGGCGCCGGATCGGCCAGAACCCGGTGCGGACAGACACGGTAGAGGGACGGATCCGCCCCGGCTACGGGCGCCACGATCGTCCAGCCGGGCGCGGCGACAGCGTGATCGGTGAAACACAGGAAACGCACGCCCTCCGGCATGCCTGCAAGCGGCGGCAGCTGCGGGCGCGCATCGAGACCGGTGGTGTAGACCACGATCCGGCGGGCTGTCTCGGCGGGCAGCTGCGACGGGCGCGTGGCGGCGGGAACGGCCAGGGAGAGATGTGGATACGGCTTCGGCCCGGCAAGGAACGGCAGCGCCGCCGGCCCGGCGAGCCGCGCCCCGGCAAGGGTGCGAACATGCTCCGCGGCCGCGTCCCAGCCCGCGCTGCGGGCGAGCAGAAGGGCTTGCGCCTGCGCCAGGCTGCGTCGTCGCGGCGCGACCCTGCGCAGCCCGCGCAACAGCGGCAGCGCCCGCGCGAGCCGCTCCGGCGGCGCGTCAGCCGCCCAGCTCGCCGCGCGCCTTGCAGCATGGTTGCGCAGCGCCTGCGCGCCGCGCCCCGGTGCGCGCAATACCGCCTGCGCCCGTCGCTTGACCCCGTAACGGCGGATCAGCTCGCGCAGCCGCCCGGCCATCACCCGGACCGGTCGAAAGCCGCGTCCTGCTCGGCGCGCAGCTGCACCGCGAGGCTGTCGGGGTCGAGCTCGACATCGTCGCGGGTGATCACGCTGTCCTTGGCCACGGCCCGGCGCAGCCGCGCGCCCTCGGTGATGCCCATGGGCAGGAGCCGCTCGGCGCGCACCGTCGCGTGGTTCTCGCACAGCCCGTACGCGCAGTAGCCGCCGATCCCGTCGAGCGTCTCGCCCGCGGCGAGATCGGTCTTGGCGGTGGCCACCACATCGACGACCGGCCCGCCGCGCGCCGCGACCACCGTGTCACCGAACAGCACCACCCGCGCCAGCGACAGCGGCACCTCGAAGATCATCAGGTGATAGGGCACGTAGAAGCTGTAGAGCGGCCCCGGTCCGAGCTTGGAATGGGCGAGGTAATGCGCCTGGGTGGCGTCGCGCGCCTCGGCGAAGATGTAGACCCCCGGCGAGGGCTCGGTGCCGAGCACGTAATCGACGATGCCGCCATGGGCGCGCAGCTCCTCGATGTCGTACATCGTCGTGACCTCGTCGATGAAGCCGGGATGCTCCATGCCGATCATGCCGCGCCGCGACACGCCCATGCCGGTGGCGTTGGCGACGATCGCCTGCTCGAAGGCGAGCTTGGTGCCGTCGGCGAAGCTGGTGACCATGGTCTTGCTCTGGCCCCATTTCTCGGCGAAGGCGGCCTGGGTGGTGGGGGTGCGGTAATGGTCGAGCATCCCCTTGATGTTGCCGCACACGAGCGGGCGCAGCCCCATGCTCTCGACGAAGCGCAAGAGGTTGAGCTCGACGCCGGGCTGATCGCCGTCGCAGCCCGTCAGGATCACCCCGGCGGCATCGGCCTTCTGCTTGAGCAGCGGGCCCACCGTGGCGTCGAGCTCGGCATTCATCAGCACCATGTGCTTGCCATGCGCGATCGCCAGCATCGTCACCCGCGCGCCGTATTCGACATGGCCGGTGGCCTCGAGCAGCGCCTCGATGCCCTCGGCGGCGCAGACGATCTCGGGATCATCGGTGACGGCATAGTGCCCCGCGGCCATCGCCTCGGCGAGCTGATCCGCGCTCGCCACCTCCCTGATGCGTTCGCGCGAGACGCCGAAATCGGCATAGGCGCGGATCGCGGCCGCCACGGTGCGGTTGCAGATCACCGGGATGTCGAGGCCGGGCATGTGGTTGAGCACCTGGTTGACGATGCCGCGGCCCATGAAGCCCGCCCCGATCATGGCGAAACGCACCGGGTTGCCGGCCTCGGCGCGCGCCTTCAGCGCGGTATCGACGAGAATCATGTGCTCTTCCCTTCACCCGTGACGGCGCGCCCTTGCGCCCCGGCGCAGGCGGGGTGACCCTGCCGGCAACCGAGGGGAGGGAGCGTATGCAGTTCTTCGAGACCAGCCTGCCCGGCGCGATGCGCATCGAGCTCGACAAGCGCGGCGATGCGCGCGGCTTCTTCGCGCGGGTCTTCTGCGAAGAGGAGTTCGCCGCCGCCGGGCTCACGACGCGCTTCGTGCAGATCAACCATTCGCGCAGCACCGGGCGCGGCACGATCCGCGGGCTGCATTTCCAGCGCCCGCCGCATGGCGAGGTCAAGCTGATGCGCGCGGTGCGCGGCGCGATCTTCGACGTGATCGTGGATCTGCGCGCGGACTCGCCCGCCTTCGGCCGCTGGGAGGGCTTCGAGCTCACCGCCGAGGCCGGCACGATGCTCTATGTGCCCGAGGGCTTCGCGCATGGTTTCCAGACGCTCACCGATGAGGTCGAGGTGACCTACCCGGTCTCGGCGCCCTATACGCCCGGCGCCGAGGGCGGGCTGCGCTGGAACGACCCGGCGCTCGCCATCGACTGGCCGCTGCCCGTTGGCACGGTGTCGGACAAGGACGCGGCCTGGCCGGATCTCGATCTCGCCGCGGGCGGGCCGCTCGGGCATGTCACACCTGCGCAGGGCGGCGCCAGTTGAGCTTGGCGTCGATCTGGCCGGTGTCGCGCAGATGGGCGAGCTCCTTGAGCCGGGTGAAGGGCGCATACTCGAACATCTCCTGCGTCAGCCCGACATGCTCGAAGACGGCACGCAGCTCCTGCGCACCGCGCTCGGCGGTCCAGTTGGTGCGAAATTCGGGCATGTGCTCGCGGATCTTGGCAAAGGAGACGCGGTAGCTGCGCGTGTCGCCGCCCGAGGAGCCCACGGTGAGTTCGCAGCCCGGAAAGGTCCGCGCCACGATCTCGGCGATCTCGCGGATGCGGTAATTCTCGCTGTCGGCGCCGACATTGAAGGCCTCGCCGGCGACGGCGTCGCGATCGGCGGTGAGCGCACAGAGCATCGCCTGGCAGATATCGTCGATATGCACGATCGGCCGCCAGGGCGCGCCGTCCGAGGTCATGCGGATCTCGCCGACGGTGTGGGCAAAGCCGCACAGATTGTTGAGCACGAGATCAAAACGCTGGCGCGGGCTGGCGCCGTAGGCGGTGGCGTTGCGCATGAAGACGGGGGCGAAGGTTTCGTCCTGCAGCTCCCTGAGCCCCTCCTCGACGAGGATCTTGCAGCGCGCATAGGCAGTCTGCGGGGCGAGCTCGGAGGTTTCGGTGCGCATCTCGTCGCCGCCGGCGCCGTATGTCGAGCAGGACGAGGCCTGGATGAAGCGCTTCACCCCGGCCTCGCGCGCCATGCGCCCGAGCCCGACCGAGCCCTCGTGATTGATCGCCATGGTCAGGCCGGGGTCGTTCGCGCCGATCGGGTCGTTGGACAGCTCGGCGAGATGGATGACGGCATCGAAGCCGCGCAGATCCTCCACGGTGATCGCGCGCTGGTCCTTCGTCAGGATCATCGGCCGCGCGCGCCCGTCATTGTAGAGCCAGCCGCGGCGATAGAAGCCGGTATCGAGCCCCACCACCTCGTGGCCCGCCTCGATGAGCTTGGGGGCCATGATCGCGCCGATGTAACCGTCGGCCCCGGTGAGGAATACCTTCATGCGCTCACTTCTTCACTGCGCCGCGGCGCGGGGTTGCCAGATCTTCCAGGGCGCGTCGCCCGCCTCGGCCATCTTCTGCAGAACCTGCTTGTCGCGCAGCGTGTCCATGTTCTGCCAGAAGCCACGATGGTGATAGACGGCAAGCTCGCCGCGCTCCACGAGCCGGTGCAGCGGCTCCTGCTCCCAGACCGTGTCGTCGCCGTCCACGAGATCGATCACACCGGGCTCGCAGACGAAGAAGCCGCCATTGATGAGATGCCCGTCGCGCGAACTCTTCTCGCGAAAGCCGCGCACGCGGGTGCTGTCGGGGTCGAGATCGAGCGCGCCGAAACGGCCGGGCTGCTGCACGGCGGTCACCGTGGCCATGGTGCCCTCGCGGCGGTGAAAATCGATCAGCGCGGTGATGTCGATGTCGCTGACGCCGTCGCCATAGGTCAGGCAGAAGGTCTCGTCGCCGATATAATCGCGCACCCGCGCGAGCCGCCCGCCCGTCATCGTCTCGAGCCCGGTATCGGCGAGGGTGACGCGCCAGGGTTCGGCGGCGGCGCGCTCGACCTCGACGGTGTTGGTGGCCAGATCGATCGTGAAATCGCCCGAGCGGTGATACAGATTGAGGAAGTAATCCTTGATCAGGTGGCCCTTGTAGCCGCAGCAGATCACGAAATCCGTCAGCCCGTGGGCGGCGTAGATCTTCATGATGTGCCACAGGATCGGCATCGAGTCGATCTCGACCAGCGGCTTGGGGACGATGCTCGTTTCCTCGCTGATTCGGGTGCCATATCCGCCGGCGAATATAACGACTTTCATATGCTCAATCTTTTGCTGTGAGAGCGAATCCCCTGTTCGCGGCAAGCTACCACGAGATCTGCCGCTTCCAAATATTTCTTTTCTTATTCCAGTTACTTGTTGGTTCGCACAATGCGATTCCGGGCCGCCGGACAAGCAACCGGGACGTGTGCGCCCGAAGCGGTCAGCGCCCCGGTCAAGCTTTTGCTTCGCTCGCCGCTTTGGCGGTGTCACCCAGCACTGCAAGCGTGCGTTCGAAAAGATCCAGCCATTGCCACCCGATGATATCGAGGGTGTGGCTGCGGCTGATATCGTCCAGCGCCTGACGCGAGAGCCGCGTGCGCAGCGCCGGATTGCGCAGCCGGTCGATATTGTCGCGAAATTCCGCTGCGTCGCCGAACAGCAGCCCGTTCTCGTCATGCCGGATCACGCTGCGATAGGCAGGGTGGTCCTGGGCGACCACGGGTATCCCCGCCGCCATGCACATGACCACCCGGTTGGATGACTTGATCGCGTTATAATCCCGGTCCGGCAGTGGCAGAACGGAGAAAGCATAGTCTTCGAAGATCTTCGGGAAATCCTCGAGCCGCCACCAGCGCGTCGCCTCGGGGTGGTTCGAGATCGTATCGATCTGCGCGACGGGGCCGGATTGCTGCTCCACCTCCTGCATGAAGGTCCGGAATTCCTCGAAGTTGAACGTGCTGCCGACCCACACCCCGCGAAACGGGCGATGCTCTTCGGGAGTGGCGCTGCGTGACCAGGAGATGCCGAATTCCGCCGGATCCTCGATCACGACGGGGTCGCGCCCGGTCTGCTGCGCGATGTCCCGCGCCATCCCCTGCGACGGGCAGACGAACACATCCACCTGCGGGGCGAAGTCGTAGCCATCACGCTTGTCACAGTCCACGAAGACGACGCGGCTGCCGAGCCGGCGCGCGAGCGCCATCAGGAGCTTGGCGTTGCGTCCAGCGACCTTCTGAAACACGACCAGATGCGGGCGCAGCCATATCAGCCGCAGGATCGCGTCCAGCAGGCGGCGCCGGGAGATCTCGCTGGAATAATGCGCCGGGGGGCGGTGCAGGATATCGGCGCGCCAGCCCGGCCGGGCATTCATCCAATCGATGATCAGGTAGCCCTGCAACCGCGCACTCGCAACCGTGCGTGGCCCCAGCAGGACCCAGCCAACACGTTTCATCCGGCATCCCCCATCTGGCATATCCGCCCCGGCCACTGTGGTCCGGACTGGCGGGCCGAGCAAGCTGTTCGGGCCGAACCGGCGCCGTCACCCTGCGCAGGCATCGCCGCAGCGCTCCCCGTCAGCGCGACGCCGCGCGCCGGATCCGGCGCAACCGGTGGCGCAGCTTCTCGAGCGGTGCGTCAGCAAGCCATTGCCGTCCCGTGAGCACCACGCGCATCCCGACCGGGGCCACCGCGCGGCTGAGCTCGGGCCAGGGCCGCGCGGGCCGCGCCTTCCCGGCAAGCCTGCCGAGCAGGTCGCCCCAGCGATAGGGTTGATGCAGCGGCACCGTATCGAGGTTGTTCTTGCCGACTCCAACCCGGATCCGGTTCAGCGCACGGCTCCAGGCCGGTTCGGGATCCGCAAGGGCTTCGCGCATCAGCCCGTCGAGAAGCAGCGCGGGTTCGCGCGGCCCCGCCCCGGCGCAGGCCGCGTCGAGCCGGGCAGCGAACGCCTGCGCCTGCCGGGCGAGCTGCTCTTCCTGATGCCGGGCGTGCGGATCCGCATCGGCACAGACCGGCTGCGCCCGCTCCTGCGCGTCGAGCGCGTAACGCTGCACCGCGCCGTGCGGCGCGCCGCTCAGGACATGCTCGAGAAGGACAGTGCGCCCGACGATCGCGCGCACGCCGGTCTGATGGCTCCAATCGGCCCCGGCCGCGTGGAATAGCGCCTCCACGGGGCCGGTTTCGGCCGGGCTGTAGGGCTGGCGCGACATCCCGAGATAGAGACCCCGCGTGACGATGCGCGGCGCGCGGTGGCGCAGAAGCGCGCCCAACAGTCTCTGCGTCGTCAACTGCCAGCCCAGATCGACGATCGCGAAGCGTTCCGGCTCGAAGAGCTTCTCAGCCTCGAAATAGGCGAGCGCGGCATCGCGGCGCGTCTTCGCGGTGGCGGCGATCTGCGTGCTCAGCGGCGGGCGGCACAGCCGCGCCATGAGCTCGGCCTCCTGCTCGGATGTAAGCTCACCCTCCGGCCGCAGCGCTGCGGCGAGATCGGCGAGCGCGGGATGGCTGCGGTCGAGTTCGAGCTTGGCGAGGATCGTGTCGAGGTGGCGGCGCTCAAAGGGGCGGATCAGCCAGGGCATTTCCCCGGGCTGCGCGCGCACCACCGCGGGCAGGTAGAGCGCCTGGCGCGAGGCATAGAGATACCGGCACTCGATGCCGTCGAAAAGGCGCGGCATGGCCTGCGCCATGCGCCAGAGCCGGTAACAGTCGCGCGACATGAAATAGAGCCGCGCGATCCCGCCGGCGCGCGCGCGCCCGGCCAGCCAGCAGGCGAAGAGAAACAGGAACGGCCCGGAGAAGGCGGCCGTGAAATCGCCGGACGCTTCCTCGTCGGTTCCCAGGCCGTCGAGACGGAAGCGGCGCATCGCCCCGACGAGCCGCGACACGAAGAGCCCATCGCGCGGCGCGGCCGCGGCCAGCAGCGCGCGCTCGATCCGGGTCAGCCGGGTTGCAGTGACGCGCCGCGCCCGGATGCCGACGCGGCGCGCCATCGTCACATCGGCGCGCCAGTTATCGCCAAGATGCGTCATGCCCGACGCCGCAATACCCTCGCGCTCGAGTGCATGTCGAAACAGTGCGCCTGAGCGCGACTTGGTGACACCGATCTCGCCCGAGACATAAACATTCTCCCGCGTCGCCGGAAAACCGGCGGCGGCGAGGGCGGCGCGGATCGCCTCCGCGGGCAGGTAGCTGTCGGAGATGAACACGATGCGCGCACCCTCGGCGTCGAGCGCGCGCACCTCGTCCAGAACGACGCGGTTCGGGCCGAGCACGGCCGCCTCGGCGGCAAGCTCGGCGGCCATGCCCGCCTGCGGATCGACCCCCGGCAGCATTCCGGCGAGCACCTGCCAGATCTCGGCGAGGGTGACGTCCTCGGCCGTGCTGGCGCGCCGCGCCTCGGCCTGGGCCTGTTTGCGGCTACTGAAGAAAATGTGCCGGTAACCGGGGCCGAGCAATGGCTCGAGCTCCGCCGCGAGGTCTTCGGCCAGCGCGAAGAAAAGATCCGACGGCACCGCGAGGTCGCGCACGAGGCACGTGTCGAAGACATCGAAGGAATGGCATTGCGCGGTCACATGCACCCTCAGTCGATCAGCCGGCGCAGATACGCGCCGTAGGCCGACTTGCCCAGAAACCGCGCCCGCTCGGCCAGTGCGGCGGCGTCGATCCAGCCCCGGTCGAAGGCGATCTCCTCGGGGCAGCCCATCTGCATGCCCTGCCGGTCCTGCAGGGTGCGCACGAAATTGCCCGCATCCAGAAGGCTGCCATGGGTGCCGGTATCGAGCCAGGCATAGCCGCGCCCCATCGTCTCCACCCTGAGCGCCCCCTCGGCGAGATACATCTCCAGCAGGGTGGTGATCTCGAGCTCGCCGCGCGCCGAGGGGGTGACGGCACGGGCGCACTCGGGCGCCGTGCCGTCAAGGAAATAGAGCCCGGTGACGGCGTAATCCGAAGGCGGCTTCTCGGGTTTTTCCACGATCGACGCGGCGCGCCCGCCTTCGTTGAACGCCACCACGCCGTAGCGCTGCGGATCGGAGACGCGGTAGCCGAACACCGTGCCGCCGGGATGCGCATCGGCGCGCGCCAGGAGCTCGGGCAGGCCGTGGCCGAAGAACAGGTTGTCGCCCAGCACCATCGCCGAGGGCGCGCCGGCGAGGAAATCCTCCGCCAGCAGATAGGCCTGCGCCAGCCCCTCCGGCGCGGGCTGCACGATCCAGGTGAACTCCAGCCCCCATTGCGCCCCGTCGCCCATCAGGCGGCGGAACTGCTCGGCGTCGTGCGGGGTGGTGATGATCGCGATCTCGCGGATGCCCGCGAGCATCAGCACCGAGAGCGGGTAGTAGATCATCGGCTTGTCGTAGATCGGCAGGAGCTGTTTCGACAGCCCCATCGTCACCGGGTAGAGCCGGGTGCCGGAGCCGCCGGCGAGGATGATGCCCTTGCGCGTCATGCGCGCAGCTCCTTACGATAATCTCGCGTCATGTGCGCAGCTCCGCCAGCACCGCGTCGAGCGCCGCGCGCCAGTCGGGCGGCGCGACCCCGTAATCGGCCATCAGCGCCGCCCCGTCGAGGCGCGAATTGCGCGGCCGCGGCGCCGGGGTGGGGTATTCGGAGGACGGGATCGCCTCGACGGACACGTCGAGCCCGGCGCGCGCGAAGATCTCGCGCGCAAACGCCGCCCAGCTCACGAAGGGCTGGCCGGCGAAGTGACAGACCCCGCTCACCCCGCGCCCCGCGGCGAAGGCCCCGGCGATGGCGATGAGGGCGGCGGCGATGTCGCCCGCCGCGGTCGGCCCGCCGATCTGATCATCGACGACGCGCAGCGTGCCGCGCTCGGGCCCCACCCGCAGCATCGTCTTCACGAAATTGGACCCGTGCGCGGAGAACACCCAGGAGGTGCGCAGGATCACATGCGCGCCCCCCGCCGCCGCCACGCCGCGCTCGCCGACGAGCTTGGTGCGCCCATAGGCGCCGAGCGGCGCGGGCGCGTCATCGGGGCGCCAGGGCGCGTCACCCGCCCCGTCAAAGACGTAATCGGTGGAGACATGCAGGAAGGGCAGCCCGCGCGCGGCCGCCGCGCGCGCCATCGCGGCGGGGGCGTCGGCGTTGATCACCTGCGCGCGCGCCTCCTCCGCCTCGGCGCGGTCCACCGCCGTATAAGCGGCGGCATTGATGACGAGATCGGCATCGCTGCCCGCGACGATCCGCGCGCAGGCCGCGGGATCCTCGAGATCGGCCGCCTCGCGCCCCAGCGCCTGCATCCGCCAGCCCGCCGGGGCGCGGCGGACAAGCTCGGTGGCGAGCTGGCCGGTGCGGCCGAAGACCAGAACCTTCATGCGCCCGCCCCGTCTTCACGACCCCGCCCCAGCCGCTGCCCGACCCCGTCGCGGTCCTGCAGGGAGCGCCACCAGGCTTCGTTGTCGAGATACCACGCCACGGTGCGTTCGAGCCCCTCGCGCAGCGTCACCGAGGGCCGCCAGCCGAGCTCGGCGCGGATGCGCGCCGGGTCGATGGCATAGCGCGCATCATGGCCGGGCCGGTCGGTGACGAATTCGATCAGCCGCTCATGCGGCGCGCCGCCGGGGCGCATCTCGTCGAGGATGGCGCAGATCATGCGCACGAGGTCGATATTGCGCGCCTCGTTCTCGCCGCCGATATTGTATTGCCGCCCCACCTGCCCGCGCGCGAGCACCGTCAGGAGCGCATCGGCGTGATCCTCGACATGCAGCCAGTCGCGCACATTCTCCCCCGCGCCGTAGACCGGGATCGCCCGGCCCGCGAGCGCACCCAGGATCACCACGGGGATGAGCTTTTCGGGAAACTGGTAGGGCCCGTAATTGTTCGAGCAGTTGGTCACGATCACCGGCAGGCCATAGGTCTCGCCCCAGGCGCGGGCGAGATGGTCGGAGCCGGCCTTGGAGGCGGCATAGGGCGAGTTCGGCGCGTAGGGCGTTTCCTCGGTGAAGGCGCCCTCGGGGCCAAGCGAGCCGTAGACCTCGTCGGTGGAGACATGCACGAAGCGAAACGCCGCGGGCCGGCCCTGCCCCTCCCAATAGGCGCGCGCGGCCTCGAGAAGCGTGCCGGTGCCGGTCACGTTGGTCTCGATGAAGGCCATGGGCCCGTCGATGGAGCGGTCCACATGGCTCTCGGCGGCGAGATGCAGCACCGCGTCGGGGGCGTGGGCGGCGAATACCCGGTCGAGCGCCGCGCGCTCGCGGATATCGGCGTGCTCGAACGCGTAAAGCGGGCTCTCGGCAACCCCGGCGACATTGTCGAGACAGGCCGCGTAGGTCAGCGCGTCGAGATTGACGACGCCGTGCCCCTCGGCCACCGCGCGGCGCACCACCGCCGAGCCGATGAACCCCGCCCCGCCGGTCACGAGCAGCTTCATGCGCCCTCCCGAAACGGGGTCTCGACCGCGCGCAGGACGGGGGCGGCGGCGTCCTTGTCCGACAGGATCGGGTCCGACACCCCCCAGTCGATGCCGATATCGGGATCGTCCCAGCGCACCGCCCCGTCGCAGTCGGGCGCGTAATGGGCCGAGCACTTGTAGAGCAGCTCGCAGTCATCCTCGAGCGTGACGAAGCCGTGCAGGAAGCCCTCGGGGATCAGGAGCTGGCGCCCGTTCGCGGCCGACAGCTCGACGCCGGTCCAGCGGCCGAAGCTCGCCGATCCGGCGCGAAAATCGACCGCGACATCGAAGATGCGCCCGCGCCCGCAGCGCACGAGCTTGGCCTGCGCATGCGGCGGGGCCTGGTAATGCAGCCCGCGCAGCGTGCCCGCCCGCGCCGAGAGCGACTGGTTGTCCTGCACGAAGTCCGTGGTGATGCCGTGCTCGGCGAGCCGGGCGCGGTTATAGACCTCGCAGAAAAAGCCGCGATCGTCGCCGAAACGGCGCGGCTCGAGCACGAGCACCCCGGGCAGATCGGTCGGCGTTACGGTGAGCATCGACCCGTCCCATGCATGTGCGGCACCTTGCAGCTATACCGTGCGCGATGATTTTCAGATACCGAAATTGAACGCGCGGTTGATCCCCACGAATACCGAATGCGAATCGCGATCGCCGTCATCATCGTTGCGCGCCCGGTAGCGATAACCCAGCTCCATCGCCCAGTCCTGGGTGATCTCACGGCTGTAGGTGGCGCCGAAATCGATGCGGTCGAGCCGGTCCGTGCCGTCGGTCTCCTCGTTGCGCGCGAAGGCGGCGCTCAGCCCGATCCCGGAGATGTTGTTGATGTCGTAATCGTAATCCACCCGCGCGACGGTGCGCAGCACGTTGCTGTCATCGAAACGCGGGGTGACATCGCGGGTCAGGCTCGCATTCAGGGTGCCGCGCGGCATGTCGCGGCGGAAATTGAGCGCGGCGGTGGCATCGATGTCGCCATCTGCGGCACGGGTCAGGCCGATGGCGCCGCCGACCGCCCCACGCGGCAGCTCGAAACCGCGCCCGATGCTCGCAGCGGTGCGGATCCCGTCCTCGTCGGTCCGCGCGGTCGCGTCGAAGCTGATGGTCCCGGTTGGACGCTCGTAATCGAGCCCGAGATCGGCATTGACACCGATTTCGCGCTCGGTCTCGCCATCCTCGCGGGTGCGCACCCAGGCCGGGCCGATCGCGGCGTTGCCCGACAGGGTTTCGGAGAACTCGTGCGTCACCCCGAACAGCAGCGCCACCCGGTCGCGTTGGGTCTCGGCGGCGTCGTCGCGCTCGAAGCGGGTCGCATCCAGCGCCACCGTGCCCTCCGTCACCGAGGACAGCCGCAGCCCCAGCTCGGCGCCGAAATCGAAGCGCCAGCTGTCAGCGCGGTCCACGGTCTCGTCGAAATTGCGTTCCGTGTAATCGGCATCGAGACTGAGCCGCACCGGCATGTCGATCCCGATCTCCACACCCGCGCCGAAGCCGATGATCTCGCGCGATCCGCGCCCGCGCAGATCGTCGAGGTCGGGATCGCCGAGATCGAACTCGTCATCGTCGAGCAGATCGTCGAGCGCGATGCGCTCGATATCGGTGCGGTCATAGCGCGCGCGCACGTTCAGCGACGCGCGCGACGCGTCGCGCTGATAATCGAAGGCGAGTTCGCGGTCGCCCAGATCGGTGCTGTCGTCGCGGGTCGGGATGTCGAAGGCCCGCGCCGTGACGGCGCCGCCGAAGGACAGGGACTGGCGCCGGGTCTCGCTGATCAACCCGAAGCCGAGACGGGTGCTGCCGATGACGCTGGTGCCGGGGCTGTCGACGAGCAGCTCGGAATTGCCGTCGACCTCGAGGCGGTTGTCGATATCGAGGATCAGCCGCATGCCGCCGGGGTCATCCTGGGCGGCGGTGCCGCCGCCCCAGAGCCCTGCCCCGGTGGCAAGGCACAGCCCCGCCACCAGACGCCGGCGCGGCGCGCGCCGGGCTGCGAACAGGAATGCCATGGCGGCGCTCCTATTCGAACAGCCGGCGCTCGGGCACCAGCAAGACATCCCCTTCGGCGATCATCACCGGCTGCGACAACCGTGCGCCGCGCTCCAACGCGCGGTAGTCGATCGGATAGACATGCTCCTGGTTGGTCTGCGGATCGACGCGGCGCAGCTGCAGCCGCTTGGTCGCGGCGAATCGGGTCAGCCCGCCGGTCTGGCTGATGAGCTGCATGATCGTGGTGCCGGGTTTGACCTCGACGGGGCCCGGGGCCTCGACCTCGCCCATCACATAGGCGGTGATGAACTCGTCCTCCGGGATCTCGACCTCGTCCAGAGCGAGCAGCCCGACAAAGACATTGGGCTCGTCGGCGAATTGCGGCTCGAGCGCATCGGTCAGCGCGGCATTGATCTGGCTGATGGTGCGCCCGCCGGCGCGGATCGAGCCGGCCAGCGGAAAGGAAATATCGCCATCCGGCTGAACGAGAACGTCGCGGTTCAGATCGGGATCCTCCAGGACCTCGATGCGCAGCGTGTCGCCCGGACGGACCTGATAACTCTGTGCCAGCACCGACGGCGCCGTTATTGCCAGCACGATCATCGCCAGCATGGTGGAAAGAAGAAAACGCATCGGTCATGTCCCCCAGTTACGCGTCCCGGCGGGTGGCGGCAGCACACACACACCATCTCTATTCGTGACCACAGAGCCGTAGCACGGCACAAGACGCCAGTGACAGCATATGCCATCATATCGTTGGAAAATGTACCGGCAATGCAACATGTGCGGGTATGGTGCCCGTGCCGGCGTTTCCCGCCGCCTCAGGGCAGCGAGGTGACCCTGCCGGGTGCGGGCGGCGCGCCGGTGTCGCCCGGCTCGGCCCAGCGGAGCGCCTCGCCGCGCGCGCGCTCGGCGTCGCCGGCGGCAAGCGCGCGGCCCAGGTTGCGCAGCGCCCGCGCCAGCTCGAACTCCGACAGCGCCTCCTCCTGTGCGCACAGGATCTTGGGATGCGCGGTGGGGCGCAGCTCGCGGCCCGAGGACAGCTCCTCGTGCAGCTTCTCGCCAGGGCGCAGGCCGGTCCGGCGGATGCGGATATCGCCATCGGGATTGTCGCTGTCGCGCACCGTGTAGCCCGACGCTTCGATCACCTGCCGCGCCAGGTCGATGATGCGCACCGGCTTGCCCATGTCGAGCACGAAGACCTCGCCCCCCGCGGCGAGGCTGCCCGCGCGCAGCACCAGCCGCGCGGCCTCCTGCGCGGTCATGAAATAGCGCGTCATGCGCGCATCGGTGACGGTGACGGGGCCGCCGCGCGCGACCTGCTCCTGAAACAGCGGGATCACCGAGCCCGACGAGCCCAGCACGTTGCCAAAGCGCACCATCGCGAAGACCGTGCCGCCGCCGCGCCGCGCCAGATCGGCGACCACCAGCTCGGCGAGCCGCTTGGAGGCGCCCATCACGCCGACGGGGCGCACCGCCTTGTCGGTGGAGACCAGGATGAACCGCGCCACCCCCGCCCTGCGCGCCGCCCGCGCCAGGGTGCGCGTGCCCAGCACGTTGTTGGCCAGCCCCGCCAGCGGGTTCGTCTCGACGAGGGGGACATGCTTGTAGGCGGCGGCGTGCAGCACGATCTCGACGCCCTGCGCGGCGAGCACATGCGCGATGTGGCGCCGGTCGGTGACGGTGCCGAGCACGGGCACGATCTCGACGCCCGTGTCGCCGGCCATGCTGCGCAGCTCGCGCTCGATATTGTAGAGCGCGTATTCCGACAGCTCCAGCAGCACCAGCCGCGCCGGCCGGCAATTGAGGACCTGCCGGCACAGCTCGGAGCCGATGGACCCCCCTGCCCCCGAGATCAGCACCACGCGCCCGGCATAGGTCTCGCAGCCCCCCGCGAGCGCGGCGTCGAGCTTGTCGCGCCCCAGGAAGGCGCCGGGCAGCACCGGGGCGAGCTTGTCGAGCAGCGCCTCCTCGCCCACGAGCTGCGCGAAGGAGGGCAGCGCCTGCACCTCGACGCCCAGATCGGCGATGCGCCGGGCGATCTCGGCCTGGCGCGGCTGGCTCAGCGAGGGCATCGCGATGAGCACCCGGTCGATGCCGCGGCTGCGCAGCAACCGGCCCAGCCGCGCCGGCGCATGCACCGGCAGCCCCGCCACGGTGAGTTTCTGCAGCACCGGGTTGTCATCGACGAAGGCAACGGCCTCGATCGAGTCATGCGTCTTGAGCGCGAGGGCGAGCTGGCGCCCGGTGGTGCCGGCGCCGTAGATCAGCACCCGGCTGAACCCCTCGTCGCGCCGGTAGATCACCAGCAGGATCTGCAGCATCAGCATCCGCATCCCCGCCGACAGCGTCAGGAAGAACACCGCGAAGACGGCATAGCTGCCCACCGGCAGCTCGAGCCCGGCGAGATAGGCCAGCACCGCGAAGGTCACCCCGAGCGCGAGCGCCAAGAGCGCGGTCTTGCCGAGCGCCCAGATCTCGTAGGATTTCAGCTGGATCTGGTGGATGCCGAGCGCCGCCGCCAGCGCCGCGGTGAGCAGCACCAGAACCGCCGTGACCAGCCCGATTCCGTCGAGCCCGGCGAACGGCGCGAGCGTGGAGAACTGCACCATCAGCGCCAGCGCCAGCGCCACCGGCACCAGCACGAGATCGACCACCAGCAGGATCGCCTGCTTTTGCGGTCGACTCAGCGCCTTCAGGAACTCGATCATGCACTCCACCATCCCGGCACCCGGCCCCGGCCCGCGCCGGTTCGACCCGCTGGGGCGCTTTCACGCCATCCCGCCCCGTGTACACGCCATCCCGCCCCGTATAACGGTACCCCGGCCGCATCGGCCAGCGCTTTCGCCGCCGCCGCCCGCAAGCGGCGGCCGCCGGCCGCCGTCACAGGCGCGGCGCGAGACGATCCGCCAGCCGCAGCGCAAGCTGCACGATGGTATAGGTCGGGTTGGCATGCCCCCCGGTGGGAAAGACGGAGCTGCCGACGACATAGAGATTGTCCTGCCCCCAGACCTTCAGGTTCGGGTCCACCACCCCGTCACCGGCGCGCGCGCTCATGCGGGTGCCGCCCATCTGGTGATACTGACCCATGAGCCACCCCTCGGGAAACGCCGACTCGTCACTCAGCCAGGGCGCCATGCGCACCCGCCCCGACCCGCTACGCGCCAGGAATTCGCCGTAGCGGATCAGGCTCTCCCTGACGGTGCGCCGGTCCTCCGGGATGCCATGCAGATGCAGCACGGGCGCGGGAATCCCGAAGATGTCGGCGGCGCTGGAGCTCAGCGTGACCCGGTTGCCGGCGTCTGGCGCCTGCTCCCAGGTCGCGATCACCGGGGCCCCGCAGACCAGATCGCGCCCCATCCGCTCCCAGATCCAGGAGCCGATCCCCGGCGCGATGCAGGCAAGATCGTAAGCGAGGGCGCGGGCCCGGCTGTCCGGCTGGGGTGGTTCGGAAATCGCCATCTGGCAATTGAGCAGTCCCAGCTCGCGCCTGGTCGCCGCGTCAAGCGCAAAGAACGACTCCGCTTCCGGATCGAACGCCTCGAGAATCACATCCCCCACCCGCGTATGCGGATGAACCGTCATATACCGGCCCAGGATATCGTTGCGCGGCACCAGCCGGCCCTGCGCGGCGGCGTCGAAATGCAGCAAGAGCCGGCTGTTCTCGATCGCGCCACAGGCGAGGACGAAGCTGCCGGCGCGGATCTGTGCCGAATGTCCCTCGTAATCCTGCACAGCGGCGGCGGTAACACGGCCGTTCCCGGTGCTCAGCCCGGTGACATTGGCCTGCAGGCAAAGCACCGGCCCCTGCTCCGCTTCGAACAGCGGCAGATAGTCCGGCCCGAAACGGACCAGCGGATCGCTCCATTGATACTCCAGCCGCTCCACCCCGTGCGCCAGCGGCTCGTCCGAGAACCCGCCCGGAATCCTCAGAATCCGCGCGGCCGCCGCGCCGTAGGGGTCGAGATCGCGCTTCGCGATGGGCCAGCCGGTCCCGTCAATGCCCGCGCGGGGCTCGAAATCGACCGCGTCGAGCGGCCGGCAGCGGCCGGCCCAGTGATTGGAAGTGCCGCCGAAATAGCGCAGCCGCGAATAATCGAGCCCGTGATAGGCGTCGCCGCGCACCTCGCCGCGATAGACCTCCTGCGAGCGGTCGGAATACTCCCGCCCCCCGGCTTCGAGCACCAGCACCCGCTTGCCCGCCGCGTGCAGCGCCGTGGCCAGCGTCATCCCCGCCGGGCCGCTGCCGACGACACAGACATCGAAAGCGGCCGTCGCACCGAACTCGGGCAGCGACAGGATCATCGCGCGGGACCGGATATAATTCCAGCAGGGTAACCAGGACTGGACATGGCATACTCAAACTAACCGGGTCCAAGCCCACACCATCGGCGGCGCCCGCACAAGCGGCGTGTGCCCCGATTCAATCCACGCGGGTGTGCGCACGGCGAAAAGGCCGCCCCGGCCCGCGCGGCAACCGACCGGTGCGCGGGACGAGCCCGGTGGCGCGCCCCAGCGTCAGCCAGATCAGCCACAGATCGAGCCCGAGGCTGCGCCGGCGCTGGTAGATCAGGTCGAGCCGGGCCTTGCGCGGCACGCAGCGGCGGGCATAGACGCGGTCGGTCTCCTCCGGGGTGGCGCAGCCCGCCAGCAGCGCCTCCTCGCGGGCGTGAAACACCAGCGTCGCAAGCCCCGTCACCCCCGGCCGCGACCGCAATACCCGCGCGTAGAGATCGGGGAAGCGCTCGACATAGGCGCGCAGCGGCGGGCGCGGGCCGACAAGGCTCATATCGCCGCGCAGGATGTTGTAAAGCTGCGGCAGCTCGTCGCCGCGCGTGCGGCGCAGGACGCGCCCCATCGGGGTGATGCGGTCCGACTTGTCGCCGCCCGACACGCCCGCATCCGCCGGGTCGGAGCGCATCGTGCGCAGCTTCCAGAGCGTGAAGCCGCGCGCCGGGGTCTGCATGCGTTCCGAGCCGTGGAGGATCGGCCGCCCCTGGCGCGCCCACATCAGCGCCATCAGCCCCGCAAGCGGCAGCGCCAGCGCCAGCACGAGCGCGGCCGCAAGCCCCAGATCGAGCGCGCGCTTGCCCCCCGTCATGCCAGCGCGCGCCACTCGGCCACCATCGCCGCCGGGTCCGCCGGCGCCAGCGGCACCAGCCCGGCCAGCCGCGTCACGTCGAGGGTGAGCGCGGGCAGCGCCGTCGCCGGCGCCGGGCGCCAGTGCCAGTCATGCCCTGCCGCCACCAGCAGATCCGCCATCGCCACCGCCCCCGGCGCGGCGAGGTTGACCACCCCCGGCAGCCGCCCTCCCGCCGCGGCGCGGTGCACGAGCCCCGCGAGCACCCCGGCAAAGGCGCCGGGGCCGATATAGCTGCGGCGCGGCCCGCGCCCATCGGCGAAGCGATCCAGCGTGACCGCCCCGCGCGCCGCCGCCCCGGCGAGCATGTCGGCGCCCACCACATTGCCGATGCGCAGCACCGTGCAGCCGGGCATGTCCGCGACGGCGCATTCCATCGCGTGCTTGGCGCGGGCGTAGTCGCTGCGCGGATCGGGCGGCGCGGTCTCGGGATGCGGCCCGCCGGCGCCGTAAACCGCCGCCGTCGAGCTCAGGAACACTTGCCGCGCCCCGAGCGCGCGCCCGGCCGCAACGGCGGCGCGCGCCAGATCGGTGTTGCGCGCGAGCATCGCCGCATCGCCCGCCACCACCCCGGCAAGCCCCAGCACCGCATCGACGCGCCCCGCATCGGGCACTGGCGCGGCCAGCGGGTCCCAGATGAGCCCCCCCTCCGGCGCATCCACGCGATACTGCCACAGCACCGCGAGATCGCCGCGCCCGCGCCAGCCCGCGCGCAAGAGCCGCCCCAGCCGCCCCGACGCCCCCATCACGAGCACCCGGGGCGGATCGGTCATCGCGGTATCGGGGGGCAGGGTCATCGCGCATCCGGGCCGTTTCACCGCTCCTTAGCCCGGCGCATGTCCCGCCGCCAAGCCCCGCGATTGCCCCCGCCGGCGCACGGCGTTAGCGTCACGCGCCGCCGGGCGGCGGGACGGGCGTCATCCACGGAACCTGCCATGCTTTGCTTTCACATCGGCCTGCCCAAGACGGCGACGACCTTCCTGCAATGGGAGGTGCTGCCGCGACTGCCGGAGACGATGATCCTGCACAAGGGGCAGGGTCCGGAACTGTCGCGCAAATATCTCAAGGAGGTGACGGGCCATTGCCGGCGCGGGCGGCGGCGGATCTGGCCCAAGCGGTTCTGGCTCGGGCGCGGGATCCGCCGGCGGCTGCGCGCACCGGGCAGCGTGGTGATCACCAACGAGAACATCTCGATGGGGGTGAACGCGGTCTGGACCGGGGAGGGGCCGGGGCCGGGCACGGTCGCGCGGCGGCTGGCGGCGGATGCGGCCGATCTCGGCGTGCCGGCGTCGCAGGTGAGGATCCTGTTCGGGCTGCGCGCGCAGGCGCCCTGGCTGGCCTCGCGCTATGCCGAGTCCGCCAAGGACAACCCGGATTTCGACCAGGCCGGTTTCGCGCGCCATATCACGGCGATCGCGGATGGCACGGCGCGGGCGGCGCCGCTCGACTGGCTCGACTATGCGCATGTATATGACGCGCTGGCTGACGTGTTCGGCCCGCAAAACCTGCTTTTTCTGCCGCTCGAGGCGGTGGAACAGATGAGTGCCGCTGAATGCGCCGGACGGATCGCGGCCTTTCTGGCGTTGCCGCAAGCACCGCAGGCTCCCGCGGCGTTGCCCGAGGCGGCGCGGCGCAATGTGAGCGCGCGCGCCGAAGGGGGCTGGCGGCTGAAATCCGGCAATGGCCATATCGAGCTGACCCCCGCGATGGAAAGCGCGATCGCGGCGCGCTTCGCCGCGACCAATGCCGGGCTGCGCGACCGCACCGGCATCGCCCTGCCCTGAGCGGCGTTTCGCGCGCGAAACGTGGGCCGCGGCTTGCCCCCGTGCGGTGCGGCGTCTACCTCGCGCGCAGGGTATGACGGGGGTGAAGATGCGGGTTCTGTGCGTGGGGGCGGGGCTGTCGGGGGCGGTGATCGCCCGGTCGCTCGCCGAGGCCGGGCATCATGCCACGGTGATCGACGCGCGCGCCCATGCCGCCGGCAACTGCCACACCGAGCGCTGCCCCGAGACCGGCGTGCTCGTGCATGTCTACGGCCCGCACATCTTCCATACCGACGACGCCGAGGTCTGGGACTACGTCAACCGTTTCGAGACCTTCCGCCCCTACCGCAACCGCGTGAAATCCACCGCGCGCGGGGCGGTCTATTCGCTGCCCATCAACCTGCACACCATCAACCAGTTCTTCGGCGCGACGATGCGCCCGGCCGAGGCGCGCGAATTCATCGCCGCGCGCGCCGACAGCACCATCACCGCGCCGCGCAACTTCGAGGAGCAGGCGCTCAGCATGATCGGGCCCGAACTCTACGAGACCTTCATGAAGGGCTACACCGAGAAGCAGTGGGGCTGCAGCCCGCGCGCGCTGCCCGCGAGCATCCTCAAGCGGCTGCCGCTGCGCTTCAACTACGACGACAACTATTTCTTCCACCAGTACCAGGGCATGCCCGAGACCGGCTATACCGCCATGGTCGAGCGCATCCTCGATCATCCCGGCATCGACCTGCATCTCGAGACCCCCTATGCCCCCGAAATGGCCGGCCGGCACGATCACCTCTTCTGGTCGGGGCCGCTCGACGGCTATTTCGCCGATGCGCTCGGCCGGCTGGGCTACCGCACGCTCGATTTCGAGCGCTTCACCGATGACGGCGATCATCAGGGCTGCGCGGTGATGAACTACCCCGACCCGGATGTGCCCTACACTCGCATCACCGAGCACAAGCACTTCGCGCCGTGGGAGGATCACGACCGCACCGTGTGCTACCGCGAATACAGCCGCGCCGCCGGACCCGGCGACATCCCCTATTACCCGATCCGCCTCGTCGAGGAGAAGGCGCTCTTGGCCGATTACATCGCGCGCGCCGAGGCGGAGGAGGGGGTGACCTTCGTGGGCCGGCTCGGCACCTATCGCTATCTCGACATGGATGTGACGATCCGCGAGGCGCTCGACACCGCGAGCGCCTTTCTCGCCCGCGCACCGGGGGCGATGCCCGCCTTCGCCGCCGCGCCGATGTGAGCGCGCGCAACCGTCGCAAGAGCGCGTCGCGTTCATCCGCATTCACGCGCCGCGCTCTGACCTTTTGAAATCGCATGACCAAAGAGCGCAAAACCGGTCCCCACTTTTGCGCGCCATGCTCAAGGCGCCGAGATCGGTCCCGGACCGCGCGCGTCGGCGGCGCCACGGGCGACGGCGCGGCAGGCGCAGAAGCAGGCGCCGGGGCCCGAGCGCGATTGCGCCCGGCCGCGGCGCACGGCAGACTGCGCCCATGACCCTGCCCGCCGCCCTGCCCCGCCTCGACGGGCTCGCCCCCGAGGATGCCGAGGCGCTCACCGATCTCTATATCCGTGGCACGCCGGCCAACACGCTGCGCGCCCATGCGCGCGACCTCGTCTATATCCGCGCCTGGAAGCGCGCCGCCTTCGGCGCCGAGCTCGCCTGGCCCGAGCGCGCGGATGTGACGCTGCGCTTCGTGCTCGACCATGCGCGCGATCTGGCCGCCGAGACCGGCGCGGCGCGCGCGACCGCCGAGACGCTGATCGCGGCCGGGCTGCGCCGGTCGCTCGCCTGCCCGGCCCCGGCGACGCTGGACCGGCGTATCGCGAGCTGGCGCGCCTTTCACCGCATGCGCGATCTGGCCTCGCCCTTTGACGCGCCGCTGATCCGGCAGGCCCGCGCCAAGGCCCGGCGCGCCTGCGCGCGCGCGCCCGCCCCCAAATCGGCCAACCCGATCACCCGTGACGTGCTCGAGGCGATGCTGGGGGTCTGCGATCACAGCCTGCGCGGGGTGCGCGACCGCGCGGTGCTGATGCTGGGCTGGGCGTCGGGCGGACGGCGGCGCGCCGAAATCGCGGGGCTGATGCGCGACGACATCGACACAGGCCCCTTCGCCGAGGATGGGCTGGTCCGGCTGCGGCTTCTCGGCACCAAGACGACCGGGCATGCGCAGCTCGTGCTCAAGGGGCGCGCGGCCGCCGCGCTGATGCGCTGGATCGAGGCCGCGCCGATCCACGAGGGGCCGCTGTTTCGCCCGGTCTCGCGCGCCGACCGCGCCCTCGCGCGCGGCCTCGCCCCCGACGCGATCCGCCGCATCGTCGCGCAGCGTCTCGCGCAGGCGGGCTATCCGCCGGGCTTTGCCGCCCCGCACGGGCTGCGCTCGGGCTTTCTGACCCAGGCCGCGCGCGACGGCGCGCCGCTGGCGGCGGCGATGCGGCTGTCGCTGCACCGCTCGGCCGCGCAGGCGCAGCGCTACTACGCCGATGCCGACCTCGCCGAGAACCCGGCCGCCGATATGCTCGAGTGATGTTTCGCGCGCGAAACGCTCGAGCGCGCCGCGTTCATTCGCCTTCACGCACCGCCATCTAAAATCTTGAAATATAATGATAAAAGAGAGAAAACCGGTCCCCACCTTTGCGCGACATGCTCTCAGCGCGCGAAGACCCGTTCATACGCCGCCAAGAGATGCGGCACCGAATGCGCCCAGGAAAGCTCGGCGAGCACCCTTTCGCGCCCGGCCTGCCCCATCCGCGCCGCGGCCTCGGGGTGCTCGATCAGCCAGGCGAGTTTCGCGGCGAAATCGGCCGGGTCGTTGGCCGCGGCATAGAGCGACGCATCCCCCGCCGAGGCGCGCCCCTCGGTGAGGTCGAACTGCACCACGGGCTTTTCCAGCGCCATGTATTCGATGACCTTGTTCATCGTGGAGATGTCGTTCATCGGGTTCTTCGGATCGGGGCTCACGCCGATATCGGCGGCGTTGAGCACCGCGAGCAGATCATCGCCGTAAAGCGGGCCGGTGAAGGTGACATGCGCGTCGAGCCCGCGCGCGGCCACGTCGGCGCGCACCGTCTCGAGATGCGGGCCGAACCCCACCACGGCGAGATGCACGTCCGCGTGCCCCAGCGCGCGCACCAGGTGATCGAGCGCGGCAATCAGGAGGTCCATCCCCTCCTGCTGGCCGATCACCCCGACATAGCCCAGAAGCGTCCTCGCCCCCTTGCGCGCCGCCGGGTCGCCCGGGCCGGGGACGAATTTCTCGAGCTTGGGCGCCGAGCGCACCGTGAAGACATCGGCGGGGTCCATGCGCCCGCGCGTGGTGGCGATGCGCGCGAAGCTGTCATTGGTGGCGATGGAGACATCGGCGGTGGCGAAGGTCAGCCGCTCCCAGATCCGCAGCACCCGGTAGAGCAGCCCCTTGCGGCCGAATTTCGCCTCGAACAGCTCGGGGCAGACATCGTGATGATCGAAGAGATAGCGCACCCCGGACAGCCGGTAGCGCAGCGCCACGAGGAAGATCAGGTCCGGCGGGTTGCAGCCATGGATGACATCAAAGCCACGCTCGCGCCGCACCCGGCGCGCGAGGCGGAACATATGCCACAGCGCCCCGCCCCATTCGCGCGCATAGGCCGCGGCCCCCGAATGCGCCTCGGGCGGCTCCGGGTAGCGGTAGATATGCACACCCTCGATCTGCTCGTAAGGCGCGTCCCAGCCGCGCCCCGTGGGGCATATCACGCTGACATCGTAGCCCGCCTCGACAAGCGTCGTCGCCTCGAGCCAGACCCGCCGGTCGAGCGGGACGGGCAGGTTCTCCACCACGATCAGGACGCGTTTTCGCTCCATGCCGGCCCCTTACACCCGCCCGGTTTCCATCAGGTGATCGGCCAGCCGCAATCCGAGCTGCGCGGCCGTCAGTGTCGGCGCGGCCTGCGACGAGGTCGGCAGCACCGCCGTCGAGACCACATGCAGGTTGGGGGTACAAAAGCAGGTTCCGCGGTGATCCACCACCCCGTCGCCGGGACGGGCGGCCATGCGCACCGTGCCGATCTGGTGATTGCCATGCCTTGCGGCGGCGAGGACGGCCCCCGCGCGCTCGGGCGCCGGCACGCGGTAGTCGAGCGTGCCGAGCCCCTCGGCCTCGAGCCAGTCGCCGAGCGCGGCATGCGCGCGCACCACGTTCTCGGCGTCGCGTTCGCCGAAACGCAGATCGATGCGCAGACGGCACGCGCCGGTCGCATCGCGGCGATCGGACAGGGTCAGCCGGCTTTCGGGATCGGGCAGATGCTCGCCCTGGTATTCGAGCCCGTAGCGATGCTGCCCGTTGCGCAGGAAGAATCCCGGCATCCGCCGGCGCGCGCCGTAGCGCTGCCACAGAAAGCGCGGCACCGCGGTCGCGGCGGTGACCGGGTCGGTGAGCAGGTTGCGCAGATGCGGGCCGCGGCGATAGGGCGGCGGGCCCAGATGCTTGAGCCGGATCGGCTCGGGGATCAGCCGGCGCCCGAGCCTGGGCAGCGACAGCGCGAGATACGCCGCCGAGAGCGCGCCGGAGCCGTGCTCGGCCGCCCCGATCGGCGGCACGATCGGCCAGAAGGCGATATTGGCCAGCTCCTGCGCCCGCTGCAGCGCGACGTCCGGCGCGAAACGCCGCCGCGCATGACCGTCGCCATCGGCGAAGAAGCTGAGCGCGCGCTCGACCCCGTCCCCGGCGAGCCGGATATCGGCGATCTGGCCGTTCAGATGCCCCATGTAGAACCGTCCCAGCGGCCCGTCCGCGCCGCCGAAACGGCGCGGCTGCGCCGCCTGCGCGTTGAGCAGCAGCTGCGTGACCGCGTTGCCGCCACCGGCGAGGATCACCGCGCGCACCGGCAGCCGCGCCCGCGCCCCGCCGCGCCACAGCTCGAGCGCCGCGACCCGGTCATCGGCGCCGTATTGCAGCCCGCACACCGTCACGCCGAGCGCCACATGCAGATCGCGCCGCTGCGCCAGGGCGCGCGCATGCAGCTTGTCGGTGCGCGGGGTGGCGCTCCAGCGCTCGAGCGTGTCGACGCTGAAGGCGGTGTCGCGGATCGCGATCCCGTCGGGGGCCTTGCGAAACACCGCCGGCCCCGCGCCGAGCAGCGTACAGGCCGCGCCGAGCCACGGGTCGAGATCGGCCCGCCCGATCGGCCAGCCCGCCAGCCCGAGCCAGGGCCGCGGCTCGAAATCGATCGGATCATAGGGCACACAGCGCCCGCCCCACAGCGCCGCCGTGCCGCCGAGCCGGCGCGCGACGGTCATCTCGGGGGCGTGATGGGTCCGGGTATCGGCGCAGTCGGCCTCGGCCAGAGCCTGCGCGGCCGCATCGCTGCGCCGGGTGCCGCTTTCGAGCACCAGCACCCGGCGCCCGCCCTCGGCGAGCCGCAACGCCGTCACCAGCCCGAGCGGCCCCGCCCCGACCACAACCACATCCGCATCGAGCGCGCCCAGCGTCGCGGTATCGGCATGGGTGTGAATCACCGGCGCATCCCGGCGACTCCGGCATCGGCTGCGCCGGACCGCACTGAAAGGACAGGGACGCTCATGGGTGGAACACCGCGCTGCACGGGAGGGTTAGTACCTGGAAATGATGTGCCATCGCGCCGCGTCCACTGCAAGTGGCCGCGATGCGCAAATGTTTCGCGCGCGAAACACCGCCCTCAGCGCCCCTCCCTGAGCCAGGCCGTGAGCCGCTCGCGCAGGGCGTTGTCGACCTTCGGGCCCGAGATGGTGAGCTTCGGCTTCAGATACCCGCCCGTGACCTCGAGGAAGACGCCGGGGCGGATCTCCTGCGCACCCTCGGGCGGCGCGGACGGGCCGGCTGACGGTTTCGGGTCCGGGGCCGGGGCGAGGGCGCGGGTGAGCAGCGCTGCCTCGGCGGCGGCATCGGCCGGGTCGGCCCGGCGCAGCCGCTCGCGCAGCTTCGGCCCCAGCGCCGGGTCGGCCTCCAGCGCCTTCGCCAGCCGCAGTCCCAGCCGCTCGGGGATCGCCGCGGGAAAGCGCAGCGCCCGGTCGAGCGCGTCATGCACCGTCATGAAGGCGCCGATCTTGGAGCGGCGCGGGCGCGAGGCCGCCGCGAACAGCCCGCGCAGCGCCGCCTGCCGGTCCGCATAGACCCCGGCCTCGGCGGCGCGCACCGCGATGCGCGCGCGCTCATAGTAGGACAGGCCGAGCCGGATCTCGTTCTCCTCGACCATCGCCTGGTAGGCCTCCGACGCCTCGGCCGGGCGGCGCAGGAGTGCGAGCACGGTGGCGAACTCCTCCGCGCCGGTCTCGGCGTGCAGCCGGCGCAGTGCTTCGAGCCGGCGCCACCCCGAGATCAGCCCGTAGCCCTCCGCGAGCTCGACGACCTCGATCGGGGTCTGCTGGCCGCGCGCGCGGATGCTCGCGATCAGGTCGGCGAGCGCGTCCTCATCCACCGCGATGCGGTCGCGCACCAGATGATCGGCGCGCACCGCGTCGAGCGGCAGCGCCTGCACGAGCCGGCCCTCGGCGCGCGCGCGGGTGAAGGCCTCGGTCATCTCGCTGAGCGCCGCGGCGGCGGAGCTGTCGCCGCTGACCTGGGCGATCGGAACGCGGCTGCCGGGGGCGGCCTTGATCTCGGGCGCGCCGGGCAGGGGGGTCGGGTCGAGGCGCTTGCGCTTGGCCATGGCTCAGTCTCCTTGCGCCGCCATCCTGGCGCGGGGTGGGTTACGCGGCGGTTGCGCGGGCGTGCGGGGTGTTTCGCATGCGAAACGGTTCGGGCTTAATGCATTGAAAAATAAAGATTTTTTCATTTCCCAAGCGGGATCGCCGGGGGCGGATGTTTCGCGCGCGAAACATACTGCGCGCCGGCTCATTGCGCCGCCTGCCGTGCGAGCTCGTCGCGCCGCCACACGCCGAGCAGCAGCTTCTTGAAGGCGGCATAGGTCTCGTCAAAGGTTTCGCGCCCGCGCGCATAGGTCTCGCGGTTGAAATCGCGGTAGTCGGCCTCGTAGATCCCCGAGACCTGCTCGCCCGCCTGCCCGATCAGCGCCGTGTAGCCCTGGCGCGAGGGCGACAGCGTGCGCCCGAGATAGGCCTGCATGAGGCTGGCGAGCTCACCCTGCTGGGCGGCGTCATAGCGCGTGACGATCGCGCGCACCGCGTCCCACTCGAAGGCCATGCCCTCGCGCCCCAGCGCCTTGGCGGCCATGTTCTCGCCCTCCTCGATGGAGGCGAAGGTCGCGTGCAGCATGTCGAAGAACCGCCCCGTGGAATCGAACTCCAGAAACGATGCGCCGAGCGGCACCAGAAGGATATCCGCCGCCGAGAGCCCGTTGATCGTCAGATACCCGAGCGCGGGCGGGGTATCGAGGATGACGATGTCGTACTGCTCGAGCACCCCGTCGGCCTCGAGGCTCTCGGCGAGCCCGTCCCACAGCTTCCAGCCGCGCGCGGCCATGCGCCAGACCGGGATCTGGAACTCGGCCCAGTAGAGATTGAGCTGCGCGCCGATCAGGTCGATATTGGGCCAGTGCGTGCGCTGCACGATGTCGGCCGTGCTCAGCTTGAGCGCCTCATCGAGCGTGTCGTCGATGGGATGCGGCGGCTCGCCGCGATCCATCCGGGCCTGGTTCTCGCCGCGCAGGTGGCGCCCGTAATGGCGCGCGATCAGCGGAAACACCGTGCCCCATTCATCGGCCACGCGCCCGCCGAAGATCGAGGTCATCGAGCCCTGGCTGTCGAGATCGATGACGAGGACCCGGTAGCCGTCGAGCGCGGCCGACATCGCCAGATGCGCCGCCGTCGAGGTCTTGCCGACCCCGCCCTTGAAATTGGCCACCGCGGTGATCTTGGCGGGCAGGCCCTTGGGGCGGTAGGGCAGGTATTCCTTGGTTTTTGATCCCTCGGCGGCGAAATGCGCGCGCAGGCGCAGCACCTCGTCGAGGGTGAACCATTTCGCGCCGCCCTCGGAATCGCTGTGGCCCTGCGGCAGATCCGGGTTGGCCTTGAGCACGCGGCGAAAATGCGGCGTTGCCACCGGGATCAGATATTTGGTGATCTCCCAGGTCGAGAACAGCCGCAGCCGCTTGCCGCCCTCCGGGTCGAGCCCGCGCCCGGCGAGATCGGCGCGCCCCTTCGCGCAGGCCGCGGCGATCGCGGCAAAGCCCGCCGTGGAGACCGGCGCGTCGAGCGCGGCGCGCGCGCGATCTGGATCGAGATTGAAATAGGGCGGGGGGGAGCTGTCGCCTGTCATGCGTTCTGCCTTGTGTGCGCTCTTTTGGGTAACATACGCGAAATCGGCGCACATGCAAAGCGGATGCGCACACACCCTTGCTTTTCATTGCATTTTCAGCGCTTCAAGCTGCGCTCCGGGCGGTTGCTCGAAAAAAATCGCCTGTTAATAGCTGTTAGTAGTACTGTTAAGGAGCCGCGGGGATCATGGAAAATGGCTGCGTTTCAATGAGCTGCGTGCTACGAAGTGGGGCACGGCGACTCTGAAGCCACGTTGCGGCGACTCTGCTCCCACGCTGATGCGATTCCGATCCCCCGTTGCGGCGCTGCGTCGGGATGGACGCGGGCTGTGGATAACTTTAGGCTGGGTGTCACTGAAGCCACGAAACGAGTCGGGCGCAAAAGCCCGCGGGGCAGGGGCATGAGCAGGACCGGATCAGGCGGCGGCGGGCTTCTGCCCGAGCGCCATCCCACGGCGGATTTCTTCGTGTGCGATCTCTTCGGGGCGCTGCCCAAGGATGATCTCGCCTCGATGGAGCATCCGATGTTCTCGCTGGCCACCAAGCCCGACCGGCGGATCCTGACCTACAGCCATAACGGCGTGGAGGTGCAGATCACCCCCTCGATGCGCGGGCTCGCCACGATCCATGACAAGGATATCCTGATCTACTGCATCAGTCAGCTCATGGCGGCGATCAATGCCGGGCGCGCGGTGGGGCAGGTGCTGCATCTGAAGGCGCATGACCTGCTCGTGGCGACCAACCGCGAGACCTCGGGCGACGGCTACAAGCGGCTGCGCGAGGCGTTCGAGCGTCTCGCCGGCACCCGCATCACCACCAACCTGACGACCGGCGGCGAGGAGGTCACCACCGGCTTTGGCCTGATCGAGAGCTGGCAGATCCGCCGACGCTCGACCAGCGGGCGCATGGAGTCGGTGCGCGTCAAGCTGTCGGACTGGCTCTACCGCGCGGTGCTGGCGAAATCGGTGCTCACACTCTCACGCGATTACTTCCGGCTGCGCAAGCCGCTCGAGCGGCGCGTCTACGAGATCGCGCGCAAGCATTGCGGCCGTCAGCCCGACTGGCGCGTCTCGCTCGAGGTGCTGCACCGCAAATCGGGCTCGGCCAGCCCGCGGCGGGTGTTTCGCGCGATGATCCGCGACATGATCGCCGCCGATCACCTGCCCGACTATACCCTCGAGGAGGAACCCGGCGACATCATCCGCGTGCGGGCCCGCGCGCCGGTGATCGCGCCCGGCGAGGCGCCGGTGGTCTCCGAGGCCGCGCTCGAGGAGGCGCGCGCGATGGCGCCGGGGCGCGACGTGCATGCCGCACTGGCCGAATGGCAGGGGTTCTGGGCGCGCTCGGGCCGCGCAAGGCTGCGCGCGCCGGACCGCGCCTTCCTGGGCTGGCTGCGCACGCGGCTGTGAGCCTCAGCGGCGCCGGTCGTCGTCTTGCGCCGAGCGATCCGGGCACAGCAGCAGCACGCCGAGCGTCGCGAGGCCGCCGGCGATCGCCGCGCCGAGATAGGTCAGCCCCACCGCATACCAGGGCCAGCCCACGATCACCCCCGCCGCCGCGCCGAACAGGCCGGATAGGGTTACCACGGTCACCAGAACAGCGGGCATCACGAACTCCAGAAGATCCGCCGGAGCGTGCCGGCACAAGGGTTAAAAAAACGTTTACACGCGGGAGGTGTTTTATTCAAAGGAAAAACACTTCGGGGTTGTTCCCGGTGCCCGCCGCGGCCCCCTGTCCGGTGCCGTCACACGCGCCCGCGCAGCACGCGCGACACCATCCCGGCGAAATTGCGCAGATTGCTGCGCAGCGTATTCTGCCGCGCCGCCGCCGCCAGATGCAACCCGCGGTAGCGCGGCACCGGCCGCCCCAGCACGCGCAGCCCCGCCAGCCGCGCCAGGAGCGCGCGCCGGCGCCCGGACTGCCCCGGCTGCATCCGCGCCAGCCCGGCCGGATCGAAGGCGGCCGTCGTCAGGTGCCCGGCGGCCTCGGCGGCCTCCATCAGGGTGCTGCCGCGCTCGGTGCGCGCGACGATCAGGCTGATGCCGGGCTTTTCGTCGAAGATCGGGTAGCCGCGATCGTCGCACTCCCAGGCATCGGCGCAGACGAGATCGGCCGCCTTGCCGGTACCGTCGGCGCAGATCTTGCAGCGGTGCTGGACATGGCGCGAGAGCACGCCGCCCCAGCTGTCATGGTAGCTCATCGAGCGTTCCGCCCCGCCGCGCAGCCGCGCCGTCGCCCGCCCCGGCCAGCCACGGCCGCGATAGCGGAAGGCCGCGGTCTCGGATTCGGCGGCGCCGAGCCGGTCGAGCACCTCGCGCGCCCCCGCGAGCGCCGGCACCCCCGCGCAGAAGAAGGACAGCATCACCGGGATGCGCGCAGCGACCCGCGCATCCCGCCCCGCCAGCGCGCGCAGCGCCGCCACGTCGCAGGGCTTGCCCACGAAGGCGAACCGCCCGGCCTCGTCGAGGCGGTCGGCAAGATCGGCCAACGGGCTCGAGGGCGCATAGCGCGACCCCGCCGCCGCCTGCACCTCGGCCGGGGTGCGCGACAGCACCGTGACATTGCCGATCGCGAGATCCGGCGCCGCCGCGGTCTGAATGACGCCGTCCACCGCGCCCGTCTCCAGCAGATGCACCAGCACCGCCGAGAGCGCGCCCCCCGAGGAGGCCGCATGGCGCAGCTCCGGATCCGTGGCGTGGCCGGTGCGCATCGCCCGGTACGGGCCCCACAGCACGTCGTCCCTGCGCCCCGCCGCCTCGACGCTCTGGCCCAGACCGGGGCAGAGCGCGGCGATGTGCGCCTCCTCATCCGCGCTCAGCGCCGCTGTCTGGCGCGGGCGCAGCAGGCCGGGCGCGACCGTCTCCATCGTGATCCGCCCCGGCGCCACCAGCGCGCAGCCGCCGCAGCCCGAACACAGCGCCCCGCGTTCGACACGGGCCAGGGCGGGGGAGGGGGGGAATGCCGACTCGGTCATGGGGTGCCTTGCGCTGCTGCGCCCCTGTCCTGCCACAGAAACCGGTCCGCGGCACGCCCCTGCGGCGCGATTGACAGCCCCGCCCGGCTCGGGCCTTGTCGCGGGGAAACGGAGCTGGGGATGATCATCGCGATGTCCTGGTCAGCGGCGCTGTCGGGCTGCATCGACGGGCGCTGGAGCCCGGTTGCGCATGATGCGCATCTGTTGGGCTGGAGCGTGACCGCCGCCTATGGCGCCGCGGCGCTCGCGGCGGCGTGGCGCGTTGGGGCGGGGTCGCGGGCAGGAGGCGGGTCGCGGGCAGGAGGCGGGTCGCGGGCCGTCTGGATCGGGGTGGCGCTGCTGATGGTGGTTCTCGCGTTCAACAAGCAGCTCGATCTGCATGTGCTGATGACGGTTGCGGGGCGGTGCCTGGCGCAGGAGCAGGGCTGGATGGCGCAGCGCCGCGCGGTGCAGGCAGCGCTGGTCGTGGCGGCGGCGCTTGGCGCGCTTGCGGCGGGGTGGGGCGTGTTGCGCGCGCTGCGCGGGCGCTGGCGCGCGCATGCGGGGCTGCTCGCGGGGCTCGGGCTGGTGGCGGCGTTCATGCTGCTGCGCGCGGCCGAACTCAACCATCTCGCCGCGTCGCTCGGCACCGATGCGATCGCGGGGCCGGCGCTGCGCGGGCTGGAGCTCGCCGGGCCCTGTGTTATCCTCGTCGCCGCGCTGCGGCGCCCCGCCCCGGCGCCGTGCCGGGGCGCATTCGGAGATCCCTGATGCTCGACTTCACCGGCCTTCCCAAACAGTGGCTGATCGCGCCGGAGCTGGCGGATGATCCCGTCGCCGGCAAGCGTGACGCCTTCGCCGGCTGGCAGATCGCGGCGGCGCAGGCGGTGCCGATCCTGCGGCTGTGCGATGCGGCGGGGGCGCAGGTGGGGCGGCTCATCGGCTGGGTGATCGACGGGGCGGATTTTCACCGCGCCGACGGCACACTCACCCTCGCCGCCGGCGAGACCCCCGAGGATCGCTTCGCGCGGCTGGCCGGGCGCTTCGTGATGCTCTGGCGCGGCGGCGACGGGCGGGTGCGGCTGCGCGAGGACGCCGCGGGCGGGCTGCCGGCGATCCATGCGCCCGAAATGCGCGCGGTCGGCGCGACGGTGACGGCGCTCGATCAACTCGGCACGCTGCCGGTCGATCCCGATATCGAGGCGATCTTCGACTTCCCGGCGCGGCGCGGATTCCTGCCCTTCGGGCTGACGCCACGGCGCGGGGCGCGCCGGCTGATGCCATCGCACGAGCTGACCCTCGATGATTTCATCACCGCGCGGATCTGGCCCGACTCTGCGCTGTGCACGCGTCCGGAGCTTAACGAGGTGCAGATCGCGCGACTGGTTGATGAGGCGGCCGAGATCCTGCGCCGTCATCTGGCTGCGCTTTTGGGCCAGGGCGAGACGGTGCTCTATCTGAGCGGCGGTAACGACTCGCGCATCATTCTCGCGGCGGCGCGCGGGTCGGACCGCTTGCGGGCCGAGACCCTGGGTGATGCACGCACGCTTGAGGTGCATGTTGCGGCCCGGGTGGCGCGCCGGGCCGGACTCGCCCATCGTGCGGTCCCTGTTCTGCCGACGGCTGATGCCGATGTGGCAGCCTGGCTGTCGCGCTCCGGGCGCATGATGTATGATCCGGTCACCCACCTGGCTACGACCGCCGTCGCCAACGATCCCGGCACGCAGCCGCTCACCGGCACCGGCGCCGAGATAACCCGCGCCACCAACTGGACCGCCGAAGATGCCGCGCAGCCCGTTCTGGACCTGCCGCGGCTTCTCGCGCGCGTCCGCATGCCCGATGATCCCCGTATCCGCCGCGCCGGACAAGACTGGCTCGACGTGTTGCCTTCTGCGGATGCGGCAATGGCGCTGGATCTGGCCAAGATCGAGCAGATCCATGGCTGCTGGTCGGGCGCGGCGGTTTATGGTCACCCGCTTGCGCGGCCCTCCATGTCCCCCTTCAGCGGCCAGCGGCTCAACACGATAGCCCTGGCACTCCCGACATCCTACCGGCTTGCGAACGGGTTCTTCCCTGACGTGATGCGTCGGCTCTGGCCCGATTTGCTCGAGGTTCCCGTGAACCGCGCCAGCGGCCTGACGCGGTTGCGCTTCTGGAAGAGCGAGGCCCGCCACCTGGTGCCGGCCGGGGTCAAGCGCGCGCTCAAGCCGCTGCGGTAGCAGCCCGCTCCAGCATCTCGCCAAGCGCCGTCTCGTAATGCGCCAGCCGTTCCAGCCCCAGCTCTGTCGCCGCGCGGGCTTCGCCGGCGATGGCGGCGCGGTTGTCGAAGGCGGCGACGATGCGCGCGAAGATGGCGTCGTTCGTCTCGGTGGTACAATCGACGGTATGATCATAGCCGAGCGCGCCGAACAGCCCGGCGAATTTGCGGCTGTAGGCCATCGGCACCACCGGCACCCCCGTCGACATCGCGGCGATGCAGGCATGCATCCGCGCGCCCATGAAGAAGTCGAGCCCGGCGATGTAGCTCTTGGCCTCTGACGGGGTCACAAAGCGCGGGGCGAGCACCGCGCCGGTCTCCCCGGCGAGCGCCTGCGCGGCGCGGTAATCGTCCTCGACGGGCATCCGCTCCGAGATCACATGCGCCACCAGATGCAGCTCGCAATCGGCCCGGCCGGTGAATTCGGCCGCGATCCGGCGCACCAGCGCCGGGTAGTCGGCCGTCAGCCCGAACATGTTGGCGCCGGTATAGCCGCCACTCATGAGCAGCCCCGACACGTTGAGCCCCACCCGCACCGGCCCCGCCCCGCGCGGGGCGCGCACCTCATGCGGCAGCCGCAGCGCCACGTCGCTCGCCAGCGTGACCTCGCCCGAAAACCCCGCGCGGCGCAGGATGTCGATGGAGACCTGATCGCGCGTGAAGATCGCCGCCGAGCGTGCCATCGAGGCGAAGGCCAGCCGCCGCGCCCAGCCGGCCTTGAACGGCCCGATCGTCTGCGGCGCGAGCACGAGCGGGCAGCGCGCGGCGTGGATATTGGCCTTTGCGGTGATGTATTTGGCGAAGCGCTTGGCACCGTAGATATCCGAGAAGCTGTCACCCGCGCCGATATCGAGCACCAGGTCGCAGCCCCGCGCCGCCGCCAGAAGCCGGCGCGGATTGACGAGATCGCGGCTGCGCATCTCGAAGCGGGTGACATTGGCGGCCCGCACATAGCCTTCCGAGCGCTCGCGCCAGCCGAGGATGACGAAGCGCACCGGGATGCCCCGCGCCGCCGCGGCGGCCTCGACGATGGCGATCTGCGCCACGGTGAGCGCGCCCACCCCGAGATTGTCCGAGGCCGCCGAATGCCACAGAAGGCCGATGGTCAGGGCTTCAGCGTCGCGCACGATACCACCCGCGCAGTTTCATGTAGGTTTCGGGAAAGGCGCTCAGCGCGAATTGCAGCCACAGCCGCGGCGACATCGGCCGCAGCCGCAGCGCCCGGCGCATGAAGCCGCGCGCCGCGCGCGCGCGCCCCTCGCGGATCAGGAACCGCGCCGTGGTGCGGTAGTGATCGGCCAGTACCGGCCCCTCATGCCCGGCCCGGCGCAGCTTGCCTGTGATGCGTACGAAGCTGCGCGCGTGATAGTGTGCCGATTTCGAGATCCGCCCCTGCACACCGGTCTCCGAGATCGGGCTCGGCGTGATCAGCAGCGGGTCCGGGATGAAGCCGATCGGCCCCTGCCGCGTCAGCCGCAGCATGTGATCCCAGTCCACATTGTTGCGCAGCAAGGGATCGCACGGTCCCGCCCCCTCGAGCGCCGCGCGCCGGACCATCAGCGTGGGCAGGTTGATGAGGTTGTTGCGCAGCGTCGCGGCGAAGAGGTCGCCGCTGAGCGGGCGCTCCTGCGGCCAGGGGCGGACATGGCTGCGCATGGCGGCGTAGTCGGGCTCGTCGAGCTCGGTGTGAAACAGCCGGCTCGAATAGACGCCGATGAGATCGGGCCGGGCATCGAGAAAGGCGGCCTGGCGGCTGACGCGGTTGAACACGCAGATATCGTCGCTGTCCATGAAGGCGATGAGTTCGCCGCGCGCGGCCGCCATGCCGTCATTGCGCGCCGCCGCCACGCCGCCATTGCGCGCGCGCCGCACCAGCCGGATGCGCGCATCCCCGAGCGCGTCGAGCGCGGCGGCGAGATCGTCGGAAGAGGCGTCATCCACCACGACGATCTCGAGATCGCGGTAATCCTGCAGGCACAGGCTGGCAATGCTGCGCGCCACGAGATGCGCGCGGTTGAACACCGGCACGATGATGCTGACGCGGGGCGCGCGGTCAGGCGGGGCGGCGGGCTCAGCCATGCGGGCCCCGCCGCGGCGGTGTCGCGCGCGATCGTTTCATGGCGTCGATCATGGCTCCGTCACCTCCCGGAGCATCCGCTCCCACTCTGTCGTGATGCGCTCGGCGCTATAGGCATGCATGCTGTCGATGCAGGCGTCGTGCATCTCGTGCAGTTTTTCCGGCGCCGCAAGCGCATCGGCGAGCGCGACCGCGAGCGCCCCGGCAGGGTCGTCCCCGGCCGGGACCAGAAAGCCGTTCACCCCGTCGCGCACCAGCCCGTTGAGCCCGGCGCAATCGGCGAATCCCATCACCGGCCGGCCCCGGATCAGCGCTTCGGCCACGCTGTTGGGAAACCCCTCGCCCTCGGCGGGATGCACCAGCAGCGCGGCCGCGCCATAGGCGCCGGAGAGATCGCCGACATGGCCTTTCAGGACGACCCGATCTTCGAGCCCGGCGGCGCGGATGCGCGCGGCGAGCCGCCCCGCCTCCGGCCCGTCCCCGAAGATCTCGAGTGTCCAGCCCGCCAGGGCATTGCCCGCGCGGTGCCAGGCCTCGACGAGGAGGTCAAACCGCTTGAGCGCGACCAGCCGCCCCGCCGCGACGACCTTGCGACTGCGCCCGTCCCAGGGCTGCGTGGCGGGCGGAGGGTCGATGATGTTGCCGATCACCCGCACGCGGTCGCGCAGCTCGGGCGGGTACCACGCCGCGAAATCGGGCAGCTGGGTGACCAGCCGGTCCATGTCGTGCAGGACGGCGCGGTTGATGGTGTAGTGAAAGGGGTTGGCGCGTTCGCCGGTGCGGGTGTCGTAGGACAGCTGCGGGTTGTTGCGGTTCGAGCCGACGCGGATCAGCGGATAGCCCGGCGCGCTGCGCGCCAGCGCGATCACCGACCAGTCCATGAAGGCGATGGCCGCGTCGGGGCGCTGCGCCGCGAGCCAGGCCTCGAGCCGGCGGCGGAAGGCGTCGTGACGGTCCAGCCAGAGCAGCTTGCCCGCGGAGCGGGTGGAGTCGAGGCCGAGCCGGCGGCCGGCGCGTTGCATGAGGCTGCGCGCCGGATCGACGAGGCGCCGGCGCAGCGGCCCGCGCTCGGCTGTCGCCGGGCGGATAGGGTCGATGCGTACCCGCGCATCGAGCGGGTAGGGGCATGGATTGCGCGCGCGCTCATGCGCGGCGATGGTGACCTCGTGGCCGCGCGCGGCCAGGCCGTTGGCGATCAGGCAGAGCTGCCGCTGGGCCCCGCCCGGCACGGTGGTCAGGTTGTGCGTGACGAAGGCGATCTTCACGGCGACCTGCTTCGCGCGGTGCTCGGTCTCGGCGCCATCGCGACCTCCTACTCGGCCGCGGCCATCTGGCGAAAGCGGGTGTTCTGTTCGATGAGCGCGTCGAAATCGCCCTCGGCGACGAGCCGGCCCTGCTCGAGCAGGAAGATCGTGTCGCATTTGCGCACCGTGCTCAGCCGGTGCGCGATGAGCACGATCGTCTTCTGCCCGCCGACATTGTCCACCGCCTCCATCACCGCGCGCTCGGTCAGGTTGTCGAGCGCCGAGGTCGCCTCGTCGAGGATCAGCACCTCCGGGTCGTGATAGAGCGCGCGCGCGATGCCCACGCGCTGGCGCTGCCCGCCCGACAGCCGCACCCCGCGCTCGCCGACCTCGGTGGCGTAGCCCTGCGGCAGCTCGGTGCTGACGAAGTCGTGCAGGCTGGCCATGCGCGCGGCGCGCTCCACCGCGGCCATGTCGATCTCGTCCTCGGGGATGCCGAAGGCGATGTTGCCCGCGATGGTGGCGTCGGCGAGATAGATCTGCTGGGGAACGTAGCCGAGCTGATCCTGCCAGCTGCGCCTGTTGCCGGGTGTGATCTCCACCCCGTCCACCAGGAGCGCGCCGGCCTCCGGGTGCAACAGCCCGAGGATCATGTCCGCGACCGAGGACTTGCCCGCCCCGGTGCTGCCCACGAGCCCGACCGTGCTGCATGCCGGGATACGCAGCGACAGCCCTTGCAGCGCCGGCATGTCCGCCTGTGGATAGCTGAAGGTGACGTCGCGCAGCTCGACCGCCGTGGCGAGCCGGGGGGCGGGCGTGGTGGCCACCGGGCGGTCGCGCCAGTCGGTGTCGAGCGCCTCGGTCTCGCGCACGATGTTCTCGAGCGCGGGCAGGTTGAAGCGCACCGTCGAAAGATTCTTGTAAACCTGCTGCAGTGCCGGCATCAGCCGCAGCCCCGCCATCGCGATGAAGCCGATCGTGGGCAGGATCGCCTGGATGTTGCCGCCATCGCGCAACAGCAGGTAGATCAGCACCAGGATCAGCCCGCCAAAGGCCAGCCCCTCGAGCAGGAAGCGCGGCAGCTCGCCGAGGATCCTGGCATTGCTCTGGTGGCGGGCGTATTCATAGGCGCCGTCGCGGAAACGGCGCAGGAAATGGGACTCGAGCCCCATGATCTTGAGATCCTTGAGCCCGCCTGTCGCCTCCTGAACGCTGTGAAAGCGCACCTGGTTGGCCGCGACGCGCTTTTCGCCGGTGCGCCGCAACAGCCCGCGCAGCGCCATGTAGATGCCGCCATACATCCCGCCCAGAAGCACCGCGATCCCCAGCGCGATCCCCGGCTCGACGAGCACCAGAAGCAGGCACAGAAAGGCCGCTGTCACTGCCCCGGCCACGACCTGCATCGCTGGCAGCAGGCAGTTATGCGCCACCTTCATCACCTCGTCGAGGACGGATTTGGAAATCTCGGAGCTGTGGCGGTTGAGAAACCAGGTGTAGGGCTGATTGAGATAGCCCTGCAGCAGCCTTGTGCCGAGCGCATAGCCGCGCATCATCGTGAACCGCGTCATCGCATAGGCGGCGAGCGCCTTGACGACCTGGCTGAGGATCACGACGCCGAGCACCACAAAGCCCAGAAACACCATGAAGCTCTGGGTATCGTCGAAGCCGGTGGCCGCATCGAGCCAGGCCAGCAGCGCGTTGGTCTCGATCATCTCCGGATCGGAGAGCACCTGCAGGAAGGGCAGCACCGCCGCCACCCCGAGGGTCTCGAACATCGCCGCGAGGACCACGATCGCGAAGACCAGAAGGTAGCGGACGCGTTCCCGGGCGGTCAGCAATGACCAGATGGTGCGATAGAGCTGGATCATCGGCGTAATGTCGGTCCCTTGCGTGGCGGAGCGGCCGGGGTGTCGGGCGGTGGGCGGCGCAGCGGCATGTCATCGCCTGCGCGTGCACGAGGCCCGGCATCGCGCGCCGGGCGGCGATAGCGCAGCGCGGCGCCCCCTGCCGGCGCGGTGTCCGGGTCGGGCTGCGCGCGCTCTGCCGCGCCGTCGGCGTCCTGCGTGACGCCGCCAGTATAGAGGAACGCCCCCGCGCCGAGAAAGACGAAAACCATGCTGCTGATCGAGTTCCAGACATGCACCGTGGACAGCGTGAAGGCCAGCCCGGCGAAGCTGACCAGGAAGGCCAGCCGCGCATCCTGCGCCGCGCGCGACAGGTTCTTCAGCCGGATGATGTTGAACACGTTCAGCAGCACCGCGGCCCCCAGGAAGCCGAGTCCCACCAGGCCGTAGCGCATGGCGTTCAGGAGCCAGAAATTGTCCACCGACGCGGTCAGCCAGAAGGGGCGCGGATGGTCGTGATGACCGATGCCGAAGATCGGGTTGTTGAGTACCGCCTGCTTGCCGTATTCGAAGATGTGGATGCGCCAGTAGGCGGTGGTGGGGTTGAGGGTGAAGGTCTGCACGAAGATCTGCACCGGCGTGCGGTTCGACAGAATGTCGATCACCACATAGCCGATCACCGACAGCACCCCGAGCAGCATCCACCGCCCCTTGGTCAGCTTGTCCCATGCGATGAGCCCGCCCTGCACGAAGAGCGATAGCAGCGGTCCCGAGGACAGCGAAGCGAAGGTCATGACGCCGACGAAGGCAACGCGCCGGACCATCACCCCGAAGCGGTCGCGGTAGAGGTAATAGGCGCAGGCGAAGGGGATCGAGGCGTAGAGCCCGTACAGGATCGGATGCGGAAAGCCCGCCTGCACACGGGTAAAGCCGAGCCGCTCGCCGGAATGTTCGTTCCCCACGGGAAAGATGGCGCCGAACAGCTCCCCGATCAGCCAGCGATTGGTGACGAATTCGTGCAGCACGAAGGGCGAGATCACCACGAGGCTTCCCATCAGGTAGCGCACCAGCCGGTCGAAATCCTCCAGCGAACGCACCATGAGCCGGCCGAGCATGTAGCCCCCCAGAAGCTCGACGACCGTGATGCCGCCATTGGTGATGCCCCAGTTGCCGTGATTGTGGGTCAGCGCGACGACGATCCAGAGCGCGTAGAGCACCATGAACCCGTCGACCAGCGTCAGCCGGCCCGCCCGGCCCGACAGCATCATGATCGCCATCGGGACGAAGCCGATCAGCAGGTAGATCCGGAACGGGTCAACGCGGAAATCACCGATATAGATCCGGATCGGCATCAGGACCGCGGCGATGAACAGCCCCAGCAGGATCGGCTTGAGCGCGCCCGAACGGGTCGCCTGTCGGCCCGCGATATCCCCGGCGTCGGTTACCGCCATCTATCCGCTCCAAATCCGCAGCACCGGCACCCGCACCATCGTCGCAGCGCTGCGGCGGGTCATGTGTTCGGGGCTGCCGACCCATACCACCCCTGTATCGCGAACGAAACGACTCGATGACAAGATGGTATAAATCCTGAACAATCTGCGGTTGCCGAATGCCGGCGCGGCGGCGCGGATATCCGGCTCGTCTGCCGCAATCAGCGTACGAATTCGCCAGCCCGTCCCGAGCGGGCGGCCCGCAGCGGTGCCCGGCCGCATGCGGCGGTCGTGCCGTCACGCCGCGCCGCTTCGAGTGCGGTGAAAGCCGCTGACGCGGGCCGTGCCGGGGACGACGCCCCGCGTCAGCGCCCGATGCTGGTATAGGCGAAACCGGCGGCGCGCGCGTCGTCGGGGGTGTAGATGTTGCGCAGATCGGCCATGCGCGGCGTCGTCATGCGCTGTGCGAGCGCGGCGAGGTCGAGCGCGCGGAACTCGTTCCATTCGGTGAGGATGACGATGGCGTCGGCGCCCTCGGCGGCGCGGTAGGGATCGTCCATCCAGTCGACGCCGGGCAGCAGCGCCTCGCCCTCGCGCCGGCCCTGCGGATCGACGACCCGCACCGCCGCGCCGCCGCCCACCAGCGCGGGCACGATGGTCAGCGCGGGTGCGTCGCGCATGTCGTCGGTGTTGGGCTTGAAGGTCACGCCGAGCACCGCGACGGTCTTGCCGTTGACCGACCCGCCGCACAGATCGAGCACCTTGTCGATCATGCGCCGCTTGACGCCGTCATTGACGGTGATCACCGCCTCGGTGATGCGCAGCGGCACGCCGTGTTCCTGCCCGGTGCGCGCGAGCGCGGAGGTGTCCTTGGGAAAGCAGGAGCCGCCATAGCCCGGCCCGGCATGCAGGAACTTGTTGCCGATGCGCCCGTCGAGCCCCATCCCCTTGGCGACCTGCTTGACGTCGGCGCCGACGCGCTCGCACAGCGTGGCGATCTCGTTGATGAAGGAGATCTTCGTCGCGAGGAAGGCATTAGCGGCATACTTGATCATCTCGGCCGACTCGATGTCGGTCTGCAGGATCGGGAATTCGCGCAGGAAGAGCGGGCGGTAGATCTCGGCCATGACCTCGGCGGCGCGCGCGCTCTCGGTGCCGACCACGACGCGGTCGGGGCGCATGAAGTCGTCGATCGCCGCGCCCTCGCGCAGGAATTCCGGGTTCGAGGCGACATCGAGCGCGAGCCCGGGGCGCGTGCGCTCGAGGATGCGCCTGACCTCGCGGTTGGTGCCCACCGGCACGGTCGATTTCGTCACCACCACGGCGTAATCGGTCAGCGCCGCGGCGATCTCCTCGGCCGCGGCATGGACATAGGTCAGATCGGCGTGCCCGTCACCGCGCCGCGTGGGCGTGCCGACCGCGATGAAGACCGCGTCGACCCCGTCCACGGCCTCGGCGAGATCGGTGGTGAAACTCAGCCGCCCGCCGGCGATGTTGCGCGCCATCACGTCCTGCAGGCCCGGCTCGTAGATCGGCACCTCGCCGGCGCGCAGCCGGTCGATCTTGGCCGCGTCCTTGTCGACGCAGACGACGGTGTGGCCGAAATCGGAAAAACATACCCCCGAGACCAGCCCCACATAGCCCGTCCCGATCATCGCGATCTTCATCTCGTTGTCCTTCGAATGCCTGAAGCGATATCCATCGGTTCGCGCCGAAGCGATCCGGCGCATCGCGGCCAAGTGTTAGAGCATCGCACGGGACGGGTCCATCGCGGCGTGCCCGCCTTGAGAGAGCGGCGCGAAGCGGGCATAACGGGGCCGCGCGGAGGAATGGCAGAGCGGTCGATTGCAGCGGTCTTGAAAACCGCCGAAGGGGAAACCCTTCCGTGGGTTCGAATCCCACTTCCTCCGCCAGCCCTGGCGCCCAAGGCCATGACAAATAACGGCATTTCATTACACCCTGCACATTGACCGGGATCGAGCATGTCGCGCAAGAGTGGGGACCGGTTTTGCGCTCCTCGGACATGCGATTTCGAGAGGTCAGAGGGCGGCGCGTGAATGCGAATGAACGCGACGCGCTCTGGCCCCAAGCCCAAGGTCGTGACCGCGGATGCGCTGCATTGCAATCGGCGCACGGTTGACGCGATCAATGCGCAGGGCGGCGACTGGTGCCTCACCCTCAAGGCCAATCAGGACTCGCTTCTCTCCGACGCGCGCGCCAATTTCGCCACCACGGATACGGATCATCCGGTGGCGCGCCGCCAAGAGCTCGGGCACGGGCGCAAGGAAACCCGCA
>LFCJ01000067.1_pt1 | contig 53685 bp, 50 predicted proteins | sample 643141 | NCBI WGS metagenome assembly LFCJ01 (sample SAMN03766243, study PRJNA286221) | soda lake metagenome | biome: soda lake; feature: Kulunda steppe; material: water; isolation source: sample B1-Br-g2 brine of Lake Bitter-1 | place: Russia: Kulunda steppe | collected 2010-07
AGTAACAGCGTTGTAAGTGAGTTTTTGGACTCTCGTGTAACTCATCCTCTGTGAGACGTGATTGAGTCGATATACTCATGACTAACCGACCTCTAGAAAACCAATTTTATTTTATTTTTATACAACCACGCTTGTTTTAATGGTCGTTTTTGGGTGTTTTCTAGGGGTTCACTTACAAAGACCCACTTACAACACTGTAAGTGAGTTCATTCTAGGGGCTAGCTCTAATGGTATATAAACATTTGGTTTAGATGGTTAAATTATTACTACCTATAGAATCAATTTTGTAAAGATTCATAACGGTTATTATTTTAAATATTATAAAATATATTTTAGTATTATGAATATGAAAAGTAAACAAATTTACAAGAGAATGATTTAGATAAATCTAGAGGAATGACGGGGATTGCTATGTTAATAGTTTTTGTAGGTCTGGTAGTACTTGCTGCACTAGCATCACATCTCATATTAGTCTACGGTGGTATAGTGAAGTACCTCGGGGACAAGCCCCGAGGCACTCGCCCTGTATTATCTGTAGATAATTCAGACGCATCTGGTGGAATAGAAGAGCATGATTTAGCAGATGAAACATCAGATTCTTCTGAACCTATGGAATTTTCACCAGAAGTAAACATAACCTCTGATTCCGTTTTAATGATTTTATCAGGATTGATGATGTTTATAGCATATCGTTCTCAGATAGTGAGAGAAAATGTTATTAAAGGCATAAATATTTCTCAAAATAAAATTAGTAAAACACTTAACCCACCAAAATACAATCTTGATTTAATTCGTGAAAAGTATGAAAAGGGAGAGATTGACGAAGATAAATTAGAAGATAAATTAGAAGACGAACTTGAGAAAAAGTACTAATAATATTTTTATTTTCTTCGAAGGCCTATCCCATAATCAATTAATATGGGTTCACCATTATCTGATACGCCTATATTGTCTGGCCGTATATCTGAACACTCCCAACCAAGGTCATTAAGTTTTTCAGCTAATTTTTTTGAGGATGACGGTGGACTAGCTTGTGAAACACGTTCTTGAATTATCCATCTATACCCTTTTTTGTCCCATGCTACTATATCTGCTACGTGTTCTCTCACATCCTCAGGCAAATCTTGATATAGTTCTACTTCATCTCTATTTTGATTCAGACCATCAGATAATGAAATTTTAATCACATAGTTTTCTTTACCTTGGACAGCAGAACCCCCCGTAAAAACAATCCGATTTCTACCTTTTCCAATTTTCCTAATTCCATATTCTTTCTTATATTTTTCAAGAGTATTCAAATACGTATTAAGTGAATTTTCATATTTATCATAATCCCAGTTTTCTTGTTCAGATTTTGCTTTATCTACTTCCCAATTATTTATAGATTTACGCAATTCTTCTATGATTTTAATATCATATTTTACAGTCATATATCATGTATTATATTTTTGGGTTAATACCTTTTTCATCAATCCCAAGTTATAAGAGATTACTATACTAACTAATGTTAAATGAGTCAGGTAAATTATCCTCGAATACCACCGTCTGGAATTGGTGAGTCAGCCAAGCATAATTTTTCTCCATGGTTTATAAAACTAAGATTTGATGATAAATCTCCAATTGAAGGAAGAAAATGGGTAGAAGCAACAAAACCATTAAGCATACTACAATCAAGAATTGGTAATGAATTTGAAGAACAAGTGTATGAAAAATTGGAACCTATGTCAGAAAAGCACATATCATCTTGGTTTGATTGGGGAGATAATAGAAATGAAGAACAAATAATATCTGCAATTAAATCAGGTTTAAATGGCGATTACGATAAACCTATTATGTTAACGCAGGCGCGAATGATGGGAGAAATTGGTATTTTTGAAATATCTGGTGATGCAGATTTAATTTTGATATTTTCTACGGAATATGGTGTTCATATACATGTTTTAGATATTAAATCATCATGGGAGGAAAAACCTTCACAGCAACTACAAACAGCAACCTATACTTTGATTCTAAAACAGATTTTATCAGATACAGATTTTGATTTTACTGTTGGAGCTGGTATAATATATAGAGAAACAAATTTAAACGAAGTAATGGACTACTCTACAAACCCGTCATTTCACTTAAAAACAAGGGAAGGTGACTTAAAAAGAGTATTAAAAAAAGACGGTCCTTTTGATAGAGCATTCAAGACAGATTTTGGGGATTTACCTTTGACAATAGAAAATAATTCGCCTTATTCGGAAGTTAATATTGTAGAGGCTATAGAATCTAGTGATTTAAGCATTTTAGGTCTAAGTCCGAGTGAAAAAGAAAATTTAAGACAATATGGTATTGAAAACTTAGAAGATATTGCGGATTTGTATGAATTTGTATCGAATCCAAAGCCATATGAATATACTGAACCAAAAGTGAATGAGAAATACAAATCTGTAGTTTCTGATATAAAAGAAAATTGTTCATTGTCTATGCAATTATCTATTTTGTGTCAGAAGGCCCAATCTTTGTTAGGTGAATTTAATCCAGATTATAAAAAAGCTCATGACAAGCCTTGGTCTCCTTGGTTACAGGGCGTTGGTCCAGCTAAATTACCTGAAGATAATCCGCCTTATGATACTGATTTAAATATAAAAGAATCATCACTTATAAGAGTCTATTTAAATATACAGTATGACCATGTTAGAGATAGTTTATTGACTATTAGCGGACGAGTAGACTGTGGATTATATGATAACCATCCTCTTACTTTCTCAAGAACCGTTGAAAATATTTCTAAAGACCCGAAAAAATGGCAGGGTAAGTATGAAGCTAAACTGCTTCGTGAATCCATTCAAGATATTTATAATATATTATCTATAGTTTCAGATTTAACGAATCAATCAAATAAAGCTCCAATACATTTTTACATATATGGTCAGGACGAATATGAGGCAATATATGATTCAATTATAAGACATAAAGACAAATTTGATATAATAGATTCATTCAGAAAGTTGATGGATAGTAGAGAAGGTATAAATCAATCTATGTTTAGTATATTAGAAACGGAGATAGAATCAAAATTTGCATTAAAAACGTTAGATAGTTCAATAGTTACAATTAGTGAAAGAATGTATCCGAATGACGGGAATGCAAAAATGTCTAATGAAGACTGGAATGTGAAGTTGGATACTGGTGTGGAAGTTAATCTCAAAAAGGCTTTTAAAGAGCAAATGTTCGATTCTTATGTACCAATAAAACAAGGTAGAAAACCACAAATTCTTACAAAATTTGATAATAGTTTTAATTCAGATAATTACTATCCAACTACATCTAGAAGTGGGAGTCAAATACCGTGTGAATATGCATGGGCTGCAAGTGATTTTGGTTTATTAGATAAATCATGGACAGAAGATGAACAACAGCAAAAATTAATTGAAAAATTCAGTTGGGTAGATAGTAATACAAAGGATATCCCAATAACATCAGAATTGTTTGAACTTTTATCTGTAAGATTAGCTCATTGTTTACATCGGATTGAACGTTCGATAACTTTTAGAGATATAAAATTTAAGAAAAATCCAATTAATATGCAAGAGTTACTCGAATCAGGAAGTGAAATTGGTTCTTTTTCTGAATCTTGCAGAGAATATCTGGATTTAGAATCACAGCAACAGATGGAAGAAGCTTTTAAAGTATATAAAAAACCTTTAGAAGAAAGAATCATTAGTGGGGATTCCGTTCCTATTGAAATTACGGAAGTTTTAGCTGACGAAGGTTATATGTTTCGTGCTAAAGGAGAATTATTATTTGATAAGTTTGGTTTTGAAAATCCTCAAGAAATTGCAGGTTCATCAAGGATAGGAGGGAGCGATGAAACCACAGGCGGAACGCGTTGTGTAGCTACAGAATTAAAAGAAGATAAAAATGGTAACTATGTTCCTGAACATAGAAATCCAAGTCAAATAGCCCGACAATTAAAGATAAGTGTAGATACATATAGACCTGAAAAAAGTGAAATAATTATTGAAGGATATCGTAGAAGCAGACATGCTGAGAATGAATATGTTCTAAACCGTCCCAGTTGGACATTAGAGAATAAAAATTCAAGACAATTCTATGTCGGTGAAGGTTCTAAATTTATTTTAGACCCAAATCCAGACAATTCTATGGCTGATAAAAGTATTAAAGCAATAAGACAATCTGAGAATAATCCTGTATATAATGATATTCTATCTATGAGAAAAGGTGATTACTCAACAAAGGAATCTATGTTTGATAAGAACAATATCGAATCTTATTTCACCTTTGCAAAGGATGCACTAGAATTTCTTCCAAATGAGAAACAGAAAGAATTTATTTGTGAAACTAATAGATACTCTCTTCTTCAGGGACCTCCTGGTACAGGTAAAACCTCTGGTGCGATAGCTCAATCTCTATTAGCTCGTTCATTTGCTGGAGAGCAAACTTCCGATAGGATAGTGAGTTTGGTTACAGGTTTATCTAATAAATCTGTAGATGAGGTAATGCATGATGTAGCAAAGTTATTAGAACTGTTTGATAAAGAATTCGATAAACACGTATTGGAAAACATGAGGCTTGTAAGATTGTCATATAATGAACCCAAAAACCATTCAGATAAAATAGAATATCTTAATTATCAAGATGATACTGATATATCTATAATTAGAAATCTAATCCTTGATATGAGTGACAGTCATCAGGAAACTCTCAAAAGTTCTAGTAATGAAGGTCAAGAACACGTAATAGTATTTGCTACGCCAGGGAAAGTTGATGGGTTGATAAAAAAATTATTCCCAAGCTTATCGGCTGAGCAAGGGTATGAGAATGCATATAACTTCTTTGATGTTTTAGCTATTGATGAAGCCAGCATGATGCCAATATACCAATTATTAATGACGAGTGCCTTTATAAAAGATAATTCCCAAATAATGATTGCAGGAGACCAACGGCAATTATCACCCGTACAACAATATGAATGGAAAAATGAGCGAAAAGAATCTATAACTTACCACCTACCGCACTTAAGTGTTTTAGATTATTTCAGATATTTGCGGGGGGAAGACGTTGAACAAGTACCAGATGAAGCACCAGAGAGTCCAGAAATTAAGATACCTATTACTCGATTAAACAAAACGTATCGGTGTCATAAAGTTGTTACAGAATTCATAAAACAAACTATTTATGAGAAAGATGGTATTAATTATAATTCTGACCAATCAGAATTGATGAATCCAGTTATATTAGATACAACAAAGGGATTAGAAACAGCATTGGATGCTGATTATCCAATTACAATAATGCTTCACGATGATAGAGTTAGTAGGCAAGTTAACATGGTAGAATCTTTATTAATTAAGGAAATGACGAAGATTATTCCCGATTCTGAAACAGTAGGTGTTGTTACCCCACATAATGCACAGAAAGGCAAATTGAATTATTTGTGTGAGAGAGGTGATATTGACACCGTTGAACGGTTCCAAGGGGGTGAAAAAGACGTAATGTTTCTATCTACAACAGTTAGTGACCCAAATCATATATCTAGTGAAGAAGATTTCCTATTTTCGGAAAATCGTCTAAACGTTGCATTATCGCGTATGAGAAAGAAACTTATTGTATTGCTCCCTCAAAGTGTTTTGGAACAAGTTCCTAAAGATATAGATACATATGACCAAGCGCGGATTTGGAAGGCATTGTATTCTATATCAGCAGCAGATTCTAATCCAGATTGGAACGGTAAAGTTAGTGATTTACTACCTAGAAAAAATTATATTTTAAATGATACAAATGTTAAAATATATAATGTAGATTCAATTTAATAACATTATTTATCAAATAATTGTTAAATAACCGTCATTTTTGTACGTTTGAACCGTTGAATATTTATATCGTTACGCACTAGCCTCTTAATGAATGAGCACATTTGACCAATCTACAGGAGTCGCAGAGAAACTCGCCAGTGAACAACGTGAGATTTCTATTGCAGAATTTTTTGAGCAAAACAAACAGATGCTCGGATTTGGGAGTCAAACTCGAGCATTAGTTACGGCTGTAAAAGAAGGCGTAGATAACAGTCTTGATGCGGCAGAAGAAGCAGGTATTTTGCCAGATATTTACGTAGAAATTCAGGAGAAAGACCAGTATTATACGCTAATTTTAGAAGATAATGGCCCAGGTCTTCCAAAAGACAGTATTCCTAGCGTTTTTGGAAAACTTCTTTATGGTAGTCGATTCCACAGTCGAGCCCAGCATAGAGGGCAGCAGGGGATTGGTATCTCTGCAGCCGTTCTATACTCTCAGTTGACTAGTGGTAATCCTGCTCGTATTACTTCTAAGACAAAAGATTCTGATGTTGCTTACTATATGGAACTAGGAATTGATACGGATACAAATGAACCAGTTATGCACGCAGAAGAAGAAACGCCATGGGACAAAGAACACGGCGTACGTGTAGAAATGGACATGGAAGGCAATATGAGAGCTAGAAAACGCCTTCACCAGTATATTGAACAAACAGCCGTTGTGAATCCACATGCTACTATTGAATTGCATGAACCAGATTATGATTTAGTTTATGATGATAGACCCGTAGAAGAGTTGCCTGATGAAGTTGAAGAAATTAAACCACACCCCCATGGTGTTGAATTAGGAACACTCCAAGATATGCTAGAAAAAACAGATTGTATAAAATTAAATGCTTTTTTCAAGACAGAATTCACTCGGGTCGGACAAAAAACTGCTGAAGGTATCCTGAACGAATTCAGAGATGAACATTACGGGCGGGCTCTAGCGTGGCCTGTTTCTACATACAGAACGAAAAAAGAAGATTATAGAGAAGTAGTATTTGATGCTGTTCAAAGAAAAGGTCCTGAGGCGACGGAGAAATACTTTGAATACATTTATGAGGATTTCGTAGAGCAATCTAATTTAGCCACATTTGAAGACCTTCAGAATAGCGTTAAAAAGGCAGCTGAAAAAACTGGTAATGAAACATCAAAACAATTTGCTGAAACAGTTCAAGACAAGACTGTTGATGCAATCTGGGAGTTTATGACAGGAGAAAACGTGAATGATTTTGTCATTGACCGCGTAAGTCAAGTAACTGTAGACCGAAAAAGTACGAAGCTTGTTGCAAATGTAGGTCGAGAATTATCAGCGATTATTAGAAGCTCTTCTTTAGTAAAATTCTCAACAAAAAGTGAACTAGAGAATGCCGTTGAACGAGCAGCAGAAAAGGGAGCAAACGAAACAGATGGTACTGCAACATTTGGAGCGACCGCACAAGAAAAAGTTGTTGATGATTTGTGGTCTAAAGCAAAAACAGTAACAACAAAAGTCCCTCTTGTTCGAGAAGTATACGAAAATCGTGATATTGCTAGTGATTTGCTTAAAGGAATGCAAAGAGCAGACGCAATGGCTCCACCAACAAAGTGTTTATCACCTATCACAGAAGAGGATATTGAAATGGGCCTTCGTTCTCGATATGATGCCGAATTCTACACGTCTTCTACAAGAAGTGCTCAAGTTTCAGGGGGAGAACCATTTATTGTAGAATCTGGAATTGCTTATGGTGGAAATATTGAAAACGGAAAAAGTAAGATTCAATTAAGTAGATTCGCAAACCGCGTTCCTCTTGTGTATCAAGAAGGCGGGTGTGCGATAACGCAAGTTGTTAAAAATATGACTTGGAATACTTATTACACCTCACAAGATAAAATTTCACAAAGTCAGGGAAGCTTACCACAAGGTCCTATGGTATTATTAGTTCATATAGCTAGCACGAATGTACCATTCACAAGCGAATCGAAAGATGCCGTCTCGAATGTTGAAGTAATTGAAAATGAAGTAGAAAGAGCCGTTAGAGATGTTGCTCGAGACCTGAAAGATTATATGAAACAGGAGCGAACGCGTAAAAAGCAACAACAAAAACGTGATGAAATCGGTGGCATTTTATCTGACATGGCGAATCGTATTGAAATGATGACAAACCAGCCTATCGAAGCAAAAGATGAATCACAAGCACGCATCTTAAATAATGTGTATGTTGATTTGGATAAAAGTACGCTCGTTGTTAAAAATTATAGTAACAGGAAAGAAACTCTAGAGATTACTGGAAAGCTTGTGGATACTACAATTAATAATATTGATTTAGGCGAATTTAACCTAGTGGATGAGGGTTCATTTGAATATACTTATACATTAGACAGAGATGAAGAGATAAGTATAGATATCGGTTCAGAGGTTTCAGAATTTACTGTTGAATGTCCAGAAGAAGAGAATTACACGCTAAAATCAAACATTTCCTAAAACGAGAATAAAATCTAATCGATTTATTTTATAGGTAGTCAAAGAGAATACCCCGAAGCTTGAATTCAGGGGATGAATCCGACAACTTTAATTAGACGATAATTATATATTTTAGTGAAATAATTGTTATATAATGTCTTCAGATTCATCCACCTTTGCTTACGCAACAATAATTCTTATCGTTTTATTATTGCTAATTGTTTGGAATTTTCCTGTTCAAATAACACACTTAGGAGAATTTAACGAAACTTACGCTAATGAAAATCTTGATATGAACATTAGTTCCGAAGAATTTTCTTCTATGTCTTGGAGTGAAAACAGCTCTATAAGTGAGAACTATTCCGTATATAATCACGATAATATCACTATCGAAGAATACTCAAATATAGAACAAGCATTAGAGCATGGTGAAGAGTTAGTTATGACGGATTCCTTGCCAAATGTCATACTTAATGAACAGAAAGAAATTATAGTGAAGCATGATGATGGAGATTATCATATCTATAATTTAGCGCAGTTTGATTTAATACCTGGTATGATTCTTTGGTTTGCAATTATCAATATGATTTTCTTTATATATACTTCTTTAAAGAATCTTAAAAGCGATAACGGAAGCAAAAAGAATGATACGTCTTCGTCTGAATCAATTGAAAATCAAGGCGTTGTAAAAAACACAGATGGGGATTCTGAATGGAAGTATGAAGTAATTGATGATACAGAAGATAATAAAGAAAAATAGTAGGCTTTTGATAGAAACATATAAATGAATACGCGCTCTACCATGTTAATAGAATGAGTTCTGAGACTGATAGTACGAATGACTTAGCATTAGAAGCTATTCGCAACCAAGCTTGGGAGTTGCAAAATCAAATAGAGAATGGACAAGTTCCACATTTCGAAATGCCAACAAGAACAAAAACTAATATTGAATATAATACAGATTCTGGCGTTTGGACTTTTGGTGATAGAACCTCAACACGCTCTGCAAATAAGGTTCGAGGAGCAAAGCAATTATTGAAGACTGTTTATGCAATGGAATTTTTGCTGAATCAAATATCAGAAAGCCGTTCTTCTACTTTGCGTGAATTATATTACCTGAGTGAATCTTGGGAGAATGAAGATGCGCAATTTAGTAAGCAAGAAGAATCTAACAAAATCATTGAGGAACTAGAAACGATAACCAAACAACGCCGAGAAGCGTTTAATATGCGCCCTGAAGAGTCAGGAGCAACCATAATGGGTCCATTGCACATCAGAGAGCAAACAAGACGTGGAGACCGTGAAATCCACTGTCAAGAGAATGTAGGTGAACAAGGATATCAGATACCAAACAATCCAGATAATATAGAATTCTTAGGTTCGGATGCAGAGTTTGTTTTAGCCGTAGAAACGGGTGGTATGCGAGATAGGTTAATCGAAAATGGATTTGATGAAGATTATGGGGCTTTAGTAGTCCACCTCAAGGGTCAGCCTGCTCGAGCTACGCGTCGAATTATCAAACGTCTCAATGAAGAATTAGGATTACCTGTTACTGTTTTCACGGACGCAGACCCATGGTCTTATCGGATTTACGGTTCTGTTGCATATGGTTCGATTAAAAGTGCTCATTTGTCAGAGTATCTTGCAACGCCAGAAGCTGAATTTATTGGAATTCGACCAGAAGATATCCTAAAATACGAATTACCAACTGATGCTTTATCCAAGTCAGATATTAATGCATTAGAAAGCGAATTAGAAGACCCGCGATTTGACACAGATTATTGGAGAGAACAGATTAAAATCCAGCTTGATATTGAAAAGAAAGCTGAACAGCAGGCATTAGCGGCTCAAGGATTAGACTTCGTGACGGATACTTATCTTCCTGAGAGATTAGAAGAAATGGATGTTATTTAAGATTATTCTTCAATAGTGTAATCACTGAGTATGTCTTTTGCTTTATCAAAATCAGGAACATAAGACATAATAATATCATCTTCTTTTTGACTAGCTGTATTAACAGTAATATCTCCGTAATTCAATATACGACCGATTAATGGTTTATCTGATTCTATTTTTTCTACAGAACGATATTTTATAACTTTTTTATTATGGTCTAAAACTCCAGTTTTACGTATTATTCTCTTATCCGTAAATAAATAGACTACAGTGACATATCTGATATACTCTACGACTATAACTAATATTCCCAAAAATATAGTACTCAGTCCTAATACGAATCTATAATTTATATCGACTAAAAATGGGAATAATATTCCTCCAATAATTAGGAAAAAACCGATTATAAATATTGGTAAGTAAGGATAAATACTAGGATGAGCCCATCCTTTAACTTTTTCATTATCGTTGAGTGTAACCCACTCAGATTTTTCAATTGTCTGACGGTCGAAGTTCATAATATATGGAAAACATTCAATCCTTATATTATTAATCTAAGCAAAACAAAGTGTTTTTAAAACGATATTATTTGACTAATCTATAGTGTCTATATCCTGGGATGCGAATGAATTAGACTGACTTTCTGTTCCAGTAAATGATTCGTCTTTTACAGAATAACTAGACGTATTCGGACCAAGTACATTGGAACTTTCAACGCCAGTCATTATTGCCATTACGCGTACTGTTCCTTCATAGTCATCATGAATTCTTGAACCCCAGATAACTTTTGCATTGTCATCAAGTCTTTTTGTTATTTTTCGTGCAATACCTTCAGCATCTTCTAATGATAGTTCTGGACCACCTGTAATGTGGACTAAACTACCAGAAGCACCTCGGTAGTCAACATCGAGAAGTGGGTGGTCTAGAGCTTCCTGAACAACCTTTTGTTTATCATTATCTTGCGTTTCTCCTACTAACATCACAGCTACACCACCTTCTTCCATTATAGAACGCATATCGGCATAATCTAAATTGATTAGCGAAGACTTTGTGATTGTTTCGCTTATACCTTTAACAGTTTCTGAAATGATTTGGTCCATAACAGAAAATGCTTCACCAATTGGAAGCTGTGGGACATAATCCAATAGTCTGTCATTGTCAAGAACAATGATACTATCTGCACTTTGACTTAGCGTTCTAACGCCTTCTTCAGCCTTTTCCACACGGGCTCTTTCAACCTTGAATGGCATAGAAACCATTCCAACAACTATAGCTCCAACGTCTTTGGCTATTTTCGATACGACGGGAGCGGAACCTGTTCCAGTACCACCACCCATACCTGCTGTTACAAATACTAAGTCTGCATCATGTAATACTTCTTTCAATGTTCCACGTGCCTTTTCCGTTGCTTTCTGACCCATATCAGGGTCTCCACCTGCACCTAAACCATCTGTTAGCGTACTCCCGACGAGAATCTTCTGGTCGGCTTTAATGTTGTTTAGATGCTGCTTGTCTGTGTTTATTGCTACTGTTTCTGCACCGTCAATACCAATGTTATGTAATCTATTTACGGTGTTGTTTCCAGCACCTCCACAACCGATAACGATTATTCTAGGGTCACCGAATTGTTCGAATTCTTCTTTATCAGTGCTTCTAACAGCCTGTTCTTTTTCTGAGTAATCTGTTGCTTCATCGATAAATCCATCCATGGTTACTTATACATTATATATTGTCGAACTATGCAATAAATCCTATGCCGTTTTCACATTGTAAAATATAATATAATAAATATAGAATATGCCTTTAACGCGCTTGAGATGCCATAATATGGCGTAATAATAGAAAAATATAATGTAATTTAATATTTGTAAAATTTAACAAACTTTTTCTTTTTTATAATTATAATTAATTTATCGTTGATATGTAATTTTCCAAGTCTCATCATCTGAAACTTGTATTTCAATATCAAAATGAGCTGATGGTTGTAAGTCTTTGAGAACACCTCCAGATATATATTCAACAGTATCAAATAAGAACCATTTATCTTCATCTAATTTCTGTTTTATTCCATTATCTAATATATCTGTACTCTCTTTTGAATCTAATTCTCTTTCAAATTCTCTAAAAACATGACTTGAAGATTTGAATGTGTTTTCTACTACTCCATTAATTGAAATAACTAATTTCTTTGGTTGAAAAAATACACGCTCTATATCATATTCGTTTCCTTTTTCATATACTGGTTCGTCATCTTTCCCTCTTCCGACAAAAAATTCTTGTGTAAATACAGCTGTTATTGTTCCCTCTACTGGTTCATATGTGACATAATCTAATGATTTTCTACTAGACACATTATTATATTATAACAATTGCCTTAAATATCTTCTTAAAAAGGCGACAAAGATATAAATCAATAATTAATACGATTAAGTATGTATAGTTGTGAACTATGCGGTTCCGATTTTGAATATTTGATTAAAGCAAAAATTTCGAATGCTGAGCTTAGTGTTTGTCCATCATGTACTAAGCATGGTGAAGAATTAGGATATGATAAATCTACAATAGATAATAAAAAAGAAGAAAAAAGCGTATCTCAATCTAGCTCTAAAGAAGTGTCAAAATCTGCGAATATTAATAAAGAAGTAAGAAATAATTCTCCAAATTTAACAAATGTATATGATTCAGATGCTGAAAATGTTAATAAATCGTTTGAAGACGTTCACGATTTATGTTTGAATTTCGGAGAGAAAATAAAAAAAGGAAGAAATGAAAAAGGATGGACTAGAAAAGAATTATCTAAAAAATTGGGAATAAAAGAATCCCATCTAAAGAACTTAGAAAAAGAAAACTTACAGCCAGAATTTAAATTGCAAACAAAATTAGAAAACATATTAGGAATCAATTTAGAAGCAGAAGATTTTGAGGTATAAATATAGATTTATAACTTATTCTTTTTTAAGTCGTTCATAAAATATACGTTTAATTATTTTGCTTCCGTCTCTAAAGCTTTGAAGTTCAGAATCTCCTGTTCTTTTATAATAATTAGAATTTATAACTTTTACATTATGTTTATTTTTAACGGCTTTAGCCATTAACTCTGTCTCTATACAAAAACCATCACTATTTAGTTTTAAATTTTCATATGCTGGTCTATATATAGCTCTGTAGCCTGTGAGTATGTCTTTAAAGTTTTTAAGAAACATAATTGTGAAGAAAGCGTTAATACAAAAATTGCCAAACATATGCATTCGAGACATTGCACCATCTTCGACCTTACCAAATCTACAAGCTATAACTTGTTCATGGCCGTTTTTTATTTCATTTCTTAATAATTTTGCATGACTTGGTTCATATGTGTTATCTCCATCTACAAATATGATTATATCTTCGTCAATTAAATCAATAGCTTCTCTCATTGCTGCTCCTTTATTTCCGTTGTAATTTTGTTTTATAACGGTAGCAGTTTTTGATTTAGCAATTTCTCTTGTATTATCTGTAGAGTGGCCATCAATAACTAAAATATTTTCAAATCCTTCTTCCTGAAAATCACTAATAACTTGACCTATTCCTTCTTCTTCGTTTAGAGTAGGGATACATATACATGTGTCTTCCATTAATAACTAATTTAAATTTGTTTTGTGTGTAATTAAATATTATGCAAATTGCGAAAATATAATTACTGTTGAAATCTATACATTTATTATGGGTAAAATATTAGACTTAATGATAGGAAATTCAGATTCATTAAATAGAAATGATTACGAGAATTTAGACCATCGAAATACGGCATTGAATCCAGAAAAAACATTACAAATACAAACAGCTACCGTTTCTTCAAAATCAGATTTATTGGCTATTGACTCTGCCGTAAGGAGTGGTGATATAATACTTATAAAAATCGGACCTCTTGATGCAGGATTAACGAATAAATTTATCATAAAGTCATTAGTAGATACAAAAAATGATGTGAACGGGGATATTGTAAAAAGAAGTGAAAATGAAATAATAATCGCCCCACAAGGCGTCAATATCAGTCGAAAAGAACTCAATCCCTAAAGATATCTTCTAATAATTCTAGTGCTTGCCGTAATATATCTGCAGCATTTTCTAATACTGAAATACAGAATTCGAATATACCTTCAATCAATTCCCATATTGTTGTTTCTGTGAAAATAACAACTTGTTCGTTTGCCGTAAATGCCGTTGCACTATCAGAAGAAAAGTATATGAATACTATTAATACAAAAGCAAATAAAAGACTTCTTTTTGGTAGTGCATATGTCATTAAATGATAAATATTCCTATGAGGTTATATTCGTTTTGCTTGAAACTATATAAAAGCACAATATATTTAGTTTAATATTAAAAAGAAAAATGACTACGAGTTATTAATTTAAATAATTAGAATTATATCGCTATTCTTCTAGTTGTTCTAGTTCTTTTCGAAGCATGTCTTTGAACAATTCAACTCTGTCTCCATATCGCTCTTCAGCTTGTTCTACATAATTACCGTCTTCTCTTTCTAATCGGTCAAGAGTATGAGAGATTGTCTCTCTTTTCCAATTATTTCGCTGACTCTCATCAATAACAGTAATTGATTTTGGTCGAATGTTAATCATAACTTCTCCTTCATCATCTTCTGGTCGATATTCTCTCGTTTTACCAACGACAGCGACATATGCAGGTGGCATACTTTCGTCATTTGAAATAGCTTGTAACTGTTGAGCGGCTTCTGGGTCATATCGGCCAGCAAAAGCCATAAATTGGCTTGAACCATCATTGATAACTGCTTTCCAGAATGGCTCTTCATTACCAACATCTTCAACTTCTAGTAGAGTACCACACATCATAACCCGATTAGCTCGTCCACCACTTGGTAGAAGAAGATAATTGGGGGCTCTATCGTCGTCTTCCTCCTTGAAATGATAATCTGCAATATCTAGTTCGGCGGCCAATACTCTTTTTGCTGGTTCTCGTTTGTAATCTGTTGACATATTTAATTCACCTTAGTTAAATTCTGCATCATTTTGTTCTAGTGCATCAACGCGGACAATCATTTCATCCACATCGTACTTTTCTGTCTCTTCGACAATTTCGGCCTCTTGGACGTAAAGAGTATTACGGTCATTTACCCAACCCTCTACTTCAAAATATCGGCCTGTAAAAACATCCTTGATTTCATCTCCAACAACTGAAGTATCGAATGCACTTTCAGCCATATTTTGAGCTTCTTCAAGAGGGATTTCAGAGAGCATTTCCGTCATTTCTTTATCGAAGTTTACATTCATAGAATCTTTACCACTATCAAGTACACCTCTTACTCGGAGGTCAAATTCTCCTTCAACGTCACCATGCTCTTTACATTGTCCTCTATCGAGCACGCGATTGCAATCATCCATACTACACCTTCGGATTAGTCCACTTCCATCGTGCATCTTAACGAAGACTCCGAAAAAGCTTTCCGTATTGTCTGGAGGTTCGAATGATTCATCAATCATTTCGATTTCTGTATTGCTATTCAATGACAATTCCATTCGACCATTATATTCATTTCGAGCTACATTTTCAAGTCGGTATGATTGTCCTTCCGTCAGTAGAGGAAGTTCACTCTTTGACCAAGACTTGAACTTGATTCGGCCAGTATTATCATGAACCAATCCAACTTGTTCAATAGCGTCTGTATCGTTATCCCATAGCTCTGTTACTTCAACTTCAACATCGATAAATGGCCCTTCATCATCAATATCTTCGACATACATGAATCCTCCACCACTAGAACCCTCTTCAAGGATTTCACTAGTTTCTACGCCTTCTTCTTCAGCTAGATTGTTTAGGATGGTTTCTCGGGCACTATCGAGAGGAACATCGAAATTTTTAAATTTTTCAAATCTTTCTTCTAGACTTTCGATATCAATGTCAATAACATCGGTATCTAAGTCTTCATATAGGTCTTCTGCATATTCTGTTACATCTTGTTCAGACATGATTAGTTCACCGTCTCAGTTATTCTTTGTTCGTACTATACAAAAACCTTTGGTTTTCATATTATTTATTAAGGAGTATTTTAATAATAACTCAAGGTGTTTTATCAATTTGCTATCCGAAACACTAATGAATGTAGTAATCTGATTATTATAATACGAAACAAATAACAGGGATATGTATGAACGAAAATAACATGAATGCTGATTTGGAATCTTCTCAAGAAAAAGATGTTGTCACACATGAAGACTTATCTTCACTTGTAGAACGTATGGACACTTTGGAAGGAACCGTCAATCATATAACAGAGAAACAAGGTACACTTATTCATACACTTAGAGAATTCACGGATTCTATCGAAGAAATCCAAGATATCGTTGATAATTTGAAAGAAGAAGTGGATGATTTAAGCAAGGATTCTACTATTCAGGAATCAAGATTAAATAGTATTAATAGAAGCCTTGATTATATTGAAGAGGATTTAGAAGATAACAAAGGTAACTTACAACATGAGACAAGTAAATTGTCAAGAAGGCTGACAGCCATTGAAGATATGTTAAATCTTGATGAGTTAGACATTGCACAAGCTGTTAAACCTGATGCGTGTGAATTAGAACAATTAACAACTGTTCCAAAACAATTTAGAGAAGAAGAATTTGACGTTCGTGTGCAAAGAGCTATTGTATTATACGAAAACTTTAACGATATTTCAGAACCAATAAGAAATGGAGGAAAAAGACTACTTTCAAAAGACGCTAAGACATTTTTGAATGGTTATTCAGAATCAAATATTGCATATACGCAAGTCCAAAGAGTAATTGATTCATTTGATGAAAAAACAGGAGAAGAATTTAAAACGCGACAGACAAATGATGGTAGAGCTATTATATGGAATCCAGATAAGTAAAATTATTTATTGAAAACTACTGTATACAATACGTTCGTCATTAGGAATGATAAGGACAGTATCCAACAAAAGATGACGATGTAGGTCATTTTTCTCAGCAGCTATTTTATTTGCTATTAAAACTAATTCCGTTTCATAAGGATGCCAATCATATTTTCTTCCTGTATTATAGATAAGTGATTCGGCTCCCCCTATCAATGTAAATTGACCTGTTTTACCTCCGTTTTTATCAATTATATATAACATAGTGTCAACATCAGCCCCAGAAACACTTCCTTCTTCTTTTTCTTTAATATCATCCAATTCTGAAACGATATCATCTCTTATTAAAGAAAATTGTCTCTCTGATTCTAATAAAACAGATTGTGGGTTCTCAAATGTTAGGCTATCTGCATCTCCAACTTCCTCAATTAATTTGTAATACGCTTCTTTTGCTACTTCTTTAGATGACGGTCGTATAATAAAATCTAATTCTTCATCTTCCTCAATACCTAAATCTTCTTTATCGCCAAATAATTCCGTTAATAAAGATGTTATATTTTTCAATTCAGATATATAACTCGAAATAGATTTTCTCTTAGATTCTTCCTTAGATTTTTCCGAGGAATCACTCATTATATAATAATAATTGTTCTAATAGGTATTATAACTTTTCAATATCAGTTTAATCTAAATAATACTTAAAAACAAAGAATTTAATTCAGCATTCACTCCATCCACAATCCTCACATGTCTTACATCCTTCAGAGAAATATAATGACATGGATGTGCATGAAGGACACTCAGGTAATTCACCATTTGCTAGAATTTCATCTACTCCCGTTGATTCCCCATCATCATCATCATATTCTGGTGTTAGCTCTACGGAGCTTTCATCTAAATCATTTACAATGTCATTTTCAACTCCATCTAAGTATCTTCGTAGTGCTAAGGCAACACCATCAGGAACGCTCTTAACTTGGTCGCCTTCGTCCCAAGCAACTTTTGGTGACCGTATACTTTCAATTTGTCTAATAACTTCTTCGGGGTCTACACCACTTCTTAGACAGAGTGATATTAGCCGTCCTAATCCTTCTGTGAATGAATCAGTGTATCCTCCAGACTTACCAATATTGGCGAATAATTCAAATGGTACTCCCTTTTCGTATTCGTTAATTGTAACGAATAAATCACCATAACCTGTCTTAATCTCTTCTGAGTTACCAACAAGGTTCTTTGGTCGTGAACGTGGCTTTAGAGTACCTAGAGGTATATCATCTGCCGAGGAAGTCATAGTGTCAATCCCTAAGTCTTCTGGCTCAATTTCTCCTTCGTCTAGTAGTTCTCGTGCCTGATTGACAAGGTTATCTGTATCAATTTCATCTCCTTGATTATCTTTTCTTGTCGTTAAGACTTGTTTTGTACGTGTACCATCTCTATAGTAGGTAACGCCCTTACCACCGTTTTCATACACAAGCATAAACGTTTCAGAAGCATCTTCAACAGTTGAATGTGTTGGTGCGTTAACAGTCTTAGATATAGCACTATCTACACCTTTTTGGCAAGCCGTCTGAACAAGAGCATGTTCTTTAGCCGTAAGGTCACTTGTCGTGACGAAAAGTTCACCAATAGCATTCGGAACAGTTTCTAATGAATCAACGCCTTCGAAATTATTATTGGCCATTTGTTCTTGGATTTCTTCTAGTACGGGTTCATGCGGGATATCGTTTGCTTCTAACACCCGAAGGAAATAATCGTCAACCTCTACAAGCATTTCATCCCCCTGAACGTCTTGAGTGACATTCTTATAATAGGCAATATTATAGAATGGTTCACATCCTCCTGTGGTATCTCCAATCATACTTGTTGTCCCTGTTGGAGCAATGGTTGTCGTATTGTGGTTTCGAATTGGATATCCGTCTTCCCAATCATCTGCGTTTTCTCCTGTATGCATTTCGAACCAATCTCTATACTTAACTGGGTCGGCATATTTAGAATCTTCCCAATTTGCAAATACACTTCGAGTTGAATAATTTCCTTCACCTAACGCGATATTTTGAGAAACGCGTTTGGATTCGAAATTAATATGCCTCATAATTTGTCTAGCAATTTCGTTTGATGCTTCTGAACCGTACTTTGCCCCCATCTGCACATACATCTGTGCTAGACCCATTATTCCAAGACCTATTTTTCTGTTATCTGCAACAGTTCTAGATATTTGTTCAACAGGGAAGTCCGACATAGTAACAACATTTTCTAGGAAGTGGGTTCCCAATTCTATACGGTGATTTAATATCTCCCAATCAATTGCCTCATCTAGGAAATCGCTAATTGCTTCTTCTAAATCACCATCGTGAGATTGTTTGAATAGTCTCCAATCAGGAGTGTCCATAGACACAACAGAAGAGAGGTTTATATGTCCAAGGTTGCAGGCTTCATATTCCATCAACGGTTGTTCCCCACATGGATTTGTTGCAAGAACTTCATATTCTGGATTTTCTTCAACGTCGAATGTATGATAGTCATTTATTCGGTCAAGAAAAATCATTCCTGGTTCACCATTTTCCCATGCACCAGTTGTAACTCTGTCCCATACTTCACGTGCAGGAATTTCCAATGGTTCTCCAACTTCAACATATTCACCAAGGTCAAACCAAGAATACAACTCTTTTGTTTCAGGTGTTGCAATATGTGGTTCATCTGTTCTTGGATTAATTAGACTGTATTTTTCATCATTTTTAACGGCCTCCATGAAAGCATCCGTTATTCCTACAGAGATGTTAAAGTTTGACAAATGACCTTCAGCAGCATTCCGAAGATGTTTTGGTACTCTTTCAACGCCGTTTTCATCGACTTCTATCAATTCTCTAGCTTCTTCTAAAGCTTCACCAAAACTATTATGAGTAAAGTCATCAGGGTCATTTAGTCGAAGTGATTGAGCTAAGGAAACATCTTTATTCTTTGCATGTAAGAAAAATATTATATCTGGGTGTTCTACGTTCATTATGCCCATCTGAGCCCCTCTTCTTCTACCTCCTTGAGCAATCGTCTCACACATCTGGTCAAACGTGCGCATGAATGATATAGGACCTGAAGCAATTCCTCCAGATGAACCCACTCGGTCACCATATGGTCTCAATCTAGAGAATGCATACCCCATTCCACCCCCAGATTGGAATACTTCAGCAGCTTCTTTTTCTGTAATATGAATGTTACCTATATTGTCTTCAGGAGAGTTAACAAAACAAGCAGACAATTGTTGGTGGTCATCTCCTGCATTCATTAATGTGGGTGAGTTAGGCATGAAACTGAGAGAAAACATTCCCTCATAGAATTTATCTTTAACAGCTTCTATTTCGTCTCTGACAGAAGAAGGCAACTTTGGAACTATTGTGTCATATGAAAACCCGTAAATATTGTCTTCTGTAAGCTCAACTTCCATATCAGAATCTAATGTACAATCTTCTCCAAAGATATCGACACATATATCTCTTCTTCTATTTTCGTGGGCTTTTGGCTTAATATCTTGAGGCGTAGCTACAACATCTAGAGTGTACTCTTGTATCTTGTATACTACATCAGCTAATGCAATGTTTTTTGCAACTCTTTCGAACATTTCTTCTTGGGATTCGATTACATCCCCTGTTTTGTTCTTTCTCAGATATCGTGCAGGTAGAACATTATTATAACCGTTCGAATTCATATTCTCTTCTAGTGTTTCGCCATCAACGCGCTTGATGGGAAATATTACTTCATCAACATCCATAATTTCTGTTTGTTTTTGGTCAGTCATATAGTATCACCGTATTATTCGTCATGGGTTAAAATCTTTTTTATCATAACGAAAATATTCGTATAAACTATATGATTTCAATGTACAAAAACGTATGGGTTAACTAAGTTTTGTTCATAATTTTATATATCAAAAATCGATTAATTCCGAAGATATAAGAGCTAGAGGTGTATAATACACTTTGTATACTATGACTGACGAACTAACGAAGCTAGATAAGGTTGGACCAGCAACAGAAGATGATTTAATTGAATCTGGATACACTCGGTATCAAGATATTGCTGTTGCGAGCGTAGGAGAATTAACGGCTGGAACAAGCATCGGAGATAGCAAAGCACAGGTAATTATTAACAGCGCTAGAGAAAAAGCAGATATTGGAGGTTTCACAGATGGGAATGAAGCTTTAGAAGAGCGTGAAAATATTGGGAAAATTACTACGGGACATGAAGGAATCGATAAAATTATGAACGGCGGTTTTGAAGAAGCCGCAATTACGGAACTTTTTGGACAGCACAAAACAGGTAAGTCTCAGTTCACCCACCAAATGGCTGTCAATGTACAACTCCCGCCAGAATATGGTGGAACAGGCAAACGTGCCGTTTTTATTGATACAGAAGATTCCTACCGACCTGAGCGTATTGTCGAAATGGTCCACGGTTTAGACGATGAAATTCTGCAAGCCTGCATGGATAGAGACGGAGTTGATGGCACACCAGACGATGAAGAAGCTATGGAAGAGATAACGGAAATTTTCCTCTCTCGCGTACACAACGCAAGCGCCCGAAATACCAATATGCAAATTATGCAAGTACAAAATGCTCAAGAGCTTGCTCAAGAGTATCGTGATACAGACCATCCTGTTGGATTACTTATCGTGGATTCCATTATTGGTCATTTCAGAGCAGAATATATTGGTCGTGGGAAGTTGGCAAATCGGCAACAAAAACTCACACAGCATATGGATGATTTGACGGAATTTGGAAATCTTCAGAATGCTTGCGTTTTAATTGCTAATCAGGTTATGAGTAATCCAGACCAGTTCTTCGGTGACCCAACAAAAGCTGCTGGAGGTAACGTTATCGCTCATCGTAGTACTTTCCGTGTCAAGCTTCGAGAAGGTAAAGGTGATAAGAAGGTGTTTATGCTAGAGGATGCACCCAACTTGGCTGACGGTCAAGATACATATACTGTCACTGTAGACGGAATAAAAGAAGCGTAGAAAAGTAAATTTTTAATCTAAATTAGTTTAATTATATTATTGTTTTCAATAGCATGACCTCTAATCAATAATCTTTCAACAATTTTTTCAGCTTTGCTTTCTGAAACACCGTTTGAGATAGCTAAATCAATAATGTTTTTTCTTGTAGCGGGTTCAGCATCTGTAACAGCTTGAGAAACAATTTCTTGAGGTGATTTATTATTAGATGTGTCGTTTTTGTTTGTTGGGTCAGGCGTTTTAATTTCGAAAACTCTACCAGGATTTTCAAGGCCACCTTGTTCTTTTATTTCTTCAAAAGTTGGTCCATCGTCATTTAATTGCGTTAGAAGTTTAGTTCTAGCCGCGACTGCCATTGAATGGTCCTCTGTTTCATACGAAATTTTAAATTTATCAAAATCTTTTGTTTTATTACAAGTTCGACACATTAACTTATCATGTTTTTTATTAGCAATTGTTATTCCTCTACAATATTTATCTGGGCAAATTACAACATAATACATAATATTATTTCTAATTTGGACTGTTAGAACAAATAAGTTCCGAATGAAATATCACACTATACGCGTTTTTCCTAATTGAATTCCTCGTTGAGGATTTGCTGAATTATCTGAACTAATCTATAAGAGTAGATTTTAGCTCATATATCAACCTTTTAATTATTTTTATTCAATATTTTGTTGAGTATATTACATTCTTAGTCAATCCACTAAGCATCTTTCTTTCTTTGAGTATAGGTATTTACCTCGATTTTAGATAAATATTCATTCAATAGAATTAAGTAACGCACGCTCATATATCTACATAAGAATAAAAATGGATTGGACAGAAGAGTATAGGCCTGAATCTTTAAATGATGTTATTGGAAATAAGAAACAAATCAAACGTTTACATGATTGGGCAAATAATTGGGATGAAGAGACAGAACCCGTTGTTATACATGGTAGCCCAGGTATAGGAAAAACTACAACTGCTCATGCTCTAGCATCCGAATTAGGTTGGTCTATAATGGAAATGAATGCTAGTGATAAAAGAACAGGTTCTATAATCAAAAAAATTGCTGGAGAGTCGTCAAAGACAATTAATTTGACTGGTGAAAGAAGAAAACTTCTTATCCTTGACGAAGCAGATAATTTACACGGTCATAGTGATAGAGGTGGAAAAAGTCAATTAACGAAAACTCTAAAACAGTCAAAACAACCAATTATACTAATAGCAAATGATTATTATGAACTAACAAGAACTCTTCGGAATAATACTATAGAAATCAAATTTGATGAAATAGGTGAGAAAGATATAGCAAAAGGCCTGAGTAGAATATGTAAAAAGAATAATATAGAGTATGAACCTGAAGCTCTATTGAAAATATCTAGAGGAGCAAATGGAGATATGAGAGCGGCTGTAAATGATTTGCAGAAGAATACTGTTGGTAGGTCTAAAATCACAAAATCTGACGTTTTAGTCACGCACAGAAATAAAAAAGAAGAAATATTTCCATTTATGGACTATTTGTTCAAAAAAGATAATCCTAAAGAAATCTATGAGCGATATAGAGAATTAGATATGTCTCCAAGTGATTTGATTAGGTGGGTAGATGAAAATATCCACAGAGAATATGAGGATGAACAAGAATTCAGAGACGGGATGCATCATCTTTCAATGGCTAACATTTGGTTATCAAGAACTATGGAGTCACAAGAATATAGGTATTGGAGATATGCTAGTATGGAATTGACTTCTGGTATTGCGAGTGCTAGACAAAGAAAACATGGAGGTTGGACTAGATGGCAATACCCTCGATACAGGACTAAAAAAGGACCTTCAGAAGAATTGCTTGAGAAAATTGCAGAAAAAGAAGGTTGCAGTGTTCAAATTGCGAGGATAGAAGTTCTGCCATTTATTAAAAGTTTAATTCCATATTGTAAACCAAAAGAATTAGCTATTGAAATTGCAGCATGGTATGATATGAGTGCTAGCGATTTATCAGAAATAACAGGTAGTGGAAAATCTACGAATAAAGTTCAAGGTATCATAGAATCGGCTGAAGAAATCCAACAGGATTTTGATATACCAAAGATAACACATTCAAGATTTGAAAAAATTGAAAAAGCTAACGATAATAAATCTGATATCGAGGAAAATAAAGATAGTAGTGAAGAAGAAATAGAAATGAAAGACGAGAGTAAAGATGAAGAAAAAGGCCAATCAGAATTAGAAGACTTCTTCTAATATTCTGGAATCTCATCATATTTTTTGGGTACAATCATTCTATATGACAACATATGTTTAGATGATTTTCTTTCCCTATAACACACGACGCAGGCTCTTTCATCAGAGTGCATATGATACGTTTCTTTAAACAGTTTTCGAGCATCATCTGTTATTTCTTTGGCGACGGAATTTGGTACGTTATTAGGATTATAACCACATTTTATTATTTCATCCGTAATTAATTTCTGAAATTTTATATATGGATGATTCTCAGAGATAGATGAATCTAAAGGTTTATCAATAGGTAGTCCGTCAGGAGAATGATTTAGGCATAGTATGGGTTGATTGTCTCTAAATCTTCGTGCAAATTCTTTTATAGAGTTTCTAATTTCTATGGAAAGTCTCATATACGTATTATAAACTATAAAATATAAAAATATTATATGTGATTAATATTAATTTTATACTACACAAGTATTACGGGTGCTAAAGCTAACATCATTATTAGAGCCAGCACAACAATTTTTACACTAAATACAATCCACCAAATAATCTTATCGGATACGTAATTACCGAATAAAATATCTAACATTGCATGGAATATATATCCACCATCTAGTGCAAATGTTGGTAAGCAATTGAATAATGCTAAATTAAAGTTAATCCATGCCGTCCAGAAAAGTACACCACTTATGAAAAATATTGATGAAGTAATTACTACGGAATCAGTAACAGTAACCTCAAAAAAGTTTTGAATAAATGGCGTAAAACCAGGGAAGTTGAATTCTATACCAGGAATAAGACTTCCTAATGGTAGAATCAGTAATGCATAAATATTCTGTAATAATTCTCCTATCGAGCTAGCAGGAGTTAGTATATTATAATACATTTCTGATGGATAAATTTCCACGCCTAAATTACTCATTCCAAGTCCACTTTCATCCTCGCTTATTATTGTAGATTCTTCAAAATCATTTATAGAATTAATCTTATCCGTATTCAAATCTCCAGATTCATTTAGATAGGTTATATTATGCATCTCACTATCTGTTGAATTCAAGAACGTTTCGATAGAATCAGAATTATAGACTCTTTCGTCGTCTAATTCTAATATTAGAATGTTATCTTCATTATAAAAGGTTTCTGATTCAAAATCATGTGTTTCTATAAATGTAGTATAAGCTCCAACGGCTATATCTGTACTATTACCCTCATTTAACAGTATTTCGGCATAATAATCAGAGCTATTCTGTACTATATTCGAAAATTGCATTTCGTTTGTAACATTTTCACCGTTTACTTGCTTTATTGTTGAGCCGTGCGTTAAATCAGATGACATCAGTACGGGAGATTGAGTCACATATAAACCATCATATATCTCATAGTCTGATTTTTCATTCACAGTTAAATTGCTTGGATTATTATTTAATGCAAAATTTAAATCATCTCTTGTATCTACAGATTCATTATCTATAGCTGTGATTCTGTCACCCGTTTCTAATCCCGTTAATTCTCCAGGTGAATTATCATTAACATGGGCTAAACCAACACCAGTTGCAGGAACAATAGCTAAAGATATAATAGCATATAAGGCTACAACAGTTAGTACAAATACAACAAAATTATTCATTATGCCTGCGGAAAACATATTTATTTGTTCTTTTGAATTAGCTTCTTCAACGCTATTTTCTTCAGGTTCAACAAATGCTCCTAGTGGAATTAATGCTCCCAATATAACACCTGTAGATTTGACTTCCATGTCTCCAATTCTACATAAAATAGCATGACCCATTTCATGGACTACCATTCCAATTAATAATCCTAACAAAATTTCGGGAGCAGCTTCAATTGGTAAAAACCTGTTAACGCCAGGAATTGCGACAATATCTGTTGGGCCGTCGATTGCTATTTGTTCTGGATTCAGAACCATAGCAAAAACAGAAATAGATATGAATAGTAATGCTATAATTGATGTTATAGCAGCTATTATAGAACCAATACCACCCCAAATTAACCACCCCTTTGGATACTTATTAGCTATTTTTTCTATTGTTTTAAGTCCCTTCCCCGTACGAATAGTCAAAATAGGACCCCAATGACTGAAGTTAGTAGAAATCGTTTTACGCTTCTCGTATAATGTGGCTACAACAGAGTACAATATAATCCATATTAGTAAATTTTCCCATGTTAACATTATATTAATATATAATTTTATACTATATTAAAAGCAAGGTGTATTGATTTATAATATTTCTTTTATATTCTTTATGCGTTCAACAGTATCTGCATCTTCAACACTTTTTGAATGTCTTTCATCAATGAATCTGGGGAATCGGATAGAATAACCACTATCGTATTTGGATGAAGGTTGTATCTCTTCTAATCGAACTTCAAATACAGTTGTTGGATTAAATGTAACGTAACTTCCACTTTGATATACGACTTCATCTTCAAATTTATTTGTAAATTTTTCATACTCCTTATCCGTGAAACCTGTTCCGACTTCACCTATTTTCTTCAATTCTGATTCATCCATATCCCAGACAGCTAACTCATATGATGCAATATAATCAGAACGTCTTCCTTTACCATATTCTCCACCTATTACGACAGCATCTATTGTCTCTCCGTCTGGTTTTAATTTAAGCCAATTTTTACCTCTGTTATTTGGTTTATAATCTGATAGAGGGTTTTTAGCCATTAAACCTTCATAATTTTTTTCTTCTGCCTCAGCCATTATTTCTTCTACATCGTCTAGATTTTGACAAGATTTGCATACAGAAAGTATGCTCAAATCACAGACTTCTTGTAAAAGATTTCTTCGTTTTTCAAATGGATTATTAATTACTAATCCTTTGCTTGAAGAATACAATATATCGAAGAATCTCGGTTTCAGAGGTATTTTTGAGACCATTTCATCTATATTATGTTTTCTTTTGATTCTTTTTTGTGTAACGTGATAAGGCAATGGTTTTTTAGGGTTTTTTGGCTCATACCCGACAATCTCTCCATCTAATATAACAGACTCTTCAGATACATACTCCTTAACTATTTCTACAACGTCAGGTAGCGATTCTGTTACATTTTCTAACTTTCTGGTGTAAAGTTGAATATCATCTCCATCTTTGTGAGCTTGAATACGAAATCCATCGTATTTATATTCAGCATATATGTAAATTGTTCCTATATCTTCTAAAACATTTGTTATTTTACTAGCTTTTGCTTTCATCGGGGATATTGGACTTTCACATATTTTAACGCCAATATTTTCTAATCCCTCTTTTCCTTCCTTATCTGCTATATAGGCTACTTCCCCAATATCATTAGACAACATTATTGCTCTCTCGACAATTTCTTTATCAATGTTATTTGATTGAGATATTGCATCTCTAACAGAACTTTCACCAACTCCAATGTTCATATCTCCTAAAATTAATTTTGTTAGATACTCTGCTTCCTGACTGGAACATCTTGATAGTAATGAGACAACATAGTCAATTTTTTCACGCTGGCTTCCAGAACCCGATATGTTTGAGATAGTATAGAAAACATCATTAACTTGTTTGATGGTTAGATTTTCGTCTTTGAAAAGTTGTTGTTGACCAGAATTATTCTTTATACTGTAGTGTGAAAAAAGTCCACTTATGTTATCAACATCTACCATTTTTTCTGACAGAACATCTTCTCCTACACATGTAACTTCTGAAATTGCTTTTAGAGTTAAAGAAGTGCTAAAATTTAGATTTCTAGATTCTATTTTGGGAAACTTTCTACCTTGAATGTAACGAGCCACAATTCTTGTATTCTCTTTATCTTCCGTCTCAGATAATAAATCAGAAATATGTTCCCTAATTATAGTATTTTTGCTTTCATTTGAAATTCTGTCTGCATAATCTACAAATTTTTCAAATTCCATAAAATCGTTAAGTATAGATAGATTATAAATATTTTCATTTATCCAAAACTAACGACTTGTTAATGTAATATCTTCCGTCACAAAATCACCATTTCTATAAATTTCTAATTCAATACTATCACCTGGTTCTTTATTCAACATCAAATAACTAGTTAGTTCTTCATTTGTTTTCACATTTTTATTATCTACGCTTACAATTATATCTGGAACCTCTTCGTCTAATTCACTCTTTAGAATATCTTCTGAGGGACTGTCTTGAATGGTTTCGGATATTATCAATCCGTCTGAAATACCGACATCATCTAATTCTGTCGATATGGGTGCATAATCATATGTTACAACGCCTAAATATGGATGGTTATGCTCACCATCATCTAAAATACTTTGGCCTACAGTATCTGCTAAACGAGCAGATACGGCGAATCCAATATTTTCCCCATCTGTAGCCCTATTTACGCCAACTACCTTTCCATTATCTTCACTAACTAATGGACCTCCGCTATTACCTTGATTTAATGCTGCATCTGTTTGTATTGAGTCAGGAATTGAAAACGCTGATTCTGTGTCTGTAGGTCTTTGTAAACCGCTTATAATTCCTGATGTAGCTGTTCCATCTAAGTCATTTGGAGACCCTAAGGCTAAAACAGATGTTCCTCTATTTGGCAATTCATCTTGCATTGGTAAAGGTATAGCTTCATCGGGAACATATTCTGGTTCTAGAATCGCTATATCTGTGTACTCATCTTCACCAACTATGTGAGCTTTTGTCCAATCTCCCGTATTGTAATTTATATGTATAGATTCTCCACCTTCTGTAACATGTTCATTAGTCATTATGTGATTATCAGTATACATGAAACCAGAACCTTGAGATTGTAATACATCATCATTTTCCACATATATTGATGAGACTGAATCAAGAGAATTATCTATTGTTTTAGTATAGTTTGTATGGTCTTGCATTTCAGTCATTGGAGTACTGTCATTTTCAGATTCAGAATCTAGTTCTAGATTCGTTTCAGATAATTCGAATGATGGTGAATTCACATTTGAAACGATAACAGTCCCTAGAAAAACGCCGATAATCGTTGAGAATATTATTATAATTGATATAATAGCATATGATTTTGTGCTTATTGGCATGTAAATAGATTGTTATTATTAGTCTAAGTATCTTTTGTTGATTATTCAATAGAATCCAAAAGTCTTTTTACCTACCCTGTACTATACACGCTATAGGATGCGAAAAGTGTATAATAAACAAACTATATCCAAACTAAACTAGAACAATGATTTATACAAGAGATGCACACACAAATGATGAAGCATGGATTTTAGAAAAACTTTCAAAAGAAAGGTATGAACCTGACTCTTTTAGACCTGAAGATTTTATGGTAGCTGTCTGTGAAGAAACGGAAGAAAGACTTGCATTTGGTCGATTAGAGTATCATAGAAATGTTGATGAGACGGAATACGTTGAAATCAATAGCGTGAAAATTTTAGATAGAGCTACAGAAGAGCAAGCTAGACTAATGCTTGTTGATTTAGCTCGAAGAGTTGAAGAAAGTGGAAAGCAACAAGTATTCACGTTTCCATATCTTAATCAAGAAGACTTTCTCTCTGTTGGATTTGAAGAAATTTCTAAAGATAAAATGCCAGAGGTTATGAAAGAGAGGTTCGAGAAGTTACAAGAAGAGGAAAATGATGTTCTATCATTAAACGCACAACCAAAGAATATCGAATATACTGTTCCAGATGAAGACGAAGAATTCACCAAGCCAGAAGGAACAACTGATGAAGAAGTAAAAACAATTAAAGAAGAATTAGATATCTCTGATAATGCCACAACAAAGTATTCAATTTAATCACAGAATAAAAATCGAAAAAAATCTACGAATATTTAATTAATTCTATCCCTGAACTTGTCGTCGGTAATATACATATCCAGTTGCCCCAATTACTGCAAGAGCAGCAATTAATAAGGTGAATCCTGGTTGGTCTGGGTCATCATCATCATCGCCATCATCATCGCCATCACCTTCAGCAACCATATTCGCTGTGATATCCATATCCTCATCTAAATCTACAGGGGCTCCGAAATCTTCGTAACCCTCTGCAGTAACGAGAATCTCGTACTCGTCATGGTCAAGGTTGAATGTAACAATACCATCATCATTTGTATTGTCTCCATCAACATTTTCTCCATCCTGTTCAACGCCTACAGCAATTCCAGGTATTGGCTCATCAGTTTCTTCGTCAACAACTTCAACAGTTAGTTCAGCTTCATCTTCTTCATCGTCACCTACGTCAGGAGCATCTCCTTCAACCTGAACAGTATGTGTTTCAGTTGTTGATTCACCTTCTGTATCGGTTACAGTAACTTCAACATCGTACACGCCATCTGCTCCAAATGAATGGCTTGCAGATACGCCTGTAGCCGTTGTACCATCATCGAAGTCCCAAGAATAAGTTAAATCATCTTGGTCTGTATCATCAATTGCAACAACTCCAAAGTTAGCTGTTTCACCAACTTCAAGTTCGCTTGGACCGATTAAGTCTTCAATAGATGGTGGTTGATTTGGTGCTTCTTCAACGACAATTTCAACTTCATGTTCATCAGACTGGTCAGCCGCGTCTGTAACTTCAAGAGTTGCATTGTACGTTCCTGGCTCGTCATAGACATTCACACCAACTGGGGCCGCAGAGGAATCACCGTCTCCAAAGTCCCAATTGTATGAGAGTGCCATTTCATCAGCATCCTCTATTTCTGGATTAAACTCAACTTCTTCACCAGTTATTACGGGCGTGTTAACATCGATATCTACAATCTCTGGTGGAACATCAGGTTCAATCATAACAGCATCTTCTCTATCGCTTAGTGGGAAGAATTGTACTGTCATTTCTCGGTCTACATCAACCTCCGAAAGGTCGTATTCTGCTGATATCATACCATCCTCGTCAACTTCTGCTGTTTCTCTGAAAAGAATTGGGTTGACACCCTCACTTCTTACTCTAACAGATACTTCCGTACCTGGAGCAACATATGTTTCACCTGTTACTGTTGAATTCTCGTGAACGGTTAATCCGAACCGTGTATCAAGGTCTTCTTCATCAACAGTTACCGATGGTAGTTGAGGTACAACTTCTCTATCGACTATCTCTACAGTTTGGAACAAGTCATCTCCATTACCATCATCTGAAGCAAATCGGTAGTCGTCTGTGACATTGAAATGAATGTCATAGTCGGTAGTTGGATTTGCATCAAATTCCTCATCGAATGTATCAAACACATCTTCATCAGACGTATCGAAGAATGCATAGAACTTGTTTTCGCTTGGGTTGATTTCAAGTTCCTCTGCTTGTTCTAATCGGAGTGTAGTTGGCTCAGCATGTCTTGCTGGGTCAGACTCTTCAATGTGTAGGTTGAATTCATGGAGTCCATCTCCATCATATCCAGCTAATTCATCATAACTATCAACATCACTTCTTTCACTTAGGTCAACTAATGCTGCTGGATGCGTGTCATTTGTCAGTAGATGATTTGAGAATATACCTGAAGCCTCAACTTCTACGACAAACCAATCTTCTTCAGCAACATTATCTTGTTCGTATCCATATTCTTCAAGGTCAGACATTGAAGCCTGTCTATCGTTTGGCATGACCCATGTTGAGATACTCGTTGAAGACCGTTCTTCAATTTCTAATGTCGATAAGTCAGCCTCATCTCCACCAACCTCTAACTCAAGAGTATATAATCCAGTTGATAAATCTCCTGAGACAGATGGAAGTTCTAATTCGTCGGCATCAACAATGAAATCATCATCATCTACCGTGCTGAAAACTTCATCAATAGTTCCACCTTCACCAGCTTGATATGTGTCCATTAGAAGGTCAACCTCTTCATCTCCTGAACCATCAACAACGGTGAATTCAACATCATAATCATCCTCAGCTATTCGGAATACAGCTTCATCCGTAGCTTCCATCCCTATCGTCATCTGAACCATGTCACCACGGTCTTGGGAGTATGTTCCCTGGTCAAACGATGCACTTCCTTGTGCGTCAAATGCAGCTTCAATAGATTCATTGTCATGTGCTGTTGAATCTGCAACTTCTACGTGGAAATCGTACATTTGGTCATCTGCTGACTCGAAATCGAGTGGGATGATAAATTCATCTGTTGTTTCGACGTTCATTATGCGAACGTGCTCATCATCTTCAAGCTCATAATCGGCAGAATCGAATAATTCATCTTCATCAATTAATGCATAAACGTCTTCAGAATCTACAGATTCTGCAGATAGGAACAAGTCGTATGGACCATTTCTGTTACTTTCAACGGATAAATCAGAACTTGTACTATCCGTATTTAGGTTGATAAATGTCTCATCTGCTTCCACGGAAAGAGTCTGCTCTTGAACAGACCAATGTGTAAGAACATCATCCCCGTCTGTAACTTGGTATTGACCCGTACCAAATTCTGTATCTGTTTCAATATGAAGTTCAGCATTGTATCCTGCATCACTTTCTACAGCACGGACTTCTTCAATAAATTCTTCTGTATCGCCATCAACATATTCAAATCGATAATCTTCACCGACTTCTAGAACTTCTTCACTATCTGTTAAGACTAGTTCATGTCCCATCCATATAGTTCCAAGATTATCACCGTCAAGTTTATCATGGTATACATGTGCATCACGGTCATATACATCGTCATTCTCTACGACACTAAATTCAGCCATAAAGCGTTCATTAGCACCTTCTGTTTCTTCATCTTCGTGACTATCAAAAGCCTCAGCATCATACTCGTGTGTTACTTCATCAGAACTTGCAAGTTCATTTTCGTCTTCATCATATACAACGGCTTTAAATGTAAACGGTTCATCTTCTTCACCTTCAACGTCACTAACAAGAAGATGTTCGTAAAGTGTTTCTGCATCAATTTCTTCCGTAGCAACTTGTTCTTCATCTTCATCATAGATTACAACAAGCCCATCAACATTAGCAGAAACTTCATCTATAACAACGCTCTCTCCATCTGTTTCTTCATCTTCACTCACTGATATCATTGCATCAGCAACATCTAAGACTTCATAATGCCCCACGTGAGAAAGTGTTTCAGGAGAGAGGTTGATATGTGCTTCATCTTCATCAGATTCAACCATTTCATATTCATTATTATAGTGCAATTCATAAGTTTCGTCTGCAGAAATCCCATCAGCGGTTATGTGTATGCCATGACCAAATGGAACCTCTACAGGCTCCATATCATCAACGTCGTATTCTACAACGTCGTAGTCTTCATGTTCATCAGCATACGTAACCATACTTAGACCAGCTAATAATGCAACCATTACAGCTAGTAAAATAAGCGTGGTATTCTGCAGTAAGTGTTTGTCAACATTCATGTCCTCGTATTAACACATGTCCCTATATCTAAAAAGCCTTGCCCCTATCCAATCAAGTTTAATGTATGAGTTTCATATGTTAGAGGACTTAAGAAGTAGAAATGTTTATATATAAGATATCTAATAGATTATGTGATATAAATGTTATATGTATAGATTAAATCATAAAATACACATTAACAAATAGTAATGCACATTAATAATTTTCTTAGGATAGTTATTTTTTCTGTTCTTTCACGCGCCCGCGCATTGGGAATTATCGCCAATATGAGAATAAATTCAATATCATAGAGAGATATTTGCTCTGTCGTAGGGGTAAACACTATGATAAAATTCTAAGAGTATGAGAAGGGTTTAAGGCACTCCAGTCATAATGGTAATATGATGAGTGAACAAACATACGGTGCAGACAATATTACAAAACTTGAAGGACTAGACGCAGTTCGGAAACGCCCAGGAATGTTTATTGGTTCGACAAGTAAGAAAGGACTGCACCACATGGTACAAGAAGTTGTGGATAACAGTGTTGATGAAGCTCTAGCAGGATACGCAGATAAGATTGAAGTTGTTATTCATGATGATGGAAGTGTAAGTGTAAGAGACAACGGAAGAGGAATTCCAGTTGATGATAAAGATGGAGAGCCTGCAATTAATGTTATTATGACTGATATTCATGCAGGTGGGAAATTCGATTCTGACGCGTATGCCTATTCTGGTGGTCTACATGGTGTAGGTGTCAGCGTTGTTAATGCATTATCAACAAAGATGGAAGTCGAAGTACTTCGTGATGGATACTTGTGGACTCAAACATTTGACAATGGAGAACCCACAGGTTTAGAACAAGTCCGTCCTTTAACAGAATCGGATGAAGTTGGAACAATGGTTCGATTCTGGGCAAATGAAGAGGCATTTGAGACAACAAATTACGACTATGAAACACTTCGTTCTCGTTTAGAAAATCTAGCTTATCTAAACCCTGGCGTAGAATTTAGCATTTCAGATGAACGAACGGAAGAAGAGCTTGAAAACACATATCATTTTGAAACGGGTATTGAAGCCTTCGTTGAACGGCTAAACGAAGGTCGTGAACCATTGACAGAAGATATTATTCGTTCTCAAGGTGAACAAGAAACGGATGACGGTGATATGGTTTTCGTTGACGTTGCAATGCAGTATACAACGAGTACACAACAATCTGATGCTAGTATTTTTTCATTTGCTAATAACATCGAAACAGCTAGTGGAGGAACACACGAAACTGGTTTTAAGACAGCAATCACACGCGTTGTAAACCAGTATGCAGAAGAACATGGAATGCTAGATGAAATTGGAGGTAAACGTCTTGGAGGTAACCTTGTTCGAGAAGGATTAACGGCTGTTATTAGCGTAAAACATAGTGACCCGCAATTCGAAGGTCAGACAAAAACAAAGCTCGGCAACGCAACGGTAAGAGGCGTTGTAAGTAGCGTTATTTCTGACGAATTCTCAACATTCTTAGAAGAAAACCCTGATGAAGCCTCCGCAATTGTTTCAAAGGCTATTAACGCATATAAGGCCAAGGAAGCGGCAAAGAAAGCAGAAGAGCTAACGCGAAGAAAGTCAGCAACAACAAGTACTCGTCTACCTGGAAAGTTATCTGATTGTCAGAAAGGAACTTCTCCAGAGGATGCAGAATTGTTCATTGTTGAAGGTGACTCAGCAGGAGGTAGTGCTAAGCAGGCTCGAAACCCTGAAACGCAAGCCGTTCTTCCTCTACGAGGTAAAATCCTTAATGTTGAAAAGAATCGACTTAATAAAATTTTAGAACACGACCAAATCCAAAATATTATCACAGCATTAGGTACGGGAATTGATGATGAATTTAATATCGAAGACCTTCGATATCACACTATCGTACTATTTGTTGACGCAGACGTTGATGGGGCTCACATTAAGACCCTTATGCTTACATTCTTATTCCGTCACATGCCAGAACTCCTTGAGGAAGGTCACGTCTATGCAGCCAAATCCCCACTTTATCGGATTAAATCCCGAGGTGAGACATATGACGCAATGACGGACGAAGAACGGGAACGTATTATAGAAAACAAATGCAACGGAAGTGCTGATAAAGTACAGCGTTTCAAAGGTCTAGGAGAGATGAATCCAGAGCAACTTTGGAACACTACGATGAATCCAGAGAATAGACGGTTTGAAAAGATTACTATCCAAGATGCAGCCAAAGCTGACCGAATATTTTCCGTTCTAATGGGAAGTCAAGTTAAACCACGAAGAGAATTTATTCGAGATAATGCGGGAGAAGTTGAATGGGTAGACATCTAATATTGGTGATTTAAAATGAGTACAGAAGAAACTAAATTTACGGCAGATGCGGCAGAAGTAGAAGAAGTATCCGTTGAACAGCAAGTTGAAGAAGCATATATTGCATATGCAATGAGTGTAATTGGGGGGCGAGCCCTTCCTGACGTTCGTGACGGTCTAAAGCCTGTCCAACGAAGAACGCTCTATAAAATGCATGAGATGGGCGTTAAAAACCGCTCATCTCATCGTAAATCTTCAAGTATCGTTGGAGAAACAATGGGTGACTTACACCCTCACGGAGACAAGGCCATTTATGACTCTCTTGTTCGAATGAGTCAAGATTTTTCGCTCGGTGTGCCTCTAGTTGATGGGCAAGGAAACTTTGGTTCCATGGATGGTGACCCACCAGCAGCCCAGAGGTATACAGAAGCGAGAATGAGCAAGGTGGCAGAAGACATGCTATCTGATATCGATAAGAATACTGTTGACTTTACGCCAAATTACGATGACCGTCTTGAAGAACCTGACGTTCTTCCATCAGCACTACCTAACCTTCTAATTAATGGCGCTAGTGGTATTGCCGTTGGAATGACGACAGATATTCAGCCACATAATGTCGGTGAGGTAATTGATGCAACCATTTTCCGACTTAAAAATCCAGATTGTGATGTTATCTCACCCGTAGAAAATGAAGATGAAGAGGGATTGATGGATTATATTAAAGGACCTGACTTCCCAACGGGTGCTACAATTGTGGGTCGAAGTGGTATTAAAGATGCATATGAAACAGGAAAAGGAAAAATCCGTGTTCGAGCAGATTACACAGTTTATCCTGAAGCCAATCAAATTGTTATTAATGAAATCCCCTACCAAAAGAAGAAATCTTCTCTCGTAGAGACGATTGCGAACTACGCAAATGACGGAGTTATTTCAGGAATTTCAGACATTAGGGATGAGTCTGATAGAGATGGCGTTAGGATTGTTGTCGAAGTGAAAACGACGGCTAATATTGACCTCGTTGAAAATAAACTCATAGAAAATGCTCTAGAAGAAACAATATCAATGAATCATATTGCGCTAGTCGATGGCCAACCTCAAAGACTAAACTTACCTGCTCTCTTAGATAATTATATTGAACACCGTCGAAATGTCGTTAGACGACGAACGGAATACCAATTAGAAGAAGCTGAAGAACGGTATCATATCGTACAAGGGCGACTTAAAGCCTTAGATAATATTGAAGATGTTGTTGAAACAATTCGTGAATCAGATGATAGAAATGCCGCCGTCGAAGCTCTCCGCGAAACATTTGAATTTAGTGAAGAGCAGGCTGACCATATCACGCGAATGCAGCTATCAAGTATTACGGGACTCCAACAAGAAGAACTTGAATCAGAATCCGTAGAATTAGAAGACACGATTGAATACCTAACGCACTTACTAAATAATAGTAGCAAGTTAGATGAAGAAATCATCAAAGAATTAGAAGAAATGAAGTCGAAACATGACCATGAGCGTCGTACTTCAATAACAGATGATTATGCTCGTGTTGATGATGAAGACCTCATTCCACAAGAAGATATTCTTATCGTGCTGACGGTAGATGATTATATAAAACGATTACCTATTGATGAGTTTGGAATTCAAAATAGAGGAGGTAAAGGTGTCTACGGTCTTTATGATGACAAGGATAAAATTGCTCAAATCGAGTCTGTGAATACTCATGATGAATTGCTTATCGTAACGAGTGAAGGAGATGTACATCATATGAAAGGATATGAAATTCCTGAAGGCTCCAGACAGGCTCATGGTACTAACATTATTAATCTTCTAGAAATCAATTCAGATGAAGAGATACAAGCAATTGTCCCACGACCAGAATCTGACGAAAATAAATACCTAGCGATGGTTACGGAGCAAGCTCAAGTCAAGAAAACAGAACTATCTGAATTCAATAGCATCTGGGCTCCAGGTGTGAAAGGAATTGGTTTACCTGAAGAAGATAATGTTGTTAGTGCATTCATTACGGACGGAAATAATGATATTATGCTTTCAACGGCTCAAGGAAAGGTTATCAGATTCGATGAGGAAGACGTTAGACCAACAGGTAGGACATCTTATGGTGTGAACGCAATTGAACTTCAAAATGATGATTTTGTTACGGATGGAATTTGCGTATCTGAAGATACTGACACAATATTTACTCTAACCGAAACAGGTCGTGGAAAACGTACTGATGCATCAGAATACAGAACGCAGGCAAGAAATGGTAAAGGAGTAATGGGAATGAGTGACCCAGATGGAGAAATTAGGTCTCTATTGGCCCTCGAAGAATCAGGGACATTGACTTTAAGTAGTGAAGATGGAAAAGTTATTAGAGTTGATGTTGAAGATGTAAGTACATATGGACGTATTGCTAACGGACTACGAGTGATGAGATTAGATGATGGAGATTCGGTATCGGATGCAACTTGTTGTCTTTAAAAGACGCTAAAGTTTATTATATGCCCTTCTAAAGTACTATAGTATTAAAATTCTTATAAAAATGTTTAAGTTAGTGTGTATACTACTGTAGTATACAATGCCAACATGCAATCATTGCGGCGGACACATTTCAGATGACTTTAGAAGAGTTTTTTCTAATCGTGATGGAGAAGTATATGCTTGCCATAGCTGTTCTCCAACTTCAGGAATTGCAGAAAAATCACAAATTCGAAGTCGTTCACAATAAATAAAAATACCTTCTCAATATTTATTCTTCTTCATCAGAGGCATCTTCATCTGATAAATTAGTAGAAAGACCGATAGTTTCATTAACATATTCTTTTTCTAAATTACACTCTTGTCCAATGTATTGCATTGCTTCTCTATATAAACCTAGAGATTCAGAGCTATATGCGTAAATAGCAGACCACAATTGGTCAAATCGTCTCTTTGCCAGCCCACCGTTAACTATTATATTATCTAATTCCCATGCTGCTATAGCAAGTTGATGCCCAGTCGAACCCATTTGATAATTTCTACTCCTTTCTGCAGAATGAATAACATCTTCATTATATACTCCAATGTTATTTTCCACAACGTATGAAAGTACATTGTATATCGGTGAGGATGTTTCACCTGGGCCTAATTTTAATAGTATGAACGAACAAGGATTCTCCTGTTTAAATCGTTCTTCACCATACTTATTTATGACTTTAACATCTGTTTTATTAAATCTACTCATTAAAATAAAGTACTAAACCTGGGGTTATATAATTTAGTAAAATATCACAAGTCATCTATTTTTCCATACCAACCACAGTCTTCACAAACAACTTCAGCCTCCGCGTCATCTGGAATCGCACCACTGTATTCTTGCCACTCATTGTTTATTCCATCTGATTCACAGTCAGGGCATGTTCCATTAAGATGCTGTACTGAAGCACTTATTATATGCGTTGCAGATGATAATACGATGTTACAATCTCTATGGATATCCATAGGATTAGCTGTAGACAATTCTTCGAATGAACCATATCCCTCATTTTGCAGTATCTCGGCTGTTCTCTCTCCTACACTAGGCAACTTCATTAAATCTTCAACTTTTGCTTGTTCAGGCATTCAGTTTTTTCATAGTAGTCCTAGTATTTGAAACTACCGCCGATTTAAAATTTACTAGATATACTAGTTATTATGACATATAATATATATTACCAATCCTTTTAGCTTAGGAAACACTCAAAACCGTAGAAAACAATTATATAACAATGAGTGGGATTACAAAACATAAGTTTTCTGATAGTGAAGGACAGCTTTTAGTGCAATTTTCTCGAAATGCTCTAGAAACCTATACCAGAGAAAATCAGAGAATGGATGTTGGAAGCGTCGAGAAGGTTTTAAATAAAAGAGGAGGCGTTTTAATTCAGTTAGAAAATTCCGAAGGACGAAAACAGCTGAGAGGAACTTCTGCAATATTTGACGGCAGGAGACTTGCAGATGCTATTATTGATGCTACAATATATGCAGCTAGCAATCGTTCATTAGGAGCAGAAGTACACAAATCTGAGTTGAACAATATTCGTATTAGGGCAGCTTTAATAGAAGAGGTGATTGTTACGGATGAGCCTGAAATCAAATTAAATAATAACACATATTGTCCAATTATACCACAGGACATAAACGGGTGGATTCATCCAATAAAATCCCAATTGCACGACTGGAGCCCAAAAGAATACTTAATGAGAACTTATAAAAAAGCTAATCTGAACCCCTTTGATTGGAAAGATGATTCTGTTGTAATTGTTCAAACTGCACTATTCAAAGAAGCCGACCCAATCACACAATCCGTTGTAAGAGATAAACCCTGAAATATTTTTATTATAAATTTACATCTCTAATTATATGTTTTTCACGAATTAGCGAAAAGATTATTTAAATAGAAATACTCTCTAAAAATAGAGTGGATATGTTAGGACCTAGCAATAGGAATGAACGTTCAACTAATCTTCCAATGTCTGCCTATCGTTGGAATCTTTTAGATAGCGTAGAACAAGATTCTTCTTCTGTGAAAGCTGTTTTTGAACACAAAAGCGGCAAAGTTTGGTGTTCTATATTCTCTTTCAATATAAAAAATGGATTACATATAAAAGTATACTCAGATGTAGAATATAAAGACTATATATCAACGGATTTAGATTGCCTTACGAGTTTGATATCCTCTATACTTGGCGTTGATGAGTTCCATTTTCATCCACCAGAAAATGGTGATGTTAAATCCGCTTATGAATTTATAAAATAATTTTTATAACTTATAGAATTGTTACAAAAATTAACAATATGAAAAATTAACGACAATTATATATGTTAAGATATGTAATATATTTTACAAAGTGAAATCATATCCAAATATAATTCGACCTCTATTAGCAAATGATAATAATTCTATGTATCTCGTTTGCCAACCTCTATCCCCTTCACCCCCCTATGATATCCCTGAGATTAAACATCTTTCACGAAAATATTGGACTGCTCGATTTTTATCTAAAGACGAAATGACTGTGAAAACATTAAGTGAATGGTTTAGTATTCCCAGAAAAAATATTAAATCTGTTATAAATAAATATCCTGAAGGGCCATTCATTATATCTATTAATGATTTAACAAAAAAGCAGCAAGAGGAATTACTATCTGAAACAAAACCTATGTTCAAAATAGATAGAAATCTTGATAATGAAAGTCTTAGATGGTTACATAGATTTAATTCTAAGAATGAATAATATCTAATAGCAATTCATTAGACTTTTTTTCTAAATCCTCTATTGTCGAACAATTCTTCAGAATATAATTTGAATCCTCTATAACCAAATCAATTCCCCAATTGCTTTCTTGTTTATCTCGATTTATGAAATCTGCTGGCGTAAAAGAGTCTTCGTATTCTCTCCCTCTATCCAACATCCAATGATATCGATTATTTGCTGGAGCATATACAAATATAACATGACACTCCATATGTTTTTTAATATATTCTACGCCTTCTGGAGACCTAATTCCATCCAGAAATACGATATCTTCTGAATCGGATATATAATCCATGCACCATCGTGCTATAATATTTTTTCCATGCTCTTGACGTTTCTGTGTAGCAAATCTCGCATATAGTTCAGATATGGTTTCGTTTGATTTTTCAGGGTTCTGTTTTATTTCTTTTAATTTGTCACTCCACATTTCTTGAGCTTTTTTTCTGACAATATCACCCATTGAAATCGTATTCAAACCCATATCTTCTGCAACATTTAGAACTATAGATTTTCCTGATGAAGGATATCCTACAGTCAATATGGCTTTAGACATAAATAATAGATAGAATTCAGAGTATGAAAATCTTCTGGTTTAAAACTTAGTAATAGATATTACATAAGCAATCCACATTGCAATTAGTATAGAAACTGAGTCAACAAATGTTACACTGAATGGTAAAGTTATAATTGGATAACTATTGTATATTAGTCCTGCAAATAAGACAAGACCTGGAGCTAATACAAAACCGATGAAAGTAACTATTTCTGGAACGGAACTAACTTCAACAGGCAAAGATAATGAGGTTTTATTGTAATTTGAAGTATATGAACATAATGTTTTTATAATTATGTATGATGAGATGTAAGCTAATGCAATAAGTAATAACACAGCAAATCGCGTTGAATCATCAATTAAAAAGAATCTATCACTAAGATGAGCGATAGATATAACAATTATAGTTACAAATCCTGCTATAGTTGTGAATATACTCAATCTGGATGCAGCCGTCATATAATCAACAGTTTTAGAAACATCACTAATTGATGGAATATCCATTGATTCAGGATTTGATTGAGACCATATACCGACGCCAATAGATAGCGTTGCCATTATTCCACCAATTCCCAATAATGTCGTGCTGAACTCTTTATTCAAAACCATTACCAAATATGCTATGTATATTGTTGAAAATATTGCAACAACACTAACAGATTCCCATATTTGGAATGGAGATACTATGCGTTCAAAAACTTTTCTGGGCGTTGGTAAATTCGTACTCGAATACGGTCTTGGAACGCCACTTTTAATATTATCTCTTTTCATATTTTATCATAAGCTTTTAATTGCTCTTTGTATGTTTTCCTTATTGTTGATTCACTAATATCCATTAGTTCTGATAATTTATTTTGAGTCAATTTTCTATTCGTTGAATCGGATATTATGAAAGCTGAATATACAGCAGCCGTAGCAAAACCACGGGGCGTTCTTCCTGCAAGAACACCGTTATTTTCAGCCACCATTCCAATCTCAGAACTTAATTTTAAAACTTCTTCAGAAATATTCAACTTTCCACCGATTAATTCAATAAATGACTGCCATTCTATAGGTTTATCTTCAAGAATTTCTGTATTTCTTAACAGGTATCTAGAAGAATTTAGCAGTGATTTAACGGTAATTTCAAATTCATCGGCTACTACACTAGGTATAACGGGAACATTTTCTGACCGACATGTTGCAAATACTGCTCCCCCTAATGTCACCTCCATAGATTTTCCGTTATAAAGTGATTTTGAATATATCACATTAAGTAAATCACGGACTCTAAAACTTATCTCTTCCACACCGAGTGATTCACACGCTTCTTCTACAGAATTTAAAACGTGTTCTGGAACTGTAGCTGATTTGTTCATCCGTGTTTATAGTATTACTACTATAATACCAATTAATAAATATATCGCCAATTTAAAAATAAAATTGGTTCTTATCTAATCAATATTGATTGTCGTTTCGTCATCATAATCTGAAACTGGTAAACGAACCGTCAAAACACCATTTTCGAGATTAGCTTCCGCTTCTTCAGGTTCAACTTCTTGTGGCAAGTTCGCAACGATAGAAACAGATTCTCGGCGCATCGAATCGCTTGCAGAAGCTTCAATACGAACCTGTTCAGCGTCAGCAGCCAGTGACAGCTGTTCTTCATCAAACCCAGGCAAGTCAGCAACAACTTCAATAACATCTCCTTCATCAAAAACCTCGTAGATTTCCGTCGCACGTGGGGTTGTTGGAGCTGCCTGACCAAAGAAACCTCCACGGGGAGCACTATAATCTTGCTGTGAAGTCTCCATCTCTCTCATAATCTTTTCTAGCTGTCTGAATATATCATTAATATCCTTCATAACCATTTTATTCTATAGACTGTAAGAATAAAAACCTAACGGTCGGACCTATACTATTAAATTATATCAAATAATTAAAATAAAGAAACTATTATCATTTCAAAGTCAAAGTTCGAACTAATAACATAATATTGAACCCCCATAAGAATAGCATTATAAATACCATGAGATATCGAAGGAACAAGTATAGATTTACTTTTTTCATATGATAATCCTAATATTATGCCCAAAATTCCTGTCACAATTACATATGGTATAGCAGAAAACGTTAATCCTCCCACAGCAGGTATATGAACTAATCCAAAAAGAATGCTTGTTACTATAATAGCTGTTTTCACATTAAAATAATCTCTAAATACGCCTTGTATAATCCCTCTGAATAACAGTTCTTCATATGGACCAACTAATAATATCATAACGGGTATCATATACAAATAGAACAGAGGGTCAGATTCACCCGCTTCTACAACAGCATTATCAGCTATGCTTACATCACCTATATAGAATAATAGAGATAATACAAAGTTGCTCATAAATAGTGCTATTATTGTAATCAAGGACCATTTTACATTTAATTTTATGTTGAGATTTAGGTGAATAATATCTCTATAGTTATATCCAATTATATCTGATTTCATTGAAAAGTAAATAATTGCTAATAAAATTATAAATATTGTTATTGGCTCTAACATATATATCAATATAGGGTTATGACTCAGCAGGTCTTCAGAAGTAAAAATACTTGTATATAATAGAACAGAAAACACTATTGCTGATATTAAAAAACTAAGTAAAACGGGTATACTAGAATATTTTATTGAATTGATAATTCTTGTTTTATTTTCCATATCTGATTTACTATTTAATTCCATACTCATTGATTAGATTTTAAATATATAAATATTCGTCTGATTCAAATCTCAAAAATAGTTAATAAATAAGTTAAGATTTATCAATATGGAAGATAATTGTATTATATATCGTGTCGTATTATAAACCACCAAAGCCAGATTATGATAAATATTCTAATCGTCAATTGATGGCTATACCTATAACTTTGATTATTATTTCCCTCTCTGTTCTTGTATTCTGGACAGCAATGACAGGAGTACCTGTTGATAGAGGTGTTGATTTCGTTGGAGGGACAGAAGTCAGAATTGGCGTTACGGAAGATGTATCAAACCCAGAAGCAGAAATTGAATCTGCAATAACTGGAGAAATAGAAAGCATTACGGAAATCCAAGGAACAGGCGAATATATAGTAACATTTGCCGCAGGTGAAACAAGTGCAGAAGAAATAGAGTCAGATATTGATTCTAATGAGAACTTAGTTGTAAATGAATTAAGTCAAATTTCCCCGATGTTAAGCGAAGATGCTCAACAAACAGCTATCTGGGCGATGGGTATTGCATTTGTTTTAATGAGTTTATTGGTAATCGGTTTGTTCCGCTCTGCCGTACCAGCCTTTATCGTTATACTAAGTGTAACAAGTAATATATTAATTGCCACGGCTGCAATAAACATTGTTGGTATTGAACTAACAATGGGGACAGTTGGAGCTATACTAATGTTAATTGGTTATAGTGTTGACTCAGATATTGTGTTAAATACGCACGTCCTCAAGTCAAAGAAATCGGAATTTGTTGACCAAGTACATGATGCAATGAGAACAGGTGTGACGATGACCGTAACAAGTTTAGCAGCTATGTTAGTAATGTCATTGGCTGCAACAATTGTAGGTATAGAATTACTTGCCCATATGGGTTTAATTTTAGCAATTGGATTAGCTGCAGACCTTATAATAACATACATGCTAAATGTGAGTATACTTCGATGGTACGTTAACAGAGGTGATTATCTATGAGCATAAAAGACTCAATAAAAGATTATTGGAGAATATACTTATTGACAATAGTAACAATAATCAGTTTAACAATAATATTTAGTCCTGTTGTTCCAGGTTTAGAACTTACGAATAATGATATTACAGATGAAGATGATGATGATATCCCAATAGACCAAAAATATACCAACCTTCAATATAGTATAGAACTTGCTGGAGGAACACGTATTAGAGCCCCTCTAATTGGTTTACTTGCAGAAGGCGTAGATATCGGAGATAACGAAATTGCAGAATTAGAACAGTCATTAGCAGATGATTTTGATGGAACATCAGAACGAGATATATCCGTATATACTCCCTCTGAAGATTCAGATGACATTCCTGAAGGAAATACTACTATAGAAATAACATCTGAAGAAATCCCCAAACATGAAGAATTTTCTGATTCGTTAGAGAAAAATGACGTAACATACAATAACATCAAAGACGGCGTAACTGATGAAACGCGAGATGAAACCGTAGATGTGCTTCAAAGTAAATTAGACGAGGCAGGATTATCTGGTGGTTCTGTTAGGTATGTTGAATTAAATGATGGAACGGAAGTTATCCTAGTTTCTGTCCCAGATATAGACAGAGAAGGAACATTAGAACTTATACAAGAAAGAGGTGAGGTTAACATAGAAGCTTACTATCAAAATTCTACGACGAATGATTACGAACAAGATGTTGTGTTAACGCAAGATGATTTCAGAACAGTAGGGTCTCCACAAACAGGAGATGATGTTAATCCACCACATGTTCCTGTGACGCTCGATTCAACATCTGCAACAGAATTCCAAACGGACGTAGTTGATGCTGGTATCGCACAACCAGGAGGAACGGAATGCAGATATGATGAAATGCCCAATCAAACAGACCCTTGTCTACTAACGGTTGTTGATGGAGAGGTAATTTATTCTGCAGGCATGTCACCAAGTTTGGCTGATGATATGTTTGCAGGAACGTGGAGTGATGACCCAAGGTTTATACTCCAAACAAGTGATTACGAAGAAGCACAATCCCTCTCTGTTAATCTAAGAGCAGGTGTAATGCCTGCACAATTAGATATAGATAATGGTGAAATTAGTTTTATCTCGCCTGAACAAGGAGACCAATACAGATTGTGGGCATTTATAATTGGAGTAATTGCAACGCTTACCGTAGCGACAAGTATTTCACTTCGATATGGTAATGTGAAAATTGCTGCACCAATGCTTATAACAGCATTTACAGAAGTAATAATACTAGCTGCTTTAGCTTCATTGTTAAGCTACCCGATTGATACTGCGGTAATTGCAGGATTCATTGCTGTAATTGGTACAGGAGTTGACGACTTGATAATTATAGCTGACCGTGTTATGGGTGGAAGAAACCCTGCTAGCAGCGAACGAATATTCGAAAGAAGATTTAGAAAAGCCTTATGGATTATAATGGGGGCGGCAGGAACGACCATACTCGCGCTAGCTCCGCTAGCTATATTAGACCTACAAGCCTTACAAGGATTTGCAATCTTCACCATTGTGGGAGTCATAGCTGGCGTTTTAATCACGCGCCCAGCATATGGTGATATGCTTCGGTACTTGTTCACAGACAAATAATATAGATTTTTTAAAATCTACATAAGTATTATATATTTACGATAATATTTAATATATATGCAAAGAAGAGATTATTTATATTTAACAGGCGGATTAACTACCGTTGGACTTGCAGGGTGCGTAGACTTAGGAGAAACAATAGATGAACTTCCTCGACCAGTAATAGGAAATGAAGATGCTTCTGTTACAGTAGATGTTTTTGATGATTATATGTGTCCTGCTTGTCAAGATTATGTTCAAAACACATATCCAGTTATTCATGAAGACTATATTCAAGAAGACTTAATCGAATATCGACACTATGATTGGCCAATACCCGTAAATAGTCGGTGGTCCTATGAATTAGCAAATGCAGCACGTGGAGTACAATACAGATATTTAGAGTCTGATGAAAATGAAACTGACGATGAATTTTTTACAGTAAAATCAGAGCTATATGAGATAATAGATGGCGTGAGTACAGACGCGATTAGAGAAGTTGTAGAAGACAACACAACAATTGATGACGTTGGTGATTTATTAGATGAAGCATCTAATACTGTATACCAACCTGTTATAGATGAAGATGTTGCGATAGGTAATGAAAGAGGTGTAGGAAGAACGCCAACAATTTTTGTAAATGATACTCAGCTACCTGCATTTGATTTAGAAACCGTTACCAATAGTATTGATGCAGCACTAGAAGAATAATGATTATATTTCTAATATTCAATACACTTGGTTTCTTTTTCGATATTTTAAATTAAATGATAAAAGAAAAGTAGTTTAATCTTCTTCATCTTTATCTAAGACGCGCATCTGGTCACCTCGGACTTCTACAGGAATAGGAACAGTGTTTTCATATAGAGTTACCGTTACTCTTTCGTTAGCCTCATCGACTTTATCAACTTTAGCCTTATCTCCTTGGAAAGGCCCTCCAGTTAATTCAACAACGGAGCCTTCCGTAATTCCTTTCACATCACTAGCTGGCTCCAAAAATTGTTCAACTTCTGAAATGCTCGTTTTTTGAGGCAAGACTTTACGTGCATGTGGAACTTCTTCAACGGCTCTTTCAACATCTCCTAATTCATCAGCTTCGACAATAACATAACTTACCATTTGTTCAGGAGCTAGAGATGCATGAATTCCTTCTAAACCTCTGTTCGCAACCATCTCTGCAACGGTTTGTTCATGACTTGCTGTCGTTTTAATTGCAAATAATGCCATACTTATAGTTGAGAACTCCAACAATATGAATTATTCGGATTATAAAATAAATAATACAATTAGAAAATTTTTTATTATAGCGATTATATGATTTTCATATGGTACTAACAGACAAAGACATTCAAGACTCTATTGCAGATTATAATAAAGCAAGGTAATGCCAACAACAGAAGAGCTAAGCGTGTATCAAGGCGTAGATTATTCTGTATTACAAAAAAGATTAAACGAATTAGAAAAGGACGGAATTATCCATTCAAAAAATATAAAAGACCAATTTGTTTGGAAAATAGATGAAAACACATAATAATAGGATATTTAACCCATATTAAAGAAGTTATATTTAAATGGGTCAATTCGATGATAAATTAAAAGAAAATCCACATCCATTATTATACAAGAGTCATTGTATATTACATAGTATTTTGCCTCTTATATTAGTCGCCCTATTTGTACTTTTAGTTAGTAAAATAATCTATAATATAGACCATTTTATTCTCAGTATTGGAGAAATAATAATAATAGGATACTTCGTTTCTGAAATACTTGTGGATTTCATTCTTTATGAAAATAAAAAAGTATTCCTATATGACTACTGGATAAATATTTTACTTATAATCCCATTTTTAGCTGCATTCAGAATTGCTGGAAGGTCTGCACAAGCATTAAACGCAACAAGAAGTTTGGAAATTATGGTAGGAAGCACAGAAACAACGGCAATTACTTCTCGATTAGCTCCAATGTCTAGATTAGCATCTAGAATCCCCTATCTACAAAAGTCACTTCATTTGATTGTAGACCTAAAAAAAGCGTTTCCAAAGGTTATGAAATATAAATTAACATCAATATTTTTCGCACCTATTTTAATCAGAATATATAAAAACAATCAAGATGACAAAAGTAAATCTAAGCAGAAAGAAGATTAATACGGCCAGCAATCATCCCAAATATAAAACCGAAAATATGAGCATATATTGCTATATTATCACCCAGACTCATTAATACTACGCAAAAAATTAATATTATCGTTAAAATAATCTTTTTAAAAAAGCTTACATCATAATTTTCAAATAAATGCCGTCTAAAGCTACTTGTGATTAAATAACCAAATATTGCAAATATAGCTCCGCTTGCACCAATAACTCCTGTATCTATTTCAAAAATATAGTACGAGATTAATATTTCACTTAAAGCCCCAAAACTTCCAGATAAAATAAAAAATATATGATACCGAGTAACGGTTGTATAACGCTCTAAAAGAATCCCACCAATCAACAAATAAATGCTATTACCAATCAGATGTGAAAATTCAAAATGAGCATAAATATTCGTTACGATAGTATACCAATGCTCATCTATTGGCTTTTGAAATACAAAATAGGAATCAAATGTTCCAAAAACGCCAATTGTATTGTGAAAAATAAATATACACCAAATTAAAACTAAGGTTTGAATAGTTGCCTTCACTATATAATATTATTAATGGTCACATATTTATCTTATGGGTATATACTCATCACAACCACGTTTTAAACTCGTCTAGGTAAAATTAAGCTACTTTTCATATTACAATTTTTACACTGCAATCTTGGAAAATTATGATATAATTCATTGTATTCACTAAAACCACTATTCTGTCTTGTATCACATGATGTGCAGTATAAAGGTATATCCATGTATTATATTTAAATCAGTATCATAAAACTCTTTTCCAAAAATTATATATGTAATAAAAAATATTATATAATCATGTCTGATAAAGACACTGGCACATGTTTGCGACAATTGCTCTTACTTCTATAATAATTACTTTCCAGTGTCTAAATCGAGCTATTTATATTTTATAAATAAAATTGAAATATAAATATTGAATCTCGATGAAAAACCTGGACAATAAAGTATTGATTGATATTGGTATAAATTATAATAATTAATATGAGGACTTCGAAAAAGAAATCGAGAAGTTTAAGTATATAGTCGTATAATGAAGAAATACACAGAAAGAAAGCGAGGGTAGCCAAGTCTGGCCAAAGGCGATGCACTTAAGATGCATTCCCGTAGGGGTCCGCAGGTTCAAATCCTGCCCTTCGCACTAGCTCAAAATCAGAGCTAAAATCGGAAATGAGCAGGGATACCCAAGTGGTCAAAGGGGCTGCGCTTAGGACGCAGTGGTGTAGACCTTCGCAGGTTCGAGTCCTGTTCCCTGCATCAATGCTCACAGATAGCGAGCTTCATAAAGCTTCAATGTAAATAGATTCCAATCCAGGGGAGTGTTCCAAGCTTGGTAAGGAGACTGGCTTAAGACCAGTTGGCGTAGGCCCTCATGGGTTCAAATCCCATCTCCCCTACTCTGCCACGTATCTCGTCGTGGTCAATGCCTACAAATGTGGGAAACTACGAGAACATACCAATAGGTAAAATGAGCCGAACCTCAAACGGTTTGAAGCCTAAATGACCATGCCTGAACCAAAACCATTATCAAATAGATAATGAATATGTATGCCGAAATTTTCAGTAGGTGATACATTCAACGAACGGGTGTGGGTTTAGGAATTATTGAGGAGAACATACATAAGGGCATGCGGATGGCAAGTATTTCACAATATTTGTGAAATATAAACCTTCTCAAACGGCAGGGATACCCAAGTGGTCAAAGGGGCTGCGCTTAGGACGCAGTGGTGTAGACCTCCGCAGGTTCAAATCCTGCTCCCTGCATAAACATTCTATAGAGAATAATAATTTAGCCTATCTAATCCATTATACTGTATCGTATGGAGAAGAAAGAAACATATGGTATATTCGCAATATTAATTGGTAGCTTCCTAATGCTCATTTTATTTATCGGTTCAAACCCACTAACAGCAGAACTTACAGAAAATAGTTCCATTATAGAACCCTCAATATCACTTATAATAATATACCTATTAGGACTTTCAATATTCATAGGAGGACTAATACTATTATCAAAATCTAAAAGTCAAAAAGAATCACCTACAAAATATTCAGGAATTGAAAAAGCCCCAAATAATCACGAATGGAAATACATAATTAAAAATAAATAGCAAAATTTACTCAAAAGCCCAATCAACTTGTTCAAAAGTATCCTTTGTCGGATAAACTTCACTCTTATAATTATCACACTCTATATAAGATGTTATCCGTTGTATTTTACCCTCTAATGGATAAGATGTCCAAGCACTCCCGAATGCTGCAACATATTCCGTTTCATAAGTTAATTTTTCTTCAGAAATTTTATAACCTCCAGAATTAGGTTTCAGACGTAATTTACCCACCTCTTCATTTGAATAGGGTACAGCATCAACATCTGATAAGCAATCCACATTACGAAATATATAACCACAATTTTTCGGCTTTATTTCACCAATATCTTGATAATGAGGGTTATAATCCCATTCATCAGAACCATACGAACAAGATTCTGATAAAGGTAATATAGGAATTATAGTATCTTTAGAACATTCAAATTTGATTGCTAAAGATTCATTTCTCACGCGTACGTTGTCATATGATAAATTATCATATGTTGTCACGCCCAATATTGTACCTTCTGTTATAATAGATTTGTTGTTAGAATTAAATAAAATCTTATAACCCTCTTCCGTTTGAACACAATCTTTTACATTCTCAAAAACTACATTGTTACCATTTTCCCGTATCGTAATTTCCATACAATTATTTTAATTTAAATTAATATAAGAATGTCGATTTGATTATAGAAAACATCAAAAATCCTACCTAATCTATTTCAAATCGTTCTAATATCTATCAAAAACTTATATAAATGAAATTAGAAAGAGCTTTATAAATTACGCATTATATAATTTAATTGGCAATAGCAATGTTTTTACATATATACGTCATAGATACACGTAATGAAAAGGAGAGACTTCCTTTTGGGTTTAGGAGTTGTAACAGGAAGTGCAGTCTCTATAAACAATATTGATACTATATCTGAACCCGCTATGGCATTTGAAACGGCTCCTACAGATTTAGATGAAACTATTGAAGGTTTAGAAGGAGAAGTAGAAAGTTTAGAGATTATATTTGATGATTCAGATGGAGTACCTGGATTTAGAGCAAACGTCAAAAATATAACTAATATAGATTCAGATATTGATTTTGAAATTAAACTAATTATAGAAGATAATCCACAAAATATCGAAGATTTAACTTTAACAAATGGTATTATAAATATTCCCGAACCTAATTTTGAACTTGATACAAATTCTTTAATTCAAGGAATACAGGCCACGGGAAATATAAACAATGTTGAAGTTCCCGAATCTGGAATATTAGAACTAGATATAATGCAAGCATTGGATGAAGAAAATGAAAATACAGAAGTGTTTAATGAACCCAATAACGGTTCAGAAAAAGAAACGGCATGTTTATTTATAATGGAATTCAATCACCCTGATTTTAAAGAACAAAAAATATTTGAATCAAATTTTACTATAACAGTCAGAAATATAGACCCTGATGGAACAACGCCAATTACATGAATAAATATTAAATACTAATAAAAACCATAAATACTATGGAGTATATTAAAAATCCAAATACCCTCAAGTTAGGTTTCAACATAGAATCTAACGCTAAAATCAATTTTACACCAGAAGGTTTAGTGGATAATTTTATAGATATATCTCAACACATATCTGAAAAAAAGATTACAAACAGAATGTTGTGGCCCGATTATGAAATAGAAGGAATTGAAATAAAAAGAGATAAACCAAAATTATATGGAAGTATAACGCCTAATAAAATAACCATAGATACATACGAATCACTATTTGAAAAATCGATAAAAGACTTTGAGACTTGGTTCGGAGAAGATATAAAAATCCCAGATATTAATGAATTTGAAGTCAATTGGGTATATATAGTCCCAAATAGAGAATATCATTCAGAGGAATATACTATAACTTTAGATAAAACTAAACTTAAAGAAAATAATTTCGGTCCAATTGTAGCATCAGAAGGCATAGAAATGATATACAGTACGCCTGATTTGACGGAAGTATTATCATTATATCCACTAAAAGGAGAATCTATTTCAATCAATAAAGCAAAAACTGTTTTTGAGTATATGATAGATAATGAGATAATAATTAAGGTACGTGAAGAAAATCTATCATATTAACCTAAACACTACACATTATAACAGACTACGCACTTTTTGAGAAAGATTTTTTCTCTCTATTTTAGATAACAAATCCTTTTTATGTAATATCTCCTAGAATATCTATTTATACTTCAATCCCTTTTCGACAATTAATCTCACTTACAGTGTTGTAAGTGGGTCTTTGTAAGTGAACCCCTAGAAAACACCCAAAAACGACCATTAAAACAAGCGTGGTTGTATAAAAATAAAACAAAATTGGTTTTCTAGAGGTCGGTTAGTCAT
>LFCJ01000069.1_pt1 | contig 53226 bp, 50 predicted proteins | sample 643141 | NCBI WGS metagenome assembly LFCJ01 (sample SAMN03766243, study PRJNA286221) | soda lake metagenome | biome: soda lake; feature: Kulunda steppe; material: water; isolation source: sample B1-Br-g2 brine of Lake Bitter-1 | place: Russia: Kulunda steppe | collected 2010-07
AACCAGAACAGATTCAAGCCTAATCCTGTTAATCTGAGTGGTCTATGTACTCGGCCCTATCACGGGTCATCATAAAAATACCAATCGTTTTTGGAACGGTTACTGTTTCATCAGTGGTAAAGTTATACTCAGTCCCGTCTAACGACACGTCGCCACCATTCGTGATTTTCATAGTGACGGTTCCTGTTTTGAAAAAGTCTGGAACCGCATCAATCACTGGGTCAAAATCTTCAAGCTCGTCACGTTGAATCCGACTGACTTGTAGGCCACTGCCACCGTGGAGGCTTGTCGGCAACCGAATAAGACGGTTAATGTCTGTTGTCACCGGTTCATCAATGTGTGATGATTCTTCTTCAACAACCATGTACGCGTACTGACGCATAACTGGCTTTCCAGCAGGGTGTGGACTAAATTGCCCATTGTACAACACGTCACTCGATGACTCGAAACTGTTTATTGCTGCTTTTGCTTTTGTTTCAGCAACATTATCATATTTGCACAATTCGTCAATCTTTTCTTCCATTGTAACATCGTCATTCAATAAAAACTGGTCTAAATACCGAGTGAAGCTTTCATGAATACGCCGTCCCCACCCACCTTCTGTATCAAAGAAATATTTTTGATTACTTGTTTTCCGCCCGGCATCACCAAGCCCAGTTTCTTTTTCGATTAACACGTCTTCAACGCTGAACCCGGTTCCGCGAATATAGTCAACTAATTGTCGACGGGCTTGTTTGTCGAGTTGTGCCGCGCCTTCATCATGAACGTGAACGTGGTAGCCACGATTACCGGAGAACGTTATCATTAGGTCTTTAAACCCTAAATCACGCTCAAGAATATCTAACAAATTCATCAATTCGGTTTTAATCAATTCAAGCATTTCACTATACCCTTCATTGGGATTATAATCTTCCAAGTGGTCTGCATCAAGGTCAAACACGACATCAGCACCATTCCATCCTTTTTCTACCATGACGCGCTCAGTCGGGGCATCGTACATGGCGACAGAGTGATAAATGTGAGCGGGTGCGTGCGTGGATAGGTAATCACCCAGAGAGTCATAATCAACAATGGATTCGTGTCGGTACATTTCAGTCCCACCAGTAACCGAGAACGGAATGCGGCCCCATTCTCGTTGTGGAGCTTTGTACGGGGTGTATAATTGTCCCGTGTCACTCATGTGTTGGTAGTATTTTTGGAAGCTCGTTTTGAGAAACGCCATGGTGGGTTCGTTCATACGTATGTGTTTACACGTACAAGAGTATAAAACTGGTAAGTTCTGTGTGAGACTAAGTAGCAACCGAGTGTGAAGATATAAAAACATAAGGTGTGTATAGTAGGATACAATGGCAAATAACAAAGAAGATACCGCATTCGATGTAGGCATGTTCGTTATGCTTGCACTCGGTGTAATGGGGTATTTTGCCGCAATTGGCCCTGCGTATGGTGCGCTTAGTGCGTTGCTTCCAATTCCGGCAGTGATGGCCCCACTTGCACCAGTGATGATTGTGTTCTTGCTGATTACGATGGTTGGTGCGGTTGGCACACCAGTTTTCAAGGCAGCAAATAAACTGCGTAAGAAGCGCATGCAGGAAACGATTGAACAAGGAGAAGAAGAGTACACGTATGCTGATGCAGAAAATCAGCTTCGTGAAGTGTTCAACACAACGCTCGACAAAACAGAGCAAACAGCGAGCATTATTAGTGCAGAACTAAGTGATGATGGTGAAGAACTTGATGTGACGTTCTCTGTACGGAGCGGGCGTGAATACGTTGACACGTTCAGTATTAGTGGTAATGAGAACTGGGATGAGAGTAACCCGGTTGCTGTACTGTTTGAGTACTTGGAGAAAGCACCACCAACAGATTACAGCGACCTTGCACTTGCCGATAAAGACGTGTACATTCGCACGCAAGCGTACTCAGAGAACGATTTCACGCTTGATATTAAGAAAATGAGAGAGAACCTTCCCGAAGGTGCGTTCGAGTTTAATCAAGTGAACGCGCTGGTGGACATTGAAGACGAAGAAGAATCCGAAGAAGAATCCGAGGTTGAAGCGGAGCATGAAACTAACATGGTTGAAAAAGAGGTGATGACAGAATGAGCGACGAAGAAGTGTCTGGACTGGCACTCCTTGCATACATTGGTGTACTGGTTGCTGGATACCTGACCGTGATGAACGTGTCTCTAATCTCGTTCATTGTCGGTGCAATCCTGATTCCATTAGCGTTTGCAGTCGGAATTGTGTACGCAGATGGGATTATCAAAAAAGCGTCTGAGTGGACAGACAGAGCGGGTGAATGGCTTGCAGATAAATGGCATAACTTCCGTGAGATGGATGATGAGTTGGAAGAAGAGGAAGAAGATTACAGTATGCCGTTTGATGAGTTGCAGGATAGTTATGATAGCACGTTTGATGCACAACAGGGAACGGCTGAGATTATCAGTGCAAAAGTTGACCCTGAACAGGAAGGCGTGCTTGTGATTGACTTCATGACCGCAAGTGGGAATACGTATGCGACAGAGGTTGAAATTCCGCCGCAGGGAGAGTGGAACCGTGACCACGAACTTCCTGTGTTGTGTTCCTACATGGATGTGTTCCCGGTCTGGAATTACGGTGAGCTTGCAGAAAGCGACAAACAAGTTCCAATTGAACAAACGAACCGCGAAGAAAAACCGTTCGAGATTGACTACTATGAGATTCGACAAGAGTTGACCGATGAATCACTTGTCGAAGAAGCCGCCGAAAAGGAACATACAAACCTTGAAGCGGCACTCCAAGTAGAGTAACACGACCACTCCCGTTTTGGGACGTATAGTTTTAATGTTTTAGCCCACGTACAGTATAGTGTATGTCCGACGACATTGATGTGGTTGACCCACGTAAACTATTTGGAACACTTACGGTTGGTGAATGGGCAACAGACGATAATGAAGACGTGTTAGTGCTTGAATTAGAAGACACGCCAGCCAATGAGTGTGTACTGTTTGAAACACCCGGTGATAGTCGTGATATTACAGTTGCAAGTCACCATACGAATCATGAGTACGCTGACGACGCGTTAATTGCGCATGTTATTCATCCAACCAATATAGAGAAAGCGTTTGATGGTGAGATGGTAAGCGCAACGCGCGTGTTAGAAGCGTACAACAGAGGTGAGATTAACGACCGGTATGTGTACCAATATCCACGCCCCCGACTCAAGCAATCATAACACTCTAAAACAATTCATACTCTTGTAAAAAGTCGAAATACATAATTGTGTAGAGTGTAGATTCCTTGGTATAATGAGCGTTGTTGATGCACTCCCTGACCGTCCACTAAAGAGTTCGGAGTGGGAGAAAATAAAAAACACAGACACGATTAATGATGCAATCCCATTTTATGGTGGGTTGGCAAACGCGTCCGCGTTTGGTCAAGGATTAATTCCTGCGTTTGTGGTTGCAACTGATACGTGTATTATTAGTGTTATTCACAAACAAAATGATGATGAAACGAGCGCGGCATGGAGCGTCAAAGAAAAAATATCTCAAGATGATGTTGAGAACGTGGACTCAAAAATGGCTGAACTATTTACAGCGTTGAAAGATGATTTTAATGCACAAACCGGGTTTGGTGAGTGATTTTAGTTGTAAATAGTCAATCATTAGGTAATTGAGCAGGTTTTATAATCAGCGCATGGTAATGATTACTTGTATTGCTATGATAGAAATTCTCCACGACGTTGTAAAACCCGACCCATTCAACTTATCAAATAAACCAAGTCAGCATCGGGAAGTGGCCCACAATAAACGGGTTGATGAATGGGAGCGGATGTTGAATGAAGCTCGTGAAGATGTGTACTTACCAAGTGTTGAAGAACACATTGACCCGACACGGGTTCATCAATTATCGCGCCTTGTGTTTAGTTTCCCTGAGAAATTTACTGTTAATCGGGAACCAATGACGCGTGCTGATGATATTGAAAAACGGTTTACACGCGTGTTTGAAGCATTAGACACAGCCCAACTCAGTGATGCGTACAAACGAAAAGCATCAACAGTGTTTACAGTGTATTTTGCTATTGAACGGTTCTTATGGGTGACAGAGATTAAGAATGGTACACAAGACACGATTCGTCTCATTCAGTCTGAAACAGAGCAAATTAGTGATTGGCTTGGAAAAGCACACATGCTACTCTTATCCATTACTGGAACAGCAACAATCAATAACGAGCAATTGATTGATGAGTTATTCCCCAGTGTAACAACAACGATTCGTGTTGCCAAGGAGAATGATGTGTTTCTTCCATACAACATGGACTCATTCCCAAACACGTTAGCCCAGTACGGGAATGAGCAAGTAACAAATTACTTGTAACGAATCGTGTGGTGAGAAACACGCGGCATGATTTTTGGTTTCAAATATGTATAAGTATTAAGCGGTGTGGCGTCTTATAATACGATGACAATCATGCTTTACCCTGATGCATCTGTGAAAGCCCTCCAAGAAGTGTATGATGAATCTGTTGATGAACACACAGAGTTTCACACACTTCGTCAAACACAGTCTGTTCTTCGTCGTCTTGAAATCGCTCACCTTGCAGATGAATGGAACACGACACCCGAAGAAATTGATAAACTGATTGATGGCGTGTTGTATGAGAATTACGATAAAAGTGGGTTCCACGAAGAGTACGAACTATATGACAAGGTGTGTGAGCGATTAAAACAAGAAGCAAGTAGTATCAAGTACGACAATATTAGACATAATTACATCCGATACGGTGTGTTAAGCGGTGGGTTTGTCCTACATATTGGTGGAACACCCCCAAAACAAAAATCAATGGTTCGTGCTGCATACATCACACCAGCAGGAGTGGATACCACGGGCGCTCCAAACTGGTTAGCGACACTTGTTATTGAACGAAACCTGTATGAATACGATGACGCTGTAACAACGTGTTACAGACAAGAATGGCACGATAATATTGACACTGCACACCAATGGGTAGCAAACAGAATTGATGAATACGACCATATCCCATTAGTGTTTAATGATTTTAGTGCTGGTGTATCTGTCACGCCAATTCGTAGTGATGTACCGATTGACATTCCGATTCGTCCATTGAACACAGAACGTGTTCCAGCCGCACTTAAACGACAATACAAACGTCAGTACAAAGAAGAATTGACCGGTGAACACTTCAATCAATTCACAGACATTGAACTTGTTCGACCAGATAAAACACAAAGCGTGATTTACGATGTGAACTTGGGTGAGTACTTATCGCTTCTCCCATACAATAACGGCTACACAGTCCCAAGACCGGGTTGTATTGAGCTTAGTTCTGGTGAAGGGGGAGAATGGCTAACGAAAAAAGAAGTCCAAGAGAGGACGAATGAGGGGCGATACACGTCACCCAGCACGTTGTAACTTCCAAACAGTTCTTTCTCACTCCATACAAAACGTGTCGCCAAACAACCAAACTGATTTATTTACCCACTCATAAATTCTTCTCATACCATGAACACAAAACGGCTGACTATCATGATGAGTGTGTTCTTATTCATCACAGGCATCCTATTCATAATCACACTTCTCTACCCATGGTTTGCCTACGTTCTATTTGGCGGGTTCACGTTTTTCATTATTATTGTTGTTCCAACAGTTATTGTTCCAATATACTTATCAAACAGAACCGGTCAAGGAGTATCATACAAACTGTTTGAATGGCGTACTAAGTATTACCGGTACAAGCACGCACGAAATGACGAAAATAAGTTACTATCTATTCTAACACTTACAGTACACGCAACAGAACCACGGACAGATAGAGATAATAAACCGTTTGACCCACTACTTGTTGGTGAGCGTGACAGTATTAGTGATGCACTTGAAACACAAGCAAATATTGACGTGTTAGACACGCACGTATGGCAAGTAGATAAGTACGATTGGCAAAGTGCAGGTGTCAAAACAAACAAAACAGCAAAACTCTTCTTCCTTGTATCCTCGGATGATGATATTGATGTTCCAGAATTAATCCAAAACATTGCGATTGCATCAATTGACGACTTAGAATCAACATTCATTAGTGCCACTATTGACGGGGTTACACAACCACTTCATGAACACATCGAAGAAAAAGAAGAAAACTTGGATGTTGAAATTGTTGACCCCGGAGAAGTTTCCCCGTTTGTTGAAAACGTGAATGCTGATGAATTAGACCAAATGAGTGAAGAAGAACTTGCAGAAACACTCATCAACACAATCAGTGAAGAACAAGACAATAGTGAAGAACAAGACAATGAACAGCACGAGGAGTCTGAAAAATCAGAGTAGTACTATACTGTTGTTGAAAACGTTTTATCAACCGTCCGAATAGTAACCGTGTTGAGAGAAGACGTATCACCACTAATACTTACAACTGCATCGAATGGCATTTTACCAATACACTCTTGACACACTTCTGCATCACTTCGTGTTTCTGATACTGAAACGCTTAACACAAGCTCATCACCATTAATTTGTGATGATGCAAGTGACGCTTCATAACACGGATTTCCACGAATCACGTACCCATTAACAGTGACAGTACCATTACTTTGTTCTGCTTCGACACTTGATTCGGATTCACTTGTACAACTTCCTTCAAGCGAATCGAATTCTACATCAGTAATCTCAATACTTGGTTCGTCATCCATATCATTTTCTTGCGTATCATCACCACGTAAATCTACACAACCTGCAAGAAGTCCTGTTGATGCAATACCACATGTCTGAATGATGCGTCGTCTACTCTTCATAATGATATGTTATGAATCAGTGTATAAAAAAGCACCCACAACACAATGTTCTGATTACACTATTTTGTTAGTGTTTTGTAACCATCGGTAAGGTTTATAGGCGCGGTCGAATAACATGTTATACAGCCAATGCACGCTCGAATGAGTGTGTGTTTTCCATGAATATCAGAGCCAATATTCATGGGTCGCACGGCAAATAACAACCACCCACAATGACACGAAATAATACAACCCTTTCGGTGGAAGACGTAGTGCTTCCAGCGAAGAAAACGGATGGTGAAACGATTGAAGAGAGACTCACATCAAACGCGTATCACAATATTCTTCCTGCACGGTATTTGTGTAAGGATGAGAATGGTGATTTGATTGAATCACAAGAAGAATTGTTTGAGCGTGTTGGAAAGAACGTTGCACTTGCCGAGGTTGTGTTTGAAGCACGAAACCTTGGTGTTGAAGTAACAGTCACTCCAGACCAAGTAAAACCAGACCACCCACGTCGGAATGAACTTGCTGAAGAAGTGTTTGGTAAAGGAACGACTGTTGATGACGATGTTGAAACTCAATTAACCGAGTACAACGTGTCTAAGTTTGCGTATGAAACAGTTGTCCCATCATTAGAAAATGATGATATTCGAGAACATGTTGAGCAAGTTCGTGACACGTTTGTTGAAGAAATGGAAACATTGTCTTTCATGCCGAATTCGCCAACATTGATGAACGCTGGTGATGAGTTACAACAACTCTCAGCGTGTTTCGTTAATTCTCCTGATGACGATATTAGTGATATTCACAAAACGGCGCGAGAGGCCGCAGAAACCTTCCAATCGGGGGGTGGTATGGGGTATGCGTTCTGGACTCTTCGCCCGTATGGTGACACTGTTGGAAGCACAAGTGGTATTGCTTCCGGCCCGATTACCTTCATGAGAACGTTCGACCAACTCTGTGAAACGATTGCTCAAGGAGGTGCGCGACGGGGCGCACAAATGGCAGTGATGCGTGTTTCTCACCCGGATGTGATTGAATTCATACATTCAAAGAACAAGGATGTGTCACTTGCGAATACACTCCGGCTTAATGACCCGGACGACTTCACGCACACATCATTCGGTGACGCGCTCGAAGAAGCCCGTGAATTGATTGACGATGAAGGACGAGTCCCTGAACACTTGCGAAACGCGGTTGAAGGGCACTTGTCTAATTTCAACATTAGTGTTGGTGTGACTGACGATTTCATGGAAGCCGCTAAAAACGACGAGGATTACACGTTCATTAATCCAAACACTGGTGAACCCCACATCGCAACACATGAAACCAAGGAAATGTACTCACGGTACGGCCTTGGAGACTATGTTGAAGTTGGTGAAGAATTAACGATTCCAGCAAACATCATCAAACAACGAATTATTGATGGTGCGTATGAGAATGGTGAACCGGGCGTGATTTACTTGGATAAAGTGAACGAAGACCATTCGTACCCGGTTGAGAGTACACCAACAACAGAAAGTTCCGAGTATGAAATCCTTGCAACTAACCCCTGTGGCGAGCAGCCGTTGATGGAGTATGAAGCGTGTAACCTTGGTCACATCAATCTGAGTACGCTTGTTGATACTGACGCCGAGGTTCGTGACTTCCGGGCTTTCGATTCCGATGCAGACACATTAGAGGGGCAGGTTGAAGAATTCCTTGATGTTGCGATTGATTGGGACGATTTCAACAGCCGGATTGAGAATGGAACGCGGTTCTTAGAAAACGTTGTTACCATGTCAGACTTCCCGGTTGACAAGATTGAACAAACCGTTCGTGACAACCGGAAGATTGGACTTGGAATCATGGGCCTTGCACAACTCTACATTCAACTTGGAGTCAAGTACGGGAGTGAAGAAGGGAATGAGGTTGCTCAACAAGTGATGCGCCATATCAACCACAAGTCGAAAGAAACATCCCATGAACTTGCACAAGAACGTGGTGTGTTTAACAATTGGAGTGATTCAAAATACGCCAACCCAACAGAATACGTTGATTGGTTCGAGAAGCAAACCGGATTAGACGCTGATGACTGGGAAGACGGGTTCAAAATGCGTAACCACAACACCACAACAATCGCCCCTACAGGGACAACCAGCATGGTAGGAAATACCACGGGTGGGTGTGAACCAATTTATAACGTTGCGTATTACAAGAACGTATCTGACGACGTTCAAGGAGACGAAATGTTGGTTGAGTTTGACGACTACTTCCTTCGCGTACTGGAAGCAAACAACATTGACGTTGAAGAAACCAAGAAAGAAGCACAAGAACAAATGGCCGCTAACGAGTTTGACGGCGTCGAAGGACTCGATAGCGTTCCAAACGCGATTGGCGAACTATTCGTTGTCACGAGTGACGTGAAAGCTCTTGACCACGCGTCTGTCCAATGTGCGTGTCAAGAAGGTGTTGACTCAGCAATTTCTAAAACGTGTAACTTCCCTAACAGTGCCACACGTGAAGAAATGGAAGCCGTGTACGACTACATTCACGAGAATGGTGGGAAAGGAGTGACGGTGTACCGTGATGGGACACGAAGCAAGCAAGTACTCACAACCCGTGCAAAGAACGCAGAGTTTGCTGATGAAGGTGAAGCGGCTGAACAGCTTGTTGAACAAATCACTGACGTGTTCGGTGGTATTGAAGCATTCCTTGAGAACGAAGACGTTCAACAAGCACTCAATGAAGAAATTAGTAGTATTCTGCAAATGGTTGATGGAGAAACCACGCCAGAATCGTCAGTGTACGCCAAGAAACGCTCTCGCCCTGACGCGTTGAACGGAATCACACAACGAATTGACACCGGGTACGGTAAAGTGTACGTCACTGTCAATTTAGACGAAAACGGGCGTCCATTTGAACTATTCGCCAACATTGGTCACTCAGGCGGATTCACCAATTCCTTCACGGAATCACTTGCAAAAGTCATTTCAACCGGACTTCGTTCCGGTGTTGACCCAAGTGAGATTGTTGGTGAGTTGGAAGGAACCAGCAGTCCAAAAGTTGCATGGGACAAGGGAGAACAAATCCAATCCATTCCTGATGCGATTGGAACAGCACTCCGCCGTGTTATTAACAACGAGGTTGACAGTATGACCGGTCAACAAACGTTTGATGAAGTCAGTGAAGAAGCAACACCAAGCACAACCGACGTGCAAATGGATACTGACACTGATGACATTCAACAAATCATCAAAAATGGTGACTCACCAGACTGTCCAGAGTGTGGTTCAATGAGTTTGAACTACACGGAAGGCTGTAAAACATGTGAATCATGTGGATGGTCTGAGTGTTAATAATATAACACACTAAACGCTTCTCTCAGTAGGAACTCTTTATACGCTTAAAAGTCGTAGAACAAGTAACGATGTTTGCTGAGAGTGTGGATGTGCTGTTAACTTTCATCCGTGTTTACGGTTTGCCAGCACTATTCATCGTGTTCTTTATTGAAGGGATTCTACTCGGAAAAATAATCCCACCAATCCTTGTTATTCCAAGCGCATTACTCATTTTTGGTGATGGGCTAATGATGTACGGCGTGTTATTGATAGTGTGTGCGATTGGTTCAACCGCAGGACAATACGCACTATATAAACTGATTGATAAGCATGGAATTGAGTTTGTGTACGAAACACGGTACATTCCATTAAATGAAGAACAAATAAACAAATCTATTGGATGGTTTGATGAGTGGGGAAATGTTTCGGTTACTATTGGGCACAGTTTACCGTTTGTTCGTGGGGTTATGACGATACCAGCCGCTATGTCTAATACTGGTGAGAGAACATTTCCATTATATGCGTTTGTCGGTAACGTAACGTATCATGGGGTTATTATTTTGTTCTCTCTGGGATTGTTGTCATTCTTACCGATTGACAATGTGTTCGATATGTTTTAGCGTTGTTGCTGCGTGGGTTGAATAGTCACATGGTTTATAAACGTGGCACGTAACGTTTTACACATGGGATTATTGTCGACACCTGAAACAGAAATGGACGATGATGAGCGTTTATTGGCAGAGTTTTTAACAATGCGATTACAGCAGATTGATAAAGGTCGTGGCGTGATGACCGACCGTATTGACAGTATTACACAAGAACAAGAAGATTTGAAGATTCGTGCAGAAGAATTTAGTCGGATGGTAGAAGAAGAGACTGAATCGCTTAGTGAGGGAGATGACGAGACTACTATGCCGTCAAACGCTACTGATTGGTACGTGAATACTGCACAAGAAATTGAAGAAGAAATTACCAAGGTTGGAAGTCGGTTAGAAGGAGCAAAAACAGTTATTGACCAAATCAACAAGATGCAAGAAGTGTATGTGAGTATTGCAACAGCGGTTGATAGTGGTGAAATGGGTTTGTCAGAAGCAACAAACATGATTAACGAAGCTGAATCAAACATTGAATGGTTAACAGATGACCATGAGTATGATTTAAGCACTATTTCTGATGTTGAGGATGATGAGGCTGATACGGTTTCTGTGTAATCAGTATTTTCTGTGCTTGTTTGTTATGTTACATGAAGTAGCGAAGAATATACGTAGGGTTTACTTACGTGCATGAATAAGCATATGATAACAAATGAGCAGTAATACCCCTCCCGTCCCACCAGAGGGGATAACATACTACGACCTGTTTGGTGTTGAAGAAAATGCTTCCACCGAAAAAATTGAGAAGCAATATCGACGGTTGGTTCGTATGTATCACCCCGACCAGTGCGACCTTGATAATGCAGAAGAAATTATTAAACGGGTTCACACTGCCAGAGAAGTCCTTACAAACCCACGAAAGCGACAATCATACGACAGACAAGGGCATGAAATGTACACTGGTGAACCCCTACAAACGAACACGTCAACCACTGGGTCAGAAAAATCGGTTTCTATTGGTACAGACGGAAAGATTTTCAACGCAAGTTGGATGCGTGATACGGATACACAGTCTAACACGGAACACGATACTGAGAGTGATGACGGCGTTGAGAAAATAAATCTTGATGAGCCACCGGGTGAATCTGATAGTTGGGATTTCGATGATTTGTTTGATGAAGAACAAGAAGTAACAGACGAAGATATTAAATCTGTTGATAAAAAGAAAACAACAAATGAAACAAACAAATCATATCAAGATGAGGTGGCAGCACAATCAAAGTCACGTCAACGGAAAGTTAAATTCTCTCAAGCACGAAATAAATCATCTAATGACACGACACAGACTGACGAAAAAACAATTAACGAATCAAAGTCAACATCCCAATCACTTCGTGAGAAAGGACAGAGCGTGTATAATGGGTTCGATGAAACATTAGATTATATTGAATCATTCTTCCGAGACGACGTTATTTCAACGGCTGTCAGGCGTGCATGGATAGCCAGATTCAGTATTACAGTTGTTGCGTTCACAGTGTATTTACTCATTGGAGTCGCACTGAACACGTTTATTGGGTCTGTACCATTCTTCCCATCATTAGAAAATATTACCACGACACCAGAATCACAACTCCCAGTACTGATTGGTATTACAGTAATTGTATTCATTGTTGACCAATACAAAACAGAGAATGATGTTTCCAAAGGAAAAATCAACGCGTCCCAATTACCGATTAAACTCCCGATACTTGGATTGCTCTTGTACACAATCGCAACAGTGCTATACGTCACTGCACTTTCGTTTGAGAGCCAACCAATAGAATACATTATTCGGTTAGTATTCACACTTGAACAACCGACAATGCAAGTATGGCACTCAATGTTCATTGTTGACGCGCTATTAGCTCTTGTAATGATTAGTGGGATACTGGTTGGGTACGCAATCACAATTCCTGCCCTGACACGTCATATTTGGTATGATAGATACGTGAATGGGTATAGTGTACTCCCTGTGATTTGGGACACACTCCTTGCACTCCCAGTACTCGTGTTCTTATGGGCAACACTCACCCGTATTGAAATCCTCACAGTTCCCGGTACTGTTGGAACGTTCTTCACGGCTACAATGGGGCCGTTAGCAGACGTGTTAGGAATTACAATGACCAGCATTCCAATGAGTGCTATTATTGGGTTTGTGCTACTTACACCACTCGTGTTGATTGTGTTTTACACGTTGCGTCACATTCTGTCTTTACAATTAGCAGACTAACAACACCATAAATGGTTTAGCACGGGTTGCCTAACATATCATATTGAACATGGGCGCAAACAATCAATCATCACCTGAGTTTAACGATGAAACCACGGGTATTGAACAAGGATTCTCACGTGACCTTATTTTCCACTTATTACGAAATAAGCGACGACGAGCGGTGATGTTCTACTTGTTATTTGTTGAAGACACAGTAACCATGAGAGCCTTAAGTGAACAAGTTGCTGCATGGGAACATGATATGACTGTTGAATCACTACCCGGAAGTAAACGTGAGCCAACACACGTGTCTCTCTATCAAACACACTTGCCTACATTAGACGAACATGGTATTGTTGTGTTCAAAAAGAACGATGGTGTGATTACAGCAGGTGAAAAGCTCCACGTTTTCAAACCGTATTTAGATGCAGAAACGACTGAAACACCAAATAATACTAATACTGATACTGATACTAACACAGAAAAAACCCAACAATTACAATGGTTACATAACGAACCATCTATTGAAGGAACAAGTTGGAGAACAACAGCATTGCGGGTGTTAACCCCGCCCGTAGATAAACACATTAAATGGAGCCGTTACTATCTTGGGTGTGCAGTTATTGGAACTGGGCTTATCGGAGGGTCTGTGTTGTCATCTCCAGATAATGGAACTGGGTTGTTCATTGCCAGTGTGATTACATTAGCACTCTTAACTGTGTTGTCATTTGCACACGTGTTTTATGAAGCAAGCCCAGAAGATGTTGCCCGTGTTGAAAAAATCGTGTTAGGAAAATCATACCGTAAATAGTATTTATACACACAATAATTGCCGCTATCTACCCTAAGCTTTATAAGGGTAGAAGCATTAACTATAACTACGCAGAAAACAGCTATATAAATCTGGTGATTCAACGATGGAAACCTACCTCGCAATTGGAAACGATGCTGCCGTGGTCGCAACGAACGCTACAACCAGTGAGCAGAACACGATTAGTGTCAGTTCCGACACTACTGGTGTGAATGGAATTGACACTGAAGTAACAACTGGAAGTATCAACACGTCTGACATTACCCAAATCGTTCAGGGCGATGTTCAAGACATGATTCACAACAATGTTGCTGACGCCAACACGATTCGTGTCATTACCATGCTTGACGACTCATACAGCCTGCACGTTGGGCCTGAAATCGTCAACATGCTCCAGAACACGACCACTGCACGTGTCGAGAGCGTTGTTACGCTCCCGTCCGGTATTCAATTCGACAACCATTACACGCTCGCGTGCAACACGTTCACCACGCTCGAAAACCTCTCTGACTCTATTGTCGTGTTCTCCGCCAGCACGATTCAGCAAACGTTCAACAACAGTGTCCCTACTATTCTTGCGAACCGTCTGGCAAGCCTGAACGAAGTCGAAAACGTGACTGGTACTGACAGTATTCTCGGTTCGGCTTACTCTACTGTCACCCAGAAGACCGTTAAAACGCTCACGCCAGAACCAACGCTTCTTGACCGTGTGATGGGTCGAGAGCTTACCATGCCTACTGATGAGGAAATTGTGTGGCACCTTGTTGGTACAGTGCGAGACTGCTTGACTGGTGGCAACGCCCTCACTCACCGCCCACAGACTGGCAACGAACAAATTGTTCTGGTCAAAGGCCCTGAGTCTCACGTGTCTGATGATGTGATTGACCGTGTAACCGATGAAATCATGTCTGTCGACTCCGTGTACCGTGTGGCAGACGACTCACTGGACACTGTCAGCGTCATGGTCGTCACGAACGGTGTGTCCAACAATGGAGACATTCAGGACATGTTCACCCAAGCCGACCGAAACCCTGACGACTTCGGTGTGATTGTCGACAGTATGAGCGACATTTACGCTTACGGTGACGACACCGAAAACAACCCACTGTTCAAGTGCGCCGCCGAGGAAGAACCCGGAGCGGCCTAACACTACATCGGATTAAAACGGTTTCCATCGTTTCTCACCCTTCTGTTTCAGTATAATCTTCATTAGTCTCTACTCAGTAGTACTAACCATGGCACGACATGGATACGTGTTTGATTATTACTCAGGTGAGTGTTCAAACAAAACAACTGATGGTCATTTTTCAATGCGGGCACTCATTACAGACGGGGAACCCGGTGCGCATGACCACGTAATGGAATCTGTTGTTCCAGAAAAATGCGGTAAGTGTGACAGTGACGTGTTATTTCACAGTGAAAATATTATTTGGCCACCAACTGTTGAATTGACCGTCGAAGATGTTAAAGAAACGTTCAACGCTACGCAAGGGTATGTGTGCCTCAAATTCGATATAAATGATGAATATAAGTATCGAAGTGTTGAGGAAGAACAAGTAGTACTCACAAATGATACGGTTGAATCTCTTCCAGTTGGTGATGATGGGGATTACTATGTTACGTGTGTTGAGGATGAGTATTACTTTTCTAACTCGGATAATGAAAATCCGTTAGAAAAAACAAGTATTGAGATGGATGACGATTTCTTACGCGTCCTCCTCAATCGGTATAGTATGAAACCAGTGTCTCTTGATGAAACGCCACTTAAACACGCAACAACAATCCCAACTCACTTCATGGGTACGTAACACAGCGTTTATGGACTCTGTTGAGGCAAATACATTTAAGACTGCGTTTACAATAACGAAATAATAATGGTACGTATCATTCATACGTCTGACACTCACCTTGGGTACAGTCAATATCACTTATCTAAACGTCAAGACGATTTTCTTGATGCATTCGCCCAAGTTATTGATGCAGCAATTAGTGAAGACGTAGATGCAGTTGTTCACGCAGGTGACTTATTCCATAATAATCGCCCAACACCAACAACAATTGCGAACACGATTAAACAATTACAACGATTAAACGATGAAAACATTCCATTCCTTGCAATTATCGGTAATCACGAGGAAACATCGGGCAGTCAATGGGTGGATATTTTTAACGAGGTAGAACTGAGTCAACGATTAACAATGGATAGGCCAGTTTCATTGAACGGTGTATGTTTCTATGGGATGGATTATGTTTCACAAGCGCGTCGTGAAGCGTTACAATACGAGTTCGCTGAGAGTGACACGTGTAACACAAATATTCTTGTCGGTCACGGGCTTTTCAAACCATTATCACGTGGAGCGTCATGGGACGCAAAAGAAGTGTTAGCCCGGTCAAACATTTCGTTTGATGCGTTCTTGCTTGGTGACGACCACACGCCGAAAACAGAGGTGTTAGACGGGACACTCACAACGTATTGTGGTTCGACCGAACGAACAGCAACAGACCAGCGTGAACCACGAGGGTACAATATTATTGAGATTGATGATGATGGTGAGGTTTCACAGTCTCGTCACTTGCTTGATACACGGCAGTTTGTGTATATTGATGAGATTATGCTTTCAGAAGGAGATGATGTGTCGGTTGTGAAAGACGAGATTGACACCCATCCAGACCTTGAAAATTCAGTTGTTGTGGTTGAAGTAGATGGAGAAGGAGAACCGATTATGCAAGCGGCTGTTGAGCAATATGTTCAATCTGAACGTGGAGCGTTAAAAGCCAAGTTTTACGACCGGAGAGACGCAGATGGGGATGGTGCAAGTTTTGATGTTCAGTTTGCAGACCCAGACAGGGCGGTTGATGAACGGCTTCGTGAAATGGATTTGTCAGAGTTTTCGATTGAACTTGAGCGTGAAGTCCGTGGTGATGATGTTGCCAAAACAACGCTTAAAGACGAAACGCAAGAAACCGTTAAAACAGCGTTGAAAAAGCGACCAGAAGTGTTTGACACTACTGCAACGTTTGACGATGAAACTGAATCTGTACCAAACAACACTGATACTGGAACAAGTGCGGACGAAGACTCGGATGTTGATGTTGGCGATACATGGGACGAACAGTACGATGAATTAAATAGTGAGGATGAATCAGAACCGGTTGAAATTGACGATAGTGATGATGAATCAGAACCGGCTGACCAAACAACAGACACAGAACCAACCACTACTGAAACAAGTACGGAACCGTCTTCTGGTACTGAAACTGATACTGAAACTGAAACGCAAACAACTGACGATGTTGACGTTGTTTCTATTGATGAGTTAGTCAACGATTCATCGTCACAAACAGAAACCGAGTCAGAAAACGATGATTCAAACTCACAACCAAACCTAACTGATTTTTAATGAGTGACATTATTATTGGCGACCCATTAGATAAAGACGGACTTACACAACTCACTATTGACATGCCGCTATCGGATTTAATGGGGTGTATTCGGTCGTGGGACGCATATCAGAGTGAACAAGGGGAAATGACTATTGAAACAGTATTCTTTGTTATGAGTGAGAAAGGAAGTGGAACAATAACGGTGTACGAGTCAGACCCATCGCCACCGAAAACAGACTATTCAATGAGTGATTTTATCGCTGACGAAGATTCTGAAACAATGAGTACGGACGACGTTGTATCAGGATTGATTATTGAGTCTCATTCATGGCGTGGTGGGCGAGAACAATTACTCCAAGATGTTGTTTCTGTCCTCACACCACGTACAAACTAACTTATAAAAGTCTCCGCCGTGTAATCGTATAGTAAGATGAAGATTACTAAACTCCGTCTTAACCAATTTCGTTGTTTTAACGATGAGACGGTTCGATTTGGAAACGGTGTGATTGCGATTCATGGACTGAACGGGTCAGGAAAATCTTCCATGTTGGAAGGTATTTTCTTTGCCTTGTACGGGTCAAAAGCATTACCACCGGGTATTACGCTTGACGACGTGATTATGAACCAAGCAGACACGTCGACCGTTGAAATGTGGTTTGACCATCAAGGAGAAGAATACCATGTTGAACGTCATATTCGTCGTTCAAACAATGGCACATCGAACAATAAGAGCGTGCTATACACGAAAAGTGGCAAGCCAATTGCTGACGGAGCGCGGGCTGTTCGCGAGAAAATGTTTGAATTAGTCCGCATGGATGCTGATGCGTTCGTAAACTGTGCGTATGTTCGACAACAAGAAGTGACCAAACTTATTAATGCGTCACCAGCAGAGCGACAAGATTTGATTGACGATTTACTCCAATTAGGTGAGCTTGAACGCTATCGTGAACGTGCAAGTAACACTCGTATTGGTGTTGGGCGTGTTGAAGATACACGTGAAGGCGCTGTTGAGCAATTACAAGAGCAAGTAGAAGAAAAGAAAGCAGAAAATCTTGAGGAAGAACTGAAAAGTATTAAAGAGCAAATTGCAAGTGTGGATGATGATATTCTTTCATTAGAGAGCAAAGAAGAAACCTACCAAGAAAAAGGAGATACTGCACAAGCAATTATTGACGATGCAGAAGAACAGCAAGCACGAATTGAAGAACTTGATGATAAAATTCAACAATTACGTGCCAAAATTTCGGATGTTGATGATGAACGTGAGAACGCACGTGACGCGTTAGAAAACGCACAGTCTGAAACTGAAACAATCAAGTCCAGACTGAATGAAACAATTAGCAATTCACGTATTAATACTGAGTCACTATCTGATTTAGATGCTGATAGTGACGGTATTGTTGACGCGTCACGAATCGTCTCAGAGATTGAATCGATTACTGACGAGATTTCAGATGTTCGTGAGAGCGCACAGAGTAAGCGTGTTAAAGCGAATAACGAAGAGGCAGATGCACGTTCACTTAATAAAGAGATTGATGGGCTGAAAGAGCGTTTATCTGACAAGGAAGAGCGTGTTGAAACGTTAGAAACAGAGGTTGGAGGGTTAAAAGACGAGATTGAGACTATTGAAGAAAACATTGAGACAGCAAACAATAAAATCGATACACAAGAATCATTGTTTGAAACTGAACCTGTTAGCATCGGCGGTGCAGAAGCGCATTTAACAGAGTTAGAGAATGAGTTGGAAGAATTGAAAACAGAAAAACAACAGGTTAAGACAACACTGAAAACTGCACAGTCACACGTTCAAAAAGCCGAGCAGTTAATTGATGATGGTAAGTGTCCAGAGTGTGGTCAATCTATTGATGGGTCGCCACATGTTGACGAGTTAGATGACGAGCGTGATACTGTTGAAGAGTGTGAACAGACTGTTCAAGAATTGAACGGCCAGATTGAAACACTAAACGAAAAGATTGACACGGCAGAAACGCTTGTCGAAGCAGAAGAAACCATTGAACAGTTAGAGCAAGATGTTGAATCATACAACGAGAGAATGGAAGAACTACGGTCGTCTATTGACTCTCAAACAGAGAAAATTGCTACTGTTAAACAAACCGTGTCAGATATTGAGACACGAATTGAAGAGAAGAAGAAAGCGCGTGAGGAAAAACAAGACGTGGCCGAACAAGCGCGTGAAAAAGCTAACACACTGTCTGATAAGGTTGAAAAATTAGAGACAGAACACCAGACACTCAAAAACATTGAGACAGGTGTTCGTGAGTACAACGACGAAGTGAAAACAATTCAGCGAAAAGAAGAACGGATTGATGAGATTGATGGGATGATTGAAGAGTGGCGCGAAACGATTTCCACGCATGAAGATGAGCAAGAGTCGATTCGTGATGAGTTTGACCCTGAAAAAGTTGAGCAAGCAAAACAAGAACGTGATGATGCATATGAGAAGCTTCGCACAGTTCGTGACGAGATTGAAGAATTAGAAGAACGGAAAGGCGAATTACAAGGTCGTAAAGGCGCTGTTGAGAACGCAATTTCTGATTTGAAACGGTTAGAAGAACAATTAGAAAAAGCACGGGATGATTTGGAGCGCGTATCCAAACTGTACAGTGAAATGGAAGAATTACAAGAAATGTATGCTGGTTTGCGTGAAGAGTTGCGTGAGCAAAACGTCAAACACTTACAGCGGATTCTGAACGATATTTTCAGTATGCTGTACCAGAATGATGCGTACTCACGAATCACCCTCAGCAATGAGTATGAGCTTCGTGTGTACGAAAAGAGTGGTGCTAACTTGAGTCCACGACAATTATCTGGTGGTGAGAAAGTGTTGTTCAACCTTAGTTTGCGTAGTGCGATTTATAAACTACTTGCAGAGGGTATTGAAGGAACGTCAAGTATGCCCCCACTCATTCTTGATGAGCCAACTGCACAGTTGGATACACAACACGTGAATAAAATCGCTGGTGTTGTTGAGCTAATGCGTGACCTTGGTATTCCACAAGTGTTTGTCGTAAGCCATAACGATACGGTGATTGATAGTGCTGATGAAAAGATTGAGGTTGTGCAAGACCCTGTCACGAACCGTTCTTCAATTAAGAAGAGTAGTGCTGGTGGTGCAAGTGCTGACTGGACGATGTAACTTTTGATAGTTACGTTAAAAACTAATCACCGGGACTTTTCTTTTTGGAGTAAGTGTTTGTGGTTACATTTGATAATAGAAACACGTATACATTTTTCAAAACACTTACCCAGTATGTCCGTGTCGTATTATTCAATGAGTCAATTATACATTTTGTTTGCTCTTGTTGCCGGTTTCTTGTGGGGTGTTTCAGTATATCTTGATAAAGTATGGGTAATGCCACAAGTCAAAAGTGATATTGTTATTGGACTATCAGCCGGTATTCTTTCACCAATTTATTTCTTCCCACTGATTTTCACAGAATACGTAACCGTTCCAGAAATAGTTCCATTAATATACGCTGGTCTGACTGGTGTATTGTACACGGTTGCGTTATACTTTTATGTAGGCGCTCTTCGACGTGATGACCCGGCTGTTGTCTCACCAATGTTTCGATTAGCACCTGTGTTTACAGTCATTCTTGCTGCGTTGTTCCTTGGTCAGATTCTTTCAACACAAATCTATATTGGAATTATTATCGTATTGCTTGGTGTGTTTCTTGTCTCTATTAATAAGCGAACGATTGTTAAGTTTGAGTTATCACCAGCAATTGCATACGCGGTGATGGCGACATTGTTAGTTTCTATTGGGAACGTGTTTATTGAATTCGCGTTGCTTGACATGAACGTGTGGACATACTTGTACTGGTCACGAATCATCGGTATTATACCAGCCGTGATAATGCTTCTACTCCCATCATCACGGGCGTGTATTAAAGAATTGATTAATGCCCCGAAAAAGACTTTCAGTATTTTCGTCACCAAAACAATTGATATTATTGGGATTGTGTTTTACTCGATTGCAGTCGCACTTGGGCCAGTTGCTATCGTGTCAACATTGACAAGTTTAGAAACGGTTTTTGTCATGTTAATCGTGATGTTTGTTTCCTTTTACAAGAAACAACCAATCCCAATGCGAAAACTTGTGCGTGATGCAACTGCTTCTATACTGGTTGTGATTGGTGTTGTGTTCATATATGTCTGAAAGTATTATTGGTATGGAACATCTACCACGTAGTAAATGAGTACAGGAAGCTTCAAACCGGTTATTAAATGGTCTGGTAGTAAGAGGCCAATGGCTGATACGATTATTCAAAAGTTTCCTGAGACGTATGACACGTATTATGAACCATTTGTGGGTGGGGGGTCGATTTTGTACGCTGAACAGCCTGAAAATGCTGTTTGTGGTGATGTGTGTGAAGAGCTTGTTGGTATTTGGAGATTGATTCGTGATAACCCACAAGACCTGTTAGATTTTTACACGCAGAAATGGAAACGGTTGCAAGATGAGGGGCAAGACGTGTATTATGAAGTGCGAGCAGAGTTTAATGAAACACGAAACCCACGCCACTTATTCTTTTTAACTCGGACGTGTGTAAACGGGTTAATTCGATTTAATAATGATGGTGATTTTAATAATTCGTACCACCTTTCTCGACCGGGGATTCATCCCAAACGGTTAGGGCCTATTATTTTTGAGTGGTCGCGGCGCATTCAAACGGTTCGGTTTGAGCATGGTGATTATACTGAAACAACACAGCATGTTACGGAGAATGATTTCGTGTACCTTGACCCACCGTATTTTAACACAGAAGGAATGTATTTTGGGACGATTGACCAAGACAGGTTTTTAGATTTCTTGAAAGACTTGAATGATAACAAGGTTCGGTACGCGTTATCGTTTGATGGAACGTCTGGTGATGATGATTACACGGTTGATATGCCTGAATGGGTGTATGAAACACGGTACGCGATTCCAGCCGGGTCGTCCTCGTTCAAACGAGTGTTATCACAAAAAGTAGAACAAGTTACCGAGTCACTGTATGTAAATTATTCACCACCTGAGAATACCCAAACAAGTCTTAGTAATTATTCAAAACAGTAACACTTACATGGAAACCATTATGATATACGTGTAAGAGTGTACCATGCCCCCAGACGGCAGGGAAAATAACCAGTCCGACTCATCTTTACGGAGAGTTGTTGATGAGCCGGATTGCCCTGATGAAATCCCAACGTATGTTTCTGAGGGGGTTGAGCGACAAGACGTTGCAATTTTACATGATATTGTTGTTTATTCAGAAGAATTATTACAATACGTTCAACAACCACCGTCAGAAAATACTGACGATTTAACAGACAAACAAGAAGAATTATTAGAATCTGTTCAAGGAGAAAACTGGACACAAGTACAAAAAATGGTTGATTGTGGAAAACAATGTAGTGGGTGTCCACACGGGCCGTATTTATACTTGGTTCGTCGTGAAAGTCCAACAAAACTCCGATGGGAATACGTTGGCCCGGCAGCAGCAGTTGCATCAGAATTTCCTGACTTGTTAGATGAAGAACCAAGTACTAATGTTGATGATGGACGGGTTATTGACAAAGAGTTAGACGACGCGCAAAAAGAGCAATTAGAACGTATTCAGCAAAACGCGGACGATTCAAATAGTGATGATGAATCCGAAACTGATGAGAAACCACCAGAACCACCGTCAGCAATACCAGCATACATTAGTGACGGGATTGGTAGACAAGATGAAGACACGTTAGACGCGATTATACGGTATGCACAAGACTTGATGGAATGGAAAGAGTATCAAGACTACAAATCTCGTCTGGATGACCCTAATAGTGCAGTTGAAAAGCCACAAGTTCCAAGTTTTGATGATGTGGCAGAAGATTCATGGAGTGATAGTGTTGACCCCAAATCTCTCAAAACTGGTGATATTGTCAAAATTATTAATAAGAACGAACTATCGTACCAATCCGCAGAAGTACAAGAATTTAAACAAGATAAAGTGATTATTATTACAGAAACCGGAGACAAAATGCGGTTTGATATGGATGGATACTCAGAGAACCTCGACGTGCTGGAAGCAGAATACGTTGGTAAAACAGGTCAAAACGAATAATACAAATAACTGGCTATCCAATACATAAGTATGAGTGAAACAGACTCACGATTAGCAAGCCTTCAGCACGAAAAACAACGGTTAGAACGCGTCATATCACAACGCGAAAAGCAAATAGAACAAGCGCGGTTTCAATTACGCTCAAAACTCAAACAAATAGGTGTTCCAGCGCCTCGAAACCCTGAAGATGCAACAATTAGTCGAACACGAATGTTACAAAGGGGACAACACCACGCGTTACCGTTCTACCAACAAGCACAGAGCGTACAAACAACGATTGAAACACGGAAACGTGAATTAGAACGATACAAAACACAATTACAAAGTATTAAGGTGGAGATAGAACAATTAGAAGATACTGAATGAACACGACGATTTCGTTTACTTCTCCATTCTTGAACGAACAATTAGAAGAGGTTGTACCTGTTAGTGAAACACACAACCAATTAAACGAAATTAGTAAACACTTCTCACACACCGTTATCACGAACCCTGTTGAAAACGGCGTCAAACCAATTATTTCTGCACTTGGATACTCATACACTCAAACAGCACAAAAACCACCCATTTTCCTATTAGAAAATAAAACAGTCCGAGGAAATAATGAACAAATCCCACTCATAGTAACAAACTCAACATCGTTTGCTCACACAAATAGCGATATTGGAAACCCTGCTATTTTTGCACATCGTATCACGAAACAATACGATTCAGAGTACGCTATTATCACGAACGGTCGTGTATGGGAAGTGTACAATACTGACAGTAACACATCCGTAGAAGATTCTATTACGTTTAACGTGGTTGATGACGTGAACAATCGGAATAAACACCGTCTTGAAATGTTTGTGAGTATTTTTGGAACGGTGAACGGATTTTATGAAACGATTGAAAAACTGAGTGACAAGTACAAATCATGGAAGAAAGAACAAGTACGCACGCTCCGTCAACGTGTTGAACAAGTGTACCCACAACTTAGAAAGGCGTTCACTCAAACACCAACCCCGGACACACATGCGTACCGAACTATTTTCCAATCGATTCTATTACAACAATCTGGTGTGTGGAACACGTGTGATACTGACGATTTTGTTAACACGTTTGTTTCTCATTGTGACATGATTCATACGGGAGATGGAACAGTTAACAAATGTCCAAACTCATTGTTTGATACGTCGGTTATACAACTGTATGATGTTGATACACATATTTTAACTGAAACCCTTCCATTGCTGTTTTCTGATATTGATTATGAGTGCTTATCAGTGTATGATGTTGGGAATATTCATGAAACGTTTGTTGGTATTGGGACAGATGCAACCAGTGACAGTAACCTTTCCAATGGTGAATATTACACGCCACAAAATATTGTTTCGTTCATGTCTCATCAGCGTGTCGGTGAATTATTGAGGCGGCCCGGTGACTCAAGAGAATCCTTATTTGAACAAATTGAGTCATTGCGTATTGTTGACCCCGCGATGGGAACTGGGAATTACGTGTTTGAAGTAATGGAGTTGTTAGCACACAAACTACTTGGGTTATCACATACAGTAAGTAATGCTCCATCAACAACGTTTCAACAACAATTACCAACAACACTTTCAAACGCACGAGTAACAGTATTAAACACAATATTACATGGTGTTGATATTTCTCGGTTAAGTGTTGAAATTGCGAACGGGATTGCATGGAGTGTGACTATTGATGCAGACACGTGTGTAGCCTCAGAACGGTTTAAATGTGGAAATAGTGTGTTGGGGAGTAACTTGATGGATTTAACTCATACAGCCCGTCATTTGGGCGTTACATCGAATACGAACGCGTCTCTCTCAACATTTAGAAAGAATAATAGTAGTGATACGCATGGAACAAATAGTGTTGAAACACTACAACGTCTTGTGAACCGTGGTATGTATCAGGAATCGTGTACAGACGTATTGCGGACACTTGCTGATGTACAAACAGCGTGTTACAGTGACGATGTTACTATTCCTGATGACGCGCTAACACGGTTTATTCCTGTGTTAAAGAATGAAGAATCATTAGTAACGCTTACCAGTCAATCATGGGTTCAAGAAAGTATTCAGTATGCACGGAAACGAAACGCGTTTCATTGGGGTATCGAGTACAACACAGTGTTTGCAGAGAAAAATGGGTTTGATTTAGTTATTGGGAATCCGCCGTATGTGAGGATTCAAGAATTGCGCAATCAGTCATATGACACGGTTCCATTCTTATCGAACCGGTATCAAAGTGCAACTAAGAATTTCGATATGTATCCATTGTTTGGTGAGCGTGCGTTAGACCTTATTCATCAGAACGGGTTTGTGTCATTCATTCATCCGACAAACGTGTTCCGTGCGAATTTTGGTGAAGGGTATCGAACCGTGTTATCTAACAAGCAATGTGTGAAGTCTATTCTTTCATTTGGTCATGAACAAGTGTTTGATACTGCGTCTGTGTACACTGCTATTGTTACGCTTGCAGGGTCAACACAGTCAACGTTTGAATACACAGAAACAGACCCAAGTATGATTCGTGCTGATACACGTGTTGAATATGACGAAATACTTGCTGATTACGGGAGTGAGCCATGGTTATTAGCTGATGCAACCGCTCGTCAAACAATCAAACAGATTGATTCACATGAACAATGTGTTGGTGACGTAACAAACGTGTTTGTCGGGCTTCAATCAGGAAAAGACTCGGTGTATGTTGTTCAAAAAGCACCAACAGACACACCAGAAACCGGGCTTACACGTGTAATTGGAGGTGATGATGAAGAATGGGAGTTAGAATCAGAACTTCTTAAACCAACGCTTGGTGGGAAACACGTTCAACGATACGAACCACCACAAACTGACCTGTTTATTATTGTTCCATACAAACAAACAGCGTCAGAGTATGACTTGCTAACAGAACAAGAACTACGCAACACGTACCCACGAACATTTTCGTATTTAACATCGTTTGAGGACGAATTACGAAACCGTGATAATGGAAAAATGAACCATTCGCAATGGTTTGATTTGAGTCGACCACAAAACATGAGTCTGTATAATAGTGATAAGATTTTAACTCCACAACTTGCACGTGAAAGTACGTTCACGATTGACACGCAACAAACGCACCATTTAACAACAGTGTACGGGATTCAACTTGATGAGTCAGCAACATCGTACTCAATTTACAGTGTTCTCGGTGTGTTGAACACGTCGTTACTGTGGTACTATTTGAAACAGGTCGGGTATCAGGTTCGTGGTGGGTATGCGAAGTTTGAGACGAAATACTTGAACGAGTTTTCGTTACCCAAGATTGAAAAGAACAGTCAGTTTACCGATGCACAACGAGAACGGTTTATTGAACGTTCGATGAGTATGTACCGCTCAACCGTGATTAAAGAAGAACGAATTCCTGAGTGGTTTTTGACACCGCCCATAACTGTGTGCCCGGTTGTATTAGAAGAACTAATTGGAAGATTAGCTAAGAGGCAATTAGAACACGGTGAGTGTGAAACAACGAATGAATTAGTAGAAGAATTAGTGTGTTCGTTGTACGGGATTGACGTGAGTAGTATTAGAGAGTCCGTGCGGCAATAACACGTGGAACAATGGTTCGGAGTGCCGCAACGGTCAGGAGTGCCCCTGCAATCGAAGCTCCGCCGAACAGTGTGATGTTAAGAGTCCATCCAGAGAGGATGCCAGTGGCAACCCAGAGAGTGGTAAACACGAACGGGATGGTGTATAACTGTGCCCACGTGTGTCGTCCGACGTAGAGGCGGCAAGCGGTGAGAAGGACAGCAGACCCTTCTAATTCCGCTTCGTATAGTCGGTCTTCGAGCGGTTGTTCAAGCAGGTAGTCAACGTTGTACGCGGTTTTCACGTGGGGAACCTTGTCTTGTTCTTCGGAAGTCATGTGCGAACCGAAGTATCCAATCATTGCTGGAACGCTCGCACGCATGTCAACATGCCCAAGGTTACGCGTCGTCATGGCGACGTGGTACGCGAAATACGCAATGAACAGTGTTGGAATCGTAACTGCTACACCAATCGTACCGGACATTGCAATGTTAGCGTTGGTTGGGAGTGTGGATAGTGTGTAGAGCGCCGTAACGGTGGTAACGAACACACTAATCGTGAATAGACCGACGAATGCGGGACGCATTAGGTCTTTCGTCAGAGGCGTTTTTGTGCTGTTTCGCATCATACTTATACATTCTTTCCCCAAGTATATAAAGGTTAGGTTTAATAAGTACCATATCACCCCACGGTAAAGGTTTACCAAAAGTAAATATTGCGCCCTTTACCCCTCAAACGTCTGTTTATAACACTTTTGGTTGTTTTTCAAAGGTCAGAATTTGTCCAATAAAACGGTTAAAAATCGTGCAGCAAGAACAAAAATGTCTCTCAAAGAACTTTGTTGTATGGAAATGAGGGGGGTCAGCCAACCACCCTACCTGCTAACTGACCCGGAGCCAACCACTACCCTCATCTAATCCTTTTGCATGACCATGTATAACTTTTCCGCTCATATGGCACTAATAGCCATGTAAAAGTCATAACACAATTCTATACGGTTTTGTGAAACCGTATTTTTGTTTGTGAGTTACTTGTCGAACCGTTCGCGTACCTGTGCGACTCGTGCTTCTAATTCTTCAATTAGCTCATCAACATCACTCACTTCAACACCCATGTGTGACAGTTGCGTAGGGGTTTCACCGGGACTCTGTGGCCCATACACGTAAATGTGTGCGCTTGCGTTATCATCTCCAAGCTCTACGTTTTCTTGACCGTACCCAACGTTTCCACGAACAACACCGTTCCAGAAACCAACAAACTGCCCGTCACGAACAAGAACTTCTGCATCTGACACTGCATTAAAGAATTGTTCTTCATCGCTGGATTCGTACCCGTGCGGGTCGTACAGTCCAACATAGTCTTCGTGGTTGGGGTAATTCACGTCGTAATCTGCAATGTTGGCGGCAAGCATGTCACGGGCGAACGCACGCACGTTTTCTTCTGTTGGTGGGTAGAACTGGTCTTCGCCGGTTCCTTCATGACAGTAAATGTCTGTGTAGGAAAGTGCATTACCTCCTTCAAAGTTACGAACGACTTGAAGCAAGTGGTCGCCTGCAACCCGTTGCACTTCATCGTTAATCACTTCACGAAGAAGTGCCCGTTCAGTGTAATCCAGTTCGTCATTTTGTGGGTTAGGCGTAAGTGAGTCGCCATTGCGGGTGAACGAATTCCACATGGTTCTATCACTGTACGTATCAGGCATCACAGTAAACGTTTCAAGTTCACCGTCTGCTATTTCGGCCCCTGAAATAGTCTTCTCACTGGCACATTGTGCTTGCCATTGAGAGACTACATACACACTCGCACGTTGGGTGTCTCTGTTCCAAATGCCTACTTTATCGTTGTGAACGTGCGTTTTATCTGCATTAGACATCCGTTCAGCTAATTGACCAGTGGTGATTTTCTCACCACGGATGTACAGACTGGTTTGCGTATCGTAATCTGGATGGTTTGAAAACGGGTACGAATCAAACTCACGGATTAGTTCAGCAAGGAAGCTCCGAATCTCATCACGTGCTTCAACCTCATCAGTGGTCGTTAGCTCTGGTCGGTCAGTAATCTCTCGGAGGTTATCCACCCATTCCGGGCCAAGTACTCTGAGAACTTCGTCGGTGAGTAATGCGTCAACTGCAATGATTTCTGGTTTGGTCTGTTGCATACCGTCTCATCATTGTACCCGTAAGAATTTAAAGGTTATGTTTCGACGTGGATAATTGAGATGGTTTAATATATGCGTGGTTAAAATGTATGGTCAAAGAGTCATGTCCTCAGATACTCCTCACAAAGTTGTTGCAGATTCACTCCGTAAATTATATGGTGATTTTGTCGCTGTCGAAAATAGTAGCTTTACTGTTGATTCAGGTGAAGTGTTTGGTATTGTGGGGCCGAATGGTGCTGGTAAAACAACCACAATCAAAATGCTGGCTGGTTTGATTACTCCAACCAGTGGATATGCTGAAATTGCTGGTATTAGTAGTCAAGAATCAGACATGCGGCGTGAACTTGGATTCTTGCCAGAAGAATCTCCGTTGTATGAGGAAATGACAGGGTTATCGTACCTTCACTTTTTTGCGTCGTTGAACAATGTTCCACGTGATGTTGCTGATGAGCGTATTCATAGTGTGTTAGATGAATTAGAACTTGAACACCGTGACAGACGCATTGGGAACATGTCAAAAGGAATGACGCGGAAAGTTGCTATTGCTCGGTCATTAGTTAATGACCCGTCTGTAGTGATTTATGATGAGCCTGCAAGTGGTCTTGACCCGAAAACAACGAATCATATTGTTGAGTTTACACGGAGTTTAAGTAATGATGGAAAAGCCGTGTTATTCTCTGCGCACAACTTATACCACGTTGAATCTGTGTGTGATAGAGTTGCACTAATGAATAATGGGCATATCGTCGCGCAAGGAACTATTGAAGAATTAAAAGAAGAACACGGTGAAAAACAGTTTAGTGTTGTTACTGATGTACACACATCGTTCTCGACAGAACAGCGTGGGAATAATCATGTTGCAACGGTTGAATCAATTGATATTGTTGATGAGATTCGGGATGAGGCACGTGAACAGAACGGTTCTATTGTAGATATGACAACAGAGAATGATAGTCTCGAAGATATTTTCCTTAAACTTACAAATGGTGAAGAATGAACCCACGGAACATTTATAAAATTGCGAAATGGGAAACTGCACAGTCAGCACCAGCCATATCAATTCGTAACGTGTTGATTATTTTTGTTTTGCTTAGTGTGTTAGCTGGTGCGGGTGGATTGGCTTCAACACAAAATGTTGCTCCAAGTGATGATATTTATGTTGTTGGTGTTGATGAAGAAAACGAGTATTACCAACCGGTTGATGCCGCACCAGAATTTTCTATTGTTGAACCTGATAGGAACGCGTTTGATGATGGGGATATTGATATATTGATTGAACCAACTGGAGACGGTGAAACAACGGTGTACGTATCTAATACTGACAAGGGTGAAGCGGCATTAGCGCAGTTACAACAAGTTGTTGGACTGTGGAATGATGAGCAATTACAACAAGAACCGAACCAGTCTGCCGCGTTCCCCCTCTCAGTCAACATTCAATACGTAGACCAGAGTATTGGAGACGCTTCTGATATTGAGACTGATATGAACGGTGATGATGCTGATGCAGATGATGAGAGCGAAGATGAATCTGGCTCTCTCATGGATTCGCTTTTCCCAAGTCTTGATGGGGTTCAAGATGCTACCAGTCCAACAGAAATTTCTCCCCCATTCCCATTTCAATCCGTCATATTTGCCTTGTTGTTCTTGCTTCCATTGAACTTTATCGCACAGGCGTATGCGAGCAATATCATGAAAGAACGAATTAATAACCGTGGTGAATTGCTTTTGGTGAGTCCTGTATCACCCGGTGATATTGTGCTTGGAAAAACACTACCATACTTCATCGTAATGGTACTTACTGTTGCATTTTTGAGTGTGATAACCGGTGGGGGAGTAATGGGTGTTATTGCTATGTTGCCAATCATCATTACGTTTTTAAGTGCGGTGTTTATTGCCGCACTTATTGCGCGGTCATACAAAGAATTAACATTCATCACCGTAACAATCAGTGTTGGTCTTATTGCATACGCGTTCATTCCTGCTATTTTCACAGGGATTCATGCAATTGCGTTTGTGTCTCCATTAACACTGGTTGTGATGAGTATTGATGGAACAAGTGTTTCACTCGTTGAATTCTTGTTCGCTACGATTCCGCTTACACTAACTGGATTATTATTATTCGTGTACGGTATTGGACTGTACAATGAAGAAAACCTGTTCACACAAAAACCAATTCATGAAAAATTCTTGGATGGAATCACGATTTGGACGCCGAACTTATTAGCTGTTCCACTTATCACAGCGGCATTCCTTCCATTCGTGTTTGCTGCTCAACTAATCGTGTTAGCATCTTTATTCCCCCTCCCACCAGATGCGGCACTTATCATGCTATTCTTCATGATAGCAGTTATTGAAGAAATAGCGAAAAGCATTCACATTTATGCCGGGTTCAAGAACAAAATCTTTGATAACTCACTCCGTACTGCATTGATTGCTGGTGCATTGAGTGGGTTTGGATTTTATATTGCAGAAAACGCGACCGTGATAACACAGTATGTGGGGCTGAGAGAAATGGAGATTGGACAAGCCGCGTTCGGGGCCGATTTAACCGGCACAACCCCACTCATGCTTGTCGTTTCGCTTCTCTTGCCATTAGTGTTGCACATGATAACTGCAATGCTCAGTTCAATTGGGGCACGACAAGGACTGAAAAAATACTTACTGTGGATGGGATTAGCCATTACCATTCACATGGCGTATAACTTGACAATCATCATGGCGTTCGTACTGTGATTCCTATGAGCATGAAAAACACACTAACCCAAATGTTTGCACAATTACAACGATTAGACCCACGCGCCGCTCTTGCTCTTAGAGACTTGGTTAGTATCAGGCGTGAGAAAACCATTGTCCTTGCATTAATCGTACAACTCATTATTGCAGGATTTTCATCGTTCCTCATTGTCGGTATCGTCGCGGTGTATGATGCAGAATCAATGGGACAACAACACAATATTGGTGTAACCGGGAATGATATTGGCCCGATTGAAGAAGTGTTTATTGACAATAACGCAATTGCGCTTCAACTTGTTGATGATACTGATGAAGGAATTGAAGCCGTTCAATCAGGTGATTTAGACGCTGTTATTATTTCTGATAGGCAGAGTGATGGAGTCTTACATGTTGAAATGTTAGTTCCTGATAACGATTTACAAACGCCTGTATTGATTAATGAAGTACAAACATTATTAGAAGAAGTCGAACGAAATGAACGGAGTGACAATGCGAATGAAATACAAACAACAGTTGTAGAATATCCAGATGCAAACGCTGATAGTAGTCCATACTACACGTTCACGTACACAATTCTCATTCCATTGTTAGTGTTCTTACCCGTGTTTATTAGTGGGAGTGTTGCGGTTGATTCATTAAGCGAAGAAATAGAAGAAGGAACGTTAGAAATTCTTCAAACTGCTCCTGTTACACTCACAGATATTATCACGGCAAAAGTTCTTGTCGCAACAATTCTTGGGCCAGCACAAGCCGCTGTTTGGATACTGTTATTATACTTCAATAACATTCCAATTCTGCATCCATTAGCAATGATGGTGTTCGTAACCGGACTCACACTTGGATTAGTAGTGATTGGTATTGCCGTTGCATTACGTTCACCAACAAGACAATACGCTCAAATTGTGTACTCAATCTTGTTACTCATAGTGTTTGCTGGTGCCGCAATTCTTCCTGAACATCCAGCAAACACGGCGGCAAAACTCGCAACAGGAAGTGCAACCATGACAACTTTCGCTATGACAGCACTCTTATTAGTTCTTGGAGTTGTTGGGTATGCTGGTCTAATGTACCGTGTTAACCAGTTAGACGCAGTATCACTAACAAAATAAGCAAAATACGTGAACTTTTATTATTATTCGATGAGTGAGATAAAGTATGGACGAAGAAACCGAGCTATTTGAAGAGGCAAGCGAGCAGTTAACGGAATCAGTTGAAGAACAACTTGGCACGTTGAAAAGTGAAATTGTTGATGTTGACGAATTTTGGAGTGTCGACAGTGATAACGTGCTTGGTGTGTTAAACCAGTTGAAGCAGAACACCGATGTAAGCAGTTTACAAGAACAATACCGTGAAGTTCGGAAAGAGTATGTGATGGGTACACGTGCAGATGTGTTTGATGATGACAGTATTGTTCATGACGAAATGGACGCTGTTGGAAGTGTGATTTCTGATTTGGAAGAAGTGAATTCACAAGTTCAATCGTTAACCCAACTTGTTCCCAGTACGCGTGCCACTCTTGAAGATGTGTCTGATGCTGGTGATAGTGAGCAAGAAGTTGAAGAGAGTGACGATACCGAGGAGAGTGACGATACCGAGGAGAGTGACAGTGACGAAGAACAAAGTGACGATAGTAGTGATGATGTTGATGTGCTTGAATTGAACTAAACAAACAGCAACATCGTGCGAGACGGCACAAAAGTGTTTAAGACTGTACGTTTAATAGGTGAGTATAATGGATAGTAAAATTGTTGAACGGTCGAAATCGTATCAAACATTAAGCATTGAAGAACATGATGTTCGCATTCCTATTGGTGATGATGTTATTACTACGGTCGCATCAGAAAATGAGGTTCATGTAGATGAGTTGCGTGATTCGTTGGGATTACAACAACTTGATTTGTTTCGTGATGGAACACGAATTGGGTATGTTGGATATGTGTTAGAGAACGAGTATGGAGATATTGTTGATTATACGGATGAAGCAGTGTATTTGACTGTCTCAAATGATATGTGGAAACGTGAATTTTCATGGTTATCATTTGATGAGAATGTTGAGCAAAGTATTGTTGATGCACACACTCGTGAGGTTGATACCGTGTGTGAGTTAACGAATAATGATATTGAAAAAATGTATGATGATGGGTATGTTGTGGGTGTTGATTTTCCTGTTCGGAGTGTACATGAGCATCGTGAAATTCATATTGACCCATACCCGATTGCTGAACGGGCTGAGTTTTTACGATTTGAAGTTGGGATTAGTATGCTTAATTCACAAGTGCAAGCATTGACAGAAGCAATGAGTATTCATTCGTTAGATAATGAGCGAAGTGTGGGTGTGATTGCTGATGTGTTAGGTGTTGAAGAACGTGTTGTGCTTGATGCACAAGAAGAATTGGATGTGTGGAAAGCAAATACGACACAGTTGCTCCAAGACTTTGCTGGTGTAGACCCTGATGAGTCCGCGTTTGCAACAACAAACGTGTTTGAGCGGTTTGCCTCACTTAATTAGCGTAGTAAATAACACGTCAATGGAATAACAATAGTAAAATAATTGCTTGACGTGGGCGGTGTTAGTTATGTTTGTTTTTTGCAAAGTTTTATAAGTATAATCACCCTATCAGTAAGTGTATCATGTACGACTTGACTGGTTTCCAGCGTGACTTGCTGTACGTCATTGCTGGCTATGATGGCTCTCCAAAGGGCTTGGCAGTGAAAGAAGAAATTGAAGAGTATTACAGTGAAGATATTAACCACGGGCGTTTGTATCCAAACCTTGATACGCTTGTTGAGCGAGGGCTTGTTGCGAAGGGTGAGCGTGACAAGCGAACAAACCATTACAGTGTGACAGAGCGTGGACGACGTGAGATTGAGGCTCGACAGTCATGGGAAGAAGAACAAATCGCGGCTGGTGAAGAAAATGATGACGACGTAGTTGTTGATGAGGATGATGGTGTTGTTGGTGACGAGTTTACTGACGAAGAAAACACATCAGTGTTCGGTCAGTAATACACAACACTATTGTTATTCTTTTGAGTAGCACTAATAGTAGTCATTACTCTTTTTAATCGCATAACGTTTAATATAATGGGTTAGAATTTACCATACATGGCAGACTTAGTTTCCAAAGCGCGGGTAAAACAAGTATTGAACGAGTACAACGTTTCACAAGACTTCTATGATGAACTTGATGAAGAAGTTGAAGAACTATTGCATGATGCCGCACGAAGGGCTGAAGAAAATGGTCGTCGTACAGTGAAACCGCGAGACTTGTAATTGTTTGTACTGTTTCTTTTTGTGGAACAGTGTTATTTTTGTTGTTCATTAGCACACAGGTTTGGACAGCCAACAATCAGAAGTACAAAGGGGGAGCGGAACATAAGATGAAATATGAGCAATAACGATGTGAACGGGTCGGATACATCTGTTTCATTGGTTCGTGATTCCGACGAACATATAGATGATGTTGGTGATGTGAACGATGTTGACCCGGTTCTTAAACGAGCATTGATTCAAAGTCGTGTTCGGCGCATCATACAAGAAAGTAGTACCGGTGTGACAACAGACACGTTGCGTGAAGAAACCGGGTTTAGTGATGACCAAATTGCAAACGCAATTTCTGTTTTGTTAGACCGCCGTATGATTTCTGTTGATTGGGAAACCGAAACGTACCATTCTGGCATTGATAGGTTGCCAACGTATGGAACGCGTGAGATTCATGATGGTAATCGTATTATTGAATGTATGTTAGTTATTTCCCCATCAGAACGGTATTACGTTAGATGTATTGAAAAAACAATTGCAGATGAGAGCCACACAGAGTACATTGAGTCTGCAATTCTTGTTCCAATTGACCATTTGGACGAGTACCTATCAATCTTAGACAAATTTGAGAAAGAGTTACGTGAGAACCAGCGTACATTTAATTAAGAACAAATGGATATTTTCCAACGTATATTCGCGTTTGTGACATTAGTTGGAGTGACAATGTTCGTTGGTTGCGGGTATTTGATTATTCGTGGGCCGTTTCTTGACGGGCCAATGTTAGAACCTACTCAATTATTACTTGCGTTGTTTGGGTTTATCGCTGGAATTGGAGTTATGGTGTTTGGTGGTGTGAGAACGTTTAAAATCAATTCACGGGTGTGACAAGTACAACGTGTCGTCGTATTCTTTGTCATACCAATCACCAAGCTCGTTCTTGAGTAATGAAACTGCATGGTCAATGTCAGGCATTGCACTTGGATTCTCATAATGGAATACTAACGGGGTGTCAAGGTGTTTTGACGCTCCCATTGTGTTTAGGATTCGTACCATGTGTTCGTTTGTGACTGGGATGGTTGTGACAATACGTTCATACGTTGCGGCTAATTCGTGTATTTTGATTGGGACAGATTCATGTGTAACTGGAATGTGTTCGTCATTCGTATTTGTGATGATTGTGGTTGCCATGGTTGATGAATAGTTAGTACTGTGTTGGGTTAAAACTACGTGAAAAGAATTGTTCTGTGTTACGCTGGTACGGCTTCTTGGAATGCTGAAACTGGGTCAATCCACACCATCATTCCGTCAATACTGTCCTTCTTTACAACCCCAATAATTCCTTCTTTTTCGATTGATGTGTCAAGGCTTTCAGGGCCGACTGTGTGAACATCGGCAACTGAATCAACAACCAGTCCGATAAAGTGGTCATTATTTCCAATCGTTTTATCCAGAACGATTACTTGCTTGTCAGTTACGTTTCGCTTTTCTGTGGCTGTTTCTGGTCGCTGAAGAACGTTGGTTTGAATTTGTGATAATGTAGTTGCGATTGATTTAGCTACGTCTTGGTCTAAATCATTGTTTTTGACAGCGGTGTTAATCTCACTTTCTACATCATCAAACAATGCTTGTGTTTCAGTGTCTAATTGTTTTCGTTTCGTGTTGTTCTTGATTTGTGATAGTGTTTCAAGATTGAACACGCCTACTGGGTCGATGACTTCAAGCGTCCCAGAACGGAATTCCATGAGTCCGAGTAAGAAATCGTTCGAGTATGGAATGTTTGTGAGTTTGGCGTCTGTTTCTTCGTCTGTTTCTTCTGGGTCTTGTAACTCGTCTTTTGGACGGATTACTTCTTCAATCACGTCGATTGCAACGCAGTACACATCTTCACCGATTGTGAATTTTAGTACATCTGCTTGTTTGGTCATAAGTCTCTCTTATATAAATTAGTGGGAAGAACCTACATAAACCTTCCCGGCTTTGACACGGTTATACAGGTGGAAAGGGATAACACTTTACTATTCTCTCTCCTATTTGAGTTATATACCGATGGCTCAATCCGTACATGAACATCAATCAATTGACGAAGAACTGGAAACAGTACGGTTTACGCTCGGTGGTAAACCGTTTGTTCTTGATGTTGGTTTGATTGATGGTATCGAAGAGGTAAAGAGCATGACACGCGTCCCACGCGCGGCATTGTCTGTAACAGGCGTTGTCGATATTCGTGGTGACATTGTTGTTGTCATTGACCCCAAAGAGTTTCTTGGGGAGGGTGAAAAAGAAGAAAATGTTGAGCGCACGCAACGAATTATCTTGCTTGATACAAGCGTAGATAATCAGCGCGTTGCGTTTATTGTTGATAGTGTTGTTGGTGTCGATGAGTTTACCAATGAACACTTAGAAGCAGTGAATAATCCTGATGAATTCGATGATGGAATTATGGAGGAAGGATATGTAGAATCACTGCTCTATACCAAACCGGGAGAGAACGATGGTGAAGTTGTGGGTCTTATTAATGTCGAAAAGATTATTGACGACTCACAAGTAGAATTATAATGATGGTAAACAAGCATAGTTCAACAAAAACGCGGAAAACGCACCGAAAATCCCGGTGGGTTTATGCATTCAATAACTAAAACATACACATAAGCATGTCACAAACAGTACTAATTGTTGACGACTCACAATTCATGCGCAATTTGCTTCGGCAAATTATCGAAACGGAATTTGAAGTCGTCGGAGAAGCAGAAGACGGCGCAGAGGCAGTAAAAATGTACAAGAGTTACAAGCCAGACTTGGTAATGATGGACGTTGTAATGCCGAAATGTAACGGTATTAAGGCAACAGCGGCTATCAAGAAGTATGACACCTCCGCAAAGGTTGTCATGTGTACCAGTGTGGCACAGCGAAAGAAAATGCGTCTTGCTGCCCGTGCTGGTGCAGAAGGCTATGTAACGAAACCTTTCAAAGAGGAAACCGTTATCAGTACTCTCAAAGATGTTGCCGCTGTTGCATGACGAAAACAGTCCTCGTTGTGGACGACTCGCGGTTCATGAGAACCGTTCTTACTAAAGAGTTAACCGAACACGGATATAACGTAATTACAGCACGAAACGGTATTCGAGCCGTCGAGAAAGTACGTGATGAGCGTCCTGACGTTGTTACTATGGACGTTCAAATGCCTAAAATGGACGGGTTAGAGGCTACTGGGCGAATCATGGCTAATTACCCAACGCCAATCATCATGTTAAGTGCCTACACAAATGATGATGCAGACACAACGCTTGACGCGATTGAACTTGGAGCGGTTGACTTTTTAATGAAACCCGGTGGAAAAGAAGTATCCATCCAAATCGAAGAGTTAACCGAACGGTTGGTTCGTCTCATCGAAACAGTGACAACGGATGCTGTGAAAGAAATGGTGAGCAAAACCGATGTGAAAATTGAGTACGACCCGTTAGAACCAAGTAATGAAGTGCGTGCAAAGAATGCGGGTGTTCACGTGTCAAAACAATCATCTGTTGGTACAGACCAATCAGAAGATGATGAACAGGTTATCCATGTTTCAGAGCCAAAGCAAGGAGATAACGTGTTATTCACCAAAACAAAACACAGAGACGATAACGTAACTGTTGATAGTGATATTGGGTTTGTTCCAACCGTTATTATTGGGGCATCGACTGGTGGGCCGGGAATCGTTGAACGAATAATTAGTTCGCTCCCACGGTCACTCAACGCGAGAGTGATTATTGTACAGCACATGCCCGATAATTTTACAAATAGGCTTTCCCAACGTTTGAACCGTGTGAGTGATTATAACGTGTTCGAGGCGTTTGATGGAGCGAAGATTACCGCTGGTGATTGCATTATTGCCAAAGGTGGTCATCACTTAGAAATAACTAAAGATTCCACGAACACACTTCACACCGCATTGAACCAAGACCCACGGCAACATGGATTACGGCCTGCTATTGACGTAACAATGGAAACAGCCGCAAAACATGTGACTGGGCCATTAGTAGGTGTTGCGCTTACTGGAATGGGTTCAGACGGTTCAAAAGGCATTAAAGCCATTAAGGAGGCGGGTGGATATACAATTGCACAAGACGAAAAAACCAGTACTGTGTTTGGAATCCCGCGTGAAGCAATCAAAACAGGTTGTGTTGACCGCGTGCTTCCAGATGCACAAATTACAAAAGGGATTGTGGACGTATTACGTCCAAAAGAAGAAGGTGATAACACATGACTGAATACAACACAGAATTCGTTCAGGAATCCAGAGAGAACGTGCGTGAATTGAGTAACGCACTTCTCGAACTGGAGAATAATCCTGACGATAAAGAAACAATGGACTCTATTTTCCGTGTTGCTCACACGCTAAAGGGCAACGCGGGCGCAGTAGGGTTCACCATGATGAGCAATCTTGCTCATGCAATGGAAGACGTTCTCGATGAAGTGCGGGCCGGGAATGTTGATGTATCGTCCAGTCTTGTTGATGCGTTGCTAACGCACGGTATTGACAAGATTGAAGAACAATTAGATGAACTTGAGGAAACCGGTGAAATTCAAACGGAACACGAAGATAGTATTGAAGAACTTCGGAGTTTTGTTCCTGACGATGCTGAAACGGATTCTGATGACGAAGAGGATGCTGACACAGAACGTGTTACAGACGAAACCGTAACACTTGAAACAGCAAGCACTGATGAAGTGACCGAACTTGTCGACTCTATTCCGTCCCCGTCTCAAAACGTGAACGAAGTGTATCACGTGCGCGTACTGGTTCCACATAATGTCGACAGTGACGGGCAAATGTCTGCGCTTGGCCAACTGAACGACGCGTTCACGGTTCTTGGAACTAATCCCGACCAAGAAACCATTGAATCAGGTCAGTATGGACAAACGTTTGACGCACTTATCAGTACAGAGATTGGTAAAGAAAACCTCCAATCAGCACTCGAAGGAATCGAACTGGTTGACGACAATATTGTTCAACGAGCAACACAACACGCCGAGTGGGGCGACGAAGAAACCGTTAGTGTCGATGATGTAGAAGAACAACTCGATGATGATGTTGACGTTGATGCATTATTGGACGAGGTTGATGAGTACGACGACATTGATGATTTCGATGAATCACTGATTGAAGGTGTTGAATTGGAACAAGACTTCGGTGAAGCAGAAGGTGGAATGTTTAATGTTTCCACTGATGAGGAACCCGAAGAAGAGGAAGAACCCGACGTTGATGAAGACGAAAACGTTGGTACACAACTCTTTGACGAATTAAAAGAGGAAACAGAGTACACTGATGATTTCGATGTAATCGAACAAGAAATGGAAGAAGTCGGGTTCGATGAGTTGGACGATGATGAATTGTCATTTGAAGAGGTAATGAACCTTGACCCAGATGACGATGAAGATGAGTTTGACGACGTGTTGGAAAGTGACGTTGACGACGATACAGACACCGACGATGAAGGAATCTTCGGTGACACGACAACTGTTGACGACGACACGGAAGAATTTGATGAAATCAGTATCGGTGGAGATGAACCCGATACTCTTGAAGACGACACCGAAAGTCTTGATGATGACGTAAGTGACTTGTTCGGTGGTGGTGATGATGAAGGAACGTCTGATGCAGAAGACGTGTTCGATAGTGGCTTCTCACCATCGACAGAAGAAGACCTTGTTGATGAACCACAAGAAGAAGAAGTTGACCTCGGAGTAGAAGTTAATGAGCAGTTTGACACGGGACAAAACGATGACGAAGACGACTTCGATGATTTCGGGTCTGTTTTCGACACAACCGACGACGAAGACGGACTCACAGACTTCGATGATATTCTCCGTGAAACCGGTCGAACCCCTGCAAGTGACCGAATCAGTGATGGGCCGGACATTCAATCCATCCCGGTTGACGTTGAGGAACTTGACGATTTGTACTCACTCATGCAAGAGTTGGTTACAAACCGTATTCGCCTCCGCCGAGCGGTTGAAGAAGGCCGACACAACCCAGAAGCACTTGCACAAGCATTAGACGACCTTGACGACTTGGAAATGGTGTCCACGCGAATGCAGGACACTATTATGAACATTCGTCTGGTTCCATTGGAGCGGGCTGTTGATAGACTGCCCCGTATTGCACGCGACGTTGCGCGTGACAATGACAAAGATGTGAACTTCACGATGGAAGGAACAGACGTAGAACTTGACCGTGCTGTTCTGACCGAAATTAGTGACCCCCTGATGCACTTGATTCGGAATGCTGTTGACCACGGTATTGAAGAACCAGACGTGCGTGAAGAAAAAGGGAAGTCACGTGAAGGGAGTGTAAAGCTGAACGCACGACGTGTTCGTGATAGCATCCACATCACTGTTGAAGATGACGGTGGTGGTATTGATGCAGACAGTGTTCGACAAACCGCTGTTGAAAACGGGTTGTTGAGTGAAGAAGATGCTCAACGATTAACGGATGAACAGGCATACGAGCTTGTGTTCCGACCCGGTTTCACCACCGCGTCAGAAGTAACTGACACAAGTGGTCGTGGTGTTGGAATGGACGTTGTGTACAGCACTATTCGACGCCTTGATGGGTCAATTGACGTTGAAAGCTCCCAAGATAAAGGCACAACTGTCAATATTCGCGTTCCGGTATCACTCGCAATCGAGGAAGTCCTGTTCCTCAACAGCGGTGATGAAGAATACGGTATTCCGATTAAGAACGTGGATGAAATCAGTTATGCCACAAATATAAAGGAGGTGGACGGTAGAGATGCACATATGCACAACGGAGATGTGTACCCAGTTATCGACCTTCGGTCGTCACTGGACGTTCCAGAAGCCGATAGTAATAAAGGCGGGGAACGTCTTGTTAGAATTAGTGACGATGTACGACAAGTCGCATTACGGTGTGACTCGGTTGAAGGTCAAGAAGAAATCGTCGTTGAACCATTCGATGGCGTATTGAGTAGTATCCCCGGACTAAGCGGTGCGGCAGTATTGGGCGAAGGAAACGTCATCAACATCCTTGACGTGGAAACACTATGAGCAGCGAACAATCAACACAAACGGCAAGCGGCACAATGATAGACATTCGGAAACTCAGTGTCATCAATCAACTTGGACAAGTTGGAACTGATGGCGTTAGTGAGAGTCTGAAGATGTTAGGTAGTGATGGTGGAACAATGGAAGTCACCAAGATTGACTTCCTTGATATTGTTGACCGTCACGCTGAATTATCTGACGAAAAGCACGTGGGTATCCGAGTACGAATGAAAGATGCACCCGGTGGACACTTACTTGTCCTGTTCACCCGTGAAAATGCGCACAAAATCACGAAACTCATGTTATCAGACGTAACAAGCGACATGGGTAGCGTGGAACCTGCAATGGCACAATCAGCCGCCGAAGAACTCGGTAACATGATGGCCAGCGGGTTTATTGACGGGTGGGCAGATGCGTTTGGTCGAACGATTGACCATCAAGCACCCAAGTTGGTGTATTCACCAGCAAGCGACATTATCAAAGCCACTGCATCAATGGGTAACAACCCATTCGCACTGGTCTTTGACGCTGAAATTCGTACAGCAGAAACAACGATTAATACGAAGATTTACCTCTTCCCTGACATGGAAGCTTTCGTAGCGATGCTAAACGCAATTGGAAATAGTTAGGGATATTCAACTGGAGATTATGAAACTTGACATTAAAACACTACGGACGTTTCACAGAATGGCCAAGCGGGGCGCAGAGCAAGCCGCAACTCGACTCTCAGAGATTACTGGCCATGAAACAGTAGTCAAGAATACTAAAGTCAAGTTTGTTACTCCATCAGGAATTGAAAAAGAAGTTCCACAAGATAGAGAAAGTATTACAGTAAGCGTAGACCTTGATGGTGGCCCCGGTGGGTCATCCGTGATTATGTTCGACCAAGACGTAGCGGCTGACATTACCAGAACCGTTCTCCGTCTCCTCGAACAAAACCACGCAAGTGTCGACAAAGTAGATGATGTTGTCGTAAAAGACATGCCACGAAGTACCGTCACCGAAATCGCCAACATCATGAACTGTGGCTTTATCGACGGATGGGCAGACGTGCTTGACGTAGCAATCGACGTATCCCCACCAGCATTCCGTTCAGGAAACAACCCACAACAATTATTCGGTGGACTCAACGCAATCGGGTCAGGAATCGAACTCGCACTCATGTTCCAGAGCGAAATCGAAATCATCGGCAAGGAATTCTCCTTCCGACACTTCCTATTCCCATCAATTGACGAGTTAGACGCATCCCTCTCAAAAGACAGAGATATTGTTAACGGGTTTGACTTCTCAAAACTGGTCGGGTTTGACGAAATGGTTGAACAAGGAGCAAAAGGCGCGTCAGAACACATGCAAATGCTCACTGGAACAGATACAAGTGTCGATATACGACACCTGAATTTCGTTCGAGTGGACTCAATCCCACAAGAATTAGAAGGAAAGAACGTGGTCGGTATCGCGTTCACGTATGACGGACTCCCAAGCGGGTACTTACTCTTCGTGTTCAGCGAAGAATCCGCCCGTAAAATCGTCCGTCAACTCCTTCCAAACGCAGACGCCCACGACGACCTGCTCGATGCAACAGGACGTGACGCGCTTCAAGAACTGGGCAACATCATGGCAAGCGGTGTGCTTGACGGATGGGCAAACGTGTTAGGGACAATGATTGACCACTCCCCACCAGACTACATTCACGATATTGGGCCAGCAGTAATTGACCCAATCGCTGCTCAAGTCGGACAAAAACAAGACTACGCGTTCGTGTTCGATACCACTATCAGCGCGAACCAAGAAGAGTTTGATTGTAGTATTTTCTCCGTGTCAGAAGAAGGAGACTTAGAAGAAGCCCTCTCACGACTTGACGTGGACAAGATTTACAAAGCACGTGAAGAACCATCCTTCCCAATTGGAAAGGGAGATGGAAATGTTGATTCAGACTTAGAAAGCGACGTTGATGTTGATGTCTAACCATGGTGAGTCAACGTTCTAACGAAAAACAAATAGGTCTGTTATCAACAAACTCAAACCGTGTCAAATCATCACTTAACAACAAGTACAACAGACTTGGAATTGGTGAGTACGCAGTTGGGAAATCACCGCTAACATTAGCAACATACGGACTTGGTTCATGTGTTGCACTAATTATTTATGACCCAGTACATAGTATCGGTGGCCTTGTCCATATTATGCTTCCCTCCTCCTCGCGAGACACACAAGAAAACCCATGGAAATACGCCAACAAAGCCGTCAAAAATTTGTACAATGAAGTGAAAAAACACACAAACACACCAACACCATCTCTCCAAGCAAAAATTGTTGGTGGTAGTAAAATGTTTGAATTTGTTGAATTTGGAGAAAACATTGGTCAACGAAATATTGAAAGAACACGACAAGAACTTGAAAAAATAGGTATTGAAATTATTGGTGAAGACACAGGTGGTAAACATGGAAGACGTGTAATTTTTGATACAACAAACGGAGACGTAAAAATTAATACGTCGTCATCCAATGATACTATTGTATTATAAATGAAGAAATCAGAAGCGAAAAAACAATTTGGGGAATACACATCCGAACCAGTCCCATTCTCTAAACTACTCAAACACATCGAAGATGAATTAGATTTTGCTACCAGTCACTATAATACAGATTACGTAAAACGTCGAATTGATTCACGTAAACGAAGAGTAAAGAAAAATACATACAAGGAGTATTATCACTACTTACTCAATACCCCGTCTGAATCTGAACACTTACTCAACTCGTTCAATATTAACGTTACACAATTCTTTAGAAACGAAGAAGTGTGGGATGAGATTCAAAACATTCTTGTCTCACTTACAGAACGAACAGACGGAGACATTAATATTTGGTCAGCCGGGTGTGCAGATGGGCGTGAACCATACTCACTTTCAATGATTGCACTTGATAATAAAAATATTGATGAAACACGAATTAATATTCTTGCGACTGATATTAACGATGAATCCCTCCAAACAGCCGCCGAAGGTCACTATAAACAAACACCAACAATCAATATTGAAGAACAATTATCCTACCTTTCCAACCCAGAAAAGTACGTTGTAAGCGATGAAACCGGGTATAGAGTTGATGAAAACGTTAAACAACTCGTCACGTTTGAAAAACACGACATAATCCGTGAACCACCTAAAGAAAACATGGACTTGATTGTATGCCGTAACCTGTTCATTTACATTCAACGTGCCTACGAGTTAGAAATTATTGATAGAATTGCAGAAGCTCTCAATGATGATGGATACTTTATCGTGGGCAAAGCAGAAACCGTCCCATCAAACAATGGTAGTAGTTTTAACATTGTAGATACCCGACTTCGGGTGTACCAAAAAGCGTGATTTGAATCCCATCGGGGTGAACACTTACATACCTCACAACTAAACAGTGTAGTATGAGTAATCAAACGACAATCGGTACGATTCCAGACGTAACTGATTACACTGGTACACAAACAACGTTCAATGTTAGATTACGACACGACAACCACACAGTCATTACTGGTCAAACAACATATGACACGGGAACCGTCACTCGACACTTTACTATTGACATAGAATCAAAACGTGTGATTGAAACAATTATTGATATGTACAATGACGGAACACAAAACCAGTATGAGATTTTGACGCCATTAAACAATATTCCGATTCCCGGTGTTCAAATCCTCGGTGACGAAGCGATTGCCTCTATCACAACAGATAATGAAAAAGCAGGCTCAATCAGGTTCCGCGACCACGCGTTCAATAAGCACTACCGTCAGCCCAAAGAGTATGATGAGGAACAAACAGACACGGAACGGTTGAACACGAAACCAGACACACTAACAAAAACAACACGCCCATTTGAACAACGACAGTTACAACCAAAACAACAAGCATTTGGATGGAACACAACAATTACGTTCACCCCAACAGAAAACGGGATGCGTGTAACAGCGTTGTACGAGTCACCAACTGACCATATCGCCACCGGGTATTACACACTAAATACAGAAACACGAACTATTACGATTAACTCACCAAAACACCAAGACACAAAAACACTGTCACTCACTAAACACGGACACGTCGACATTGATTATGAATCGAATGATACTGGAACAATAAAAAGAGTAGCAGAACCCCATGATGAGTTGTTTGAATATCGGTACCTATCTGGATTTCCCCTGTCATTCCCACGGTTTGCATGGTACCACGCGTTTGACACACATCACTACCTTACTGAACACGTAAGTTATGATACTGATTCCAAGGTAAACCGATACACAAATATGTAATTCGTTAAACTATTTTTAAAAAGTTCCCCAAATGTTATTATATTTGAACACGGTAGTCAAATTAGACAACTATCATGACCGAATCTAATCACTCAGGGCCTGTCACCACAAATAAAGACGGCGTTTTCGTAGAGAAATCATTTAATCCAGACGCCGGAGGGGTTCCGACAGTTGTTTTCAGAATTATTTCAAAACGAGACGATGACACGTCGTTAGTTCTTGAAGATAGACTTCCAGAAGAACTTACTGTGGACAATGTTGGGTTCCATCCTAAATTTGGAAAAGAGTATTGGGACGATGAAGCAGGTGATGACCGGACAGTAACATTCACTAAAGATATTGAATCGGGAGAGAAAATTCAAACCGTGTACGCTGTTCGAGGTGTTACAGAAGATGATGCGTCAATGTTTATGACGGAACCAACTCTCACAACTGGTTCTGATGCGAATGTTGACGCAACATCTGAAAGCGTGTTTGAAAATGATGAGAACGAATCTGTTGACTCAAGCAACTCAGAAGAAACAAGTGTCGATGATGGGGGTGAAACAGACGAACAAGAAGGTGTTCGACCAGAAGAAACTGGTGAAGACTTGAGCATTCTTGATGAGGACGAACCAGAAGAAACCAGTGACGACACTGTTGATACTGAAACACAACAAAGCACCAGTCCAAGTATCGAACTTGATACGCCTGTAACAGAAAAAGTAGTTCACGAACTACAAAATGGCGATGTTTCAGACGAAACACGAACAGCACTTGCACGTGAACTTAATGACGAACTATCACCACAATCGTCTATTCGTGAAGTCAAACTTGACCAAGTTCGTAAGCGGGTTGCCGACCTTGAATCATACTCTGACGCTCTTGAATCATTCATTGAACAAAATGGAACGGCTGATGAGTTACTTGAAGCCGCCAAAGATGATGTTGATTCATTGCGTGAACAATTAGCGACTGTTCGTGAGTCAGTTGATGAAGTGTCAGATGATGTTGAAACAGTTGATGACTCAGTTACCACAGTGTCAAATGAAGTGGACGACCTTCATGACGAACTTGACGCTGTTCAAGAAACATTAGAAGAAACATTAGACGAAACTCTTGAAACAGTTTCAGACGATGTTGAGGCTGTTCAAGAAGAGGTTGACACTGTAAAAAGTGATGTAGAAGACTTGGATGAAAAGAGTCATACAGCCAAAACTGACCGTGAAGATATTTATGACAGTATCGAAAGCCTCCGTCATAATATTGAAGCTTCACAGGACGAATTAGCCAAACTTGGTGAAGAAAAAGCCGATAACGAAAACGTGAAGAAAGTTGCCGATACGGTTGATGAGATTAATAGCACGCTTGAAGAAGCAACAGAAGAATTAGACGAGCTTTCAGAAACAGTAGATGCTGAAATTGGTGAGTTAGAAACCAAAGTTGAAACTGTTAAAAATGACGTTGACGACGACATTCAGAGTCTCCGTGACGACGTGGAAGAACTCAACCAGTTCCGTGAAGGAATGCAGAGCGTGATTGGTGGTGGAATGGGGAACCAATCAGAAGACGAGTGACAACGCACGGTTTCAATCCTAACCTTTTCGTATGTTGACCACGTGAGAGATAGTAATGAGTGCTATTGACGTGTTTCAAACGGATGGTGATTACATCTCACACCCAAACTTGGAACCTGAAATCATCCAAAACAGACAGTATCAACGGACACTTGCAACGAATTGTTTAGTCCAAAGTAGTCTTGTCTCACTCCCAACAGGACTTGGTAAAACAACAGTAAGTCTACTCATCACTGCTGCACGATTAGATAAATACCCAAACGGAAAAGTTCTCTTCTTAGCACCAAACAAACCATTAGTCCAACAACACACAGACTTTTACAAAAAAGCACTTTCAATTCCGGCAGATGATATTAAAATGTTTACTGGTGATGTTCGACCAGAAAAACGTGAACAATTGTGGGACGAAACACAAATTGTTATTGCAACCCCACAAGTGATTGAGAATGATTTGATTGGTGGACGAATTACGTTAGACAATGTTGTACATATCACGTTTGACGAGTGCCACCGGGCAAGTGGTGACTATGCATACGTCTATATTGCAGACAGATACAACGCTGACGCCAATAATCCACTTGTAACGGGTATGAGTGCATCGCCCGGTGGAAACGTTAGTGAAATCACAAACGTGTGTAACAATTTAGGCATTCGAAACGTCGAAGTGATGACCGAAGAAGACTCGGACATTTCAGAATACAGTTATGACGTAGATATTGATTGGCATCGTGTTGAACTACCTGATGAATTGCTTGACATACGAAACAAACTTGAAAGCATAATTGAAGACCGATTAACGAAAATGCGCCGCCTCGGTGTCACCAATAGAGAAAGCGCATCAAACCTCTCAATGGGAGCATTAAACGGGATGCGACAAGAATTAATTCAAGGAATGGACAATGATGACAGCGCCGCGTACAAAGCCATGTCATTACACGCTGAAATTGTGAAACTAAAACACGCAATCACAATTCTCGAATCACAAGGAGTACAACCATTACGCTCATACTTTGAACGCCGTGAAAACGCGGCCCAATCATCCGGCGCATCAAAAGCAAGTAAACGATTAGCAAGTGACACGCGTTTCAAAGAAGCCAAAGAAATAACGTTCAACTCAGACGCAAAACACCCAAAACTCGAAAAAGCACGCGAACTAATCACACAAACCATTTTCTACGGTGGTGAACGTGTTATTCTGTTCACTGAATACCGTGACACAGCAGAAGAACTAACAACATTTTTGAGTGACCGGTTTGACGTTCACAAGTTTGTCGGTCAGGCTGATAAAGACGGCTCAAAAGGCATGAGCCAAAAACAACAAAAAGACGTGCTTGAACGCTTCCGAAATAACGAGTTTCAAGTGTTAGTCTCAACAAGCGTAGCAGAAGAAGGACTTGACGTACCAGAAGTAGACCTTGTCCTATTCTATGAACCTGTTCCAAAAGGAGTACGTGCAGTACAACGTAAAGGACGAACAGGACGACAAAAAGAAGGGAATGTGTCTGTTCTTATGGCAGAAGATACGAGTGATATTGGGAAGTACTGGAAATCAATCCGTGAACAAGATACAATGGAAAATGAGTTAGACAAACTCAAAGAGATTGATGGTGACATTCAAGATGAGCTTGGTGGTGAAAAAGCAACCACGTTAGACGAGTACGTAAATACCGATTCAGACAACACAAACAATTCTACCGAACAAACCGACGAAGAAGCAGATGAAAGCGTTGTTGAACCCGATATTGAAACAGTCGAAACAACAGAAGAAGAACCAAACCAAGAAACAAAAGTAACTGTTGAAGAAACTGATGATGACACAGTAGAGATTGTTATTGACAACAGAGAACTTGATTCAACAGTTGCACGAACACTATCCAAGAAGAACAATATCACTACACGATTAGAAAATCTTGAAGTCGGTGACTACGTTCTGTCTGACCGTGTTGTTGTTGAACGAAAATCCGTAAGCGACTTTGTTGATACGTTAGTCAATCCCGACCGGTCGTTCTTTGAACAAGCCGGTGACATGGCAAGCCAATATGACCGCCCAATAATCATTATTGAAGGAAGCGGTATATACGCACAAAGAAACGTCCATCCAAACGCTATTCGTGGTGCAATTAGTTCTGCCGCTGTCGACTTCAACATTAGTATCATCAACACCGAAGATGAGAACGATACTGCAGAAATGATAGAAACAATTGCAACACGAGAACAAACAGAACGCGATAGGGAAGTAAGCGTTCACGGAAACAAAACAGAAAAAACAATGAACGAACAACAAGAGTACGTTGTTAGTTCTATTGCAGAAGTTGGGCCAGTAACAGCACAATCATTGTTGGAACACTTCGGGAGTGTTAAACGTGTAATGAACGCCACAAGTGACGAGATGAAACAAGTATCAGGTATTGGGCAGGTGACAGCAGATAGAATTGTCGAGGTAATAAACACAGAATACAACACAGAATAATGGGAAACAATGATTTGCGAAAAATAGCGACGATTACAGAAAGTGACTACCAAACTATTTCAAACAGTGTTGTCGCTGTTGATGCACATAATTGGTTGTACAAATATATTACAATAACTGTAAAATGGAACGATTCATCGCTCTACACAACACCAGACGGGATGCATGAATATCCGAACATTCACGGTATTTTGAAAGGACTCCCAAAATTCTTCAGGCATAACATTCGCCCAATTTTTGTGTTTGATGGAACACCACACAGTTTGAAACAAGATGAGATTAATAAGCGTGTTTCAAAACGTGAACAAACCAAAACACGTGCTAATCAAGCCAGAGAAAACGGAAATACACAAGAAGCCCGACGATTAGACTCTCAAAGCCAACGATTAACACATGATATACTACGCACATCACACGAACTATTTGCAATGCTTGACATTCCAACGGTTATCGCTCCAAGTGCAGGAGAAGCACAAGCATCACACATGGTTCAATCTGACCCACATATTGATTACATACTCAGTTCAGACTATGACGCGTTATTATTTGGTGCAGATAAAACAATACGAAACTTCACTGGCCGAGGAAACCCTGAAATAATGGACTTTCAACAAACAATTGATACACACAACATTACGCACGAAGAATTAATAGAAATTGCTATTTTGTGTGGAACAGATTATAATGATGGTGTGTATGGTGTTGGGCCTGTCACCTCACTTAACGCTGTAACCGATTACGACACAATACAAGAATTTCTTGACGAAAAGAACGAAACAATAACCAATTTCAATCAAATTAAAGAGTTATACTTATCTCCCAATGTGCATGATGACTGGGTTATCCCACACAGGCTCAATCCCGATTTTAACGCGGTGTATGAGTACACGACTAACACACTCCAACTCAAAGATAGTGAACTACAATCTAAAATATCACACTTACGACAAACGCATCACAGAAAAGATTAAACAGTTTTCCGATGTAAATTCGTGCATATGAAAACTTTTGCAAAACAAGGAATAATCATTTTAGTTATTTGTGTGATATGTGTGTTTATTGGAACCGGGGTTGTTATGGCCCAAGATGATGTGATTGATAACACAGAAAGAACAGTCATAGATGTTTCTATTGATGAACAAGGAGATGCAGTTGTTACAATCGAAAATCGTGTACTGATTGAAACAGATGAACAAGAAGAAGCCTTTGCACAAATAGAACAAGACGTTGCGGAAACCCCGGATGGATATATTGTTGACTTTCAACAGAATATAGAACAGACAGTAGAGAGCGCAGAAGAAACCACGAACCGTGATATGGAATCATCAGAGTTTACTGTTGACACTGAGCGACAAACAATACCAGATAATTATGGCGTTATCAAGTATTCATTTGTTTGGTCAAATTTTAGTAATGTTGAAACAACAGATGAGCGTGTAATTATTGAAGCTGGTGATGCTTTTGGAGGGTTCTATCTTAATGATGATACAGTATTGCAGATTGGGACAGAAGACAGTGAGTATGAAGCAGTAACTACAACACCTGAAACAGATAATACTAATCCTGTTGTATGGGAAGGAGAACAACGATTTAGTGATAGTGAACCGCGCGTAACGTTTGAAAAATCACAAACAACAGGTGGTAATATTGTAGATAATAACACAATCTTCTCTTCACTATTAGTTTTATTTGGGATACTCTCAATCGGTGGAGGTATTGGAGCGTATATTTATTATAAACACAAAACAAATCAAAAGAACACGGGTGTTGAAAAAAGTAGTACTAACGGGAATCATGAAGAGAATAAAGAACTACTCAGTAATGAAGAACTTGTATTTTCGATATTAAATAATCATGGTGGACGCATGAAACAACAAGAATTAAAAGAGGCTCTTGAATGGTCTGACTCTAAAACAAGTAAAGTTCTGCAACGTATGCATGAGGATGATGAAATATTTAAATTCCAACTTGGACGTGAAAATGTTGTTGTGACCCCGGAAGAGTATAAAAAAGACGATGTATTAAAATCTAATAAAGAAAAGTACGACAACAACGAATAACACGTTTTGTTTTAATGGTGTGTTAAACATCAAAATGGGGAAAATAGAACTAATTTGGGCGTATTATATTTCCCTTTTATATACCCTTAGATTCATAGTAACTCATACACATGCAGAAAACTGTAACAATCTTCATGGCGTTGGTCATGCTGGTTGGGATGGCAATTGCTCCTGCTGCGGCTGTTGGGAGTGATGCTGGAACAAGCCATGATGTTGAAACGACTGAAGAAGCAGAAGAACAAGAAGAGAATAGTGAGGCAGATGAGAGTGAAGAAGATGCTTCTGATGAAGAATCAGATGTAGAAGCGTCTCCGGGCGAACGGTTCTCAGCAGTTGTTGGTTCACAACAGTCTGCTGTTGAATCAGATGTTCGTGAAACGTCGTTCGGAATTAGTATTGCGCAGGATAATGCACCAGACCATGCGGCTGTAAACGTACAAGAGCATGTTGATGATGCAGAAGAACGATTAGAAGCATTAGAAGAAGAAAAAGAAGAAATTGAGGCACAGTATGAAAATGGTGAGATTGGTGAGGGAGAATACAACTCACGAATGGCTGTGCTTGAGAGTGAAGTGAATGGTGTTGAGAGAAGCATTGAGAATGCAGATGAAGAAGCAAGTAACGTTCCTGACGACGTGCTGGAAGAAAATGGTGTCAACATGGAGAATGTAGAGACACTTAGAGAAAACGCTGGTGAATTGACCGGGCCAGAAGTTGCTGAAATTGCTCAAGGAATTGCTGGTAATACACCAAGTCATGCAGGGCCACCTGACCATGCTGGTGGAAGTGATGATAGTGATGACGCGGGGCCAC
>LFCJ01000070.1_pt1 | contig 53208 bp, 43 predicted proteins | sample 643141 | NCBI WGS metagenome assembly LFCJ01 (sample SAMN03766243, study PRJNA286221) | soda lake metagenome | biome: soda lake; feature: Kulunda steppe; material: water; isolation source: sample B1-Br-g2 brine of Lake Bitter-1 | place: Russia: Kulunda steppe | collected 2010-07
CCACCAGCATCGACCTCAACTTCGGCTGCCCGGCCAAGCTGGTCAACCGCCACGACGGCGGCGCCTCCCTGCTGCGCGACCCCAGGCGGGTCCATGCCGCCGTGGCAGCGGTCAACGAGGCCGTGGGCCATGCGATCCCGGTCACCGCCAAGATGCGCCTCGGCTTTGCGGACCGCCGCCTGGCCCTGGCCTGCGCCCTGGCCGCCGAGGCCGGCGGCGCCCGTCAGCTGGTCGTGCATGCCCGCACCCGCAACGAGGGCTACCGGCCTCCGGCCCACTGGGAGTGGATCGGGCGCATCCGCGCTCGCCTGTCGATTCCCGTGGTGGCCAACGGCGACATCTGGAGCCTGGAGGACTACTGGCGTGCTCGCACGCTCTCGGGCTGTCGCGACGTCATGATCGGTCGCGGCGCCCTGGCCGACCCCTGGCTGGCCCCGCGCATTCGACACTGGCAGCGCACCGGCGAACGCCTGCCACCGACCCCCTGGGCGGCCAGGGCCGAGACCCTGCAGCGCTTCGCCAGCCTGCAGCGTAGCACGCTTCCCGAGCGGGTCGTGGCCTCCCTGATCAAGCAGTGGCTGAACCATATGCGCGCCCGGGATCCCGAGGCTGCCCGCCGCTTCGAGGCGCTCAAGCGCATCAAGGATCTGGATGCCCTGCTGGCGGGGCTGGCCGCGCCGGAAGGGAGCACCGCGGCAGCAGCGGAGGCATAAAAAAAGAGGCGCACGTCGCAATGGCGACGGCGCCTCAAACGATCGCGGAGCCACCCACGCCTATCGGGCAGCTCCAGCTAGCAGAGAGATTGCCGGGGAGACCCCGGCACAAACAGAAGACCCGCCCTCCGGGGAGGGCGGGTCAGGATCTGGCGCGCCCGGGAGGATTCGAACCTCCGACCCCCTGATTCGTAGTCAGGTACTCTATCCAGCTGAGCTACGGGCGCGTGGGGCGATGATTAGCGTGATCGCCATCACGTGGTGCAGGTCTGAAGTGGCGCGCCCGGGAGGATTCGAACCTCCGACCCCCTGATTCGTAGTCAGGTACTCTATCCAGCTGAGCTACGGGCGCACTGTCTTCAGTCATGCTTCGATCATGTCGTCCATGGTGGCGAGACCGGAGCCTTGCCGTCATGGCGGAGAGGGAGGGATTCGAACCCTCGATGAGGCTATAAACCCCATACTCCCTTAGCAGGGGAGCGCCTTCAGCCACTCGGCCACCTCTCCCTATCGACACGGCGCATATCGTACCGATTCTGAAGCCCTTTGTCCAGCTGCACTCGCCTTTTTTTCATTACAGGGCCTATTACAGGACCTGCGGCGATCCACCCGGGACGAGCGAGCCGACGGCATCAGTCGTCCTGGCCGGAGGCGGGATCCTCGCCCTTCTCGCGCTGGATTCGCTGATAGATCTCCTCGCGGTGCACGGCGACGTCCTTGGGGGCATTGACGCCTATCCGGACCTGGTTTCCCTTGACGCCCAGCACCGTCACGGTGATGTCGTCTCCGATCATCAGGGTCTCGCCGACTCGGCGGGTCAGGATGAGCATGGCTGATCTCCTTCTCAGGCTTGGTCTGAAACTCGGCAGCAACGGGGATGTTCGCCGTGGGCGGCAAGCCGAGTCATTATGTGCCACGGTGTCTTCCGTGACCAATCCGGCAGCCGATGACACCTGACCTTCCCGTTGAAGGGAAGCCCCGTCACGGGCCTCCCTGTCAGCGTAGAAGGTGTCAGCCGCTCAGGGCATCCTCATTCGCTCTCGATATCGCTCTTGTCGAGACCGAAGGCCTTGTGCAAGGCGCGCACGGCGAGCTCCATCTGTTTCTCGTCGATCACCACGGAGATCTTGATCTCGGAGGTGGAGACCATGCGAATATTGATGTTCTCGTCGGCCAGCACGCGGAACATCTTGGAGGCCACGCCGGCGTGGGAGCGCATGCCGACACCCACCAGGGAGACCTTGGCGATGTTGTCGTCACCGCGCAGCTCACCCCCGCCCAGGTCGGGGATCACCTGATCCTGAATGATGCGCATCGTCCGCTTGTAGTCGCCCTTGGCCACGGTGAAGGTGAAGTCGGTGTAGTCGCCCGCCGGCGCCACGTTCTGGACGATCATGTCCACTTCGACGTTGGCATCGGCGATCGGGCCCAGGATGCGCGAGGCCACCCCCGGCACGTCCGGGGTGTTGAGCAGGGTCAGCTTGGCCTCGTTGGCGGTGAAGGCGATACCGGAGATCAGCGGTTCTTCCATGGAGTCCTCGTCTTTGTCGGAGTCTGCAACGATCAGGGTGCCGGGGCCGCCCTCGAAGCTCGAGAGCACGCGCAGCGGCACGTTGTACTTGCCGGCGAATTCGACGGCGCGAATCTGCAGCACCTTGGAGCCCAGGCTGGCCAGCTCCAGCATCTCCTCGACGGTGATGCGCTCGAGCCGCTGGGCCTTGCTGCAGACGCGCGGGTCGGTGGTGTAGACCCCGTCGACGTCGGTGTAGATCTGGCACTCGTCGGCCTTCAGGGCCGCCGCCAGGGCCACGCCGGTGGTATCGGAGCCGCCCCGGCCGAGGGTGGTGATATTGCCCTCTTCATCCACGCCCTGGAAGCCGGCGACCACCACCACCTTGCCGTCGTCCAGATCTTCCTGGATCTCATCGGTCTCGATGCGCTGGATGCGCGCCTTGGTGTGGGAGCTGTCGGTGAGGATGCCCACCTGGGAGCCGGTGTAGGAGGTGGCAGCCACGCCCAGCTTGTGCAGCGCCATGGCCAGCAGCGAGATGGTCACCTGCTCGCCGGTGGAGACCAGCATATCCATCTCACGTGGCGTGGGCTCGTCGTTGATCTCGTTGGCCATCCCGATCAGGCGATTGGTCTCGCCGCTCATGGCGGAGAGCACGACCACGACCTGATGGCCGTTGTCGCGAAAGCCCTTGACCTTCTCGGCCACGGCCTTGATGCGCTCCACGGAGCCCACCGAGGTGCCGCCGAATTTCTGTACGTATAGTGCCATATGCTGATTTTCCCTCGTGAGTCGAGAGCCAGAGGCGCTCGGATGAGTGAAAGATGAATCCCTGAAAAGAGGGCCGGCACCCTGCGGTCACCGGCCCTGTCGATCGTTACTGGAGACGCGCCTCCAGCCAGGCCGGCACGCTCTCCAGGGCGCCCTTGAGGGCGGCGACGTCGCTGCCGCCGGCCTGGGCCATGTCGGCACGACCGCCGCCCTTGCCGCCCACCTGGGAGGCCACGTGGTTGACCAGCTCGCCGGCCTTGACGCGGCCGGTGAGATCATCGGTGACCCCGGCGATCAGGCTGACCTTGCCGGCCTCCTTGTCGGCCACGCCGAGCACGATAATGCCGGAGCCCAGCTTGTTCTTGAGCTGGTCGAGCATGCCCCGCAGCTCCTTGCCGGAGACGCCCTCCAGGCGCGTCGCCAGCACCTTGACCCCGGCCACCTCGGCCGCCTGGCTCAGCATGTCGCTGCCGGCGGCGCTGGCAAGCCGGGCCTTGAGCCGCTCGAGCTCCTTTTCCAGGGCGCGGTTGCGCTCCACCAGCGACTCGACGCGCTCCTCGACCTGCTCCGGCTTGGCCTTGAGGCGCTCGCCGATGCGGTTGAGCCGGGACTCCTGCTCCTGGAACCAGGCCAGCGCCCCCTCGCCGGTGATCGCCTCGATCCGGCGCACGCCGCTGGCGATGCCCTGCTCGCTGACGATATGGAAGCAGCCGATATCGCCGCTGCGCGCCACATGGGTACCGCCGCACAGCTCGATGGAGTAGTCGTCGGCGCCGATGGTCAGCACCCGCACGCTATCGGCGTACTTGGCTTCGAACAGCGCCGCCGCCCCCCTGGCCTTGGCCTGATCGAGGGTCATCTGCTCGACCCTGGTGGGAGCGTTGGCAAGAATCTGCTCGTTGACCCGACGCTCCACCTCGGCGAGCTGTTCGGGTGTCACGGCCTCGAAGTGGCTGAAGTCGAAGCGCAACCGCTCCGGCGTCACCAGCGAGCCCTTCTGGGCCACGTGCTCGCCCAGCACCTGGCGCAGCGCCTTGTGCATCAGGTGGGTGGCGGAGTGGTTGCGAATGGTGGCGCCGCGCAGCTCGGCGTTGACCTCCGGGCGCACCTCGGTGCCCACGGAGAGCTCGCCCTCCAGCAGCACCCCGTGATGCAGGTGATGGCCGGCCTGCTTCTGGGTATCGGTGACCAGGAAGCGGCTGCCGTCGGCCAGATGAAGATAGCCGGTGTCGCCCACCTGGCCGCCGGACTCTGCATAGAAGGGAGTGCGGTCGAGCACCACCAGGCCACGCTGCTCCGGCGCCAGGCCGGCCAGGGGGTTGCCCTCGCGGTCGACGATGGCGGTAACGGCGGCGCGATCCTCGAGCCGGTCGTAGCCGGTGAAGGTGGTCTCGCCCTCGAGATCCAGCGCTGCCCCGTAGTCGGCGCCGAACTGGCTGGCGGCTCGGGCCCGCTCGCGCTGGGCCTCCAGCGCACGCTCGAAGCCGATCTCGTCGAGGGTAACGTCGCGCTCGCGGCAGACGTCGGCGGTCAGGTCATAGGGGAAGCCGTAGGTGTCATAAAGCTTGAACACCGTCTCGCCGGGCAGCACCTCACCGTCCAGATCGGCCAGGGCCGCCTCGAGCAGGCCCATGCCGTGCTCCAGAGTACGCGCGAACTGCTCTTCTTCCTTGAGCAGCACGCGCTCGATCTGGTGGCGCGCCTCGCGCAGCTCGGGATAGGCGTCACCCATCTCGACATCCAGCGCCCCCACCAGCTTGTGGAAGAAGCTGCCCTTGGCGCCCATCTTGTGGCCGTGGCGAATGGCACGACGGATGATCCGGCGCAGCACATAGCCGCGCCCCTCGTTGGAGGGCAGCACGCCGTCGGCGATCAGGAAGGCGCAGGAGCGGATATGGTCGGCGATCACCCGCAGCGAGGGGTTGCGGGTATCCTCATGGCCGGTATGGCGCGCCGCCGAGGCCAGCAGGTTCTGGAAGAGGTCGATCTCGTAGTTGGAGTGCACCCCCTGCATCACCGCGGCGATGCGCTCCAGGCCCATGCCGGTGTCGATGGAGGGCTTGGGCAGCGGATTGAGGGTGCCCGCGGCATCGCGATCGAACTGCATGAAGACCAGGTTCCAGATCTCGATATAGCGGTCGCCATCCTCCTCGGGGCTGCCCGGGGGCCCGCCCCATACCTCGGGACCGTGATCATAGAAGATCTCGGAGCTGGGCCCGCAGGGGCCGGTATCGCCCATCTGCCAGAAGTTGTCCTCGTCGAGCTTGGAGAAGCGCGCCGGGTCGATGCCCATCTCCTCCTTCCAGATCGCCTCGGCCTCGTCGTCGCTGACGTGCACCGTCACCCACAGCTTTTCCCTGGGCAGGCCCAGGGTCTCGGTGAGGAAGGTCCAGGCGAAGCGGATGGCGTCGCGCTTGAAGTAGTCGCCGAAGCTGAAGTTGCCCAGCATCTCGAAGAAGGTGTGGTGGCGGGCGGTGTAGCCGACGTTGTCCAGGTCGTTGTGCTTGCCCCCGGCGCGCACGCAGCGCTGGGACGAGGTGGCCCGCACATAGGGACGCGGGTCGCGGCCCAGGAAGACGTCCTTGAAGGGCACCATGCCGGCGTTGGTGAACAGCAGGGTCGGGTCGTTGCCCGGCACCAGGGAGCTGGAGGGCACGACGGTGTGACCGTGCTCCTCGAAGTAACTCAGAAAGGCCTGTCTGATATCTGCGCTTTTCATGGGGTATCCGTGGCGATGGGCGGGGTGGCCGTCCGCGACGAGACCACCCGGGGCGTCCGCAAAGGGATCCATTATAACGCAGCCGTCACGAGACTGTAGAGCCGCCCCGTATCAATCCTGAGCGGAAGGGTCGTCCCAGGCGTGAGCCAGGGCGTGACGCACCTGGTCGAAATCGAAGCCGCGGCCGGCCAGAAAACGCTCGCGCCGGGCGCGCTCGCGGGGGGTATCGCCGGGGCCGGAGAAGCGCCGGGCGAGGGCTTCACAGGCCAGGGCGAACCAGTCGACCCCGCCTTGCCCCTCCTGCTCGCTGAAGGCGCTACGCACCAGCTCGCGCTCGATGCCACGCCGGGCAAGCTCCTGATGAATCTTCAGCGGCCCCTGGCCGCGCTGGATGCGCGAGCGCAGGAAGCTTTCGGCGAAGCGGGCATCGGACTGCAGCCCCTGCTCGGCCAGGACATCGAGGCACTCGGCGATCGCCGACTTCTCATGCCCCTTCGCCGCCAGCCGCCCCTCCAGCTCGGTGCGCGAATACTCGCGCCGCGCCAGCAGCCGCAGGGCGTCATCACGCGGCGTGGCGTCGTCCGGCGACGTTGTGCTCATGAATCAGAGCAGGTCGTCGTCGCGCTCACCCTCGGCGGCCGGCGCTTCAACGACTTCCTCCTTCCTGGGCTCCACCGGGGCGAGCAGCTGGGCGCGGATCTGGCTCTCGATCTCCTCCATGATGGCAGGATTGTCCTCGAGGAACTGGGCCGCGTTGGCCTTGCCCTGGCCGATCTTGTTGCCCTGGTAGCTGTACCAGGCGCCGGCCTTGTCGACCAGCTTGCACTGCACGCCCAGGTCGACCACCTCGCCGGCATGGTAGATCCCCTTGCCGTAGAGGATCTGGAACTCGGCCTGACGGAACGGCGGCGCCACCTTGTTCTTGACCACCTTGACCCGGGTCTCGTTGCCGGTGACCTCGTCGCCCTGCTTCACCGAGCCGGTGCGGCGAATGTCCAGGCGCACGCTGGAATAGAACTTCAGGGCGTTGCCGCCGGTGGTGGTCTCGGGGCTGCCGAACATCACCCCGATCTTCATGCGGATCTGGTTGATGAACACCACCATGCAGTTGGCATTCTTGATGTTGCCGGTGATCTTGCGCAGGGCCTGAGACATCAGGCGGGCCTGCAGGCCGACGTGGGAGTCGCCCATCTCGCCCTCGATCTCGGCACGCGGGGTCAGCGCCGCCACCGAGTCGATGATGATGACGTCGACGCCGCCGGAGCGCACCAGCATGTCGCAGATCTCCAGGGCCTGCTCGCCGGTATCGGGCTGGGAGACCAGCAGGTCGTCGAGATTGACGCCGAGCTTCTCGGCGTAGCTCGGGTCCAGAGCGTGCTCGGCGTCGATGAAGGCGCAGGTCTTGCCCTGCTTCTGGGCCTGGGCGATCACCGAGAGGGTCAGCGTGGTCTTGCCCGAGGACTCCGGACCGAATATCTCGACCACCCGGCCCAGCGGCAGGCCGCCGATGCCCAGCGCGATATCGAGCCCCAGGGAGCCGGTGGACACCGACGGCATGACCACCCGCGGGGCGTCGCCGAGGCGCATCACGGTGCCCTTGCCGAACTGGCGCTCGATCTGGGAAAGCGCGGCGTTCAGCGCCTTGGAGCGGTTGTCATCCTGTGCCATGTCGGATCTCCTGATCGGGGTATCTAGTCACTGTATGATTGGACAGTAGTATGGCGAAAAACCGCGGGCAGGACCAGCGCAGATTCCGCCCGCCCAGGCAGATTCCGCCCGCCCAGCGTACCGTGCTCAGCGAGCCTCGAGGCGGCGGATCAGCCCCACCAGAGCCTCGCGCACCGCCTGCTCGCGCACGGCGCGGCGGTCACCGGGGTAGCGATGGCACTCGGCGCGAGCGCCTCCGGCATCGCCCCAGGCGAGCCACACGGTGCCCACCGGCTTCTCGGCGCTGCCGCCGCCGGGGCCGGCCACGCCGCTGATCGCCACGCCGAGACCGGCACCGCTGTCGCGGCAGGCGCCGACCACCATGGCCTCGACCACGTCGCGGCTCACCGCCCCCTGAGCCTCGAGGAGCGCCTCGGGCACCCCCAGCAGGCGGGTCTTGGCGGCGTTGGCATAGGTCACATAGCCGGTCTCGAACCAGTCGGAGCTGCCGGCCACCGCGGTGATCGCGCTGGCCACCCCGCCGCCGGTGCAGGACTCGGCGCAGGTGAGCGTCACGCCCTGCTGGCGACAGAGCCGGCCCAGCCGCTCGGCCAGGGTGGTCAGGTCGAGGTTGGCAAGACTGGCGGGGGAGCGGGACATGGGGTGGCCTCCTGGGTCATCTGCAATCGCTCCTGACGGAGCCGATGCCTGGACGGTAGAATACTGGCTTTTGACCGCAAGTGCAGAGCCCTAACAGGATCCCCGATGTCACAGGCCAGCCGCCCCACTCATACCCCGATGATGGCTCAGTACCTGAAGATCAAGCGCGAGCACCCCGAGGTGCTGCTCTTCTACCGCATGGGCGACTTCTACGAGCTGTTCTTCGATGACGCCCGGCGCGCCGCGGCGCTGCTCGACATCACCCTGACTCAGCGTGGCCAGTCCGGTGGCAAGCCGATCCCCATGGCCGGCGTGCCCTACCACAGCGCCGAGGGCTATCTGGCGCGCCTGGTGGCCGCCGGCGAGTCGGTGGCGATCTGCGAGCAGATCGGCGACCCCGCCACCAGCAAGGGCCCGGTGGAGCGCCGCGTGGTGCGCATCGTCACCCCCGGCACCCTCTACGACGAGGCCCTGCTCGACGCCCGCCGGGACAACCTGCTGGTCGCCGTGCACGCCGCCGGTGAGCGCATCGGCCTGGCCTGGCTGGAGCTCTCCAGCGGGCGCTTCAGCGTGCTGGAGGTGGAGGGCGAGAGCGAGCTGCTCGCCGAGCTGCAGCGCCTCGACCCTGCCGAGCTGCTGGTGGCCGAGAGCCTGGACCTGCCGCCGGCTCTGGAGGGGCGGCGCGGCCTGCGCCGCCAGGGCGACTGGCTGTTCGACCCGGAGAGCGCCACCCGCCTGCTGTGCGACCAGTTCCAGGTCCAGGACCTGCGCGGTTTCGGCTGCGCCCACCTCAGCGCCGCCATCACCGCCGCCGGCGTGCTGATCGAGTACGCCCGGGACACCCAACGCTCGGGCCTGCCCCACGTCACCGCCATCGGCGTGGAGAGCCGCGACGATGCCGTGGTCATCGATGCCGCCAGCCGCCGCAACCTCGAGATCGACATCAATCTGGGCGGCAGCGGCGACAACACCCTGGCCAGCGTGCTCGACACCACCGCGACGGCCATGGGCTCGCGGCTGCTCAAGCGCTGGCTCAACCGGCCGCTGCGCGACCGCGAGCGGGTCCAGGCCCGCCAGGGCGCCGTGGCGCTGCTGCTCGAGGCGGAGGGGTTCATGGCGCTGCGCGAATCGCTCAAGGCAATCGGCGACGTGGAGCGCATCCTGGCCCGGGTGGCCCTCTACAGTGCCAGGCCCCGGGATCTGGCCCGGCTGCGCGACGCCTTCAACGCCCTGCCCGAGCTGGAGCAATCGCTTGCCGACTACCCCGACGGCACCGCCCTGGACGAACTCCGGCGTCATATCCGCCCCTACCCGTCGCTCGCCGACACCCTGACCCGTGCCCTGATGGAGAACCCGCCGGTGGTGATCCGCGACGGCGGCGTGATCGCCGAGGGCTTCGATGCCGAACTCGACGAACACCGCGGCCTGGCCGAGCACGCCGGCGACTACCTGGTGAAACTGGAAGCTCGCGAGCGCGAGCGCACCGGTCTGCCCAACCTCAAGGTGGGCTACAACCGGGTGCACGGCTACTTCATCGAGATCCCCCGGGCACAGGCCCGAGAGGCCCCGGCGGACTATGTGCGCCGCCAGACTCTGAAGAACGCCGAGCGCTTTATCATTCCCGAGCTCAAGGCGTTCGAGGACAAGGCGCTGTCGGCGAAATCCCGCGCCCTCGCCCGGGAGAAGCTGCTCTACGATGGCCTGCTCGACACCCTCAACGCCGAGCTCGACGCCCTGCAAGCCAGCGCCCGGGCGCTGGCCTCCCTGGATGTGCTCTGTGCCTTCGCCGAGCGCGCCCAGGCGCTGGAGTTCGTGCGGCCACAACTGGGCGAGGCGCCGGGCATCGTCATCCAGGGCGGCCGCCACCCGGTGGTGGAGCAGGTCTCCGCTGCCCCCTTCGTGCCCAACGACCTGATGATGGGCGACGACCGGCGCATGCTGGTGATCACCGGGCCCAACATGGGGGGGAAGTCCACCTACATGCGCCAGGCGGCGCTGATCGTGCTGCTCGCCCATACCGGCAGTTTCGTGCCGGCGGATGCCGCCGAGATCGGCCCGGTGGACCGCATCTTCACCCGTATCGGCTCCTCGGATGACCTGGCCGGCGGCCGCTCCACCTTCATGGTGGAGATGACCGAGACCGCCAACATCCTGCACAACGCCACCGACCACAGCCTGGTGCTGATGGACGAGATCGGCCGCGGCACCAGCACCTTCGACGGTCTGTCGCTGGCATGGGCCAGCGCGGAGCATCTGACCCGCAGCCACGCCTTCACCCTGTTCGCCACCCACTACTTCGAGATGACCGCCCTGCCCGAGCAGGCCGAGGGGGTGGCCAATGTGCACCTGACGGCGGCCGAGCATCGGGACGGCATCGTCTTCATGCACCGGGTGGAGGAGGGTCCGGCCAGCCAGAGCTATGGCCTGCAGGTGGCCCAGCTGGCCGGGGTGCCCCAGGGGGTGATCGCCCGCGCCCGGGAGAAGCTCGCCCAGCTCGAGCAGCAGGAGGTGGATCAGGGCAGCCGCCCCGCAACGCGCCTCACCAGTGGCGCTCCCCAGCCACAGCAGAGCGACCTCTTCGCCAGCGCCCCGCACCCCCTGGTGGAGGAGCTCGGCACCCTCGGCCTGGACGACCTGACGCCGCGCCAGGCGCTGGAGCTGCTCTACCGCTGGCGGGAGTCGCTGTAATGGCACCCTCCCTTCTCTTGCGAGGCCATGGGGGCACGACTAGAATGGTCAGATTCACCGCCGCCTTAGCATAAGAAACTCGGCTTTTATAACCGTTTTATCAACTATCCACCGTGGCCGAGCGACGCCGGCCCGAGGAAGGGAGAGTGGCATGACGTTCGTCGTCACCGAGAACTGCATCAAGTGCAAGTACACCGACTGTGTCGAGGTCTGCCCGGTAGACTGCTTCTATGAGGGGCCCAACTTTCTGGTGATCCACCCGGACGAGTGCATCGACTGCGCCCTGTGCGAGCCGGAGTGCCCCGCCGAGGCGATCTTCTCGGAGGATGAACTGCCGGAAGGCCAGGAGCCCTTCATCGAGATCAACGCCGAGCTGGCCGAGGTGTGGCCCAATATCGCCGAGAAGAAGGACCCGCTCCCCGACGCCGAGGAGTGGGATGGCAAGCCGGGCAAGCTGGAGCAGCTCGAGCGCTAGGGGCCTCGTCTGCCAGGCACAGGGATGAGCGCGCGCAGACAGGAACGCCGAGCGTCTCGCGACGCTCGGCGTTCCTGTCTCTGCCTGCCATGCTGGAGAACACCGGCAAAAAGGGCAGCCCGCAGGCCGCCCGCTCCAGGTCCTTCCCTTGAGCGGCTCCTTCCGCTCGACTCCCTTGATGTCTTCCCTGCCCGGAAGCGGCCTCCTGCCGCACCTGGCGCATCATTCAGTATCCCGTTGCATCCTGCCGGGAGCAGCACTGCTGCCCCCTTGTCCCGAGGTCCATTCTCGCAGGGTTGCGCTGCAACACAAGCTCACCTGTTGTCACGCTGACGGCGACACGACGCCCACCCCTCTGCGCGACATCCCCAAAAAAACCACTATTTATCAAAGAGCTAAAAAAAGGCCGACGCAAAATGGCGTCGGCCTTCACCTCTCGAGCAGGGCGATTTCGTCGGGCAGCTGTCAGCGATTTCCTACAAGCCGCCCTGACGGAGTCTGCGCCACCGCCTTACTGGCCCTTGATGGCCGCCAGCCCCGGGTAGCTGGCACGATCGCCCAGCTCGCCCTCGATCACCAGCAGGCGGTTGTACTTGGCGACGCGATCGGAGCGGCACAGCGAACCGGTCTTGATCTGGCCGGCGCAGGTGCCCACGGCGAGATCGGCGATGGTGGTGTCCTCGGTCTCGCCGGAGCGGTGGGAGATCACCGCGGTGAAGCCGGCATCCTGGGCCATGCGGATGGCATCCAGGGTCTCGGAGAGCGAGCCGATCTGGTTGAACTTGATCAGGATGGAGTTGCCGATCCGCTCGTCGATGCCGCGCTTGAGGATCCGGGTATTGGTGACGAACAGATCGTCGCCCACCAGCTGCACCTTGTCGCCGAGCTTGTCGGTCAGCACCTTCCAGCCCGCCCAGTCGGACTCGTCGAGGCCATCCTCGATGGAGACGATGGGGTAGTCGTCACACAGGCCGGCCAGGTAGTCGGCGAAGCCGGCGGCATCGTACTGCTTGCCCTCGCCGGCCAGGTCGTATTGGCCATCCTTGAAGAACTCTGAGGCGGCGCAGTCCAGGGCCAGGGTCACGTCGCGGCCCAGGGCATAGCCGGCATCCGATACCGCCTGCTTGATCACGGCCAGCGCCTCGGCGTTGGACTCGAGGTTCGGCGCAAAGCCCCCTTCGTCGCCCACCGAAGTGGAGAGGCCGCGGCCGCTGAGCACCTTCTTCAGGGCGTGGAAGATCTCGGCGCCCATGCGCAGGCCTTCGCGGAAGCTGGGCGCACCCACCGGCTGCACCATGAACTCCTGGATATCGACATTGTTGTCGGCATGCTCGCCGCCGTTGAGGATGTTCATCATCGGCACCGGCATGCGGTACTGGCCCGGCTGACCGTAGAGCTCGGCAATGTGGGCGTAGAGCGGCACGCCCTTGGCGTCGGCCGCGGCCTTGGCGGCCGCCAGAGAGACAGCCAGGATGGCGTTGGCGCCGAGCTTGGCCTTGTTGTCGGTGCCGTCCAGCGCCAGCATGGCGTCATCCAGACCGCGCTGGTCGCGGGCATCCATGCCGACCAGGCCCTCGCGAATGGCACCGTTGACCGCCTCGACCGCCTTCAGCACGCCCTTGCCCAGATAGCGGCTCTTGTCGCCATCGCGCAGCTCCAGGGCCTCCCGGGAGCCGGTGGAGGCGCCGCTGGGGGCGCAGGCCACGCCCACGGCACCGCTCTCCAGCCGCACCTCGGCCTGGACGGTGGGATTGCCGCGGGAATCGAGCACCTCGAGGGCGCGAATGTCGACGATCTTGGTCATGCGAGTTTCCTCAGTTGTGTCAGCGATGGAGCGTTATGGAATATCGAGTGGCGCAAAGCCTTTCACCATGTCGTCGATGGCCTTGAGCTGCGCCAGGAAGGGCTCGAGGCGGTCCAGCGGCAGCGCACAGGGGCCGTCGCACAGCGCCGCATCCGGATCCGGGTGGGCCTCGAGAAAGAGGCCGGCCAGCCCCACAGCCACGCCGGCCCGGGCCAGCTCGGCCACCTGGGCGCGACGACCGTCGGCGCTGTCGGCGCGCCCACCGGGGCGCTGCAGCGAATGGGTGACGTCGAAGAACACCGGGCGCCCGGTCTGCTTCAGCTCGCCGAAGCCGAGCATGTCCACCACCAGGTTGTTGTAGCCGAAGCTCGAGCCGCGCTCGCAGAGCAGCACCCTGTCGTTGCCGGCCTCCTCGCACTTGCGCACGATGTGACGCATCTCATGGGGGGCGAGGAACTGCGGCTTCTTGACGTTGATCACCGCGCCGGTACGCGCCATGGCCACCACCAGGTCGGTCTGGCGGGCCAGGAAGGCCGGCAGCTGGATCACGTCGGCCACCTCGGCCACCGGCGCGGCCTGCCACGGCTCATGAACGTCGGTGATGATCGGCACGCCAAAGCGCGCCTTCACCTCGGCCAGGATCTCGAGCCCCTTCTCCAGCCCGGGGCCCCGGTAGGAGTGGATGGAGCTGCGATTGGCCTTGTCGAAGCTCGCCTTGAAGACATAGGGCATGCCGAGACGGCCGGTGACCTCGACATAGGTCTCGGCCACTTCCAGCGCGAGCTCCCGGGATTCCAGCACGTTCATGCCGCCAAACAGCATCAGCGGCAACGAATTGCCGGCCTGAAGGCCGGCAATGGAAACATGACGTTCGGGTGCGCTCATCCGACTCACTCCTGGTGGGAGGACTGGGCGCGGGTGCGCGCCGCCTTGTGCTCCAGCGCCGCGTTGACGAAGCCGGTGAACAGCGGGTGGCCGTCGCGGGGAGTGGAGGTGAACTCCGGGTGGAATTGACAGGCCACAAACCAGGGGTGGTCGGGCAGCTCGACCATCTCCACCAGGGAGCTGTCGACGCTCTTACCGGAGACCACCAGACCCGCCTGCTCGAGCTCCTCGACAAACTGGTTGTTGACCTCGTAGCGGTGGCGGTGGCGCTCGACGATCTCGTCGCTGCCGTAGGCCTCGCGAGCCTTGCTGCCGGCCTTGAGGTGGCAGACCTGGCCGCCCAGGCGCATGGTGCCGCCGAGATCGGAGGCGGCGTCGCGCAGCTCGATCTTGCCTTCCGGGGTGATCCACTCGGTGATCAGGCCCACCACCGGGTGCCGGGTGTCATGGGTGAACTCGGTGGAGTCGGCGTCTTCCCAGCCGGCCACGTTGCGGGCGAACTCGATCACCGCCACCTGCATGCCGAGACAGATGCCCAGATAGGGAATGCCGTTCTCGCGGGCGAAGCGAGCGGTGGCGACCTTGCCCTCCACGCCGCGCTCGCCGAAGCCGCCGGGCACCAGGATGGCATCCTTGCCGGCCAGACGCTCGGCGCCGTGGCGCTCGACGTCCTCGGAGTCGATATAGTCGACGTTGACCTTGATCCGGGTCTGGATGCCGGCGTGGATCAGCGCCTCGTTGAGCGACTTGTAGGCGTCGAGCAGCTCCATGTACTTGCCGACCATGGCGATATTGATCGACTTGAGCGGGTTGAGCTTGGCGTCGAGCACATGGATCCACTCGTTGAGGTCGGCCTCGTCGGCGGTGAGCCGCAGCTTGTCGCAGACGATCTCGTCCAGACCGTGCTCGTGGAGCATCAGCGGGATGCGATAGATGGTATCGGCGTCCTGCAGCGGGATGACCGCGCGCTCCTCGACGTTGGTGAAGAGCGCGATCTTGCGCCGCTCGCTCTCCTCCAGTTCTACCTCGCTGCGGCAGATCAGGATATCCGGCTGGATACCGATGGAGCGCAGCTCCTTGACGCTGTGCTGGGTCGGCTTGGTCTTGGTCTCACCCGCCGTCTTGATATAGGGCACCAGGGTGAGGTGCATGAAGATCGCCCGGTTGGCCCCCAGCTCGCTGCGGATCTGGCGAATCGACTCCAGAAAGGGCAGCGACTCGATATCGCCCACGGTGCCGCCGATCTCCACCAGGGCCACGTCGAAGCCCTCGCCGCCGGCATAGACGCGGCGCTTGATCTCGTCGGTGATATGCGGAATCACCTGGACGGTACCGCCCAGGTAGTCGCCGCGGCGCTCGCGGCGCAGCACCTGCTCGTAGACCCGGCCGGTGGTGAAGTTGTTGCCCTGGGTCATCTTGGTGCGGATGAAACGCTCGTAGTGGCCCAGGTCGAGGTCGGTCTCGGCGCCATCTTCGGTGACGAATACCTCGCCGTGCTGGAAGGGGCTCATGGTGCCCGGATCCACGTTGATGTACGGGTCGAGCTTGAGCATGGTGACCTTGAGGCCGCGCGCCTCGAGAATCGCCGCCAGCGAGGCCGACGCGATGCCCTTGCCGAGAGAGGACACAACGCCGCCGGTCACGAAGATATATCGTGTCATGGAGAACCTGTCGAAACGTGATCGGTAGGCCCGGCAGGAAGCCGCGCCCGGATGGGTCGACAGGATAGCAGAGTGCGACCTTTGGCTCAATTTCGGCCAGCCCTCACGGGCTGGCCGAAGTCACTTTACACCCCCAGATAGTCCAGGATGCCCTCGGCGGCCTGGCGACCCTCATGGATGGCGGTGACCACCAGGTCGGAGCCGCGCACCATGTCACCGCCGGCGAAGACCTTCTCGTGGCTGGTCTGGAAGCGGAACTGGCCATGTTCCGGCGCCTTGACCCGATCGCGCTCGTCCAGCTCGATGGCATGGTCGGCAAACCAGGCGGGCGGGTCCGGCTGGAAGCCGAAGGCCACCACCACGGCATCGGCAGGAATCACCTCTTCTGAGCCCGGGACCACCTCGGGCCGGCGGCGGCCGTTCTCGTCGGGCTCGCCCAGGCGGGTGCGCACCACCTTGACGCCCTCGACCTTGCCCTCGCCCACCACGGCGACCGGCTGACGGTTGAAGAGAAACTCCACGCCCTCCTCCCGGGCGTTGGCCACCTCCTTGCGGGAGCCCGGCATATTCTCCTCGTCGCGGCGATAGGCGCAGGTCACCTCGGTGGCACCCTGGCGAATCGCGGTGCGGTTGCAGTCCATGGCGGTGTCACCACCGCCCAGCACCACCACGCGCTGCCCCTTGAAGGAGATGTACTCGCCGGGGTCCTTCTCGAAGCCCAGGCAGTGATTGACGTTGGCGATCAGGTAGTCGAGCGCCTTGTGCACCCCGGGCAGGTTCTCGCCGGGGAAGCCCCCCTCCATGTACTTGTAGGTCCCCATGCCCATGAAGACCGCATCGTACTCCTCGAGCAGCTGCTCGATGGTCACATCGCGCCCCACTTCGGCGTTGAGCCGAAACTCGATGCCCATCTCCTCGAAGACCGCCCGACGGCGCTCCATCACGCTCTTCTCGAGCTTGAACTCGGGAATGCCGAAAGTGAGCAGGCCGCCGATCTCGGGATTGCGGTCGAACACCACCGGCGTGACGCCGTTGCGCGCCAGGATGTCGGCGCAGCCGAGTCCCGCCGGCCCGGCCCCGATCACCGCGACCTTCCTGTCGGTCCAGGCCACCTGGGACATGTCCGGGCGCCAGCCCATGGCGAAGGCGGTATCGGTGATGTACTTCTCCACCGAGCCGATGGTGACGGCCCCGAAGCCGTCATTGAGGGTGCAGTCGCCCTCGCAGAGGCGGTCCTGGGGACAGACCCGGCCGCACACCTCGGGCAGCGAGTTGGTTTTGTGGGAGAGCTCGGCTGCCTCGAGAATATTGCCCTCGGCCACCAGCTGCAGCCAGTTGGGAATATAGTTGTGAACCGGGCACTTCCACTCGCAGTAGGGGTTGCCGCAGTGCAGGCAGCGATGCGCCTGACTGGCCGCCTCCTGGGGCCTGTAGGGTTCGTAGATCTCGGCGAACTCCCGCGAACGGGTGCGGGCATCCTTCTTCTGGGGGTCCTGACGACCCACATCGATGAACTGAAAGTCGTTGCTCAGATGGTTGGCCATGCTATCTCTCCTGGAAGTCCTGTTGGCCGCCATGGCCGGGCTCCTGGCCCGGCGGGGCACTGCTCACCTTGCCTGCGCCGGCTGACGTCGTCCCGGGCTCACCCCGGCTCGCACCGGGGCTCGCTTATTCCGGCTGACGCCGCCGCTTAGTCCGGCTGACGCCGGGGCTCACTTATTCCGGCTGACGCCGGGATTGGGCCAACAGGCTGTTCAGGCTTGCCGCCTTGGGCTTGACGAGCCAGAAGTGGCGGATGAAGTCGCTGAAGTCGTCGAGAATGGCGCGGCCGCGGGCCGAACCGGTCTCGTCGACGAACTCCTCGATCACCTCGCGCAGGTGACGCCGGTAGGCCTCCATGGATTCGGTATTCACCCGGTGGATCTCCACCAGTTCGTGGTTGTACTTGTCGACGAAGGTGCGATCCTCGTCGAGCACGTAGGCGAAGCCGCCGGTCATGCCCGCGCCGAAGTTGACCCCGGTCTCGCCGAGCACGGCCACCAGGCCGCCGGTCATGTACTCGCAGCAGTGGTCGCCGGCCCCTTCGATCACCGCATGGGCGCCGGAGTTGCGCACCCCGAAGCGCTCACCGGCGGTACCCGCGGCGAACAGCTTGCCGCCGGTGGCGCCATACAGACAGGTGTTGCCGACGATGGCGGTCCTGTGGCTTTCGAAGCGGCTGGCCTTCGGCGGAGTGATCACCACCTTTCCACCGTTCATGCCCTTGCCGACATAGTCGTTGGCGTCACCCTCCAGATAGAGATGCAGGCCGCGGGCGTTCCAGACGCCGAAGCTCTGGCCGGCCACGCCGGTGAAGCGCGCGGTGACCGGCGCCTCCTCGAGCCCCGCCTCGCCGTAGCGCTTGGCGATGGCCCCGGAGGTCAGCGCCCCCACGCTGCGGTCGCAGTTGGTGATGGTGAAGGCGAAGTCGCCGCCGCTCTTCTGCTCGACGGCATCCGCCAGCGCCGCCAGCACCTCCTGGTTCTTGGCGCCCGGATCGTGGGGCACGTTGCGGCTGACCGCACAGAACTGAGGCGCCTCGGCCGGGACGAAGTCGTTGCCGAGCAGCGGCGTCAGGTCCAGCTTGCGCTGGGAGGGGGTGACGCCCTCGAGCACCTCGAGCAGGTCGGTGCGGCCGATCAGATCGGTGAGCTGCCGCACGCCCAGCAGCGCCATCAGCTCGCGCACCTCCTCGGCGATAAAGCGGAAGTAGTGCCTGACCATGTCCACGGTGCCGCGGAAGTGCTCCCCGCGCAGGTAGTCATTCTGGGTGGCCACGCCGGTAGCGCAGTTGTTGAGATGGCAGATGCGCAGGTACTTGCAGCCCAGCGCCACCATCGGCGCCGTGCCGAAGCCGAAGCTTTCGGCGCCGAGGATCGCCGCCTTGACCACGTCCAGACCGGTCTTGAGGCCGCCGTCGGTCTGCAGGCGAATCTTGTCGCGCAGGCCGTTGATGCGCAGCGCCTGATGCACCTCGGGCAGGCCCAGCTCCCAGGGAGAGCCGGCATGCTTGATCGAGGTGATGGGACTCGCCGCGGTGCCGCCGTCGTAGCCGGAAACGGTGATCAGATCGGCATAGGCCTTGGCCACGCCGGTGGCGATGGTGCCGATACCGGGCTCGGAGACCAGCTTCACCGAGACCTGGGCCTCGGGGTTGACCTGCTTGAGGTCGAAAATCAGCTGGGCCAGGTCCTCGATGGAGTAGATATCGTGGTGCGGCGGCGGCGAGATCAGGGTGACGCCGGGCACCGAGTAGCGCAGCCGGGCGATCAGCTCGTTGACCTTGCCGCCGGGCAGCTGGCCGCCCTCGCCGGGCTTGGCGCCCTGGGCCACCTTGATCTGCAGCACCTCGGCGTTGACCAGGTAGGCCGGGGTGACGCCGAAGCGCCCGGAGGCGATCTGCTTGATCTTGGAGGAACGCACGGTGCCATAGCGCGCCGGATCCTCGCCGCCCTCGCCGGAGTTGGAGCGCCCCCCCGCCTCGTTCATGGCCTGGGCCAGGGCCTCGTGGGCCTCCGGCGACAGCGCGCCAAGCGACATGCCGGCGCTGTCGAAGCGCGGAATCAGGCTCTCGACGGACTCCACCTCGTCGAGGGGCAGCGGCTCGGCAGCCGGCTTGAGCGCCAGCAGATCACGGATGGTCGCCGGCGGACGCTCATTGACCAGCCGGGCAAACTTCTTCCACTTGGCGTAGTCGCCCTCCTGCACCGCCTCCTGCAGCGCCATCACCACGTCGGGATTGTAGGCGTGGTACTCGTGCCCATGGACATACTTGACCAGCCCCCCCTGGGAGATGCCCTTGCGCGGCGTCCAGGCCTCGCGACCCAGCCACTCCTGCTGCAGCTGCAGCTCGGCAAAGCCGGTACCCTGGATACGCGAGGCCATGCCGGTGAAGCAGAGATCCATGACCTCGTCGGAAAGCCCCACCGCCTCGAAGAGCTGGGAGCCGCGGTAGGAGGCCAGCGTCGAGATGCCCATCTTGGAGAGGATCTTGTAGAGACCCTTCTGCAGGCCCTTGCGGTAGTTCTCCCGGGCATCGGCCGGGTTGCCGGTGAGCTCGCCGGTGCGCTGCATGTCGGCCATCACCTGATAGGCCAGCCACGGGAAGACCGCGGTGGCCCCCACCCCGAAGAGCACCGCCATCTGGTGGGCGTCCCGAGCGTAGCCGGTCTCCACCACGATATTGCAGCGGGGGCGCAGCGCCAGCCGGCTCAGATGATGATGCACGGCCCCCACGGCCAGCGCCGCATGAATCGGCAGCTCGCCCTTGGCGAGCTCGGCATCCGAGAGCACCAGGATCACCTTGTCCGACGTCACCGCTTCCTCGGCCTGGCGGCAGAGCGCGCGAATCGCCGCCTGGAGCCCCAGCGCTTCGGGATCATAGGCCATGCGCAGCCGATGGCTGGCGAAAGAGGGCCCCTCCTGCTCCACCAGGGCAGTGAACTTGCGCGGCGAGAGCACCGGGGTGGTCAGGATGATGCGGTGAGCGTGCCCGGGCGTCGCCTTGAAGACGTTGCGCTCGGCGCCGATGCAGGTCTCCAGGGACATCACGATCGCTTCGCGAAGCGGATCGATGGCGGGGTTGGTGACCTGGGCGAATTTCTGCCGGAAATAGTCGGTCAGCAGGCGCTGCTTGCCGGAGAGCACCGCCATGGGGGTGTCATCCCCCATGGAGCCCACCGCTTCCTGGCCGCTCTCGGCCAGGGGACGCAGCAGCTGGTCGCGCTCCTCGAAGCTCACCTGAAACATCTTCTGGGCGACGCTGAGGGCATCGGTATCCATGTTGTGGAAACGGGCCAGCTCGGTCAGCGCCGACTCCAGATAGTGGGCCTCTTGCTTCAGCCAGCGCTTGTAGGGGTAGGCCGACTTGAGGCGCTCATCGATATCACTGGTGTGCAGGACCTCGCCGGTCTCGGTGTCCACGGCCAGTACCTGGCCGGGACCCACGCGCCCCTTGGCGACCACCTCCTCGGGCTGGTAGTCATAGGTGCCGATCTCCGAGGCCAGGGTGATGAAGCCGTTCTTGGTGATCACCCAGCGGGCCGGGCGCAGGCCGTTGCGGTCGAGCATGCAGAGCGCCTGGCGGCCGTCGGTCATCACCACGCCGGCGGGGCCGTCCCAGGGCTCCATGTGCATGGAGTTGTACTCGTAGAAGGCGCGCAGGTCGCTATCCATCAGCTCCACGTTCTGCCAGGCCGGCGGCACCATCAGTCGAACGGCGCGATGCAGCTCCATGCCGCCGGTCAGCAGCACCTCGAGCATGTTGTCCATGCTGGAAGAGTCGGACCCCGTGGTATTGACGATCTCGTCGAGCTCGGTGATCTCGGGCAGGCGCTCGCAGACGAAGTTCTCCTTGCGCGAGTTGGCCCAGCCGCGGTTGGCCTCGATAGTGTTGATCTCGCCGTTGTGGGCCAGCAGGCGGAAGGGCTGCGCCAGCGGCCAGCGCGGCGCGGTGTTGGTGGAGAAGCGCTGGTGGAAGACGCAGATGGCGGTTTCCAGGCGCTCGTCGCCCAGGTCCCGATAGAAGGCCGGCAGGTCCACCGGCATCACCAGGCCCTTGTAGGAGATCACCTTCTCCGAAAGCGAGCAGACGTAGAACTCCGCCTCCTGGCGCAGGGCCTGCTCCGCCAGGCGGCGCCCCATGAAGAGGTCCACCTCGAAGGTCTCGGCGCTGCCGTTCTTGCCCGGCTCCACGAAGAGGTGGCGAATGCGCGGCAGACACTCGAGGGCCATGGGACCGCAGACGCTCGGATCCACCGGCACGTCGCGCCAGCCGCGAATCACCAGGCCACGGGCGCGCAGCTCGCCCTCGAGGGTGTCGCAGGCCGTCTCGGCCCGGGCATCGTCGTCGGGCAGGAAGACCGCGCCCACCGCAAAGCGCTCGCCCATTTCGACACCGAGAGCTTCCTGCGCCATCTGGCGCATAAAGGCCTCGGGCATCTTGAGCAGCAGGCCGCAGCCGTCGCCGGTCTTGCCGTCGGCGGCGATACCGCCGCGGTGGGTCATGCAGGTCAGCGACTCGATAGCGGTCTGGAGGAGTTGGTGGCTGGCCCGACCCTCCATATGGGCGATCAGGCCGAACCCGCAGTTGTCACGGAACTCGCCGGGCTGGTGAAGACCTCTGTTCATGGGCGTGCCTCGGGTAAAGGTGATTTCTTTCGCAGCACTTCCGTGATATTTTAGCGGGTTTTTATTTTTTCACGACGCGCCTCGCGAGGCGCCCGGCTGCACGGCAAAAGGGCCGACCAGCATAGACACCCGTTCTGGAAACACGCAACGCCCCGACCGCCCCCTCACTCAAAAAACACCCTCAAATCCGCTACTTGCAAAAGTCCGACGAACAAAAAAAGCCCTACACTCAATGACTTGCAGGGATCATAAACGAATCTTAAACGATGACACCAGACCGCTAGACTTTAGTCGAACATAGCCGGAAAAACCCATGCTGATGGCGCATAAGGCATGCAGATTATCGTCATCCACGCCCTGCCAGGCACCAAACGCCATCCGCCCCCAACGACGACGCCCGCACAGGAGTGCGGGCGTCGAGGCGGTCGGAGCGAAGGGCGCGTCAGTCGCGGGGAAAGGTCTCGATCAGCGCCTCCAGCAGCTCGGCCGGGGTCTCGTCGGAGAGGCAGGCACTCCCCAGGGAGTGCAGCAGGATAAGGCGCAGGCGGCTGTCGATGTTCTTCTTGTCCAGCCGCATGCGGACCAGAAAGTCCTCCACCGACATGTCGGCCGGGGCGGCCAGGGGCAGCGCCGCCGCCGCGAGAATATCGCGCACGCGGGCCACCTCCTCCGCGGAGAGCCAGCCCAGCCGCGCCGAGAGCTCCGCGGCCATCAGCATGCCGGCCCCCACCGCCTCGCCGTGCAGCCAGACCCCGTAGCCCTGGTGAGCCTCGATGGCGTGGCCGAAGGTATGCCCCAGGTTGAGCAGGGCCCTCACTCCCTGCTCGGTCTCATCCTCCGCGACGATCTCGGCCTTCAGCTTGCAGCTGCGCTCGATGGCTCGCGCCAGCGCCGCCGGCTCCAGGGCGCGCAGTGCCGGCATCGCCTCCTCGAGCCAGGCCAGGAAGTCGGCGTCGCGGATCAGGCCGTACTTGATCACCTCGGCGAGCCCCGCGGAGAACTCCCGCGGCGGCAGGGTCGCCAGGGTCTCGGTATCGATCAGCACCGACCTGGGCTGCCAGAAGGCGCCGATCATGTTCTTGCCCAGCGGATGATTGACCCCGGTCTTGCCCCCCACCGAGGAGTCCACCTGGGAGAGCAGGGTGGTGGGCACCTGGATGAAGGCCACGCCGCGCTGATAGCAGGCGGCCGCGAAGCCGACCATGTCGCCGATCACGCCGCCGCCCAGGGCGATCAGGGTGCAGCGGCGGTTGAAGCCCGCCTCCAGCAGCGCGTCCCAGATGCGCGATACGCTCGCCAGGGTCTTGGTGGCCTCGCCGTCCGGCAGCACCAGCTCGCGCACTTCGACCTCCGCCGGCAGGGAGGCCCGACAGCGTTCGAGGTAGAGCGGCGCCACGACCTCATTGGTGACGATCATCACCTGGCGGCCGGCCAGCCAGGGCGCCAGCGCCTCGGGCTGGCCGAGCAGGCCGGGGCCGATGTGGATGGGATAGCTGCGGCTGCCCAGCGCCACCTCGAGGGTGCGCCGAGCCGGGGAAGACGTCTGGCTCATGGATTCATGCCTTGCATTGCAGGGGGTCAACCAGCCGATTGACGCGCCTGATGATATCGTTGACGACCGCCCTGGGGCCGCGCCGGTCGGTGCGCACGGTGACATCGGCGGTGGCCTGGTAGAGCGGGTCGCGCACGCCGAACATCTCGCGCAGCACCGCCTCCTTGTCCGGCCGCTGCAGCAGCGGCCGGTTGCGGTCCTTGGCAGTCCGCTTGAGCTGCTGCTCGACGGTGGTATAGAGATAGATGACGGTACCCCGCTCGCGCAGCATCCGGCGGTTCTCCTCGCGCAGCACGGCCCCGCCGCCGGTGGCGATCACCACGCCTTCCCGCCGGGTGAGCTCATCGAGCATCTGCGTCTCGCGGTCGCGAAAACCCGCCTCGCCCTCCACGTCGAAGATCCAGGGGATATCGGCGCCGCAGCGGGCCTGGATCTCGTGGTCGCTGTCGTGGAAATCGCGAGAAAGCTCGGCCGCCAGCAGGCGGCCGATGGTGCTCTTGCCGGCCCCCATGGGGCCGATCAGTATCAGGTTGGGTAGTGCCTGCATCAGCGAAGGGCCACGCCGTCGTCCAGTATTCGGGGGGTAATGAATACCAGTAACTCTACCTTTTCGTTCCTCTCTTGGGTATAGCGGAACAGCCTTCCCAGCACCGGGAGGTCCCCCAGGAAGGGGGTCTTGGACAGGCTGCGAATCTCCTCGGTCTGCAGGATACCGCCCAGCACCACGGTCTCGCCGTTGTCAACCAGCACCTGGGTTTCTATCTCGTTACGATTGATGGGCGGCTCCTGCTGCTCAAACTGCGTCTCGCCGAAGGTATCGTTGGTGATGACCACATCCATGACGATGCGGTTGTCCGGGGTGATCTGTGGCGTCACCTCCAGCGAGAGCAGCGCCTCCTTGAACTCGATCTGCGGGTTCTCCTGGTTCTGCCCGGAGGTGTAGGCACGCTCCTGGCCCTGCCGGATCACGGCCGGACGCTGGTTGGCGGTAATCACCCGCGGCTGCGACAGCGTATAGCTGCGCCCCTCGCTCTCCAGGGCCCTCAGCTCCAGATCAAGCAGAAGATCGCCGGACACATAGCCGAAAGCAAAGCTGGTCATGCCGTCCAAGCCCCGCTCGTCGGAACCAAAATCCACCGCAAGGCCACCCCGACCAGAAACCGGCGTACCGTCCGAGGCACCTTGCAAGTTGAAGCGACCGCCCGAGGCACTGGAGGCTCCCCAGTTGACTCCCAGCTCACGCGACGCGGTATCGCTGGCGATCACGATGCGCGCCTCGATCTGCACCTGACGCACCGCCACGTCGAGGCGGTCCAGCGTCCGCAGGATGCTGTCGATCTGGTCGGCCGTATCCTGGATCAGCAGCATGTTGGTGCGCTGATCCACCGCCACTCGACCGCGCTCGGAAAGCAGACCGAAGCCGTCCTCTCCCCGCAGAAGCTCGGCCAGGTCCGAGGCCCGCGCATAGCGCACCTCTACATACTCGGTCTCCAGCGGGGCCAGGCTCTCCCTCTGCTCCCGGGACTCGATCTCGAGCTGCTCACGCTGAGCCAGCTCATCTGCCGGAGCCACCACGATGACATTGCCCTCCTGGCGACTGGCCAGGCCGTGGCTCTGCAGCACCAGATCCAGCGCCTGATCCCAGGGCACGTCCTCGAGGTTCAGCGTCACCTGCCCCGTCACGCTGTCGCTGGCCACCAGATTGAGTCCGGTGAAGTCGGCGATGATCGCCAGCACCGAGCGCACCTCGATGTCCTGGAAGTTGAGCGTGATGCGCTCGCCGGTATAGGGGAACTGCTCGCGCACCCTATCCTCGCGCTCCTGCTGGGTCACCGGCTGGGCCTCGATGGTCAGCTGGCGACCGCTCTGGGTGGAGACCATGGCATACTCGCCGGCCCCTTCGATATCCAGGGTCACCCCGTCGCGCCCGACTCGGGGCGTGACGCGGCGCAGCGGGGTACCGAAGTCGCTGACGTCGTAGACCTGATCCAGGGAGGCGGGCAGCTCCACGCCGCGCAGGTCGGCGGTGATGCGATTGCGCCCGCTCTCGCTCACCCGAGCGTCCACCCCGGCACGGTCGAAGGTGACGACCAGGCGGCCGGCGCCGCCTTCCCCACGGCGGAAATCGATATCCTCAACGCTGGGGCCGGTCGCGGCGGAACGGCTCGGCTCCGACTCGCGATCAGAGGGCGCCGCTGCGTCGGGCGCCGCTGCGTCGGGCGCCGCCTCTTCCACCAGGTCCACCCCGTCGGCGGCGCCCTCACCGAGCGTCAGGCGTAGGCGATTATCCTGCTCACTCGTGCTGTAGGGCAGCGGACCCTCGAGATCGAACACCAGCCGGGTGCGAGAGCCGGCCTCGAGCGCCGTGACCCGCTGTGCGCCGCCGATCCCCAGGGTATAGCGGCGCTGGTCGAGCCGGTTGTCGGTCTCCATCAGATCGATGGTCAAGCGCGGCGGGTCGTCCAGGCGATAGCCGCGCACCTCCGGCACGGGGCCTGTGAACTGGAGGTCGACCTCCAGCTCTCCCCCACTGCCCTGACGGAAATCGAGCCCCTCCAGGGCAGAGGCCGCCAGGGCCCCGCCGGAGACCGCCAGCAGCAAGAGCGTCGCGAGTCCACGCGTCATGATCGGTAACATTTCCCTCCCCCCGCACGCTGCTTCACCCTTGTGGCAAGCGAAACAACGGCACTGATTGTCTTTAGTTATCCAGGCTCAGCTGACGGCTACGCTCGGTCCAGCCGCTGCGCTCTACAACGAGTTCGACCAGCTGGACCGAGGTGCCGGTGATCTCCACGATGCGCCCATGGTCAAGGCCGAGATAGTTGCCGATGCGCACCCGGTGCACCTGTCCGCCCGGCGCCCGCACCAGAGCCGACGGCTGCCCGCCCACGCGCAGCGTACCCACCAGCGCCAGCTCACGCAGGTCGTAGGCCTCGAGCGGCTCCCTGGGTCGGTCCAGCTCGGGCATCAGCAGGGAGTCCAGCGGCCGCTCTCGCCCCCTCTCCGCCTCTCGCGGCTGGAAGGGGCTGCGACTATCCTGAGCGTCATAGCGGGGCGGCTTCTGCACCGGCATGGCCGGAATGTCCTGGTGTCGCGTCGCGACAGGGTCGCGGCGGATGTCGGCCAGCTCGCGATCCAGGGCATCGATCCCCGGGTCGGCACAGGCCGCCAGCATCACCGGCAGCATGAGCGAGACGACGAGGCTCGCCACTCTTGAGTGCTGCTTCATGACCCCTGCTCTCTCTCCTGCCGATAACTGTAAGTGCGCGCCAGCATCGAGAGACGCAGCTGTCCCGAGTTGGAGTCCGGGCCAAGCGTCAGGTCGTGCAGGGTAACGATACGCGGCATGCTCGCCACCTCGGCGAGGAAGGTGGCGATATCGTGATAGCTGCCATGCACCTGGATATCGAACGGCCTGGCGATATAGTACTCCTCGTCAACGGGCGAACGCAGGCGAAGAAAGTCGATGGAAAGCTGATTGTCGATCGCCGCCTCGCTGATGCTGTCCAGCAGCGAGGGCACCTCGGCGCCGGTGGGCAGCATTTCCTGGAGCAGCGCCATGTGCGCTTCGAGATCACGCATGCCGTCGCGCAGCGCCTCGATGTCTGCCGCCTGCGCCGCCTTACTGCGGTAGTCCCGAATCAGCTGGGCCTCCTGACCCTGCGCGCGCTCCAGCTCGGCCCTGGTGGGCGCTGCCAGATACCAGTAGATGCCGAGGAACGTCACCCCCAGCAGCAGCAGGCAGCAGACCAGCTGCAGCGACCAGGGCCAGACCCCGGCTTCCTTGATATCCAGCTCGCGCCAGTCAAGCTCACGCAGGCGGCGCATCTCTCCCTTGAGGCTCATGAGCCCTCCTCCGTCGACTCCGAGCTCTCCGCTTCCTGGCGGGGCAGCTGCTGGCGCATGCTCAACCTGAAGCGGCGCCGCTCACCGTCCCCCTCGGCCTCCACCTCGGAGAGCACCGGCTCGTTGAAGGCGCCGGATGCCGCCAGCGCACGGAGCTGATTGGACACCTGCCAATGGCTCTCGGCCAGGCCGGTCAGGGACAGGACATCGCCCTGCCGGGTGAGCTCGGTGTAGTGAACCCCGTCCACCAGGCTGCGGGTCAGACCACCGAGCACATGCCCTGTCTGGGTGCGTCCCGCCTGCAGCTCGGTAAACACCTGCAGCTGCTCCAGCATCTTCTCGCGGACGGTTTCCAGGTCACGAACCTCGCGGATGACCGAGTCGAGCTGCTGGCTCTCGGCCCGGATATGAGCAATACGCTGCTGCTGCGCCTCGACCGACTGCTGGTAGTGCCAGCTCACCGCATAGCCGACCCCGAGGCCAAGCAGGGCGGTCGCCCCCAGCATCATGAAGAAGCGCTTGCTGCGACGGGCGCGGCGCTCCTCGCGCCAGGGCAGCAGGTTGATCTCGATCGTCATCGCCGCGACCTCATCGCCAGACCGCAGGCAGTCAGCAGCGCCGGCGCATCACTGGAGAGCGCCTGCACGTCGATGCGACGATTGACCTTCATGCGCGCCAGCGGATTGGCGATGGTAACCTCCATCCCGCTCTCCTGGGCAAGCAGCTCGGCCAGACCGGGTATCATGCTGGTGCCGCCGGCGAGCACCATGCGACGCACCTCCTGCTTGCGGCCGGCGGTATAGTAGAGCTGCAGGGAGCGCCCGACCTGCTGCGCCAGGGTCTCCATGAAGGGGACAAGCACGCTGCGCTGATAGTCCTCCGGCAGGCCACCCCGCTTCTTTGCCAGGCCCGCCTCCTCGACGCTCAAGCCGTAGCGGCTGCGTATCTCTTCCGTGAGCTGGAGGCCCCCGAAGACGGTGTCGCGGCTATAGATCACCCGCCCCTCGCGGAGAACGTGAAATGTATTCATGGTGGCACCGATATCCACCAGGGCTATGCAATCCTCCTCCTCGCCCCCCCGGGGCAGCTGCTGGTGCACCTCGGTAAAGGCTCGCTCCATGGCGAAGGTCTCGATATCCACCGCTTCGGGGGCCAGTCCCGCCTGCAGCAGGGCGTCGGTCAGCAGGCTGACATCCTGCTGGCGGCAGGCCACCAGCAGCACGTCCTGCTGGTCGGCATAGCGGGCGTTGAGACCCAGCCGCTGAAAATCGAAAGCGACTTCACTGAACGGAAAGGGTATATGCTTGTCCGAGTCGAGCTGGATACGCGCCTCGATCTCGTCATCGCTGAGCGAGGCCGGCAGGGTCAGCGTCTTGGTGATGGCCGCGCTGGCGGGCACCGCCACGGCGGCGTGACGAGAATGCGGCTTGGCCTGTTCTACCGCCCGCGAGAGTGCATCGACCACCGCCCCCATGTCCTTGATGCGGCGCTCGACGACGGAGCCCTCACGCAGCGGCCGAACCGCGTAACTCTCGACCTGGTAGCCGGCGCCAGCGCGCCTGAGCTCAATTAGCTTGACGGTTGCCGAAGTGATATCGACACCGATCAGCCCCTTGCTGGATGCCCTGAATCGCATCTCGGTCCTGCCCCTGATGATTCATGCGGAATACCGCTCGTCTTTTTCGCTCATCCCTCTTGCAGGGGGCGATCGACCCCGGGGCCTTCCCCCTGCATGCAGAGGTTACATGATAATGCCGCCGCTCACTCGGCTAACCGCAAACCCGAAGCCTCAATGCTGGTGACCTCGCGCCCGAATTTCTATAATGGCGTCTCGGTCGCCCAGACTTCCCGCCACCGCAAGGCCACAGCTCTCTGTACGGATACCGCCTTTTCATGACGCTTATCAGAACCCTCTTGTTTTCCCTGGTCTGGCTGCTGGTGTCGCTCACCACCGCCGCGGCCCTGGGCGTGGTGGGCGCCGCGCTCTATTTTTCCCCCGGGCTGCCCGATGTGCGCCAGCTCCAGGACTTCGAACTCCACTCCCCGCTGCGCATCTTCACCCGCGACGGCAAGCTGATCGGCGAGTTTGGCGAAGAGCGACGCATGCCGGTGGAGTTCGACGAGATCCCGGAGGACTTCATCCAGGCCCTGCTGGCCGCCGAGGACGCCAACTTCTTCGAGCACCGCGGCGTCGACCCCCGCGGCCTGGCCCGGGCCGGCCTCGAGCTGGCCGCCAGCGGCGGCGAGATCCAGACCGGTGGCTCCACCATCACCATGCAGGTGGCACGCAACTACCTGCTGACCCTGGACCGCACCTTCACCCGCAAGATCCGCGAGATCCTGCTGGCGCTGCAGATGGAGCAGATCCTCTCCAAGGAGGAGATTCTCGAGCTTTACGTCAACAAGATCTTCCTCGGCAACCGTGCCTATGGCATCGCCGCCGCCGCCGAAACCTACTACAACCGCCCCCTGGACGAGCTGACGCTGGCCGAGAAGGCGATGATCGCCGGCCTGCCCAAGGCACCGTCGGCCTTCAACCCGCTGGCCAATCCGGAGCGCTCGCTGATCCGCCGCAACTGGATCCTCTACCGCATGCGTCAGCTGGGTCATATCGACCAGGCCGCCTATGACGAGGCGGTCCAGGCGCCGGTGACCGCTCGACGCTACGTCGCCCAGACCGAAGTGGATGCCGACTATGTCGCCGAGATGGCCCGCCAGTTCGCCATCGAGCGCTTCGGCGATGAGGCCTACACCGGCGGCTATCGCATCCATACCACGCTGGACAGCGAGCTACAGCCCTTCGCCCGGCGCGCCCTGGCCGACGGTCTGATCGCCTATGATACGCGCCACGGCTGGCGCGGTGCCGAGCAGCGCGATATCCCGTCGAGCCTGGTCGAGGCCCAGGCGCGCACCGATCGCCGCGGCCTGGAAGAGGAGCTGGACGAGTCTCCCGAGATACTCGAGACCGCCCAGCGCGCCGCCGAGCGCAGCCAGACGGAAGTCGAGGGCATCGAAGGCGACGTCAGCAACTGGCTGCAGGTACTGGAGCGCACTCCCGGTTTCGGCCCGCTGCAACCGGCCATTGTGGTGGAGAGCGAGGGGCGCGAGATGCGTGTCCTGACCCGTGACGGCGAGCTGCGCACCATCGGCTGGGACGGACTCTCCTGGGCGCGGGCCTATCGCAGCGCGCGAGCACGCGGTCCGGAACCCGGCTCCGCCGCCGAGATCGCCGAGCAGGGCGACCTGGTGCGCGTTCTGAAACGCGAGGACGACACTCTGCGCCTGGCACAGCGCCCCGATGCCGAGGGGTCGCTGGTGGTCATGCACCCCGACACCGGCGCCATCCTGGCCCTGCAGGGGGGATTCAGCTTCCAGGCCAGCAAGTTCAACCGCGCCGTCCAGGCCCAGCGCCAGTCCGGCTCGATCTTCAAGCCCTTCATCTTCCTGGCGGCACTGGACAGCGGCCTGATGAACGCGGCCAGCGTGGTCAACGACGCCCCGGTGGTGATCCAGGACGGCAGCAGCGACATCTGGCGCCCGGTCAATGCCAGCGGCGACTTCCTGGGCCCGACCCGCCTGCGGGTAGCGCTGGCGCGCTCGCGCAACCTGGTCACCATCCGCGTGCTGCAGGAAGTCGGGCTCGATGCCACCATCGATTTCCTGGAAGGTTTCGGTTTCGCCGGTTCGCGCCTGCCCCGGGGCCTGTCGCTGGCGCTGGGCAGTGCCGACCTGACCCCGCTGGAGATGACCAACGCCTATGCGGTGCTGGCCAACGGCGGCTATCAGGTCGCCCCCTGGTTCATCGAGCGCGTCACTCGCGGCGATGACGAGACCCTGATCGACGAGGCCACCCCGGCCGTGGTGTGCCGCGACTGCAGCGACGACCAGACCGAAGTCGAGGTCGATGGCCGCCTCCATCCGGTGGCGCCACGAGTGGTGGACCCGATGTCGGCCTACATCTTGACCGACATGCTGCGCGACGTGATCGACAGCGGCACCGGACGCGCCGCCCAGTCGCTGGGCCGCAGCGACATCGTCGGCAAGACCGGCACCACCAACAACCAGCGCGACGCCTGGTTCGCCGGCTACAATGCCGACCTGGTCGCCACCGTCTGGCTGGGCAAGGACAACAACGAGACCACCGGCGAATACGGCGCCAACGCCGCCCTGCCGATCTGGATCGACTTCATGGGCGAGGCTCTCGAGGGCCGCCCCGAGGCGAAGCACGAGCGTCCCGGCGGCCTGGTGACCGCCCGGGTCGACCCGAACAGCGGCCGCCTGCTGCCCGACGGCCAGGATGGCGGCATGGTCGAGCTCTTTCACCCGGATCACCTGCCCAGCGTCCAGCCGCGACGCGTCGATCGCGAGGTCGAACAGCACAGCGGCTCCGAAGGCACCGGCGCCTACGAGGCGATCTTCTAGCCCCCTCGCGGGGTGGCATGGAGGCCGCCCCGCACGCTCTCACGCACCCCGACCCCGCGCCCGCCCGGCGTCACCCACCGGTCATAAAGGGATGCCCATGCAATACCCCGCCAGTCGCCTGATGGCTCTGGCGCTGCTCCTCGGCACCGGCAGCGCCAGCCTTGCCAGCCCCTTCTACGCCCCGCCGCCCATCGACGAAAAGCCCCATGGCTTCAGCGGCGAGGCGGAACTTGGCTACACCCAGCTCTCCGGCAACACCGACAGCCAGACGCTGATCGGCAAGAGCCAGCTGACCTGGCTGCGCGACCGCTGGACCCACCAGCTGCGCGGCGGAGTGCGCCATGTCTCCCGGGACGGCGAAGCCAGCGCCGAGCAGTATCACCTGACCGGGCGCGAGCGCTACGACCTCGAGGGCCCCCACTACCTGTTCGGCTTCACCCGCTGGGAGAAGGACCGCTTCAGCGGCTATGACCAGCAGCTTGCCGCCATCGTCGGCTACGGTCGCGAGCTGATCGGCGGCGAGCGCCACCGCCTCTCCCTGGAAGCCGGCCCGGGCTATCGCCACGACCGCATCGACAGCGAACCCAACGCCTCCCTCGCCGTGGCCTACGGCGCCCTTGCGTGGCACCTCGAGGCCACCGAAACCACCACGCTCGAACAGGACTTCTCGGTGGAGTCAACCGACGACAACACCACCTCGCGCGCCCTCTCATCACTCACCGCCCGACTCAACTCACGCCTGGCGATGCGCCTCTCCCACGAGATCAAGCGCAACTCGCAGCCTCCCGAAGAGGCCGAGGCGCGCACCGACCGCACCTCCCGCGTCACGCTGCTCTACAGCTGGTAGCCCCACCCTTGCCAGCCCCGGAGACGACGACGCCGGCCCGAGGGCCGGCGTCGCGGAGGGGGCGGAGCCGCCGTACGTTACACGCCGTACGTTACACGCCGTACACCTCGTCCACGCTCTTCAGCGGATAGTGGGAGGGGTAGGGGCGTCTCGCAACGCCGGAATCCACCGCCGCCTGAGCCACCGCCGAGGTGATACGCTCCAGCAGGCGCACATCCACCGGGGTGGGGATGATGTACTCCCTGCCGAAACTCATGCTCTCCTTATCGTAGGCATCCAGCACCACCTGGGGCACCGGCTCGCGGGCCAGGTCCTTGAGGGCGTGAACCGCCGCCACCTTCATCTCCTCGTTGATGCGAGTGGCACGCACGTCCAGGGCGCCGCGGAAGATGAAGGGGAAGCCCAGGACATTGTTGACCTGATTCGGGTAGTCCGAGCGGCCGGTGGCCATGACCACGTCGGGACGCACTTCGCGGGCCAGGTCCGGATGAATCTCCGGGTCCGGGTTCGTGCAGGCGAAGACCACCGGGTTGGCCGCCATCTTGCGGATATGGTCGGCGGTCATCAGGCCGGGACCGGAGAGCCCCACGAAGACGTCGGCGCCATCGATGGCGTCATCCAGGGTGCGCTTGTCGGTATCGACGGCAAACATCGCCTTGTAGGGGTTCAGGCCGTCTCGCCCGGTATGGATCACGCCGCGCCGGTCGAGCATCACGATATTCTCGGCGCGGGCGCCGCAGGAAACCAGCAGCTTCATGCAGGCGATGGCGGCGGCACCGGCGCCCAGGCAGACGATGCTCGCCTCTTCCAGACGCTTGCCGGCGATCTCCAGGGCATTGAGCATGCCCGCCGCGGTGACGATGGCGGTGCCGTGCTGGTCATCGTGAAACACCGGAATATTGCACTGCTCGATCAGCGCCTGCTCGACCTCGAAGCACTCCGGCGCCTTGATATCCTCGAGGTTGATGCCCCCCCAGGTGTCGGCAATGCGCGCCACCGTATCGATGAAGGCCTGAGGGCTCTCGGCGTTGACCTCGATGTCGACCGAGTTGATGCCGGCGAAGCGCTTGAAGAGAACCCCCTTGCCTTCCATGACCGGCTTGCTGGCCAGGGCCCCCAGGTTGCCCAGCCCCAGAATGGCACTGCCGTCGGAGATCACGGCCACCAGATTACCCTTGCCGGTATAGCGGTAGGCGTTCTCGGGGTCGCGGGCGATCTCCCGGCACGGCTCGGCCACACCCGGGCTGTAGGCCAGGGCGAGGTCCTTGGCGGTGGCGGTGGGCTTGGTCAGTTCGACAGAGAGTTTTCCAGGGATGGGCTTGGCGTGGTAGTCCAGCGCCGCCTGTCTTGCATCACTCATGAAGGTGGATTCCGGTCAGGATTAAAAGAGTTGCCCCACGATATAGAAAAACGTCTCATCGCTCAAGCCGAGGGAAGTTCCCACCTTTTACACGCTCGTTTGACGCCGATGGCAGCCATTTGCTGCAACTTATACCTGATGCCACAACCATAACCCCGGCCTTATCGTGAGCCCCCACCGCTCTCCCTCGGGGCAGCGGCAAAAAGAAACCCGCCGTGAAGGCGGGTTTCTCGACGGTCCGGCAAACGCTCGGGCGATCAGCGCTTGATCGCGGCACCGAAGCGCTTGTTGAAACGCTCGACGCGGCCGCCGGTGGTCGCCTGCTTCTGCTTGCCGGTGTAGAAGGGGTGGCACTGGGAGCAGACGTCCAGGGAGAAGTCCTGGCCGGAGGTGGAGCCCACCTGGAAGCTGGCGCCACAGGAGCAGGTCGCGTTGACCGTCTTGTATTCGGGATGGATACCTTGTTTCATCTTGAGCCTCATTGAGCGGTATGCCGCCACCTGATCCGCTGCCAGGCACCGCATACGGGTTGTCTATCGGTCGCGCTGTCCATGGGTCACGAGAACCGCAAGCGCGAGTGCAAACCGGTTGCATCTCCCTGGCCGCTCTCGGCAAGCAGGGGGCGCAGCATTCTAGCAGAGCCAACCCCGGAGGCCAATTGCCCATCACGACTTCCCCCCCGCGCGTACTGGGCGTAGCGGTTCCCTCGCCGCTCCGCCGCCTGTTCGACTATCGCCCCTGCGACACGGCTCCGGCGGGGGGCTGGGCCCCGGGGCTGCGCGTGAAGGTGCCGTTCGGTCGGCGCGAAGTGGTGGGCGTGGTGGTGGCGTGCCGCGAGCACAGCGACCTGCCCCTGGCCGAGCTCAAGCCCGTCGGCGCCTGCCTGGACGCCGTGCCGCTGCCTGCCGACTGGCTCTGGCTGTGTCACTTCACGGCCCGCTACTACCAGCACTCCCTGGGCGACACCCTGCACCAGGCCATGCCCACCCTGCTGCGCCAGGGGCGCGCCCTGGAAGGGCGCACCCGGGAGCGCTGGCAGCTCACTCCCGCAGGCCAGGACGCGCCCGGCGAGGCCCTGGCCCGCGCCCCGCGCCAGGCCGAGCTGCTGGCCATGCTCGCCCAGCATCCCCACGGCCTGGCCAGCCAGGCGATCCTCGCCCAGTCGTTCTCCCGCGAGCAGCTCAAGGCGCTGTCCGCCAAGGGGCTGGTGGAGCGCCGCGAGGAGCCGCTCACCGCTCGCCCCCTGCCCGATGCCGACCACCTGCTGGCCGAGCCCGCCCTGCCCCTCAACCGCGAACAGGCCGCGGCCCTGGCCACCCTCCACGAGCGCCTCGACGCCTATCACCCCTGCCTGCTGGAGGGCGTTACCGGCAGCGGCAAGACCGAGGTCTACCTGCAGCTGATCGAGGCGGTGGTGGGACGCGGCCGCCAGGCCCTGGTGCTGGTGCCGGAGATCGGCCTGACGCCCCAGACCCTGGCCCGCTTCCGGCACCGCTTTCGAGTGCCGGTGGTAGCGCTTCACTCCGGGCTTAGCGACCTCGAGCGCCTGGACGCCTGGGAGGCGGCCGCCAGCGGTCGCGCGCCCATCGTGATCGGCACCCGCTCGGCGATCTTCACCCCTCTGGCGCGGCCCGGCGTCATCATCGTCGACGAGGAGCACGACGGCTCCTACAAGCAGCAGGACAGCCTGCGCTACCACGCCCGGGACCTGGCCGTGGCCCGCGCCCACCGCCACGGCATTCCGCTGCTGCTGGGCAGCGCCACCCCGTCCCTGGAGAGCCTGGCCAAGGCGCTCAGCGGCGAGTGGCGCCACCTGCCGCTGACCCGCCGCGCCACCCGCCATGCCCCGGCGCAACTGGAGCTGGTGGACCTGCGCGGCCGGCCTCGCCAGGGCGGCCTGATCCCGCCGGTCATGGAGGCCATCGAGGAGACCCTGGCCGCCGGCCATCAGGTGCTGGTCTTCGTCAACCGCCGCGGCTTCGCCCCCACCCTGGCCTGTCACGCCTGCGGCTGGCTGGCCGAGTGCGACGCCTGCGACGCCCGCATGACCCTTCACCGCCAGCCGCCGCTGCTCGCCTGCCACCACTGCGACAGCCGCCGCGCCCTGCCGGAGAGCTGCCCCGAGTGCGGGAGCATCGACCTGCGCCCCCTGGGCAGCGGCACCGAGCGCACCGAGGAGACCCTGGCCGCACGCTTTCCCAAGGTGCCGGTCTACCGCATCGACCGCGACAGCACCCGGCGCCGCGATGCCTTCGAGCAGGCGCTGGCGGAGGTGCGCCGCGGCGACCCCTGCCTGCTGGTGGGCACCCAGATGCTGGCCAAGGGGCACCACCTTCCCCATGTCACCCTGGTGGTGGTGGTCAACGCCGACGCCGGCCTCTACGCCAGCGACTTCCGCGCGCTGGAGCAGAGCGCCCAGCTGCTGGTGCAGGTGGCCGGACGCGCCGGGCGCGCCGCCCACCCGGGGCGCGTGCTGGTTCAGACCCTGCACCCGGAGGATCCGCAGCTGCGCCTGCTGGCGCAGCGCGGCTACGCCGCCCTGGCCGAGCAGCTCCTCGAGGAGCGTCGCGCCGCCGCCCTGCCCCCCTTTCGCTTCCTTGCCCTGCTGCGCCTGGAGAGCGCGAAGGAGGAGGCCGCCGCTGACCTGGGGCGTCGCGCCGGCGCCGCGCTGCGCGCCTGGGTGGCGGAGCGCGAGCTCGCGGTGGACTGCCTCGGCCCGGTGCCGGCCCCCATGGAGCGCCGCCAGGGGCGCTATCATCTGCAGGTGATGCTGGGTGCCGAGAAGCGCAGCGCCCTTCACGAGGCCTGCGCCTGGCTCACCGCCTGGCTGGAGGCCAGCGCCGAGGCGCGCCGGGCGCGCTGGTCGCTGGACATCGATCCCCAGACGCTGAGCTGAAAGCCGTAAGCCGTAAGCCGTAAGCCGGGATGCTGCCATCAAACCTCGCAACAAGGGGGTTCTTAAAGCTTAGAGCTTATGGCTTACCGCTCCGGGCGCAGCCCGGTTGGGCTTTAAAGCCGCACCACAATTGCCGATAATGGCCGGCCGTGCCCGTTTCGGGCTCCGCTTCTCCATGCCCGCGCCGCGGGCGAGCGCCTCGTCACCGCCGGTTCATCGGCCGCTCGCCCCGCCCGGCGCCACAGGACACCCGACGCTCCATGAAAGAGACCATCGTTTCGCTGCTCGAAGGCGCCCTCGACACCCTCAGGCAGCAGGGCGTGCTGCCCGCCGACCTGTCGCCGTCCATCAAGGTCGACCCGACCAAGGACAAGGCCCACGGCGACTACGCCACCAACCTGGCCCTGATGCTGGCCAAGCCCGCGGGCAGAAAGCCTCGCGAACTGGCCGAGGCCCTGATCGCCGCCCTGCCGGCCAGCGATGCGGTACAGAAGGTGGAGATCGCCGGCCCGGGCTTCGTCAACTTCTTCGCCGCCACCGACGCCGCCGCCCAGGTGGTACGCCAGGTGCTCGACGCCGGCGATACCTATGGTCGCAGCCTGACCGGCCGGGGCGCCAAGGTGCAGGTTGAGTTCGTCTCCGCCAATCCCACCGGACCGCTGCACGTGGGCCACGGTCGCGGTGCGGCCATCGGCGACTGCCTCTGCCGCCTGCTGGAGGCCACCGGCTTCGACGTCACCCGCGAGTTCTACTACAACGATGCCGGCGCCCAGATCAGCAATCTGGCGCTCTCGGTGCAGGCCCGGGTCAAGGGGGTCGATCCCGGGGACGAGGACTGGCCCGCCGACGGCTACCGCGGTGGCTACATCATCGACGTGGCCAACAGCTATCTCGCCGGCGAGACAGTGCATGCCGACGACCGCCACGTCACCGGCAAGGCCGACCCGGACGATCTCGAGGCGATCCAGGAGTTTGCGATTGCCTACCTGCGCCGCGAGCAGGATCTCGACCTCAAGGCCTTCGGCGTCCACTTCGACGTCTACTTCCTGGAGTCCTCCCTCTATCGCGACGGCAAGGTGGAGGCCGCCGTCGAGCGCCTGATCGAGAACGGCCACACCTACGAGCAGGACGGCGCCCTCTGGCTGCGCACCACCACCTTCGGTGATGACAAGGATCGGGTGATGCGCAAGTCGGACGGTCAGTACACCTACTTTCTGCCCGATGTGGCCTACCATCTCGACAAGTGGCAGCGCGGCTTCGGCAGCGTGGTCAACGAGCAGGGCGCCGACCACCACTCCACCGTGACCCGGGTGCGCGCCGGCCTGCAGGCCCTGGAAGCGGGCATTCCCCAGGGCTGGCCCGACTACGTGCTGCATCAGATGGTGATGGTCACCCGCTCCGGGGTGGAGGTGAAGCTCTCCAAGCGCGCCGGCAGCTACGTCACCGTGCGCGACCTGATCGACGAGGTGGGGCGTGACGCCACACGCTTCTTCCTGGCGGCGCGCCGCGCCGACTCCCAGCTCACCTTCGATATCGACCTGGCACGCTCCCAGTCCAACGACAATCCGGTCTACTATGTGCAGTACGCCCACGCCCGGGTGTGCAGCGTGATGCGCCGCGCCGAGGCAGACGGCCTGCCCTTCGACCACCCCCTGGCCATGGCCAGCCTGGGCCGGCTCGAGGAGGCTCAGGAGAAGGCGCTGATGAACCGTCTGGCCCGCTACCCCGAGGTGGTCGAGCACGCCGCCGCCTCCCGGGAGCCCCAACAGATCGCCCAGTACCTGCTCGACCTGGCCGCGGAGTTTCACACCTGCTACAACGCGGTCAAGGTGATGGTCGAGGATGACGTCCTGCGCAACGCCCGCCTGGCCCTGGGTCTGGCGACACGCCAGGTGCTGCGCAACGGCCTGGACCTGATGGGAGTCAGCGCCCCCGAGGAGATGTAACCCATGGCGACCCGCAAGCAGCCGCCGAAACGACGTGGCGCCACCAGTAGTCGCCGGCAGGCCAGCAAGGGGCGTCGCGAGTGGCGCCTGCCCGGCTGGGTCTGGGGCCTGGCCGGCCTGGTCGCCGGTTTCCTGCTCTCCCAGCACCAGCACGGCGTGGCTCCCTGGCAGGTCGAGGATTCTCCCCTGGCCACGGTGATGCCGCGCAGCGCCCCGCCGGAGACGGATGCCACCGATGCCGCAGACGCCGAAGCTCCGGCCCAGCCCAGCGAGCCGCGGATGCCCACCTTCGAGTTCTACACCCTGCTGCCGGAGTCCGAGGTGATCGCCCCCCGCGGTGAGATGCCCAGCTCCACGGCACGTCCGCCGGCGACGCCTTCCCCCGAGGAGACCGCCTCCGCCGAGCCCGGCGACGACCCCATCGCCCAGGTGATCGCCGCCAACCTGGAGGTCGACAGCGACGATGACGGACCGCCCGCGGCCGAGCCCGCGGCCGAGCCCGCCGACGACAACGAGCATCGCTATATGCTGCAGGCGGCCTCCTTCCGCGAACCCGGCGACGCCGAGCAGCTGCAGCGCCGACTGCGCAATTTCGGCCTGCTGGCCCAGGTCAGCGAGGTCGAGGCCTCGGGCGGGGAGACCTGGCATCGCGTTCAGGTCGGCCCCTACGATGACCGCCGCGAACGCGACCGCGCCCAGGACCTGATGATCACCCAGGGCATCGAGCCGCTGCTGATCCGCCTCCAGAACTGACCCTCCCGGACGCTTGAAATCCCGCCCCGGCGCCCGCACCTCCTTCTGCAGCCTATTCGCGGCGTCCGGGGGCTCCCCGCGGCGCCGAAAGTCATCGGGAGCCAGGCGCTCCCCCAAGGAGATTCTCCTCCATGACCACGATCGTATCCGTGCGCCGCGGTGATCAGGTGGCGCTGGCCGGCGACGGCCAGGTATCACTGGGCAACACCGTGATGAAGGGCAATGCCAGCAAGGTGCGTCGCCTCTATCGTGGCGAGGTGCTGGCCGGCTTCGCCGGCGGCACCGCCGACGCCTTCACCCTCTTCGAGCGCTTCGAGGCGCAGCTGGAGAAATATCAGGGTAATCTGGTCAAGGCCGCGGTGGAGCTGGCCAAGGACTGGCGCACCGACCGCGCCCTGCGCCGCCTGGAGGCCCTGCTGGCCGTCGCCAACAAGGACGCCTCGCTGATCATCACCGGCAACGGTGACGTGGTGGAACCCGAGCGGGGCATCATCGCCATCGGCTCCGGCGGCAACTACGCCCTGGCCGCCGCGCGAGCCCTGCTCGAGAACACCGACCTCTCGGCTCAGGAGATCACCGAGAAGTCCCTGGCGATCGCCGGCGATATCTGCGTGTTCACCAACCACAACGTCACCCTCGAAACGCTCTGAAGGCCGCCATCATGACCCAGATGACCCCCCGCGAGATCGTCCACGCCCTGGACCAGTACATCATCGGCCAGCAGGACGCCAAGCGCGCCGTGGCCATCGCCCTGCGCAACCGCTGGCGCCGCATGCAGCTCGACAGCGAGCTGCGCCATGAGGTGACGCCGAAGAACATCCTGATGATCGGCCCCACCGGGGTCGGCAAGACCGAAATCGCTCGGCGCCTGGCCAAGCTGGCCCGGGCGCCTTTCATCAAGGTGGAAGCCACCAAGTTCACCGAGGTGGGCTACGTGGGCCGTGACGTGGACTCCATCATCCGCGACCTCACCGAGGCCGCCATCAAGCTGGTGCGCGAACAGGCCAAGGAGGAGGTGGGCCACCGCGCCGAGGACGCCGCCGAGGATCGCATCCTGGACGCCCTGCTGCCGCCGCCCCGCGGCCAGGAGGATGAGCCCCGCCAGGACAGCTCGACTCGCCAGATCTTCCGCAAGAAGCTTCGCGAGGGCCAGCTCGACGACAAGGAGATCGACATCGAGGTCACCCCCCAGGGGCCGAACGTCGACATCATGACGCCGCCGGGCATGGAGGAGATGACCAGCCAGCTACAGAACCTCTTTGCCGGCATGGGCAAGCAGAAGACCGAAACCCGTCGCGTCATGGTCAAGGATGCCTTCGCCCTGCTGCGCGACGAGGAGGCCAGCAAGCTGGTCAACGAGGAGGAGATCAAGGGCCGCGCCATCGAGGTGGTCGAGCAGCACGGCATCGTCTTCCTCGACGAGATCGACAAGGTGGCCAAGGGCAGCGGCCAGTCCAGCGGCGGCGAAGTCTCCCGGGAGGGGGTACAGCGCGACCTGCTGCCGCTGATCGAGGGCTCCACGGTCTCCACCAAGTACGGCATGGTCAAGACCGACCATATCCTGTTCATCGCTTCCGGCGCCTTCCACCTGTCGCGCCCTTCGGACCTGATCCCCGAGCTGCAGGGTCGTCTGCCGATCCGCGTGGAGCTCAATGCCCTGACGCCGGACGACTTCAAGCGCATTCTCACCGAGCCCTCCGCGTCGCTGACCAAGCAGTACCAGGCACTGATGGCCACCGAGGGCCTGACCATCGAGTTCACCGCCGACGGCATCGAGCGCATCGCCGAGATCGCCTGGCAGGTCAACGAGGGCACCGAGAACATCGGCGCTCGCCGCCTGCACACGGTGATGGAGCGTCTGCTCGAGGAGGCCTCCTACGGGGGCAGCGATATCGGCTCGCCGCTGACCATCGATGCCGCCTACGTCGACTCCCAGCTCGGCGAACTGGCCAAGGATGAGGATCTGTCGCGGTATATTCTCTAACCCCCCCAGCTTTAAGCCCTAAGCGATAAGCTGTAAGAAACGCCGGGGGGCAGTGCCCGCTGCCCAAGGCAGCGGGCCCGCCCTTCGGCGAAGGTGTAAAAACCACCCGATCTCGAACCAATCGGCGGCGTACTTACGGCTTAAGGCTTGCAGCTTAACGCTCCGGGCGAAGCCCGGTAACGGAGGTGCCCATGTCAGCCCCTATCCCCACCCGAGTGCACTACCACCGCAAGGCCCAGGAGCTGGAGCTCGGCTACGGCGATGGCCAGAGCCATCGGCTTCCCATCGAGTATCTGCGGGTCTTCTCCCCCTCTGCCGAGGTGCGCGGCCACGGCCGCGGCCAGGAAACCCTGCAGGTGGGCAAGAAGTTCGTCGGCCTCAAGGACATCACCCCCACAGGCCGCTACGCGCTCAAGCTGCACTTCGACGACGGCCACGACAGTGGACTCTTCAGCTGGGACTACCTGTGGTGGCTGATCGAGCACCGCGAGACCAACTGGGCCGACTACCTGCAGCGCCTGGAGGCGTCCGGTGCCAGCCGCGAGCCGCTGGGCATCGACATCAAGCAGCTCTAAACCCCGTCAAGACAAGCGCCATCGCGGGACGCTACAATGGCGAACATTCGAGGCAGCGGCCTCTCCCATGCAGCGATTCGGGAGCCCCATCGCATGAGCGCCAACCCCAGCTCCAGGGACCAGCAGACCACCGACTTCGGCTATCAGGAAGTGCCCCTCGACGAGAAGGCCACCCGCGTGGCCGACGTCTTCCACTCCGTGGCCGCCCGCTACGACGTCATGAACGACCTGATGTCCTTCGGCATTCATCGCCTGTGGAAGCGCCTGACCATCGAGCGCGCCGGGGTGCGGCCGGGCCACAGCGTCCTCGACATCGCCGGCGGCACCGGCGACCTGACCCTGAAGTTCGCGCGCCGGGTGGGCCCGCGCGGGCGGGTGGTGCTGGCCGATATCAACGAGTCGATGCTGCGCGTGGGCCGTGACAAGCTTCTCGACCACGGCGTCGGGGGCAACGTCGAGTACGTTCAGGCCAACGCCGAGTGCCTGCCCTTCCCCGACAACAGCTTCGACTGCATCACCATCGCCTTCGGCCTGCGCAACGTCACCGACAAGGACGCCGCCCTGCGCTCCATGGCCCGGGTGCTCAAGCCCGGCGGCCGCCTGCTGGTGCTGGAGTTCTCCAAGCCGCCCAGCGCCCTGCTCTCGAAGGTCTATGACGAATACTCCTTCCGCCTGCTGCCGAGGATCGGCGACCTGGTGGCCAACGATGCCGACAGCTACCGCTACCTGGCCGAGTCGATCCGCATGCACCCCGACCAGGAGACCCTCAGGGAGATGATGGAAACCGCCGGCCTGGAGCGGGTGGAGTACACCAATCTCACCGGGGGCATCGTCGCCCTGCACCGCGGCATAAAACTGTAATGCTGTTGCTGGCAGGCCTGGAACGCACCCTCAACGCCCTGCTCGCCCGGGACCCGGCGGCACCCCTGCGGCTGTCTCGCCTCGCCGGGCAGCGGCTGCTGCTGCGCCTGGAGAACCCCGAGCTGGCCCTGGCGATCCATTTCCACGCCCACGGGCTCGATCTGGTGCGCCCGTGCGCCCCCGCGGAGAGCGCCTACGATGCGGTGGTGGAGCTGGACGCCGAGACCGCCGGCGCCCTGCTCGGCGGCGCCTCCCTGGAACGCCTGATGTTCCAGGGACGGCTCGCCGTGCGGGGTCGCATCCCGCTGCTCGAAGCCACCCGGGATCTGCTGCTCGATCTCGACCTCGACTGGGAGGGCGAGCTGGCCCGCTGGCTGGGCGATATTCCCGCTCATAGCCTCGCCGAGGGGCTGCGCCGCCTGGGGCGCTTCGGGCTGCGCACCCGGGAGGAGTTCTGCGCCGACCTCGCCGAATACCTGATGGAGGAGGCCCGCCTGCTGCCCGGTCGTCCCCAGCTGGAGGTGCTGCGTGACCACCTCACCGAGCTGGAGGTCTCCGCCGACCGCCTGGAGGCACGGCTGGCGCGGCTTCACCGCCGCCTGGCGGAGCAGCAAGCCGAACGGGTGGCACCATGATGCTGCTGAGGCTGCTGCGCATCCTCTGGATGATCACCCGCTTCCGGCTCGACACCCTGATTCCCCAGGAGCGGCTGCCCTGGGGGCTGCGCATCCTGCTCAGGCTCTCGCCGCTGCGTCTGGTGCCCGTCGGCAGCCGCTCCCGGGGAGCGCGGCTGCGCCTGGCGCTGGAGTCGCTGGGCCCCATCTTCGTCAAGTTCGGCCAGGTGCTCTCCACCCGCCGCGACCTGCTGCCCGAGGACATCGCCGACGAGCTCCGTCGACTGCAGGATCAGGTGCCCCCCTTCCCCGGCGAGGAGGCCCTCGCCCTGGTGGAGGAAGAGCTCGGCATGACCGTCGCGCTGGCCTTCGCCCGCTTCGACCCCGAACCGCTGGCCTCGGCCTCCATCGCCCAGGTGCATGGCGCACGCCTGCACAGCGGCGAAGAGGTCGTCGTCAAGATCATCCGCCCCGGCATCGACCGGGTGATGCGCCAGGACATGGCCCTGCTCTACCGCTTTGCCCAGCTGATCACCCTGGTGCCCGAGGCGCGCCGCCTGCGCCCGGTGGAAGTCGTGCGCGACTACGAGGCGACCCTCTTCGACGAGCTCGACCTCCACAAGGAAGCCGCCAACACCTCCCAGCTCAAGCGCAACTTCAAGAACTCGCCGCTGCTCTACGTGCCGGCGATCCACTGGGAGCTGACCCGCCAGCGCGTCATGGTGCAGGAGCGTATCTACGGCATCCCGGTGGCCGACATGGCCGCCCTGGGAGCCCAGGAAACCGACCTCAAGAAGCTCGCCGAACGCGGCGTGGAGATCTTCTTCACCCAGGTCTTCCGCGATAACTTCTTCCATGCCGACATGCACCCCGGGAATATCTTCGTCACCCGCGAGCATCCCCATGACCCTCAGTACATCGCCATCGACTGCGGCATCGTGGGCAGCCTCACCCGGGAAGACCAGGACTACCTGGCGCGCAACCTGCTGGCCTTCTTCCACCAGGACTATTACGAGGTGGCGGCACTGCACATCGAGTCGGGCTGGGTGGGCGAGAATACCCGGGCCAACGAGTTCGCCGCGGCGATCCGCACGGTGTGCGAGCCGATTCTCGAGAAGCCCCTCAAGGACATCTCCTTCGGCCAGGTGCTGCTGGGGCTGTTCCAGACCGCCCGGCGCTTCGACATGGAGGTGCAGCCCCAGCTGGTGCTGCTGCAGAAGACCCTGCTCAACATCGAGGGGCTGGGCCGCCAGCTCTACCCCGACCTGGACCTGTGGACGACCGCCAAGCCCTTCCTCGAACAGTGGATGAAGGAGCGCGCCGGCGCGCTGGGGTTCTGGGAGTCTCTCAAGCGTCAGGCCCCGGAACTGACCCGCCGGATGCCCGAGCTGCCCGTACTGGCCCATCAGGCGCTCTCTCAGATGGAGCAGGAGAAGCGCCAGCGCCGCCATCAGGGCGAGGCGATCGGCGGCATCCGTCGGCAGCTGGTTCGCGAGGGACGTCGGGGCCGGCGGCTGCGCCTGGGCCTCCTGCTGCTGGCCCTGGCGCTGGCCTGGCAGCCGCTGACCCAATGGGCCGCCGGCCAGCCCTGGCCGGCGCTGGCCGCCGCCATCATCGGTCTGGCCCTGCTGGCCTGGCACTGATGGCCTCATCCACTCACGTCACGGAATCTTCATTCATGAGCGATATTCTCGAGCGTCTGCAAGCTGTCCTGGATCAACGCCGCCAGGGGGATCCCCAGGATTCCTACGTCGCCGCCTTGCATCACAAGGGCCTGAACAAGATACTCGAGAAGGTTGGTGAAGAAGCCACCGAGACCCTGCTGGCCGCCAAGGATGCCGAAGGCGGCGGAGACGCCGAGCGCCAGGCGCTGATCGCCGAAACCGCCGACCTGTGGTTTCATAGCCTGGTGATGCTGTCGCATCTCGACCTCGATCACCGCGCCGTCCTCGATGAGCTGGGCCACCGCTTCGGTGTCTCCGGCCACGACGAGAAGGCCGCCAGGTCGCAATGACCCCCTGAAAAACGTCGATTCACTGGGCTCCCGGACAGGCCGGGGCCCCCCGATCCAGAGGAAACACTCATGTTAGGTGGTATCAGTATCTGGCAGCTGCTGATCGTACTCGGCATCATCATCCTGGTCTTCGGCACCAAGAAGCTGCGCAACGTCGGCACCGATCTGGGTGGCGCCGTGAAGGGCTTCAAGAAGGCCATGCACGAGGAGGAGAAGGGCGAGAACAAGGGCGAGGGCGAGGGCGAGGACAAGGACGACCCTCAGGCGCGCGTTGACCACAAGGAAGAGTCCAACACCTACGATGTCCAGGCTGAGCGCAAGCCCGAGGAACAGGAAGAGCGAAAATAAGCCGCCATGTTTGATATCGGCTTTCTCGAACTCATGTTCATCGGCGTCGTCGGCCTGCTGGTGCTGGGTCCGGAGCGGCTGCCCAGGGCAGCGCGCACGGCCGGGCTGTGGATCGGCAAGATCAAGCGTACCGCCACCGGCATGCAGCGCGAGATCAGCGCCCAGCTGGAGGCAGAGGATCTGCGCCAGAAGCTCAACGAGCAGCAGAAGAAGCTCGACGAGAGCGTGCGCCAGGTTCAGCGCGACGTGGAAGGCCTGGCCGAGCCCGACCTCCCCGCCGACTCGCCTCGCGAGCCTCGCCAGGACAGCTCGACCCGACCCGGCCCGGAGCAGCGCCTGGACGATGCCCTGTCCCGCGCCCGCCGAGACGGCTCGGCGAGCGATGGCGCAGACAGCGACACGCGTCCCGATGAACGCACCGTGCCCTCCACCGCCGACAAGGATCCCTCCTCCCGATGAGCAAGACCGGTGACAACCCGGAACAGCACCAGGCCACGCTGATCGAGCACCTGATCGAGCTTCGCTCGCGGCTGCTGCGCAGCGTGGTGGCCATCGTGGTGATCTTCCTGGGCCTCTACGCCTTCGCCAACGACATCTACCTGTTCGTGGCGCAGCCGCTGATCGCGCTGCTGCCGGAGGGGTCGCAGATGATCGCCACCGAGGTGGCCTCGCCCTTCCTGGCCCCCTTCAAGCTGACCCTGGTGGCCGCGGTGTTCATCGCCGTCCCCTATGTGCTGCACCAGGCCTGGGCCTTCGTGGCACCGGGGCTCTACGACAACGAGAAGGCCCTGGCGGTGCCGATACTGGCCTCCAGCGTGCTGCTCTTCTACGCCGGGGCGGCCTTCGCCTACTACGTGGTCTTCCCGCTGCTCTTCTCCTTCTTCACCCAGACCGGGCCGGAGAACGTGGCGGTGATGACCGACATCAACGCCTACCTCAACTTCGTCCTCAAGCTGTTCTTCGCCTTCGGGGTCGCCTTCGAGATCCCCATCGCCACCTTCCTGCTGATCGCCTCAGGGGTGACCACGGTGGAGAGTCTCTCGAGGAAACGGCCCTACATCCTGCTGGGCTGCTTCGTGGTGGGCATGCTGCTCACCCCGCCGGACATCATCTCCCAGAGCCTGCTGGCGGTGCCCATGTACCTGCTCTACGAGGTGGGACTGCTGTTCGGCCGCCTGGCGCGGCGCAAGAAGGCTCGGCGCGAGGCGGAGGACGACTCCTAAGCTATAAGCTTTAAGCTGTAAGCCATAAGAAAACCCCCAGGGCTCAATGCTCTGGGGGGGGGACTTACGGCTTACGGCTTACGGCTTCCAACTCCCGGCGAAGCCGGGTCAGAGATCCATCATCTCGTCGATGCGATCGACCAGCTTGAAGATGCCGGTGGCCGCCTCGCTGATGCGAGTCGCCAGCATGTAGGCCGGGGTGGTGACCACCCGGTTCTCGAAATCCACCACGATCTCATCCGCGCCGCAGCTGCGGTGCAGACCGCCCATGGCACTGATGGCACCGGAGACCCCCGGGTCGTGGCCGATGGTCACCGCGATCCCCTTGCCCAGCAGCTGGGGCACCATCACCGGGGCGATGCACATCAGTCCGATCGGCTTGCGCGCCTCGTGGAAGCCGGCCACGGCCTCCCTGAGCTCGTCAAGCACCTCCATGTCGGCGCCCGCCGCGGCGAAGCTGGAGAGGTTCTTGGCCGCCCCGAAGCCGCCGGGCAGCACCACCGCATCGAAGTCTTCGGCGGCGAGCTCCGAGAGCGGCGAGATCTCGCCTCGGGCCAGCCGCGCCGCTTCGGTCAGCACGCGGCGAGTCTCACCCTCGGCTACCTCGCCGCTGCGATGGTCGATCACGTGATGCTGCTCGATGTCCGGGGCGAAGCAGCGATAGCCGATGCCCAGCTGGTCGAGCCTCAGCAGGGTCAGGGTGGTCTCGTAGATCTCGGCGCCGTCGAAGGCACCGCAGCCCGAGATAATCACCGCCACCTGTTTGCTCATGCCTGTCTCCTTGCAGGATCACCCGCCGGGGCGGGCTGGATAATCGAACCCCACACTCTAGCCCCACCGCCCAGGTGCGACAAGGCGAGACTTTCGGCGCACCGGCGCGCTGATATACTCGGGGTCAGTCCTGCCATCTCGTCATCACACTGTCATCCCGCGCCATCAGACTGCCATCAGCGCGGCGACCAACGCTGGAGAATCGCCTTGAGTTTCATGACCAACCGCCAGTTCCCCGCCACGCGGCTGCGCCGCCTGCGCCGTGACGACTTCTCGCGTCGCCTGATGCGCGAGAACACCCTGACCCCGGCCGATCTGATCTGGCCGGTGTTCGTGCTGGAGGGCGAGAACCAGCGCGAGACCGTGCCCTCGATGCCCGGCGTCGAGCGCCTCTCGCTGGACCTGCTGCTCGAGGAGGCAGGCGAGGCGCACCGGCTGGGCATTCCCGCCATCGCGCTGTTTCCGGTGATCGACGCCTCGCTGAAGAGCGAGCTGGCCGAGGAGGCCTACAGCGCCTCGGGGCTGGTGCAGCGCAGCGTGCGAGCCCTGAAGGAGGCGCTGCCCGAGCTCGGCATCATCACCGACGTGGCCCTGGATCCCTACACCAGCCACGGCCAGGATGGCATCATCGACGAGCAGGGCTATGTGCTTAACGACCGCACCGTGGAGACCCTGCTCAAGCAGGCGCTCTCCCACGCCGAGGCCGGCGCCGACGTGGTGGCGCCCTCGGACATGATGGACGGGCGCATCGGCGAGATCCGCCGGGTGCTGGAGCAGGAGCATCTGGTCAACACTCGCATCATGGCCTACAGCGCCAAGTACGCGTCGCGCTACTACGGCCCCTTCCGCGACGCGGTGGGCTCCTCCGCCAACCTGGGCAAGGCGGACAAGAGCACCTATCAGATGGACCCGGCCAACGGTGACGAGGCGCTCCACGAGGTCGCCCTGGACCTGGCCGAGGGTGCCGACATGGTGATGATCAAGCCCGGCATGCCCTACCTGGACGTGGTGCGCCGGGTGAAGGATGAGCTCAAGGTACCCACCTTCGCCTACCAGGTGAGCGGCGAGTACGCCATGCACATGGCCGCCTTCGAGAATGGCTGGCTGGACGCCGACAGCGTGATCCTCGAATCGTTGACCTGCTTCAAGCGCGCCGGTGCCGATGGCGTGCTGACCTACTTTGCCAAGCGGGCGGCCCGCCTGCTCGCCCAGTGACGGAAGGGGCTGCGCCCCTTCCAGGACCCGAAGAGAGTTGCCCATGGAAGACCGCAGCCCAGAGCCAGAGACGCCCCTGACCGAGCCCCGCCCCGCCGAGACACCGGGCGAGGAGGTCGTGCCCGAGGCGCCGGCACCGCGCCTCAACCAGACCCGCACCGGCATCAAGCCCAAGGCGCTGCCGGAGGCGGAGGCGGATCTGGCCGACCCGAGCCTCTACTTCAACCGCGAACTCTCCCATCTGCAGTTCAACATCCGGGTGCTGGAGCAGGCCCTCGACGAGGCGCACCCGCTGCTCAACCGGCTGATGTTCCTGCTGATCTTCTCCTCCAACCTGGACGAGTTCTTCGAGATCCGCGTGGCCGGTCTGAAGCACCGGGTGGCGCTGGGCGACGACAGCACCGACATCGATGGCCGCTCGCCGAGCTCGGTGCTCGCCGAGATCTCCCAGACCGCCCACGAGCAGATCGAACGCCAGTACCGCATCCTCAACGAGCTTCTGCTGCCGGCACTGGAAGAACGGGGGCTGCGCTTCCGACGGCGCAGCGAGTGGACCCGGGCCCAGCGCGACTGGGTGCGCGGCTACTTCGACGACGAGATCATGCCGGTGATCAGCCCCATCGGGCTGGATCCCTCCCACCCCTTCCCGCGGCTGGTCAACAAGAGCCTCAACTTCATCGTCCAGCTCGAGGGCAAGGATGCCTTCGGCCGCGAGGGAGGGCTTGCCATCTTGCCGGCACCGCGCTCGCTGCCGCGGGTGATCGCCCTGCCTGCCGAGCTGTGCGAGGAGGGCTTCAGCGAGGCCGTCTTCCTCTCCTCCATGATCCACGCCCATGCCGAGGAGCTCTTCCCGGGCATGACGGTGCGGGGCTGCTACCAGTTCCGGCTGACCCGCAACGCCGACATGACCGTGGACCCGGAGGAGGTGTCGGACCTCGCCTCGGCCCTGCGCGGCGAGCTGCTGGCCCGGCGCTACGGCAGCGGCGTGCGTCTGGAGGTGGTCGATACCTGTCCGGACGAGCTGGCCGCCTTCCTGCTCAGGGAATTTGCCCTGACGGCAGACGACCTCTATCGGGTCAACGGGCCGGTCAACCTGACGCGCATGATGGCCCTGCTGGGCGATCTGGAGCGCCCCGAGCTGCTCTACCGCCCCTTCACGCCGGGGCTGCCCAAGAGCCTCAGGAAGGACGGCAGCCTGTTCAACGCCATCGCCGCCGAGGATATCCTGCTGCATCACCCCTTCCAGGCCTTCTCGCCGGTGGAGGAGCTCCTCGCCGAGGCGGCCCGGGACCCCTCGGTGCTGGCCATCAAGCAGACCCTCTACCGCACCGGTGCCGACTCGCCCATCGTGAACTCGCTGGTGGAGGCGGCCCGTGGCGGCAAGGAGGTGACGGTGGTCATCGAGCTGCGCGCCCGCTTCGACGAGGCGGACAACCTGGCCCTGGCGTCGCGCCTCCAGGAGTCGGGTGCCATCGTCATCTACGGCGTGATGGCCTACAAGACCCACGCCAAGATGATGCATATCGTGCGCCGGGAGAGGGGGCGGCTGCGCCACTACGCCCATCTGGGCACCGGCAACTACCACTCGAAGACGGCCAAGCTGTATACCGACTACAGCCTGCTCACCGCCAACGCGGCGCTCTGCGAAGACGTCCACCAGGTGTTCCAGCAGCTGTCGGGGATGGGGCGCGCCCGGCATATCGAGACCCTGCTGCATGCGCCCTTCACGCTCCACGACGGCATGGTGGCGATGATCGAGCGCGAGGCGGAGCATGCCCGCAAGGGGCGCCGCGCCCATCTGATCATCAAGTGCAACTCGCTGACCGAGCCCAAGCTGATCCAGGCGCTCTACCGCGCCTCACGCGCCGGGGTGGAGTGCGATCTGATCATTCGCGGCATGTGCTGCCTGCGGCCCGGGATCTCCGGGGTGTCGGAGACGATCCGGGTGCGCTCCATCATCGGCCGCTTCCTTGAGCACACCCGGGTCTTCTACTTCCAGAACAACGGCAAGGCCGAAGTGTGGGGCTCCAGCGCCGACTTCATGAGCCGCAACATGTTTCATCGGGTGGAGACCTGCTTCCCGCTGCTGGATCGCAAGCTCGCCGCCCGGGTGCGCAAGGACCTGGAGACCTACCTGGTGGACAACTGCCAGAGCTGGCGGCTGCAGCCCGACGGCCGCTATATCAAGCAGCTGCCCGGCGACGCCGCGCCGATCAGCGCCCAGGAGACGCTGCTCTACGCCTACGCCGCCAAGGCCTGAGCGCGCAGCGATGGCGCGCCGGCGAGAGGCATCGGTGAGCGGGTATCAGCCGCGCTTGAAGGCGGCCAGATCCTGGGGGTCGAAGCCGTCGACCGTTTCGGGCAGGCCCTGCTCCTGGCGGGCGATGCGCACCTTCTGGCGCTCGGCGAGCAGCTCGGCGTCGTCATCCAGGGTGCGCCCGTTGAGCTCGGCGAGCTGGGCCATTCCCTGGTGGTAAAAGCTGAGAATCGCCAGCGCCGTGCCGTTGCCCTCCTCCACGGCCCGGCGCAGCGCAGGCAGGTAGCCGCTCACTCGGGAGAGGTAGTGCTTGAGCTGCCAGACATAGCGCATCTCGGTCATCCAGGGGCGCTCGCGCAGCACCGCAAAGGTCATGCTGGTGGCCAGCAGCCCCAGCAGCACCCCCACCAGGTTGAGCCAGAAGCCGCCGTCGAAGGCGGCCTGCAGCAGCTGGGAGAAGACCAGGCCAAGGACGATCAGCTGGCCGGCCATGGCCAGGCTGATCATCTTCGCCTTGCGGCGGTAGGTCTCGGGGTCGTGCTGTTCGAAGCGGAATGACATGGGGCCTCCTGGGTGGCGAGTCGGAAATCGAGGTGATTATCCCGACTCGGCCCCCCGGGGTACAGGGCTAGCGCAGCCGCTCTGCCGCGCCGAGCAGCAGGCGCTCGGTGGTCTCCCAGCCGATGCAGGCGTCGGTGACCGAGACGCCGTGGCGCAGTTGGCCGGGCGACAGCGCCTGCTTGCCCTCGTGCAGATGGCTCTCGATCATCAGCCCGGCCAGGGCCGTCTCCCCCGCCTCCCGCTGGGCCAGGACGTCGAGCAGCACCTCGCTCTGGCGACGGTGATCCTTGCGGGCGTTGGCGTGGCTGCAGTCCACCATCAGCCGCGGCGTCAGGCCCGCTTCCTCCAGGGCGCGCCGCGCCGCCTGCACATGGTGCGCCTGGTAGTTGGGCTCGCCGTGGCCGCCGCGCAGCACCAGGTGGGCATGGGCGTTGCCGTCGGTGTCGCGAATCACCGGGCGCCCCTCGCCGTCCAGGCCGAAGTGGCTATGGGGATGGGCGGCGGCGCGCATGGCATCCAGCGCCACGCCGATATCGCCGCCGGTGGCGTTCTTGAAGCCGACCACGGCGTCAAGGCCGCTGGCCAGCTCGCGGTGCAGCTGGGACTCGGTGGTACGCGCGCCGATCGCCACCCAGGCCAGCAGGTCCTCCAGGTAGGGGGCCAGCATCGGCTGCAGCAGCTCGGTGGCTACCGGCAGGCCCAGCGCAGCGACGTCGCGCATCAGACGACGCGAGACCTCGAGGCCGCGGGCCATGTCGCCGGTACCGTCCAGATCCGGATCGTAGGCCAGCCCCTTCCAGCCCACGGTGGTCCGCGGCTTCTCCACATAGACCCGCATCACCAGCAGCAGTCGGTCCGCCACCTTGGGCGCCAGCTCGGCCAGGCGGCGGGCGTACGCCAGGGCCGCCTCGGGATCGTGGATGGAACAGGGGCCGACCACCACCAGCAGGCGGTCGTCGCGGCCGGCGAGGATATCGCGAACGGCCTGGCGCTGGGTCTCGACCCGGTGGGCAAGCTCGGGGGTCAGGGGCAGTTCGCGGCGCAGCGCGTCCGGCGCGGGCAGGCTGCGCACGGGGGCGGCGGCAGGACGGGCGGGGTTCAGGGCGGTGGCAAGCGTGGCATTCATGGTGTCATCAGCTCCGGGTAGCGGTCATACATCGTGTCGATCGGGTGCCACCGAACTCGCTACGGCCGGACGTGGCGGAGTGAGCCGACCGCAGCTCGCTAAATCGCCAATAGCCGTAATAGCCGGTAAAGCCGGTCAGCGGGCGAATGGCGATGGATGCGGTCATGGTCTCTCTCCTCGATGTCATCTTTGTGTGGCATACCGTGAAATGCAGAACCCCCGGGGCGAGGCGCCTTCCGGGGGTTCTGTCGGGAGGCGTCCCTGGCGGGGCGTGCCTCTCGGCGATGTCGTCTCTTGCACTCAGGACATGGCCGCCGGCACACCGGTCATAAAATA
>LFCJ01000071.1_pt1 | contig 53159 bp, 48 predicted proteins | sample 643141 | NCBI WGS metagenome assembly LFCJ01 (sample SAMN03766243, study PRJNA286221) | soda lake metagenome | biome: soda lake; feature: Kulunda steppe; material: water; isolation source: sample B1-Br-g2 brine of Lake Bitter-1 | place: Russia: Kulunda steppe | collected 2010-07
TCGAGGACCTTCGGGCGATCCCGTGGGTGTTCTCCTGGACCCAGTCGCGGTGCATTCTGCCAGGCTGGTACGCGATCGCGACGGGCGTCGACGCCTATCTCGAGAACGGTGGCTCGATGGAGACGCTGCAGGATATGTACGACGACTGGGCGTTCTTCCAGACCACGCTCGACAATGCCGCTCTGGCGCTATCCCGAACGGAACTCGAGATCGCCGAACAGTACGCTGACCTGGCCGAGAACGAGCTTCACGAGCGGTTCTTCCCGCGCCTATCCGGTGAATGTGAACAGGCTGCGTCCTATATCAAAGAGATCGGTCAGCGTGAGGAACTTCACACGCGTGATTGGCTCGGCGAGAACTTAGAGCGGCGTAACCCGTACGTCGATCCGCTGAACCTGCTCCAGACCTACCTCCTCGACCGGACCCACCGGACCGATATCGAGGAGCGGACGCTTCGCCTGACGGTGAAGGGGATCGCAGCAGGAATGAAGAACACAGGATAGCCGAACCGAATCGACTCCACAGTGTCGGCAGGAGTCGCTCTCGGTGGGCGGTTCCGACGATCGTGACGAATTCATAGGGCTGCGAAGAATCGAAACGGGTAAAAGTATAACCCGGGTAGATAGGAGTGAGCCGAGATAGCCTAGCCCGGCCAAGGCGGTAGATTCGAAATCTACTGTCCTCACGGACACGAGAGTTCAAATCTCTCTCTCGGCGCTTCTTCACGAACAACGCTGCGAGCACTGCATATCGTGTGCTCACACACCCATCACTGAAGAACGCATCCGAGAGTATCAACGAGGGAAACCGTACCACCCGAATGATGTTCGGGCGATCCTCTCCACGCTGTTCGGCGCTTCCGCTCGGCGTGTTTCCGGCGTAACGATCGCAGCGACGCGAAACCGCAACCGATCGCGATCGGGGACGTGTCAGAATCCATCGATGGGGTCGACTTGGAACCCCCCTTGCCGTCTACTGCAAGGCTGTTCGTTATTCGCTCACAGGTTATCAGGTATCCTGTTAGTAGCTACCAATGGCCGTGTCCTACACTATCATTGTACTTGGAGGTGAGGGACGACGATGAGTGCTGACGAGGATGACGACGTGTTCCATCCACTCGGGGAGGACTGGCAGACCGACCTCGAGACGGCACTCGAAGATACCGAATACGACGCGGAGCTCGGGATGGCAATGGCCGAAGACGCCATGAAAGTAACCAAAGGAGAGCTGTCGGAAGCCGAGTTTCACGATCGGTACCACGACGACGTGATGGAGGAGTTCGGTGAAGACCAGCGACCGGTCGAGTCCGGCGATGGTAGCCGGTTCGACGATGCACTCGAGCGGTTCGGGGTCGACGAGGAGTCGCGCCGCGATGTAATGAAGAAGATGGGGGCCGGCGTTGGCGCTGTTGGGCTAGGTGCCTGGGGGACTGCAGAGGCCGACGGCGAGCCGGCACTTGCAGACGCGGAGGACGACGAAGACGAGGACGTCCCCGAGCATGCGGAAGGCACGCAGTGGGGGATGGTCCTCGACCTGGAACACTGTGACGGCTGTCTCTCCTGTGTCACCGCCTGTCAGCAAGAACACCACTGGGATGAGGGGGCAAACTGGATGTACGTCCTCTATTTCGAGGACTCGACGCCCGGCGGGCGAAACGCCCTTATTCGCCCTTGCCAGCACTGTACCGACGCTCCGTGTGAGAAAGTCTGTCCAACAACAGCCCGACACACCCGAGATAGCGACGGGCTCGTCCTGACCGATTACGACGTCTGTATCGGCTGTCGGTACTGTCAGGTCGCCTGTCCCTACGGTGTAAACTACTTCCAGTGGGAGGAACCCGACATCTCGACGGACGAAATCGACGACGACCACCTGTACGACGACCGCGACCGGTGGGTGAGCAGTCGTGGTCCGCGAGGCGTGATGGAGAAGTGTACGTTCTGTCCGTCGCGCCAGGACGGAACCAGAGGCGAGGAGTTCGTTGGACGGACTGCCTGCGAAGATGCGTGCCCGCCAGAGGTAATCCAGTTCGGTGATATGAACGACCCCGAGAGCGACCCTCAGCAGTACCTTGCCAACGTCGCCCAATCGCGGGCAGCGAACATGGTCGAGGGACAGAGTCCCAGCATCGAGGAGGTCGAAGAGGCCTACGCGTTCGTCGACGATGAGGTCGATCTCCTGGAGATGGAGTTCGTTCCCGGCGAGTGGGATCAGGACGAAATCGAGGCCGTCCGCTATCTCGAGGGCGAGGTCGAAGCCGACGAGTTGCAGTACGTGATCGATGCTGAAGACGAAGACGTCGATCCCGATGAAGAGGCCGACGAGGCACTCAGAGATGTTCTCACAGGCATCATTGAGGAATCGGTCGAAGCGGAGGTCGAAGAGGACGAGGTCGAAGACGAACTCGACGCGGTTCTCGATGTTCTCCTTGACGAGGGACCCGAAGAGGAGGCCGACGCGGACGCGCTCGACGCTGCCGAAGCGCAACTTGATGCCGTAATCGAGGAGTCCGAGGAGGCGATCGAAGAGGTCGTCGACCGCTACGAAAGTCGCGAAATCACGCCAGCCGAAGTCCAGGAAGCGATCGAACTCTTAGAAGAGGGCGAGGTTGACCCTGCATCGGACGCTGGCGTCACCGACGAGGAACAGGCCGAACAGGTCGTCGAAACGTACGCCGACGGCCGCGATTCGACGTTCAAACTCTTAGAAGACGTCGGGACGAACCCGAACATCGTCTACATCGGTAACGAACCCGGGCCGAACGCCGAGGAGGTCGACACGCCAGTTGCCTACGAAGACGTTGGCCAGGAGAAAGTCCGCAAAGACGTGCTCGACGAGCGAACGGTCAACAGCGATCTGTTCACCTGAGGCCGCTTTCGGTCGGCCAGCCGCACAACCCGACAGCGATCGCCTGGGTCGCTGCTGGTGTGTCGGCTGTGACACACGCGGGGACTACGGATTGACTCCAGGGCGCTCGAAGGTGGACTCTTTCGATGAATCGGTCTCGAGTGCTGCATCGAGTTCGGGCGTGTCGAGAACGTCGTCCCGGGACAGTTCGCCATCGCGCCAGAAGTAGTAGGTCTCTGCACAGCCGGCGACAAGTTCGGAGAGCGGGCGCTCCTCGTCGTGAACGACGGCAACGAGGTCGCCGGTGATTGCGACCAACACCGAGTCGGCGGGTTTTCGCAGCGACTCTCTGAGTTCTGTGACTGTGCAGTTTGCCGGCAGCTGTAGGTGGACGCCGTCGACGGTCGCCCAGCGTGTTTCCATAGGACCCTCTATCGGCGCGATAGACACCCTCGTTCGGCCCGCAGGTACAGGCCGCTTTTGATCTCCACTGCAGAGGCTGCTCTTGATCCCTCGACAAGTGACTGAAATCGATCGGTCCGAACGACTCCCGATTTAAGAACCCCATCGCATGATCGGCCCGAGATAGCTCCTGTTGGGCATGGACTCAAATGGGTCGACCACCTATGACCGGTCATGACGGACCAACTAGCGGACGATCGATCCGACGAGGACTGGAAAGACGAACTGTCCGAAGACGAGTACCGAATTCTTCGGGAGTGTGGTACCGAACCACGCAACTCCTCGGAGTTGCTCCACGTCGACGGGGAGGGAACCTTCCGCTGTGCCGGCTGTGGCCAGGAACTGTTCACGACTGACGAAAAGTTCGGCTCCGGAACCGGCTGGCCCAGTTTCTGGGATCCGGCAGCCGACGACGCCGTCGAGACGAAACCGGATCGGAGCCACGGCATGGTCCGCACCGAGGTCGTCTGTAGCAACTGTGACGGCCATCTCGGACACGTCTTCGATGACGGCCCGGAGCCAACCGGGAAACGCTACTGCATCAACGGCGTCGCACTCGAGTTCGCGTCTGAGGAGTAACCGATCGAACGGGATCGATCGGCGCTCGGAGCGACCGTTCGACGGATGCGACCGGTACAACGAGCGTTCGACGGGTGCAGCCGGTGGAAACTACGATACTTCAGGCACGCCGGCTGTGTCTCACCGGCACATGACCACGTCCTATTTAGGCTTGTGCCTGGTGAGTGCCCAGACGAATGAGCGATCGATCTGCCCTGTCATCGGACGCTGCACCCGAGGCGCTACTCGAGGTGCCTCCGAGTGCCAAGCTCGTCGCGAAGGTACTCGAAATCGAGGGAGAACTCACCCAGGAACAGCTCACAGCGGAGACGCTGCTACCAGCTCGGACAGCCCGGTACGCCGTAGGCCAGCTCGAAGAGCGCGGTCTCGTCACGTCCCGGGTGTCGCTTCTGGACGCCAGAAAGCGATGCTACTCGCTCAACGCCGATCGGTTTCCAGAGCTGGTGTCACGGTAACATCGTCTCCGGGATGGTTGCAGCTGCGACCGCGGGAGACGTCGCGTACGCTATGAGACGGTGAGACAGCGCGCTCCCATCGGAGCGCCAACCGAAACACAGTGCTGGTCCGGACCCTCGTCACCGCGGCCAGTGCAACTTTTGGGCCGAACGACTGAGCCAGCGCGATCGAGTGAGATTATGACCTGTCCGGAGTAGCCGACCCCAATCGCCACCCCCACCGGGGTGGAATCGGCCGAACAATGATATAGGCGGCACGACGAGTGGAAGGCAACGGCTTCCCCGAGAATGACGAGTCATTACGATCACGCGCAAGTACAGGAGTTCTGGCAGTACGTCTGGGAGCGCGACGACGTGTACGCGCTGCCCGAGGACGCGACGGACCCGACGTATGTCCTCGGGATGTTCCCCTATACCTCAGGGGAACTCCACATGGGGCACATTCGAAACTACGCGATCACGGACGCCTACGCCCGGTATCGACGAATGCAAGGCGACGGCGTGCTCCATCCGATGGGGTGGGATGCCTTTGGCCTTCCAGCCGAAAACGCGGCCTACGAACGGGCGAGCGACCCCGAATCCTGGACGCAGGCGTGTATCCGTCGGATGCGCGAGGAACTGAAGACCATGGGCTTTGGCTACGACTGGTCCCGAGAAATCACCACCTGTGAGCCCGACTACTATCGGTGGAACCAGTGGCTGTTCAAACGCCTCTACGAGGAGGGCCTGGTCAAGTATGAGGCAGCGACAGTCAACTGGTGTCCGGACTGTGAGACCGTCCTGGCCGATGCACAGGTTGACGAACGTAGTGAGTCCTCGGATCAGGTGAGTGGCGACGCCGCGAGCCACGACGGCGATCGCGTCTGCTGGCGGTGTGAGACGCCCGTCGGTCGCCGGGAACTCGACCAGTGGTTCTTTACGATCACGGAGTACGCCGAGGAGCTCACAGCGGGGCTCGACGACCTCGACGGCTGGCCCGACGGCGTCCGCGAAATCCAGCGTAACTGGATCGGCCGACAGGAAGGCGCACGCATCACCTTCGAGGTCGATCCCGGCAACGCGGTCGACGTGTTCAGTACCCGTCCCGACACGATCTATGGCGCGACGTATCTGGCCGTCTCACCGGGCCACGAACTGGCCCGCCAGCTGGCAGCGACCGACGACGCAGTAACGGAGTACGTCGATCGGGCCCGCGAACGGGGTCCTGAGGAGATCGGCTACTCAGGTGTCGAAACCGAGGCGACAGCAACCCATCCGATGACTGGTGAGGAGCTGCCCGTCTACGTCGCCGGCTACGTCCTCGACGACGTCGGGACTGGAGCCGTCATGGGTGTGCCCGGCCACAACGAACGGGATCACGTCTTCGCGAGCGAGCACGACCTTCCGATCGAGCGCGTGATCGCACCGAAAGACGGGACCGTCGATCTCGATGTCGGCGATGCGCCCTACACCGGCGACGGCATCGTCGAGCACAGCGGGAAGTACAGCGGACTCGAGAGCGAGACGGTCCGGAAGCGACTGTTCGCCGATGTCGGTGCGATCGAAAACGACGTGACCTATCGACTGCGTGACTGGCTAATCTCGCGTCAGCGCTACTGGGGGACGCCGATCCCGGTCGTCCACTGTGACGACTGTGGCCACGTTCTCGTTCCCGACGACGAACTCCCCGTGGAGTTGCCCGAGTTCGTCCGGACGACGGGGAACCCCCTCGCGGAACACGAATCGTTCCGCCACACGACATGTCCCGAGTGTGGCGAACCGGCCCGCCGAGAGACCGACACGATGGATACGTTCGTCGACTCCTCGTGGTACTACCTTCGGTTCCTCTCGCCCGACCTGGCGGAGGCCCCGTTCGACACCGATCGGGCCGACGAGTGGCTCCCCGTCGACATCTACGTCGGTGGCGACGAACATGCCATCCTCCACCTGCTCTACATTCGCTTTTTCACCCGAGCGCTGGCAGATATGGGGCTGCTCGAGCAGCGCGAACCCGTCGAGAAGCTCGTCAGTCAGGGGACGGTGCTCTACGACGGCGAGAAGATGTCCAGCTCGAAAGGGAACGTCGTCACCCCACAGGAGTACGGCGCAGAGACGACCCGACTCTTCGTCCTCTCGGCGGCCCACCCCGAACAGGACTTCGAGTGGACTGCGAACAACGTCCGTGGGGCGTACGATCTGCAACAATCTGTTCACCGGATGGTCACTTCGTTCGTCAACGAGGGCGAGACGCGTGTCGAGCGACGGGGCCACGACGACTACCTCGACGAGGAGATCGATCGGACGATCGCTGCGGTGACTGAGGAGTACGACCGGTTCCGGTTCCACCGTGTGGCGACGGAGATCCGGGAACTGGCCCGGCTGCTTCGGCGCTACCGCGCGTTCGACCAGCCTCACGATGACGTCTACCGACGCGGTCTGTTGACGGTGACGGCGTTGCTGTCGCCGATGGCCCCGCATCTGGGTGAAGAGCTCTGGAACAAGCTCCGGGGTGATGGCCTTGTCGTGGAAGCCGAGTGGCCGGAACCGGCCCGAAACGTGGACGCGTACGAAGCCGAACGTCGACTCACCGAGAAGACGATCGACGACGTTCGAGATATCGTCGACGTAGCGGCGATCGATGATCCGGAACGAATCGAACTCGTCGTCGCCCCTGAATGGCAGTACCGGGTTGCCGCGATGAATCACGCGGCGTCAGATGCAACGCTCGTCGATCAGGCCGTCGACGACGATCGGATCGGGGTGGAGCGAGCGACGATTGCATCGTTCGTTGAGACGCTGGGGTCGGACACCGGCCAGCAGCTCTCGGCCGATCGAGAGCGGACGCTCTTAGAACAGGCGAGCTGGCTGGTGACCGACGAGTTCGACGCGACAGTGACTGTCCGAGCCGCCGAACCGAATGACGAATCCGCGACGAAAGCCCGACCCGGGAAGCCCGCGATCGATATCAGCTGATCGCGCCAGCCCGGTTGCGGGCAACTATCGAACGCGACTGCAGTCGACCGCTCGCCCTATAGTGGGAGTGATTTTTCATTGTGAGACACGACAGAACCGTTTCCTGCGAGTGATGACCGCTGTCCCCCGATCGAACCGTCAGTATCGCGATCCGAAGGGACACTTTTATTCAAGACGGTCCGATACGTGAGATATACAATGGAGGGGGGTCGAGATGGTGTCCGGCGGAGTGGAACGCAACCGCCAAGTCAGACAGTCATTGAGGCAGTCGCGTCGGCAGAAGGGGTTCCGCCGAGCGAGCTAGGGCCACCAGAGTATGAACCGCTTCACGCCGTCGTCGATCCGGACGCGCTCGACACGCTGTTTGCAAGGCGTCCGGACGGAACAGAGCGTGCCGGCGGTTCGGTATCGTTTCAGTACTGTGGCTACGAATTCACCGTCGACCAGCAACACACGGTGACGATCGATCGAGCGCTCGAAGAGTGACCGGATCGGATTCTGTGCCGACTGCTCAGTCTCCGGAAAGAGAAGACAAATATGGATGCTTTCCTAACCGTCGACAATGGCAACCGCGGACGCGAAACAACGCCTTCGACAGCGCCCGATCGGCGTAACGATCCTGTTGACGATCGTCGGCTACGCGCTGGTCATCGGGACGTTCGTTCTCGACCTCCCGATCTATCCCGATCTCACCAACGCACAGGTCGATATCTTTACGCACGCGATCGCCCTAATCAACGCAGCGACGACGATCTGTTTAGTTGCTGGCTGGTACTGGATTCGTGCCGGGAACGTCGACAAACACCGCAAAGCGATGGTGAGTGCGTTCAGTCTCATCTTGCTGTTCCTGGTCGTCTACCTGATCAGAGTCGGCGGCGGCGGGACGAAAGAGTTCGTCGGCCCGACGCTGGTCCGAAACGCCTACTTAATTATGCTCGCCGTTCATATCTTCCTCTCGATCGTTGCCGTTCCGGTCGTGCTGTATGCGTTGATCCTCGGGCTGACACACACACCCTCGGAACTTCGTGACACGTCTCACGCCAGGATCGGTCGAATCGCGGCCGGTTCGTGGATTCTGAGTCTCGTGCTCGGCGTCGTCACCTACCTCATGCTCAACCACATCTACGACTCGACGTTCGCCACTGGCTTCTTTCTCCCCTTCTAGCGGGGCCTGCTGACCACTCGGTCGTGTGTCGCCTGCAGACGGGCGATACTCGACGCTCGCCGACATGCTGATGGATCGATATTATAGTGCCAACGCCCGATAGCCACGGTATGAAAGTTCGTGGATCCCTCTCACAGGCGGAGATAACGACGTTCCTTACTGAATCGACGATTCCAGTCCGGCTTGCGTGCCAGACGCCGTCGGGACACCTCTGGATGGTGTCGCTGTGGTATCGCCACCGAACGACCGAAGCGGACGAGTCCGATAGCTGGTCTCTCCAATGTGCGACTGGAGCCACCGCCGACGTCGTCACCTATCTTCGGGAGGACCCGACCGTCGCCTTCGAGATTTCGACGAACGAGCCGCCCTATGCAGGCGTCCGTGGCAGGGGTCCGGTCTCGATCGACTCCGACGATGAAAAAGAGACGCTCCGGGACCTTATGCAGCGATATCTCGGCGGAACCGACTCCAAACTAGCCCAGAACCTGTTACGCGAGGGGCGCGAGGAGGTGACGCTCACGATCGATCCCGTCGTAGTATACGGCTGGGATTACGCCGATCGGATGGGTGAACACGAGTAATCGACTGGCGAACTAGTCAGTTCGCGGAATCGATCGGGCTCCGATCGCGAACGCAACGACGGCGAGCGCGGCGAGGATACCGAGGTTCGCCACGGCAGGGTCGATCCCGGCGACAGCCGGCGTCCCCGCTTCCGGGTAGGTCGCGGCGCGAACGCCGCGAGCAAAGTACGTGAGCGGCGAAACGTTCACCAACGGTGCGAACCAGCCCGGCAGCTGTTCGAGGGCGATGAACGTCTCCGACAGAAACAGTAGCGGCAGGCCGATCGCATTGCTGGCGGCGATCGCGCCGTCCTGTGAATCGGTGTAGCTGCCGAGCATCGCTCCGATACCACAGAAACAGCTGACGCCGACGAGGATGTAGGCGACCAGCAGCGGCGAGAACACGATCGAGGCGCCGGTGAGGACGATCACGAGGCCAAGGATGAGCAAGCTTGCGAGGCCGATAATGACGGCGTTGACCACGGTCTGGGCGAGGAGCCACTCCTGGCGGCTCAGCGGCGTCGTCGCAAGTTTCTCGAAGCGGTTTCCTTCGCGGTGGCGGGCGACCTCACTGCCCATCCGCGAAAACGGTGTAAAGAGGACGACGACCGCCAGATAGCCGGGGACGTAGTACGCTGCCGGCTCGGTAAAGAGCCCATCGCCCGTCGGATCTGTCCGGACGAGCGCTCCGAAGATGACGATCAGGATAACCGGAAAGAAGAACGTAAAGAACACTGCCGTCCGGCGGCGGACGAACGATCGCCAGCCCGCACCCGTTTCGGCGCGGACTCGTCCGAGACGGCTCATGCGGTCTCACCTGCTTGCCTGAGTTCGTCGGCCGCGGTTGTACGATCGGTTCCCGAGCGTTCGACGTCGTCTGCCAGCGCGAGGTAGACGTCCTCGAGGTCGGGTTCGGCCCACGTCAGGCCAGTGTAGACGAGCTCTCTATCGTCGAGATAGTCGACGACGGTCCCGATCTCGGCCGGATCGATATCCCGGACGACGACCGCCCCGTCACGAGCGTCGATCGGGAACGGGAGGTCGCGAAAGGTGCGAGGAGCGGCCGGCGTTTCGACGGTGAGCCGACTCTCGCCCCCGTGTTCGCGCACGAGCGAAGTCGGTGTTCCCTCCGCGACGATCGAGCCATCCGCAAGCAGGCCGACCCGGTCGGCGAGTCGCTCGGCTTCGGCCATGTCGTGGGTGGTGAGGACGACCGTCGTCCCATCGGCAGCGAGCGCTTCGATCAGCTGCCAGATGGTCCGACGGCCCGCCGGATCGATCCCGGTCGTCGGCTCGTCGAGAAAGAGCACGTCGGGATCGTTGACCAGTGTTGCGCCGACACAGACCCGTCGTTGCTGGCCGCCTGAGAGGTTTTCGTACCACGTATCGCCGGCGTCTACAAGACCGACGTCCGCGAGTACTCTGTCGGGGTCGCGTGACTCGTCATAGAGCCCCGCGTAGTACGCGAGCAGTTCTCGAGCACTCAGTCGGTCCGGGGGTGAGAACGCCTGTGGCAACACGCCGAGTCGTCGCCGATCGACGGCTGTCGGCGACGCCCCGAGTACCCGTGTCGTTCCGCCGTCTGGCTCCGTTGTTCCAGTCAACGCACGGACGAGGGTCGTCTTCCCGGCGCCGTTCGGACCGATCAGTGCGAAGACCTCCCCCGACTCGACGGCGAGAGAGGCACCTGAGAGGGCGACCGTCTCGCCGTACTGTTTCCGTACGTTCGTCGCCTCGACCACGGCTTCCATGTACGCGGCTATCGGCCGGTTGTGGGTAAGCGGTTCGATTCTGTCTGCTGTCGCAGGGCCAACCCTTAGTCTGTCCGTTCTCGTCGGGAGGCCACATGGTCGAACTGGGATACACGCTCTCGAGTGAGGAACACGGTCCGACGCGACTGGTCGAGAACGCCCGCCACGCAGAAGAGGTTGGCTTCGACTTCGTCTCCATCTCCGATCACTTCCACCCGTGGGTATCCCAGCAGGGCGAGTCGCCGTTCGTCTGGTCGACACTCGGCGGGATCGCCACGATGACCGATCGGATCGACGTCGGCGTCGGCGTCACCTGCCCGACGATGCGCATCCACCCGATCAACGTCGCACACGCGGTCGCAACCGTCGACGAGATGTTCGACGATCGGTTCTTTTTCGGCGTTGGGACTGGCGAAAATCTCAACGAACACGTCACGGGCGATCGGTGGCCGGAACACGACGTTCGCCTCGAAATGTTAGACGAGGCGATGGAGGTCATGGATGCGTTGTGGACCGGCGAGACGACCAGCCATCACGGCACACACTACACGGTCGAAAACGCCCGACTGTATACGGTGCCCGACGAGCGGCCGACGGTCATCGGCAGCGCCTTTGGCCCACAGACTGCCGAGTGGGTCGCCGATCGAACCGATGGTCTCTGGTGTTCCGGGCCGAAAGGCGACATCGTCGACGCCTACAAAGCTGCTGGCGGGGAGGGGCCGACGTATACCCAGCTACACGTCTGCTACGCCGACAGCGAGGAGGCGGCGATCGATACCGTCCGCGAGTGGTGGCCCAACGGCTCGCTGCCCGGGGAACTGGCCCAGGTGCTCCCGACGCCGGCACACTTCGAGCAGGCCGCACAGATGGTCGATCGCGAGGACATCGCCGAGAGTGGGACGACCACCAGTCCTGACCCACAGGCCCACATCGATAGCATCCAGACGGCGATCGACGCCGGCTACGAGCACGTCTACGTCCACCAGATCGGGCCGGAGCAGGAGTCGATGCTCGATTGCTACGAGAACGAGGTGTTGCCGTCGTTCCGGTAGCGGTCGATCGACGTAATCAGTCGACGTCTTCGACGTTCGAGACGATCGCATCGGCGTCGAGCGGGTCGTCGACTTCTTCGCCGTCGACCAGCACTGTCGGCGTGCTATCGACGCCGTTGTCCTCGCCACGGCTCCAGTCTGCCGTCAGCGTCGGATAGTACGTTCCATCTGCGAGAGCATCCAGGACGACCGCTTCATCAACGTCGGTCTCGTTGGCGGCGATCGTTGCGAGCGACTCGTCGTCCCAGTCGTCGGCGTTGATAACGGCCGTTTTGTACGCGAAGAACTCGCCGGCCGGCGCGTCGTCGGTCCGAGTCTCCGCTTGCACCGCTCGCGCGGCGTTTGCCATCGCGACCGATCGATCGTCGGCCGGGAGCGGGAAGTCGCGGTGGTAGTAGGTCGCCTCGTCGGATTCCAGGAGTCGGTCTTCGAGTTCCGGAAAGACGTCGGCCTGGAACTCATGGCAGGCCGGACAGCCGAAATCCTCGTAGACGGCAACCGGTACTGGGCCGCTGGCGATCGTCGGGGTAGGCAGTTGGTCTTCGTCCGGATCGACGTCTTCGAGTTCGTCTGGGCGCGAGGCCTCAAACAGCGCTGTACAGCCAGCGATCGAAAGCGTTGCACCCGTGCCAGCCACTGTGAGGAACGATCGGCGGTTCATCGATCGACGTTACGGTCGGGAAACTGTTAGGCGTACGGATTCCGGCGGCCGACAGCTCCGACTCGTCAGAACAGCGGGCCGGTCAAGACGAGCGCGTCGACGAGGATCGCGACGAGTACGGCACCGAGGAAGGCGTTCGAGGCGTGAAACGATCGGAACGCGGCGGCCTCAGTCTGCTCGAAGTGGAGCTGGATCGCCGCCCAGAGGAAGAGCCCTCCGAAGACGACGACGGTGCCCGCATAGAACGCGCCCAGATCAGTAATCCAGGCGAGCGCGACCGTTCCGGCGAGCGTCGCCGCGATGTAGTAGATGATGTGTTTCCGGGTTTCGGTCTCTCCGCGAACGACGGGCATCATCGGGAAGCCGCCGCGAGCGTAGTCGTCCTTGTAGGCCAGCGCGAGATTATAAAAGTGGGCTGGCGTCCAGAGGAAGATGACACCCGCGAGCGCGAGGCCGGGAAGACCGATCTCGTTCGTCGCGGCGGCCCAGCCGATCAGCGCCGGCAGTGCCCCTGCTGCACCGCCGATGACCGTGTTCTGGACCGTGTTGGGTTTGAGTACGAGCGTGTAGATGACGCTGTAGAAGACGATCGCGACGAAGCCGAGGGCGGCCGCGAGCCTGTTGATCGTCAGGAAAACCGCCATCGAGGCGACCGTGAGGAGGAACCCGAAGAGCAAGGCGTTGCGAACCGGGACGAGATCCGTCGCCAGCGGCCGATCGGCCGTCCGCGACATCTTCCGGTCGACGTCACGTTCGAGTACGTGATTGAACGTGCCAGAGGCCCCGATTGCGAGGACGCCACCGCCGAGTGTGGCGACGATCGTGTACCGATCGAGCGACGGGCCAGCGGCCAGTGCCATTCCTGCGGCGGCGACGAGACAGAGCAGCCACATCAGTCGTGGCTTCATCATTTTGAAATACGCGAACGCGGTGAGGCGAGCACGGGCGAGTCGCCCCGTTGGAAGCGTGCGCTCGGCTGCTGGGCCGGTAGACTCCTCGATCGGCTCCGGCTCATCGATGGCATCGTTTTCCTGGCCGGTCGTGAGCTCGAGATCCCACGCGAGTGCGAGCACGATCGCTGTGAAGATCACGAGCCCCAGGGTAAGGTGCAGTCCTGAAGCGATCGCAGCAGACCCGCTCGTCGCGGTCACGGCACCGACGCCAACCTGGACGACGTAGAGTGCCGCACCGCCGAGCAAGACCGCTTTGACGCGTCGTGTGACGTCACCAAAGACGGCGGCAACCGTGGTCGCTGCGACGAGCAGTCCGACGAGGACGGCAGCGAGCCGGTGGCCCCAGGCGATTGCGAGTTCTGACTGTCCAAGCGGATCGGTCGGCGCGTGACAGGTGGGCCACGTCGAACACGAGGCGGCTGCGTTCGTGATCGACGTCGTCGCACCGATAATCAACAGCAGGTAGACGCCGACCGCAGTCGCTGCGAGCAGTGCAGAGAACCGTCGATGGGTGTCGATCGGGCGGGGAAACGACTCGGTTGTCACAGCTGTTCTTGTCTTCTCCTACGACTCCGGCTATTTATTGCTCTCGCTTCCCTTCATACGGTTCGGCTTTGGGCCCCGTGGCGAGTCGGCAAGCGACGTCCGGCCCGAGTGTTCGTTTGCTTTTGTCCGGATCGGCTGTCACGGGCATCGAGTCAGCTGGCGTCGGTACTGTTGGGACCGGCAACGGTGTCGAGACGGGTACCTACATCCCCATGTCTTCGGCCGCTGCCGGAATCGGGAGCTCGTGTGGCGAGACGCCGAGCAACTCCCCGGCGTGATCGAGCGCCATGTCGAACCCGTAGTAGCGTTCGAGTTCGTCGCCGTCGGCAGTGGGTCGCACCTTCAACATCGCGTACCCTTCGATATTCTGAGCGATCGCAGCCGTGCCACTGGCGTGGACCGCGTCGTCCGTCGAGTTGAACACGAGGACGCGCTCTGTCTCCGTTTCGTCGTAGGTGGCCTGGATCCCGTTCGCTTCTGCGTTCGTGTCGGTCATGGTCAACAGTCAGGAACCGACAACCGGGAAGCTATCGGTTCCGGCGAACGCTCGGGTAACCGGCGATCGGTCCACCCGGAACTGCCCAGTCAGCGATCGATACCGATGCGGGACGAACGACTGGCGACCGGTACCGACACGACTTTTTCAGTACTCTCGAAACTGTGACGCGTGAGAGCGACCCCGTCCGACACGGCGTCGGGACCACGAGACAGAGAGCTGATTGCGACGTTTCGACTCACGCGAGCCGTTGCGCTCCGGACGGTCGCACTCTCCGTCGTTGCGTTCTTCGGCTTCGCCTACTGTTTCGGCTGGATTCACGCAGCGATCCGCGGCGACTCCTTCGAACCGATCGTCGTCTCGGCTGGGACCCTCCCAGACGGAGTCGGACTGGTTCTCGTCTCGGGCACACTCATCGCACTCGTCGTCGTTCCACACGAGCTGCTCCACGGGCTCGCCATGGGCCGATACGGTGGATCACCGTCCTACGGTGTTGGAGTCTCGAACTTCCTCTTGCCGTACGCCTACGCCGGAACGACCGCAACCGGCTACACGCGCAGCCAGTTGCTCGTTGCCGTGCTCGCCCCGTTCGTCGTGCTGACCACTCTTGGCCTCGCCGCGATGGCGATCGTCCCATCGACGTGGCTCGTTCTGTTCCTCGCCACGAACGCCGCCGGATCTGTCGGCGATCTCCGGATGGCTGCCGTGCTGGTGCAGTATCCCAGCGACGCTCGCATCACCGCGCTCCCGACCGGCGCACGGGGGTTCGCGATCTACGGGTCGGCCACTGCGGCAGGTAGCCGCCGTCACGAGACTGTCGCGACGATCGTCACGGGAACTGTGAGCACGCTCGCTCTGGGTACCGTCGGGCTGATCCTCCTCGTCTTTCACTCGCTGGCTGTCGGGACTGGGACCGTCGTTCTCGGCGGCGACGGCTGGCTGCTCTTTCGTCACGAAGTTACCACCGACGGAAGCGCCCACCTCGAACTCGACGCCCTGCGCATGGGGGCTGTCGCGATCGCCGGTGGGCTCGTCTGGGCGCTGGTCGATCTCGCCTGGGAGATCGTGGAGTGATCGACCGATCGACAGCAGCCGATCCACGGAAGACCGTAACGTTCGAGCGACTGGCACCCGGACGGTGATCCATGGCGAAATGGCTTCGGAGCGGCCGACGACGGGATATCTGTTTTGTACTCGCTACAACGGGCGAACTGCGCGGCCAGCAGCTGAAATCGACGCTCGAATCGCACTACGACGATCGGCTCGAGCCGAAGGCGTTTTACGGCTCGCTCTCGGCGCTGGTCGATGCTGGCTTCGTCGAGAAGCGGACGGAGGGGATCTACGACGTCTACCTCCTGACGGACGCTGGGGAGCAGCGGATGCGAGCGCACGCCGAATGGGTTCGATCGTGTCTCGAGGAACCGATCGAGTGAGGCGACCGGCCACCGGGTGATAAATACGCGCTGCACTTCGCTGGCGGTACGTTAATACACTGCGGGTTTTCAACATTAACTATATGCCGGCGAGTATGGAAACCTGTCCGGAGTGTGACTCCGCAATCGAGGAGACAGATCAGTACTGCCGCCACTGCGGAGCAGCGCTACACACGGAGTCGGAGAAGCAGGGGACGTACCCACCGGAGGCGTCACCGATGTTCGGCGGAGAGACGTGGAACTGGTCGCGCAAGACCAACGACTCGTCAGCTGCCGACGAACAGTCGGGCGGCAACTCGACGACCCGATCGAACCGTGGAACGTACCCACCGGAGGCGTCACCGATGTTCGGCGGAGAGACGTGGGACTGGTCGCGCAACACCAACGACCCGTCGGCGGCCGAGCAGTCTCCGAACTCCTCTACAGCGAGTTCGTCACCGATGGCTGACGAAGAGAGCAGTGATCGACATGCAAACGCCGCTCGGAACACGCTCATCTACGCTCTCGCGGCGCTGGCAGTGATCGTCACGTGGTATTTCGTTCTGTGATCTCTGCCCGCTTCATACGGATTAGTGTCATCAATTACCGCCGATCGGCGACCCGTCTTGGCCGATCAGCGCGGAACTCCGTTCCGCGAGCAGTCGGGCGAAGCCCGACGACGGCGGTAACTACGGACAGTAATCCGTATCAGGCGTCGTCGAGCAACTGATCGCCGATCGTGTTCCGCAACACTTCGCTGGTCCCCTCGTAGATCTCGTTGAGTTTCGCGTCGCGATAGAATCGCTCCGCGGGGAAGTCTTTGGTATAGCCGTAGCCGCCGTGAATCTGAATCCCTTCGTTGGCCACCTCGCGGCTCACTTCCGAGGCATAGAGTTTGGCCTGGGCGGCCTCCTTGATGTAATCTTCGCCACGGATCTTCCTGTCCGCGGCCTGGTGCATCAACAGTCGGGCCGCCTGAATCTTCGTATCCATATCTGCCAGCTTGTGTTTGATCGACTGGAACTCGCCGATCGGCTGGCCGAACTGTTCGCGTTCGGTCGCGTACTCGCGGGCCTCCTCAAAGGCCGCGCGCGCGATCCCGACGCCGCGGGCAGCGATCGTGATGCGGCCGCCGTTTAATGTTTTCAACGCGTGGACGAATCCACGGCCGTCCTCGCCGATGAGCCGGTCTTCGGGGAGCCGCAGGTCGTCGAACCGAAGTTCAGCGGTCGGACAGCCCTTGTCACCGAGTTTCTCCTCGGTACCGTCGACGATGAAGCCGTCGTCCTCTTCGGGTCGGACGATGAACGAGGAGATGCCCTGATTTCCTGCCTCGGGATCCGTTTTTGCAAACAGCGTGACCGTGTCCGCGACAGATCCGTTCGAGATCCAGAGTTTGTTGCCGTTGATGACGTACTCGTCACCGTCTTTCTCTGCGGTGGTTTTCATGGCCGGAACGTCACTCCCCGCTCCGGCCTCCGAGAGCGCGAACGCGCCGATGTCTTCGCCGGCCGCAAGCGGCGTCAGGTACTCCTCCTTCTGGGACTCGTCACCGAACTCATAGAGCATGTTCCCCGCCAGCGAGATGTGGGCAGCGACGATCGTTCCCAGCCCACCTGATCCCCGGGAAATCTCTTCAAGCCCGATCGCGTAGGAGTGATAATCGAGGTCGGCTCCACCGTACTCCTCTGGGAACGGCATTCCCAGTAGCCCGAGATCGGCCATCTCGGTCACGAGATCGTGGGGAAACTCGTCGTCGTGGTCGATCTCGCTTGCGACGGGAACGATCTCCTCGTCGACGAACTCCGAAACCATGTCGCGGATCTGCTGTTGCTCGGCTGAGAGGGCAAACTCCATGGACTAGCGTTCGGCCGGTTGGTTCTTTATTGTTTTTCCACAGAAACCCCGTTTACAGACGTGGTTAGTGACCCTCCACACGGTTTTCTGTCGCTGGGCGGAAGGTCCCGCCGGGACCGCGGCGTTTTTGCCGGGTGGGCACAAACCACTCTGCAGTAGATGACCACGGCTCAGCATGAAGGCACAGCCGACGCCGATCTCGAGTGGTGTTTCGAGGCAGTTCACGGCGTTTCGCGGACCTTCTCGATTACTATCGATCGGCTTGAAGAGCCGATGGCGAGACACATCTGTCTTGGGTATCTCCTCTGTCGCGTCGCAGACACCATTGAGGATGCCGGACATATTCCACCCGAGACACAAACCGAGTTGTTGAGTGCGTACGACGAGTTACTCGATCCCGACGGCGACATCACGGTCGAGTCGTTCATGGCTGACGTCGAACCATGGATTCCCGACGAGCGAACCGAAGACTGGGAAGTCGTCGCCCAGACACCACGAGTGCTCCGGACGTTCGAGTCTCTGGAGCATGAACCCCGAGAGATCATGCGCGACCCCGTTCGCGAACTCGTCGGCGGGATGGCGATGTTTACCAGTCGGTACGCCGAGGAAGGCGGACTGCGACTGCAAACGCTCGAAGAACTCGAAGAGTACTGCTGGTACGCCGCCGGCACCGTCGGCAAACTCATTACCGGTCTGGTCGCCCGTGGCGCGTCACAGGACCGCGCTGACGAAATGCGAGCGAACGCGCGATCGTTCGCGTTGCTGTTGCAACTGGTCAACATCGCCAAAGACGTCGATGACGACTACCACGAGGAAAACAACGTCTACCTTCCTGCCGAGTGGCTGGCCGAGGAAGACGTCGATCTCGAGGCCGTCACCGACGAAGCCAACCACACTGGCGTGACGAACGTGATCAAACGCGTTACTGGTCGTGCCGAGACCTACCTCGACGATGCCCAGCGCTATCTCGAAGTCGTGCCGGAAAGTCACGGCAATCGGCTCGCTGCATGGGCGATTCCATACTTGCTCGCCGTCGGGACGATGCGCGAACTCCGCGATCGACCCGAGGACGTCATCCGAGAGGGTGACGTGAAAGTCTCGCGAGCGGAGGTGTTCGCGCTGCTACAGCAGTTCGACGACGGTGTCACCCGATCGAATCTCGCCGACCTTCGGACGGAGATGGCCGAAAAACCGCTGCATCAGTGATCGATCGCTGCGATTGGTGTGCGGTCAGTCGATAGCGTTCGTATCCGATCAGAATTGTTATCCGATCGGCTCGACACGGGCCCGTATGTACTGTTCTTCCTGTGGTGAGGACATTCCGGACTCGAGTGTCTACTGTCAACACTGCGGAGCCGAGGTGTCGCCCACCGAGGATCGCGACTGGGGGACCGACACCGATGAGTGGGGATCGACAGCGCCGGACGATCGGGAAACCGACAGCTGGGAGACGACGAAGCCGGCCGATCGATCGGCTGGCAGCGAACCTACAACCGATGTGTCGACGTCATCGACGGATTCGGGGACTATTGCTGCACTTGTTCACGTACTAGCGCTGTTTACCTGGGCGATCGGGCCAGCAGTGGTGCTTGTGGCTTCGGACAGCGAGTTCGTCCGCGAGAACTCGCGGAACGCACTCAACTGGCAGCTTTCGTTTGCGATTTATATGCTGGTCTCGATCGTGTTGGTGTTCGTTCTCATCGGCGTGTTCACTGCGATGCTCGTCTCGCTGCTCGATCTGGTGTTCTGTATCCTGGCAGCGGTGAAAGCTGCCGACGGTGAGGCCTGGGAGTACCCCCTCACGATCGATTTCGTCTGAGACTGACGAGTGTCTCCGTATCCAGGAGATCGAGACGGAAGTCCGTTTAGGCCTCCCCCGTTCACTCGTATTCGTAGAACCCGGTTCCCGTCTTCTTCCCGAGATCGCCCGCCTCGACTTTTCGTTTGAGTAAATAGGCGGGTTTGTACCGATCGCCAAGCTCCTCGTGCATGGTCTCGGAGGCGTGGAGACAGATGTCCAGCCCGATATGATCGGCGAGTTTCAGTGGTCCCATCGGGACGTTCGTCCCGAGTTCCATCCCCGCGTCGATGTCTTCTTTCGTCGCGACACCCTCGTCGTAGGCGCGGATTCCCTCGTTGATCCAGGGCATGAGGATCCGGTTCGTGACAAAGCCGGGTTTGTCGTCGGATTCCCAGGTCGTCTTGCCGAACTCTTCGGCGAGGTCGTGGGCCAGGGCGGTGACCTCGTCGATCGTCTTCTCGCCGACGACGACCTCGACGCCCTCCATCACCGGCACCGGGTTCATGAAGTGGAGGCCGACGACGCGGTCGGGGCGATCGAGCTCGGAAGCGATCGAGGTGATCGAGATCGTACTCGTGTTCGTCGCGAGCAGCACGTCGTCGTCACACACCCGTTCTAAGTCCGCGAAGATGTCCTGTTTGACCGCCAGTTCCTCGAGTGCTGCTTCGACGACGAAATCACAGTCCGAGAGCGTTTCGATCGTCGTCGTTCCCTCGATCCGATCGCGAATCGTCTCGGGGTCGTCGTCGAGCCTGTCTCCGTTGGCGAGCTGTTCGAGGCTGTCCCCGATCGTGTCGAACCCGTTTTCGAGATATTGCGTTTCGATGTCATGGAGCCGAACGTCGTACCCGTGTGTTGCAGCGACCTGTGCGATCCCGCTGCCCATCGTTCCTGCACCGACGACACCGATTCGATCGAGCTGATCGCGCACCATACGCCGTCGTACTTTGAAGATCGGCGTAAGTGTGGTGGTTCGTCACACTTCACGGCAGGGGTCGAGGTGCGGTGTGGGTCCCGCAGGTACCGAACGGTTTGCGCGTCGCGATGCCGGCGTCGAACGCGAGACGACGGCGCCATTAGGGGGTATCATTTTAGGTACGTCGTAGAATCAGTCGGTATGGTTACGATCCTTACCGCCGGCGAGGTCGAATCGCTGTGCAACGTGGAGGCGATCCTGCCGGCGGTCGAGCGGGCGCTCGTCGAACAGGCAGCAGGCAACGTCGAGCGACCCGATCGGCCCCACTTCCCCGTCGGAGCAGGGCCTGATGGCGCCGACCCTCACGGGACGGCCCTCACGATGCCTGCGTACGTCCATGGCGATCCGTACTACGCTACAAAACTCGCGAGCGTCCACGAGGGGAACGAATCCAGGGGGCTCCCGACGATCCAGGCCCAGATCGCGCTCACGGACGCCGAAACCGGCACACCCGTCGCGTACATGCCCGGGACGCGGGTAACGAACGTCCGTACCGGCTGTGTCGGGGGACTGGCCGCGGGCGCGCTCGCTGCAGAGCCGATCACACTCGCCGTGATCGGCGCCGGCGCACAGGCTCGCTGGCAGACCCGGGCGATCGCGGAAACATCAGCTCTCGACTCGGTGGCAGTTTACTCGCCAAGCGACTCGAAGCACGAGTGTGTCGACGATCTTCGTGCGGGCGGACTCCCAGCCGAAGCGGCGGAGACGGCCGCCGAAGCCGTTTCTGACGCGACGGTCGTCGTGACCGCGACGACGAGCACGAATCCGGTGTTCCCGGCCGACGCGACCACCGCGGAACTCGTCGTTGCGGTGGGTGCCTACGAACCGGCGATGCAGGAACTCGAACCCGCTCTCGTCGAGCGTGCCAATCGGGTCTTCGCCGACGTGCCCGAGGAAGCGATCGAGACCGGCGATTTGCGCGAGACGTCGCTGTGTAAGGGCGATCTCGTCCCGCTGGGGGACGCGTTCGGGGACGACCGGCCGGACGAGCCGGCGAGCGGGCTTACGCTGGTGAAAAGTGTCGGGAGCGCAGTGATGGATCTGACCGCGGCGACGACGGTCTACGGGCGCGCCGTCGACGACGGTGTCGGGGTCGAGGTTCCGTTCGGAAGCGACGGGAACTGATCGCGTCGAGGGCGAGGTGCTACCGGTTCGACTCGAATTCGGCGTTGAGGATCTTCGCCTCGGCCTTGCGGAGATGTTCGAGAATGGTCGGCTTCGAGATTTCGAGTTCGTCGGCGAGATCGTCGAGCGTGGCTGCTCTCGGCCAGCTGTAGTAGCCCCGGTCGCAGGCGAGTTCGAGGAGTTCGCGCTGGCGGACGGACAGCAGATCGGCGTTCGACTGGGCCGCCGACCGCGGCTGGGTGATCTTTTCGATCGAGATGTCCGCGTCCTCTTCCTCGCGGAGTGACGCGAGGCTCTCGTGGATGTCCTCCCGGTTCGGATCCGCGAGAAACAGCGGCCACTGTTCCTCGCCGTCGCGGATGTGAATCGGCGCGTTGTGGATGAAGCCCCGCGAGACGAGCGAGTCGGTGATGCTGTTGTCCGGCTCGTACTCGACGAAGACGTCCTGTGTCGCATTCCCGGGCGACGCGATCGCGTGCGTGAAGTCGTGGCGCCTGTGCATGGCCGTGACCTCGCCCGTCAGCGGCGACTCCTCGATCTCCGCGATACAGCCTTCGACGGCATCGGTCGTGTCCGCATAGACCGTGAAGTGGCCGTTCACGGACCCGTTTGCGGTCGTGTACACCGTGTGACCGAGCAATCCTGCATCGACATCCGCGGTAACCGTTGTTGTCCAGCAGTTCGGATGCCAGATGTCGAGCGTGAGACAGACGCCGTCGGTTTCCTGCGGTTCGATACTCATCTGCTGTGCTATCTTTTCACAACCTGGATAACAGTTGCTATCTGGTTTGATGGTTTGGCGAAGGAACGAACCATTTTCACTCATACGGGAAACTATTCGACTACTCTGGTGGAGGGCCCAGAACCTCTGTCGTCCATTAGGGGGTTATTTTATACTCCGTTACTGGGAGGGACGACGTGATGACGGCAATACTCGGGTTACCACCTCTCACGGCACTCGTCCTCGCACTGATGATTCTGATCCCGCTTGTCGCCTACGGCCTGTCTGTCGTCGACGACCAGCGCGGAGATGGCAGCATTACCGTCTGGGGGCGTCGCTGATGTCGATCGGACTTCAGGCGACGTTCGGACTGTACCTGCTCATACTCGTCGCCATCGGACTCTACTTCTTTTTCACGGAAGAGACGCAGAAGCTCTCGGACTACCTCCTCGCGGGCCGTGACGTCGGAACGTGGCCGGTCGCTATTTCCGAGGTTTCCTCGGTCGCAAGCGGATGGACGTTCTTCGCCTGGGTCGGCGTCGGTTTCGCCGTGGGGCTAAGCGCCCTCTGGTTCTCGCTGACGATGATTATCCTGGTCGTCTTCATGTACCGGTACGTCGCCTCACCGCTGCGTCGCCACTCCGAAGAAATCGGCTCGATTACCGTGACCGACCACATCGCGACGTATTTCAAAGACGACGCGATCGGTCCGACGATCCGGGTCGTCGTGACGGTCGCGGTCGTAACGTTCATGATCTCGTACATCGGCGCACAGATCATCGCCGTTGGACAGGCGATGGACACCGGCCTCGGCATCGACTACACCACCGCGATTCTGGTCGGCGGCATCGCCGTCGGCGCGTACACGATGCTCGGCGGCTTCAACGCGTCCGTCTGGACGGACGTCTTCCAGGGCGTGCTGATCTTCGTCGCTGTCCTCGCGCTTCCGATCCTGATGCTCGTCGAAATCGGCGGCTGGAGCGCGTTCATCTCCGAGACGAACGCAGCGAGCCCGGACCTCCTTTCGATGACCGCCGGTGACGCGGGAACGGCGCTCACCATCGGCGTCCTCGCCTGGGTCACATTCGCGTTCGGAACCATCGGCCAGCCCCACTCCCTGATGCGCTTCCAGGCGATCCGCTCCGAGTCGATCGTCAGCAAGGCGTCGGTGATTGCCGTCTCCTTCCAGTCGCTTCGGCTGACAATCCCGCTGTTCATCGGCATCGCCGGCCGCGTCCTCTACAGCGACATCGGCAACCCGGAAAACGTCGCGATGAACGCAATCGTCGACCTCTTTCCCCCAATCGTCGCCGGAATCTTGCTCGCTGCGATCGTCAGTGCCATCCTCTCGACGTCGGACTCGATGCTGCTCGTCACGTCCTCGGACATTACGCGGTTCTACGAGGAGCGGATCAACCCCGACGCGAGCGAAGCGACGCTCATCGTGCTGGGTCGGCTGACCGTCGCGACCGTCGCGGTCTTTGGTGTCGCCCTCGCGTGGGTCCGTCCCGGGACGATCTTCGAGATCATCGAGTTCGCCTACGTCGGACTCGGGGTCACCGTTGGGCTCCCGCTGCTTTTTATCCTCTTCTGGAAGGGGACGACCGCAGAAGGCGTTCTCGCGGCCGTAATCATCGGGATGGGCGCGTCGATCGGGAACCTCTGGTACCTGCCCGAATACTTCCCGCTACTGCCGTGGCCGGTGACGGCGGCCACGCTCGTCGGCGTGAGCCTCGCAACCGCCGACGCGAAGCAGGTCGCGGAGACGCCGACGGAACCGTAACCCGGTCCGGCGACGTCGTCTACCGTCCTGTCGACGCTGGATTCGGGGGAAACTTTCAAGAACAGACAGTGTGAGATCCACGTAACCCGGTGAATCCCGTGAGCAAAGAAATCGTAGCCACAGACCCGAATGCGGACGGAACTCCCGATCACGAGTCGTCCGATGGGAGCACCGAACTGCAACGGGACTCGAGCGCCGATCGGGCCGACGAGACGATTTCTCCAACGAAACTGGTGTTCGGCATGGGATCGGCCCCGAAGAGCGTCGAGCCCCGACTCGAACCGGAGGAGCGGATGGCCCTCGAGGCGGCCGATGTCGATCCCGCTCTCGTCGAGACGAAGCGGTGTTCCTACAGAACGCTCCTGGACGCCGATGTTGACGACGAGGTTGCAGACGAACTCCGACGGCGGTTCTCGCTCCCGTGGTCGTTCGAGAACGACGGCGATCTCGATCGCCGATCGACCGAGGTTCGGGGGCTGGGAGACGCAGAACGCGAGTGGATCGCTGTCAGTGCGGACGAGACGTGGCAGACGTTCGACACGGTTGGTGCCAGAGAGCCCGAGACCGATCGAGACGAGCCGACCGATCGTCCCTATCCAACCCCGACTCCAGCGACCGCGGTTATGGGCGTCGGACCCGACGACGCTGCAATGTTGGCCGAAGCCGGTGTCCTGTCGGCCGAACGGCTGGCGACTATCGATGCGGTGTCACTTGCAGCCGCTCTCGACTTCGACGTGATACATCTACGAACGTGGCGACACAACGCTCGGGAACTACTCGACTAGCGAGCGGTATGGATTGCTTACCGGCGAGTAAATCCACTCTGGTCGGCGACGCGACTGGGTCTCTGGCTCGTAGCGGCCCCGGCGTGAAGGTCGCGGTTGATCCAAGCCTTTACTACTTGAATGAGTAATTTCAATAATCCAGATCATCAGAGATATATACCGTCCTGATGGACCATCGACCAGCATGATTCCGATCGACGACTCTCCGATCGTTCGTGATGGCAAGTCACTAATACTCGCGATGGACCACGGGTTAGAGCACGGTCCGGTCGACTTCGAGAACGTTCCGGAGAAACTCGATCCATCGACAGTCTTCGAGACGGCAACTCACGATGCGGTCACTGCGATGGCCGTACAGAAAGGGATTGCCGAGGGGTATTATCCTAGCTACGAGGACGACGTCAACCTCCTCTGCAAACTCAACGGCACCTCGAATCTTTGGATGGGTGAGCCCGATTCGCCGGTCAACTGTTCGGTCGACTATGCCGCCGAGTTGGGTGCTGATGCGGTCGGCTTTACGGTCTACAGCGGCTCGAACAACGAGGTCGAGATGTTCGAGGAGTTCCGCGAGATTCAGGAAGCGGCTCGCGAACACGACCTTCCCGTCGTCATGTGGTCGTACCCGCGCGGCCAGGCCCTCAAAAACGATACCAGTCCGTCGACGATCGCCTACGCCACCCGCATCGCCCTCGAGATTGGTGCTGACGTCGCGAAAGTGAAGTATCCGGGCAGCACCGAGGCGATGGCGCATGCCTGTAAGGCTGCAGGCGATATGCCGGTCGTGATGAGTGGCGGTTCGAAAACCTCGGACTACGAGTTCCTCTCGACCGTCGAGGCCGCTGTCCAGTCCGGCTGCAAAGGGCTCGCTGTCGGTCGAAACGTCTGGCAGCGCGAAGATCCGAAGCCACTGCTCGACGCACTGGAACAGGTCATCTACGAGGAAGCAACGGCGGATGCTGCACTCGAGGGGTGAGCGTGACGGTGTCCGATCCGGTCGTCGAGCGAATCGTCGCGACGATTAGCCGTTCTGCAACCGAAATCCGCCAGGGACTTGTCGGGCGTCGCGGAACGGTCGATGAAGAGAATCCAAGCGGTGAGACCCAGCTCGAAGCTGACGTCTGGGCCGACGAGTTGCTCGCCGATCGGCTCACCGCGATCGACGGTGTCGGACAGTACGCGAGCGAAGAGCGTCCTGAGCCGATCGACTGCGGAGGCGATCCGGCGACCGAGTCCGGGACGTACGCAGTCGCCGCTGATCCACTGGATGGGTCCTCGAATCTCACTTCGACCAACTCCATGGGGACGATCTTCGGCGTCTACGACGACACCGTTCCAGCACTGGGTGAAACGATCGTCGCCGCGGGCTACGTGCTCTACGGCCCGATCACCACCATGGTGATTGCGACCGACGACACGGTAACCGAGTACGAACTGACCGGCGGCGAACGGACCGTCGTCCGTCGAGACGTGACCCTGCCCGACGACCCCGTCGTCTACGGCTTCGGCGGCCGTGTCCCCGAGTGGCCGGAGGCGTTCGAAGCGTACGCCAGCGAGATCGAACAGGAGCTCAAACTCCGGTACAGCGGGGCGATGATCGGTGACGTCAATCAGGTACTCACCTACGGTGGCATCTTCGGCTATCCCGGCCTCAAATCCCGGCCCGAGGGAAAACTTCGCCTTCAGTTCGAGGGGAACCCGATCGGCTACGTCATCGAGCAAGCCGGCGGCCGCTCTTCGAACGGCGATCGATCGCTGTTGGCCGTCGAACCCGACGAACTCCACGATAGAACGCCGCTCCACGTTGGTAACGCTGCGCTGATCGATCGCCTCGAGTCGGCGCTCGACTCTCGTAGCCACTGACCGTCAGCGTACACCGATCACACGGCAATCTGCCCGGACCGACTCACCACCAGCTCGATGTGAACTGGACGTAGCCGCCAACGCCGAGAATCAGTGCGGCGTAGAACGCCCACCAGGGCCAGCCGGTCGACAGAACGACCAGTGTCAGGAAGACGACCCAGAGGCTGATGATGAGGAGATCGGCGACTATCCGAACGCCAACCCCCAGTACGGTTCGTCCAGTACCGGATCGAGTGGATCGGTCGTTACTCATAGGGATCGATGTCTGTCGGACTGTCCGGGCGAACGGAGACGCTCGTAGATAGCGTGTGAGCCGGACGCGTGGCACTCAGAAGTGGTATCCATACATATCAGTAATTTTGTACGCAGCGACTCCCCAGACGTAGCTCTGCCCGGGCCACCAGGTTCGAGCATTATTGAACCCGGCGATAAGAACGTCGTCCTCCTCGCCGTTTGGATCTGGGTGGAAACTCACTGACCCGCTGTCGCCGTCGGTCAGGTCCATCTCTCCGCCCCAGCGGATCTGTCCCTTGCGACAGAAGTCGTCTGTGAAACAGGTGACGGCGTCGATTCCCTGAATGCGGCCAGTAGTGTGCCCGGTCAGGGCACCGACTTTTTCGAGTTCTTCCTCCCGTGCGACGAGGTCGGCGAGCCCCATACGGGTCAACTGACCACGAACTCTGTTCGTCCTTGTCGTATCGATGCTGTTCGAGGGGGCAAGTCGTCCCGCCGGTTCGACGGCGACGATATCTTCGACCGGATGAGCGTACTCGACGGTTCCGAGGTCAAACACGTCCCCATCCTCGATCGGCAGCCGCAGCGTTGCACCCTCAAGCTGGCCCCCGAACGCGTGCTCGGCCGTCACGAAGAACTCCCGTTCGCCATCAGGGTGATAGAGGGCCGGGCCGAGTGTCGCCATACTCGTCGGCGTTTCACAGGCAACACCGCTCGGAACCGCCCTCTCTGCTACCGAGTCGACGTAGCGTGGTTGCAGCGACTCGAGACCGTCCTCGGCATCCTCGACGTTGAGAATCGTCTCGATATCGATCGAAACCCCATCCCCGAGGTTGTCGAGCATCTCCCGTACTGACTCGCCGTTGCTCGAGACGCCGACCGAGAGTGTCGCCGTTGCACTGTCGTAGTCACCGGGAACGACCGCACTCCCGAGATAGCCGGTGAACCCAAACTGGGCCAGCAGTTCGTTGAGTTCGACCGCTTTCTCGACGGATGCGTACCACTCTGCTGGCACGTACCGCGTCCGTTCTTCGAGTGACCACGGGTCGTCCGGGTCGGTCCGGGAGAGCGCTGTCACGATCGGTACCTCCCCATCGTCGGCCGCGAGGAACTCTTCGACACCAAGGAGTTGGGCTATGCCGATCGCGTAGCCGCCGCTGGCAACCGTCCGGAGGAACTCACGGCGGTCCATTCCCGTGTCCAGTCGCTCACGGAGGGTCGAAAGTTGCTGTACGAGTTGCCCTAACTGAGTATCAGACATGTCGTCGGTACTGGTCGTCTCGGCTGGTGTATTCCACAGCCTCACTCCTGTCGGCTCGTATACTGCTCGGCCTCACGATGGCAAAGCTACTCTTCACCTACTCGTGGCTAGTCCTCGAATAACACGCCGAAATCGTCAGTAACAGTTATGCCTGCAACTGCTGACCGATCGTTTCGGTTTTGGCCAGATACCATTTCGCTACAGCTGACACCCCGCCGCTGCCGACCGGTTCCGTGTCACATCCGTTATAATACGTGCACGTTTTAAGGTGAGTATTCGTGTGTGATACTAACCCACTGGAGACTGTCTCCGTGCTGGTGACCACGGGGGCAGATCTCTCCGATCGGTTCGCACGCCTCGGCCGTCCCTCCTCATCCCGTCTGTCGTGGCACTGCAGTGGTCAGTGCGAACCGTTCTTCTCTACGCCGATGGTAACAGCTGAAATTGTTTGTACACCAATCGCACGACAGCTGTGCGATCGGGTGTGCACTAACTCTCAGTACCGCCTATGCTACCGGCCCCTCCGAGGGAAAACGACTTGTGTAGGCGCGGTAACAACACGTTCCATGAACGTCCGAATCGCGGCAGGGGCGTCGGACGAGGAGGCTTCGGCGATCGCGGCTGCGCTGGCCGAACACCTCGGTGAGACGATCGAGGTGTACGTCGGCACCGCCGACGAACCGCTTGCGATTCACGAGTACGACACTGAACCTGCAGCGGTATCCGAGGCGAGTAGACAGGATGGGGCGGAGACACGCACAGGTGACGAGACTGGACACGACGCGACAGAGCCGGGCCCGACCGACCGCGAAGCGCTACTTCAGGACGAAATCGCGGACATTTTAGAGGGCGGGCCGGAGAAGTACCGAGAGCAGCTGGCCGAAGAGGGCAAACTCTTCGTTCGCGATCGCCTGGAGCTCTGGTTTACCGGTGCGGATGATACGTTTCTCTTCGAGGACGGGACGTTCGCGGCGTTCGACGACTGGCATCCTCACGGCGCGGACGCGGACGAGGACACCGACGATCGGCTGCCGGCCGACGGGCTCATCACCGGTGGCGCGACGTTCGACGGTCGGGATGTTCATTTCATGGCCAACGACTACACGGTCAAACGGGGCAGCATGGCCGCCAAGGGCGTCGAAAAGTTTCTCCGGATGCAACAACGGGCACTGAAGACCGGCAACCCGGTGTTCTACCTGATGGACTCCTCGGGCGGCCGGATCGACCAGCAGACCGGCTTCTTCGCTAACCGAGAAGGGATCGGCAAGTACTACTACAACCATTCGATGCTCTCCGGCCGAGTGCCACAGATCTGTGTCCTCTATGGCCCCTGTATCGCCGGTGCGGCCTACACCCCCGTCTTCGCCGACTTCACGATCATGGTCGAGGGAATGTCCGCAATGGCGATCGCTTCGCCACGAATGGTCCAGATGGTTACCGGTGAAGACGTCGATCTACAGGAGCTGGGTGGGCCCGCGGTACACGCGCGCGAATCGGGTTCTGCGGATCTCGTCGCCACAGACGAAGAACACGCACGCGACCTCGTAGCCCAGTTGATCACCTACCTACCGGACAACGCCGACGAGAACCCGCCCCACCAGGAGCCGATCGACCCCGCGACATCGCCGGCCGCGATCGACAGCATCGTCCCCCAGCATCCGAACAAGAGCTATGACATGACCGACGTGATCGATGCGGTCATCGACGACGGGTCCTATTTCGAGTTGCGCCCGGATTACGGCGCAGAGATCATCACCGCATACGCGCGCATCGACGGGCGACCGATCGGCATCGTGGCGAACCAGCCCGCGCACCGCGCCGGCGCGATCTTCCCGGATGCAGCCGAGAAGGCAGCGGAGTTCATCTGGAAATCGGATGCGTTCAACGTGCCACTGCTCTATCTCTGTGATACACCCGGCTTTATGGCCGGCTCACAGGTCGAAAAAGACGGCATCTTGGAGCAGGGCAAAAAGATGATTTACGCGACGTCCGCGGCGACGGTCCCAAAACAGACCGTCGTCGTCCGAAAGGCCTACGGGGCGGGGATCTACGCGATGGGGGGCCCGGCCTACGATCCCGAGAGCGTTATCGGCCTTCCGTCAGGCGAAATCGGCATCATGGGTCCCGAAGCCGCAATCAACGCCGTCTACGCCCGCAAACTCTCGGCGATCGACGACCCAGATGAGCGCGAACGGAAAGAACGAGCGCTCCGCGAGGAGTACCGCGAAGATATCGACATCCATCGGATGGCAAGCGACGTCGTCATCGACGAACTCGTTCCGCCGAGTGCGCTACGTGACGAACTCGCTGCCCGGTTCGCGTTCTACGCGGATGTCGAAAAAGAACTCCCGAGAAAGAAACACGGCACGATTATTTGATCCGCGTGGGCGAGCCGTCTGGTCGCTCCCGAACCGCCTCCGCACGGACGGATCAATAGTAGTATAACTCGAGTTCGTGACCGCAGTTCCCACAGCTAGTGTTGTTCCCCTGTAACCGATCGGCGTCGTCGCCAGCGAGTCCAGAACCGGGCGGAACAGTTGCGGAGACGCTCGTCTCACACTCCGGACACCTGATCGCTGTCGTCGGTTGATTCGCACGAGACATGGGCTATGCGTTCCCCCCGGTCCGGATTAGTTATGAGAACCGTACGACAGCACTGTCGCTGATTTCGTTTCGTTTCTGCTCGCTATGGGGAGCGTTCGTCACTGAAACGATGTGGTCGTGTAGAACAGTGCCGCTCGACGTGTCGGACTCCCGTGGCCGAGTAACCAGTATGCTATCGTACTCAATCAGACGGTATACGTGACGTCCTCGAAGTCGAAAAACGCCGTTTCGTACCCATCGTGGCGCGACACTTGCGGTGGGGTCTCGACTGTGACTGTGAGTTCGTCACCGGATTCGAGTGGCTCGATCGACGTCCCGTAATGATGACCGAACTCGTCGTCGAGCGTCTCACTGAGCCTCGCCTCGTTGTTCTCTCCGTCGTCTCGATCGATCGTGACGGAAAGCGACATGAACGGCAGGGGAATGTCGTTGTACGGCGTCCGGGGACAGACGGCGAGATAGGACGCGTCGTCGGTGAACCGATCGGCGTCTGTCACGATTGCAGCGAGGGTTGCGTCGGCGCTTTGCTCGATGCCGAGCAGGTCACCGTCGAGGTCGTCAATCGGTGGCCCCTGTGACACCGGTGGGTGGTCGACCTGGTCGTCGTCGTGATCATCGTGGCCACTGTCGTGTTCGTCGTGGTCCCCGTGCTCGTCGTCGCTCCCGTTGTCGCTGTGCCCTCCGTGATCCATCAGAGGCAGTGCGTCAGGGTTCCCACGCTCGTCTTCGTCGATCAGTTCGACGTCAATATCGTGGATGTCTGACTCCGCGTACTCGAAGTCGACTTCGAGCGTCGCTGTCGAGTCGAGTCGGTCCGCTATCGCTCCGGTCCGATCGGCGTCGGCAGGGCCGACACTGACGCGGGCCGTGTACTCCCCGTCGCCGGGTAAGGGTACGTTATCGCCGTAATGAAACCCCATCCGCTGGGAAATCATCGGCCACGGTGAACTCCCGACACCATCAATCCGTTCACCGTCCTGGCGGATCTCGAGCGTCATGTCCGTCGGAACGATGAGTTCCGTCTCGCGGTCCCAGACGGTGAACATGAGGTGGAGGCTGTCGTCAGTGTCGACGTCGACCATGCTCCCGCCCCCGCCTGGGATCCAGAACCGGTGAGGGATCGTATACGAGACCGCCATTGCCCAGTCGCCGTCGGTTGCGGTGCCGTAGATACCCATTTCCTCGCTCCCCGCTGGGAGATAGACCGCATCAGGTCGATCCTCGACGAGCGGTGGGTTCGCCCAGGCAGACCGCTCCTCGAAGCCCAGGCGTTCGAGACAGCCGGCGGTCGCGACGCCGCCGGCGACAGCCGTCACGCGAAGAAACTCCCGACGATCCATTAGAAGCGTGTTAGGAATCCCTGACAAAGTCCCTGTCGGTTCGATCGTCGAAACCGGCGAGAGGCGCCTGTTTACTGGCATTCGGCAATCAAACCAACGGGCATTTGACGACGTATTCCTACGCATCACGTATGGAACGGCGGACGTATTTAGGCGCAGTTGGGGCTGCAGGTCTGGCGAGTATCGCTGGCTGTCTCGGCGGTGGGGTCCCGGGGCTTGGCTCGGACAGTTCGACGGTGCTCGACCCACCGGAAGAGTCACGCGGCAACCCGTCACATCCGATTCACGGCGAGGAGTTCCCGTCGTTTTCGCTCACCGATCCGATCACCGGCGAAACGGTGTCGCGCGACGATTTCGTCGGCGAGAAACCCTTTCTCATAACGTACATTTTCACCCGCTGTCCGGACGGTGCCTGTCCAGCCCTGCTCTTGCGGCTTCGACGCATCCAGGAAGACGCCGCTGAGCGCGGCTACGAGGACGATATTGCGCTCCTCGCGGCGACGTTCGATCCCGAACGGGACACCCCGGACGTCCTGGAAGCGTACGCCGGCGAACAGGGCGTCGATCTCGATGCAGGTAACTGGCACTTCCTCCGGCCGGAGAACGACGAAGAAGCCAGAGACGTCATCTACGAGGATATGGGGATGCGGTACGATCGCGTCGAGGATCTGGACGAGCTTGACGACGAAGAGCTGGCTGGAGCTGGTGACCACGCTGGAGACGACGGCCACGACAGCGACGACCACGACAACGGCCACGACAGCGACGACCACGACGACGACCACGACAGCGACGACCACGCCGACGAAGACACTCATGACGGCGACGACCACGCCGATCACGACCACGGCGAATATACGTTCTCCCACTTCAATCTCATCACGCTGGTCAACGAAGACGGGATCGTCGAACGGGCCTATCCGGCTGCGATCTCCGATCGCGAGGGAATGGAGATCGAAACCATCGTTGAAGACACCCGAACGGTGGTGACCGACTGAGATGCGCCGGCGGGAGGTTCTCGCCGGGCTTGCCGGTGCTGGTACCGTCCTCGGTGGCGGTGCGATCGCGGTCTACGGGGTTCCGTCGGTCGACGATCCGTCGGGAGATCCAGCCGACGGCGACTCCGGCGAGGAGCCGCTCACGATCGAGACCGTCGACGCACCAGGCAGTGAGGCCGGCGAGGTCACCATCCCCTCGCCCGATCGAGCAACGTTTATCGACATCTTCGGGACCTGGTGTCCACCCTGTATCGAGCAGATGCCGGCGCTTGCGGAGGCTCACGATCGGATCGGTGACGAGGTCCTGTTCGTGTCGGTAACGAACGAAGCTGTCGGCGAGGATCGCGCGATCACCGAAGCCGAGCTCGTCGACTGGTGGGACGAACATGACGGCAACTGGACGATCGGCCTCGATCGACGCGCCGAGCTAACGGAGCGCTACCTGGCTGGCGGCTATCCCTCGGCCGTGGCGATCGACGTCACCGGCACGGTCCAGTGGTCGGATTCTGGCGTGAAGACTGCCGACGAACTCGTTGCAGGGATCGAGCAGGCACTCGACATCGAGCCCGGGGCTGATCAGTAATGATCGGTGGGTCGGTTGCGCTGCTCTCTGATCCGGCGTTGCTGACGACGATCGCGTTCGCGCTCACGGCTGGCGTCGCGACGTTCTTCTCACCGTGTGCGTATCCGCTCCTGCCAGGCTACGTCGGCTTCTACGTGAGCCAGACGGAAGGCGACGGAGCGTCGCTCACGGGTGCCGTCAGCCGCGGTCTCATCGCTGGTACCGGTGTGTTCGTAACGTTCGTTGCACTGCTGGGTGCAGCGTACTGGGTCGGCCACGCGACGCTCTCGAACATCGTCTACTTCGAGCCGATCGTCGGTGCGTTCCTCCTCGTGTTCGGTGTCCTCGTCGTGTTCGATCGAGCACCGTCGTTCTCCGTCGTCTTGCCACAGCGACGATCGAACGTGCTCGGATTCGGCATCTTCGGTGCCGGCTACGCGCTCGCAGCTGCGGGCTGTGTGGCACCGTTGTTCGTCGGCGTCGTCGGCCGGGCGCTGTCCTATCCGCCGACGACGGGTGCGCTCGTGATCGGGACCTATGTCGGCAGCGTCGTCCTCCTCATGGTTTCGTTGACAGTCGCGACCGGGATGGGGCTCCTGGCAGGTGCCGGCCGCCTCGCAGCCCACAGCAAGACGCTCACGCGGCTCGCTGGTGGTGTCATGATCCTCGCCGGCGTCGGTCAGCTGTACCTCGCGATCGTCATACTCGACGTGCTCTAGCCGTGATCCCGGCAGCGGCAGGTCCGGCATGTATCCCTGTTCCGACCGAAACATCGGACACCGATGTACCAGGATCTCTTGATCGCAACGGACGACAGCGACGGTGCCCGACAGGCGACCGAGCACGCGATCGAACTCGCTGACCGACTCGAGGCGACGCTCCACGTGCTCTCCGTTTCCGAGGAAGGTCCACACAGCACCGAGAAATCGGACGAGATGCGGTCTGACCCGGAAGAGAGCGCCCGTCGAGCGGTCGAACGTGCTGCGGAGGCAGCGTCGGAACGCGGTATCGAGGTGACGACGAACATCCGGCAGGGGGTCCCACAGGAACAGATCGTCGATGTTGCCGACTCGAACCCGATCGACATGATCGTCGTCGGGACGACCGGCCGTACTGGGCTTGATCACCTGGTCGTCGGGAGCGTCGCAGAAGAAGTGGTACGTAACGCGTCGGTTCCGGTCGTGACCGTTCGAGACACGTCTCAGTAGCGACGTAGCCTCCACTTCGATACCGGTGGGGGTGGGTCAAGACGGAGACGCCACGCATCCCGGACCGGTCGTAAGCTCCAGTTACTTGCAGATACGGTATCGATAATTACGAGCCGGGAGACCGATTCCGATTACTGTGGGTGTCTGTCGCAGTGTCGCTCGCCGGTCTACATGGGTCATGGAGCCGCCGCTCTGGCGGGTGAGTTCCCTGTGAGCGATCGCGATGCCGCTGTCACCGGCGACGTGCTTCGTGTGCTCGTCGTCGGCGACTCCGATCCGATCGACGAGACGGCAGCTACTCTCTCGACGTCGTTTGACGCCGTCTCGTTACTGCGGGAACGATCGGCAACCGATGCACAGCAGCGACTCGCAGTGACAGCTGTCGACTGTGTTGTCTGTCCGTTCGATCGCTCCGATCGGCCGTCGACGGTCGAACAGATCAGGGAGTCAGCACCCGAGATCCCGATCATTGCCGTCACTGACGACGCTGGTGCAGACGACGCGATCGCAGCCGGTGCGATCGACGTCCTCGATCCGGAGAGCTCGCGCTCGCTCGTCGTCACCCGTGTCAGGAACGCTGCAGAGCGGTATCGGTTAGCGACGGAGGGGCCGGATCGACGATACCGATCGATTCTCGACGAGTCGGCCGCAGTTGTCGGTGTCATCGACGAGGACGGCTCGATCGGGTACGTGAACGCGGCAGTCGACGACCAGATGGGGTACACGCCGGAGGAACTCGAGCGAACGACACTGTTCCGGCTAGTTCATCCGGACGATCGAGCGTCCTGCCGGGAGACCGTCGCCGAGGTCGCCACTGACTCCCTCGGATCGACGGCCCGGACGACGCTCCGGATCGGTCACGCTGACGGCACGTGGCACGTCTCCGAACTCCACGTCGTCAATCGGCAGTCCGATCCGACCGTCGCCGGCCTCGTCGTGACGGTTACCGATGCTACGGTCGACGAAACCCTCGACGACGCGTTCCAGCGCGCGATCGATCGACTCGACGGGGTTTTTTTTGCAGTCGGTCCGCAGTGGGAACTTCGCGTGTTCAACGAGGCTGCGCGCACGCTGTTTGCCTCGACTGGGGCGGCAGAGAGCTCACAGCGATCCGAGCCACGCCCAGGAACGATCGTCTGGGATGTCTTGCCTGACGCAGTCCGTGGGACGTTCGCCGACCGACTTCGCGAGGCGGCGGCGACGGGATCGCCGGTCAGCTTCGAGACGACACCGCCGTCGGCAGCGGAGCAACTCGTGGGTACAGCCTACCCATCGGAGACCGGCGTCTCCGTATACGCGTCCGTTGGCCCCGACACGGCACAACCGTCGTTCGATCGCGATCGCCTCGATCGGTTCGAGGGGATCGTAGAGACACTCCCAGACGGGGTTGCGGTTCTCGACGACGACACGATCGCGTATGCGAACCCCGAACTGTTCGATCTGACAGACGCAGACACGCTCGTCGGCCGTGATCTCGAGTGGCTCGTCGACGACGAGCTTGCAGCGGCGATTCGCGAACGGGCACAATCTCCGCTCGTGAGATGGACGGAGCCCCTCACTGGAACGCTTACTGCTGACGGAGTCCATCGACCGATCGACGTCTTCGTCCTCTCATCCGGTTCGGGTGCCGACGAGCAACCGTGCTGTCTGTTCCGCGACCGTCAGGGCTCGCCAGCGATAGCGATCGAAACGGTCGAGATGGCGGTAGCGGCGCTCTCAGAAGCCGAGGATCGGTCGGTCGTTCGAGAGACGATCGTCGATGCTGTCCGTTCGTACACGGCTGCGGACGTGGCCGTCTGGTACATCGTCGACGACTCGGTGATCCGTCCGACAGCCGTCACGACAGCGACGCCGGCAGCCGGCGCCGACCTCCCAGCTATCGATCGACACACAGAGTCGATCGTCCGAACGCTCGAGACCGACGGTGCCACGGTCTCCGATCGTGACGAACTCGAACCGTTTCTCTCCCGATCGGGGATTCGCGGTGACCGCGTACTCACTGTTCCGATCGGTGACGACGCTCTCGTGTTGGCGACCAGCACTGACCCGTCAGGGTTCGACGGCATCGACCACACCCCGATCGACACGTTGGCGACGACCGCGTCGCTCGCACTTGACCGACTCGACGCCGAGCGTCACCGTCGCGAACTCGAACGCGACACCGCCGCTTTCGAGTCGATCGTCGACCAGGCGGACCAGGTTCGAGCGCTCGAACAGAGCCTGTTCGACGCGCAGACGCGTGAGGAAGTCGAGCGCCAGCTTGCAGAGGGGCTCGTCTCACTCGATCCCGTCGGTACGACCGGCTCGATCGAGCTGGTCTGGATCGGCGCCGTCGCCATCGGCGGCGAGGAGGTGACGCCAAACACGTGGGCTGGACGAGACGGGTCGTTCCTCGAAACGCTCAGTGTGGCCGCCGATGCCGAGACTGGAGAGCCAGCAGGACGAACGGCAGCGACGCTCGAACCGACCTTCATCGACGACCTCGAGGACGCTGACAGGGATCAGTGGCAACGGCTTGCTGTCGATCGTGGCTTCCGAACCGCGCTGAGCGTTCCCGTTGTATACGACGAGTTCTGCTATGGGACGGTGACCGTGTACGCCGACCAGCCGGCGGCGTTCGACGAACGGACGCGCTCGATCTGTGAACACCTCGCGACAGTCGCGGGATACGCGATTACAGCGATCGAACGCAAGCGGGCGCTGGTGAGCGACAGTGTCACCGAACTCGAACTCGTCGTCCGAACCGACTCCGACCCGCTGGCCACGATCGCCCGCCGCCTCGAAACACAACTCGACATCCGGACTGTCGTTCCGCGCTCGTCCGGCGGAACGACGGTTATCTGTTCGATCGGCGATACCGACGAGACAGCGATCCAGGAGGTCGTCTCCGATATCGAGGCCGTCGATTCGTCTCGGTTCCTGGGCCGCCGCGCGAGCGAGTCCGTCGTCGAACTCGTCTGTGCCGGCGATACCCTCGCGGGAACGCTCGTCGCACACGGCGCAGTACTCCGGTCGATCACGCCGACCGGTGACCGATCGCGCCTCGTCCTCGAACTACCGAGCACTGTCGACGTCCGATCGTTCGTCTCGATGCTCGATCGAAAGCTCCCGGGAACGGAACTCACCGCACGCCGTGAACACGAGCGAGCGACACGCCCGGATCGATCGTTCGAAGCCGAGTTCCGCGATCGGCTCTCGGATCGGCAGCTACGAACCCTAGAGACTGCATACCACAGTGGCTTCTTCGAGTGGCCACGGGAGAGCACTGGTGAGGACGTTGCCGACGCGCTCGGGGTATCACAGCCGACGTTCAGTCGGCATTTCAGGCTCGCACAGCAGAAGGTGTTCAGCCTTCTGTTCGAGGAGCTATCGGCGCCACCCAGTGAAGAGGAGTAGCCGGCGTCTGCTGTGCAGTTTGTCGCCATCCGTACAGTCAGTTTTCGGTCGCGACACTCCGTTGTCTGGTTTACAGTTCTTTTCGTGAAGCTGTGGTTGTCCACATCGCTTTCCTGGCCGATTTCGGGCCGCGTAGTAACCTCTTACTGCTCTTGGCACACGTAGTAATGCTCCTGAGCGCCCGGAGTGACCCGGGTAAGAGTATGTTTCTTGCCAGTAGGATCATATTTCGCCTCCCGCCGATAGCTGTCGGAAGACGAGCAGATGAATATGTATTGACGTCGGCCCGCTGAGATATTCTGTATCTAGCGTCTACGATCATACAGACACGGTGTAATGGAGGATTCAATGAGTGAGTTCGTGGTAAGCCCTCCTTACACTGGCCGATCGCTCGAACGGGGGATCGGACAGTGAGTATCGACATGGCCGACCTCGACCGACGCACCCCGGCCAACCGATCCCGCGTTCGATCGGAGGCAGATGGCGGCATCGTCACCCAACTGCGCCTCGATCACTCGGCGCTGTTCTTGCGCCCGACGCTGCGTCGCGCCACAGACGTGACCGTCGAACCGGACTACTGGACGACGATCGAGACTGGGCAGACGCTAGTGTTCGTCACCGTCTACGGACCGGACGATGAGTTCGAGGCGTTCGAGTCGACGCTCGAAACGGATCCGACCGTCTTCGATCCGGTCTGTGTCGATCGCTACCCCGACAGACGTGTCTACCGGCTTGCGGTCGCCGATCAGACGATCACGATCATATCGAAGACTGCCGAGTTTGGGGGACGGCTGCTCGACTGTTCTAGTACCCGTGACGGCTGGCAGGCACAGATCCGATTCCCGGATCGGGACGCCCTCATCGAATTCAACCAGTACTGTCGCGACCAGGACGTCTCGGTCGCGGTCGAACACCTGCGCGTCTCTGACGACGAGGGCGACGGCGTCATCGCGCTGACAGAGAAACAGCAGGAGCTGCTCACCGTCGCCCACGAAGAGGGATATTTCGACGTCCCGCGTGGCATCTCTCAGGACGAGCTGGCCGATCGACTCGGCGTCTCGAAGTCGGCGATCTCACAGCGACTCCGGCGATCGATCGGTGCGCTCTGTGCGTCATCGATGAACTCGGGATAGCTGGCGTCGCTACTGTTCGTCCGATACTCCGGCTACGATCGGTGCTATGTTGGCACTTCGATCGGTCTTCGAATTGATCCGGCCGGTCTTCGAACTGATTCGGCCGATCTTCAAACTGATTCGGCCGGTATACACGTGTGAGAGTTAACACACCAGTGTCACAGCCGTCTGCCGATCGCATCGCTCGCGAACGCGGGTGACACAAAAACACGGACCGTGGTCGGCAACTCAGCCGGCAGCCGCCAGCTATTCGTCGTCTTCGCCGTCGTCTTTCATCGAACCGAGCTTGGAGACGAGTTCGTCCGTCGAGACATCGGACTCGAAGGACATCTTCCCGTCGTGATCGTTTTCGTGGACGTTGACGGCTTCTACGTCCTCGTCGTCGGTTGCCGACTGTTGCTGTTGTTCGGATTCGTCGTAGCTACCAAAACCCATACACAACAGGACACGACCAACGGTCAAAGGAGTGCCGGTTCGATTCCGTCCAACGAGCCGACTTATCACTTGAAATAGAGGTGCTGCCAGCCGTACGTATCACTTGAACCGGAGATACTGTCGGTCGTACTCGGGTTCGCCCTGTCGCGGATGGATCGTGATGAACGACTCCGGTGGCAACTCGGCGAGCCGTTTCGGGAGGTCTTCGAGTTCGGAGTGCCAACCGACGTCACCGCGCCGCGGCGAGATGGTGATGATGAGGTCGTCGTCATCTGTTTTTTCGTGCAGCGTCGGGAGCAACTCACCCCAGCTGTCGATCGAGTCGAACTCTGCCGTGACGTCCTCTTCGACGAGCTCGAACAGGTGCTCGAACTGATGAGAACTCCCCTCGACGACGAGCACGTGCAACTCGGCACCGAGGCCCATCGCAATCCGTTTGGCGAGATGGACGGCTTCGTAGAACCCTTCGTGGTGATCGGCACCGATCGGGACGACGACGAAGATCCGTCGAGTCGTGTTGATCGGGTGACCGAGCCGGGAGATTATCACGGGCAGCTTCGACCGCTTGAGAACCTGGTCGATGATGCTGCCGAAGATCCGGTGTTGGAACGTCTCTGTGGCGTCCCATCCCATAATGATCTGGTCGGCCTGAACTTCGACTGCACCCTGGACGATACCGGAAGCGACGTTGTGGTTGACCCGGGTTTCCGTCTCGACGGGAACTTCGGCCGCGCTCCCGGCGGCCGCGAGGTCCTCGAGTTCTTCGGTGACCTCGACAATCCGGCGATCGGTCTCCCCAGCGACGTCGGGTCGAACGACAGTCAGCGTGTGGACCGGTTCGATTCCCTGATTGTCCTTGATCACGAACGCGAGTTCGAGAAGTCGTTGCTGGAGTTCGGCGTTGTGAGAGAGCGGAAGCAAGATCGTCGGGTCTTTTGCACTTTCCTCGCCATCGCCGATCTCGCGTTCGAGGGCGATCTGGTTCGCCGCGCGTTCGGTCAGCCACGGACTTACGACAGCCGTGACGACCAACATGAGGACCACGGCGTTGAGGACGGCAGGCCCGAACAGCCCTGCCTCGAACCCGATCAGCGTGATCGCGAGCGCGGCCGCGGCCTGACCGATCGAGAGCCCGAAGATGGCGTTCCGTTCTGCGGCCGTGTAGCCCTGAATTCTCGCGACGAGCCACGCCGCAGTGCCCTTCGCTGCGAACATCACACCGATGACGACGCCCGCGATCAGCAGCGTCTCCGTCCCGTCGAAAATAACGGCTGGATCGACGAACATCCCCACGTGCAAGAGGAAAAAGGGAATGAAGAACGCGTTCCCGACGAACTCGACGCGATTCATCAGGGTCCCGCCTTCCGGGATGAGCTGGTTCAGCGCGAGGCCAGCAACGAACGCTCCCAGAATTGGCGAGAGGTCGAGCAGTTCGGCCAGACTCGCGGCCCCGAAGATCGCGACCATTACGAACAGGAACTCGAAGTAACTCTCCTCGCTGAACGTCTGGAAGAACCACCGTGAAAGGCGAGGGATCAGGAGCCAGGCACCGCCAAACAGGATCGCAAGCGAGAGGCCCACTTCACCGAACAACAGGAGAGACAGTTCGCCCTCGACGGCACCGATGACGATCGCGAGGACGACGAGCGCGAGCGTATCAGTAAAGAGGATTCCACCGAAGACGGCCGTTACAGCGCGATTTTTCGTAACGCCGAAACGGTTGACGATCGGGTACGCAAGCAGCGTATGGGAGGCAAAGACCGACGACAGGAGAAGCGCTGCCCAGATATCGAGGCCGAGTACGGTCTGCATTACGATCGTCCCGCCGATGAACGGAAGGAAAAAGCTCGTCAGACCAAACAGGGCCGCGTTTTCAGGCGCTTCCGCGAACCCCTTGAGATCGAGTTCGAGTCCGACGGTAAACAGCAAATAGATCAATCCGACCTCTCCGAGCAAGACGATCGCGTCGGTCTGATCGACGATACCCAGGATACCTGGACCGATGAGCGCGCCGAAGAGGACGACGCCAACGATACCTGGTTGGCCGAGTCGCTTGGCGAGCAACGGACCGATGAGAAAGACGCCCATCGCGATCGCAAACACCAGGACTGGCTGGTCGAGAGGCAACCCAAGACTGGTGGCGAGTGGGGTGAGTAGAGTCACTGGTAGCAAACACACGAGCTACTCGAGGTACGGCCTGGTCGATTTCGGGTCAGTGCCGCCGATCGTGCCGGACTGTCGAGAGCGAGCGTTCGGAACAGAGATATCGTTCGTACCGGATGGTTTGGGGAATAATAAACTGTTTGATCTCTAACGGAGGATCCCGACCGACATCAAATTATTTTCGTTCTACCCGTAGAAAACCGCTGGTAAATAACTGCCTTGCGGATCATTTTTTGACGAACAGTCGGAACTGGGCCGGCGTGCTCGTTCCTGCAGCCGACACGAGGTCGAATCCACGGCCCGTTTGGGTGGGCTTATACAGAAGACACCGCTCGGCGTCGATCGTTCGGGACTCCGTACTCCGACGTTTGGAGAACGTACTCGCTGATATCGACGTTTTTCATTACGAATGTTTACTTTTAATGCAATAAATAAACATTCGACCCACTCACTGGTTCGAAGGTATGGTTGTCTTCGATCCACGTCTGCACATCCGATCGAGCAAACGGCTGGAGTACACGCTAGCTACGGCTCCCGGTAGTCCGTCTATAGTAATGGATTGGTGTCTGCTGGACTGTATCATGTCCGCGCACCGCTCGTCTCGACCAGTCCCCACGGACACTCGACTACCTATGATACAATCACAACCGTTGCCGCCGGCGGTTCGATCACGTCGGCGCTCAGCCTCCACCCGAATCGGATCGACTTCGACCACTCGTTTGGAATCGGCACCCGCCTACAGGGCAGGATCAGTCGGCAGCAGGACGGTCGAGAGGTGAGTAAGTAATGTGTGGCATTATTGGACGCGTGGGAACCGGCGACGCTGTCGAACCGTTACTGACCGGACTGGAAAACCTCGAATACCGCGGCTACGACTCTGCCGGTGTGGCCGTCCAGAACGGCTCCGGAATCGACGTCCAGAAACGGTCCGGAAAGGTCGAAGAACTCAAAACTTCGATCGACGATCGGCCGATCGAGGGACAGGTCGGCATCGGACACACGCGCTGGAGTACTCACGGCCCGCCGACCGACGAGAACGCCCATCCCCACACCGATGCGACCGAAGACGTGGCAGTCGTTCACAACGGTATCATCGAGAACTACGCCGAGCTGAAAGAGTGGCTGATAGCGCGTGGCTACGAGTTCACCAGCGACACTGACACCGAAGTCATCCCACACCTCGTTCAGTACTACCTCGACGACGGGCTGGCGAACGAGGCGGCGTTCAGGGCAGCGATCGCCGACCTCGAGGGTAGTTACGCGATCACGGCAATGTTCTCGGGAGAACACGTCCTCTATGCAGCACGCCAGGGGTCGCCGCTCGTCGTCGGTATCGAAGACGGCGAGTATTTCCTCGCGAGCGACGTGCCGGCGTTTCTCGAGTACACGGAGCGGGTCGTCTATCTCGAGGACGGAGACGTCGTGATTGTCGACGGCGATGGTGTCGAGTTCACCGATCTCGCCGGAAATCCGGTACCTCGGGAGCCAGAAACCGTCGAGTGGGACCCCGAACAGGCTGGTAAAGGCGAGTACGATCACTTCATGCTCAAAGAGATCTGGGAACAGCCCACTGCGCTGTCCCAGGCGATCGAGGGCCGAATCGATCCCGGTACCGAGCGGATCGATCTCGCAGCCTTCGAGTCGGGCACGTTCGAGGGGATCGAGAGCGTACAGCTCATCGCCTGTGGAACATCCTATCACGCCGCACTCTACGGTTCACTGCTGTTGAATCAGTCCGGCGTCCAGTCGACTGCGCTGCTCGCCAACGAGTACAGCGCCGCTGCGCCGCCGGTCGACGAGGAAACGCTGGTGATCGCAGTCACACAGAGTGGTGAAACAGCGGACACGCTGAACGCGCTCAGACAGGCCGAATCCGAGGGCGCGGCGACCGTTACCGTCACGAACGTCGTGGGCTCGACGGCCGCACGGGTCGCCGACGACGCGCTGTTCATCCGTGCCGGGCCGGAGATCGGCGTCGCGGCGACCAAAACGTTCTCCTCACAGGTAGTCATGCTCTCCCTGCTCGGCCAGCGGATTGCAGGTGACGTGAGCGGTGAGCCACCGGCGGACCTGGACCGTCTGCTGCCGGATCTCGCCGCGATGCCCGAGCAGATCGACGCCGTACTCGAATCTTCGGATGCCGAACGGATCGCCCGACGGTACGCCGACAGCACGTCGTACTTCTTTATCGGTCGTGGTCTCGGCTTCCCGGTCGCGCTCGAAGGGGCCCTGAAGTTCAAGGAGATCACCTACGAGCACGCCGAAGGATTCGCTTCAGGGGAGCTCAAACACGGGCCGCTCGCGCTCGTAACACCAGAGACGCCGGTGTTCGCGATCTTCACCGGCAACGAAGACGAAAAAACGCTCAAAAATGCCGAAGAGGCACAGACGCGAGGCGCTCCCGTGGTCGCTGTCTGTCCGGACGACCACCGGGCGGTCGAGGTCGCCGACGATCACCTCAGCATCCCCGAGACGGAGGCAGACCTCGCGGGACTACTCGCGAACGTCCAGCTCCAACTCCTGTCGTATCACGCTGCGACCCTCCTCGATCGGCCGATCGACAAGCCTCGGAACCTCGCGAAGAGCGTTACCGTCGAGTAATCGATCGGGCGGCTTTCGCGCTGTCCACCGCTCCCTGGTGATCGCCGCTGATCCCGGGCTGTCTCGTTTTGTGGGTCGTTCTGGTATGCTCCAGCGGGACGTACTGTGATTGATGTATACAAAAGAGTGAGAGATATCTGCAGAAGAGCCGTCGGTGCCGAGTAGACAGTAGAGAGCCGTCGCCACCGAGCAGACAGCACGGATCGACGACACCAGGCGAGACGGTCCATCAGAACTGACCACTGGTTTCAGAGCCGACGAACCACGGGACCACCCCCATAGCCCCGTGCCCAGACGGCGTCACGTCTCCAGTCCGCAGTCGATCGCTCGGACCCGTCCCGCTGGAGCGGGAGTGATGGTCGTATAGTGGTGTCGCACCAACCGGTCACTCCGGTTCGAATAGCCATTTCTGACCGAATAAAACTCGCACTTGATAACGACGGCCGTGAGGATCTGAGTTACAGGTCGCAGCAATGGTGATCCGAGTTACAGGTCGCAGCAATGGTGATCCGAGTTGTATCCCCTACCGTGGACGATCGATCGGCAGGATACAACGTGGTCAGTCGACCGTCTCACCACCAGTACGCCGCGGGCTATCGATCGCGTTCGACGACCTCACCAGGTCGTGTCGTCGCGCCGGTCGTAAGCTTCAGTCCGGGAGTAAGACTGGTGTTGATCCCGGTCTTGACACCGTCGCCGACGACGACCCCGAACTTTCGTCGACCGGTCGAAACCCGATCGCCTTTGACGGTGAACCGAATATCACCGTCATCGTGTCGGAGGTTTGCGACAGTCGTGCCTGCGCCGAAGTTGACGTCTCGGCCGAGGACGCTGTCGCCGACGTACGAGAGATGGTTGACCGTGGCATTCGCCGAGAGAACGCTGTTTTTCACTTCGACACCGTTGCCGACAGCCGCGCCCCGATCGATCAGCGTCGCACCTCGGACGTAGGCGTTCGGGCCAACTGTCGCACCCGATCGGACCAGCACCGGCCCCTCGATAACGACACCAGGCTCGATCGTCGCCCCTGGTTCGACGACGACGTCTCCGTTCAGGTGTGCTGTATCGCTGACGTCGCCATCGATCCGTCGCTCCAGGTCGCCGAGTTTCCACTCGTTCGCTTCGAGCAGTTCCCAGGGTCGGCCGACGTCGAGCCATCGATCGAGGGTAATCGGCGTGACAGCGAACTGCTCAATAACGGTCGCGAGCACGTCGGTAATCTCGTACTCTCCGCGCTCGCTCGCGGGAACCTCGAGCCACTCTATCGCTCGCTCGGGGAAGGCATACGCCCCAGCGTTCGCGAGGTTTGTCGGTGGATCGTCGGGTTTTTCGACGATGTCTGTCACGGTGCCGTCGGTCGTGCTGAGGACGCCGTAGTTGCGAGGGTCTGGCACCTCGACGGCACAGACCGCAGGACAGGCGTCGAACAACCGATCGATCGCTGTCGGGTCGTACAGGTTATCACCGTTCAGGACCGCAAACGGGCCATCGAGATGCTCGCGTGTCGCTTTGACGGCGTCTGCCGTCCCGGCCTGTTCGAGCTGTTCGGCGAACGTGACAGGGACGCCACGGTACTCCGATCCGAAGTATTCCCGAACCGTTTCCTGTTCGTAGCCGACGACTAGCACGATTTCGTCTGCTCCAGCATCGACGGCAGCATCGACGGTGTGGGCAGCGAGCGGTCGATCCGCGACTGGCAGCATCGGTTTCGGGATAGATTCGGAGAGCGGCCTGATTCTGGTTCCCTGGCCTGCTGTTAGCACAACGGCTTGCATGACACGGACCTACCTCGATCCTGGGGTTTACTATACAGCCATTACACGGGGATTGTCGACCCCTATGTCCCGGAAAGATCGATCGATCAGCACGTCTGCGTTCCCGTTGTCTCGTGTTGGGTTGCAATGGCCGTCTCGATCGGTTCAGATCGGTCAGGGTGAGAAGCGACCGATCGAGGACCGGAGGCCGTGTGGAACGCACGTATTCTGCTCTGAAAATCCTCTATTACTGTTCGTAAATTTTGAATTTCTGTTCAGACAACCCGTCACGCTAGCGATTTTCGAACTGCCCCGGTCAGGTGGTACCAGCTGCCCAACTGTCGTTCAATCCTGTTTGTCCGCAGTTATGCAGTCTATATTAAATACCGTTCTGTGGCTACGAACTGGTGATGTCGACTGAACCAACTGATGCGAAGTGGACCCCAATGACGTCTGGCCAGCAAACGAACGCCCCCTGCTGTGTTAATTGCGGACACCAAGTTACCCAACAGTTTGCCCGTGTCTTCGGCGACAACCGAGATGTCGTCCACGCCTGCCCAGAATGTGCGACCTACCGAGAGATGAAGACCTCCGATTTCATTCCAGAAGAGCGTCGATAGCGGCGTGAGTTGGTCGGCCACGCTGCGACTACGATTCGACGGAATCGTTGAGGGATGGGGAACTCGCTGGTGCCGTCGACTATTTTTGTCCAGTTGTCGCTGCCTCGATCGAGTCTGTCACGAGACTCGTTGCCGAATCGAACAGCGCGTCGGCCGCGTCGACTGTTCGTCCCTCTGCGGTCACCCGAACGAGTGGCTGCGTTCCGCTCTGACGGATCAGGAACCAGCCATCGTCAGTCTCGACGCGAACGCCATCAAGCGTGTCGACGTCGGTGTACCGATCGGTGACCCGGTCTCGAATCGTCGCCATTGCAGCCTCCTTGTCCGTTACCTCGGCCGCTGACCGGCGGATCGGATACTGATCGATCGCGTCGACGAGGTCGGCGAGCGACCCCTTCGTCGCGACCAGTTCGACGAGTTTACACGCAGCCAGCGGGCCGTCCGGACACAGCGTCTCGTCGGGCCAGATCCAGGCACCACTGGGTTCGCCACCAAAGGCCACGTCGTCCGCGGTCGTTCGTTCGGCGACGAAGACATCCCCTACCCGTGTGCGCGTGACCGTGGCACCAACGGTCTCGACAGCATCATCGACAGCGAAGCTCGTATCGACGGGAGCAGCGATCCGATCGCCCTCACCGGCTGTCTCCCGTGCGAACAGTGCCAGCAGGACGTCTTTCGGGACGAATCGGCCGGTTTCGTCGACCGCAAGCAGCCGATCGGCGTCGCCATCGTGTGCCAGTCCGAGGTCAGCGTCGGTTTCTGCGACGAGGGTCGCGAGCGTTTCGAGTGATTCCTGTGTCGGCTCACTCGATCGGCCGGGGAAGGCGCCGTCTTGGTTGCCGTTTAGCGTCCTGACACGACAGCCGAGGTCTGCAAGCACCGATGGCGTGATGGTGCCTGTACCGTTGCCGAGATCGACGATCACTGATGGCGTTCCAGTAATTTCGACTGCCGATTCGAGTCGGGTAGCGTGGCTCTCCCGGGCCGTCTCCCGGGTTCGCCGATTACCGACCCCGTCCCACGAGGCCAGTTGGTAGTCGTCGGTTCGGAGTCGCCGTTCGATCGCGTCACGGCGGTTGGGGCCGAACGCCTTGCCACTCGGTGTCCAGAGCTTGAGTCCATTATCCGTCGGCGGATTGTGTGAGGCCGTAACGACGATCCCAGCATCCGCGTCGAACTCCGCGATCGATCTCGCGACCGTCGGCGTCGCCTCGATGCCGACGTCGATGACGTCAGTCCCACACTCGCGAAGCCCTGCAGCGACCGCGTCGACGAGCAACAGGCCGCTGTCGCGGACGTCGCGGCCGACGACGACTCGGTCAGCTCCCTCCGAGGCGACTGCCCGTCCCACATCGAGTGCGAGTGCCGCGGTAACGTCGACTCCGACGGGACCACGGATACCGCTCGTTCCAAACATATGCTCCGCTGGCAGTGCCTTTCGCGTTACTATGGGGTGCCTACGGTCCGACGATCGAGACCGACGAGATCGGCCGCACGCGATCGACGTCTCTCGGCCGCTTCACGCTGCTCACGACCCGTTTCGGGAGCCGATTCGATAGCCAGTTTCGTGCTCCGGATGATGTCCGACGAACGACAGGGTTCGTTCGCTCCGTTAGTCACACCCTAGATTGTTGAACGTTCGTCATTGTATATCAGTTCCAGTCGTTTCATCACTGTCTGGACATGGATATCGCACCGCCAGACGCCGGCGAATCACACACGCCCCGACGACGAGTGGTCCGTGACGTCGCTGGGCGCGTCTCGACATGGAACACCAGCATATCAGTATGGAGCGCCAGCAGCCCGAACCGAAGTACCGGCATTCCGATCGCAGCTACTGGACAGCCTGCACTGGCGGGCCACTCGAGGGAACAATGAGCACATCCGAACACGACCAAGAGTCTGAGATCGACAGCGCCACGACTACTACAGCGCTGGCTGACCTCCCGCCGAGTTCGAAGCTCGTCTACAAGGTCCTCGAGTACGAGGGGGCGTTAACACAGGACGAAATCTCCGCAGAGTCACGACTGTGTTCCCGAACCGTCCGGTACGCAATCAGCAAACTCACCGACGAGGAGCTCGTCTCGAGTCGTGTCTGTCTCGACGACGCTCGGCAATCGAAATACTGGGTCCAAGAGTGACGGAGTCAGCCCACGAGTCCACTCGTGGGCGTTCTCCTGTTTTTGTGTGAGCCAGTCGGGCGACTCCTTCGCTGGCACCGTCAGCGGCGTTTTCGGTACGTATCGATCGCGAAATCGAGTCCGAACGAGCCGGCTGTAATCGAGTACGTGGTTTCGAGTCGTGGGTTGAATTTCGCCTTGTACCGGTTGATGCTGGGGACACCGGCTCCGACGAGGTCGTAGCGGTCGATTCCCGATCGGAGCCCGTCGCGCATGACTGCCCAGTCGAGGAGATCGTTGATCGCGATATCGACGTCGGCATCCGGTTTGACACCGCCTTGCCACCGGTAGCGTGTCGACTCGGATTCGGCGACGAGGATCCCCCCGAGGAACTCGCCATCGACGCGACAGACGTACGGCCGGATCGCCCCATCGGGGAGTTCTTCGTATAGCGATTGGGCGAACGTCGTGCTCAACTGGAACGATCGACCCTGGTTCTCGTAGCGCTGTTCGACCTGCTCGACGATCCGGGCAACGTCGGTGCGGTTCCCCTCCTCGATCGTATACTGTTCTTCGTCGGCGTTTCGGACGTTGCTCCGAGCATCGCTGCTGAACCGATCGAGCAGATCGTCTTCGGTTCCATCGAGATCGACGACGTACGTGTACTCCGGTTCGACATCGTACTCGTTCCAGAGAAACGGCCGGACGTCCTCGAATTCGGCAGCAGTGAACTTGGCATAGAGCGGTGAAATCTCTTTGTCGATCCAGTGAAGACAGCCGGCCAGATATCGCCGGACCCGTCGATCGGCCTTCCGTCGCTTGAGTTTGGAGACGTTCAGGACGGACGGACCGAGGTAACACGACCACGAGCGAGGGGCAGGGGAGAACGCCCCCGTGAGCGGCCCCTTTGCGTACTCGAAGACTGGGAAAATTCCGATGGGTTCCTGGCCTTTGAACCCGGTCAGCAGGTGGACTGTCGTATCAGTGTCATTTGCCTGTAGTCGCAGCGCTTCGGCCCGGTAAAACGGATTCGTCCCGTCCGATCGGTCGACGTACCGGTTCCACTCGTCGGCGTCGTCCTGCGGATCGAGAACAGTTAGTTCTACACTCATCGTTAGAGGTACCCAAGATCTGATAACCGGTCTTCGACGGCTGACTCTTCGGTAACCGTGATCGCTTCGGCATCGTAGGTCGGATACTCGGTCGGCGAGCTTTCGTCGACGATCGGTATCGTCGTCCCGTCCATCGCCGCGTCGACCGGGACGTCGAACAGCGAACAGATCGTCGGTGCGATGTCGAAGATTGTCGGCTCGGAGAGCGCAACCGAGTGGTCGAACGCTGGGCCGGCGGCTGCAACGATGCCGGTCCGCTTGTGGTTCCACGACTCCATTGGCTCGCCGAACGTTCCCCGCCCGAGATCGGCTCCGATCGCGTTGTCGAAGTCCGCCGGCACGGTGACGATATCCGGTCCCTTGTCGAGGTGGGGCCCCTCGAAGACGGCTTCCCTGGGTTTGACGGCCTCGAACACCGGATCGCCGGCCGGCGTCTGAACTGCCAACAGTTCGTCTATAAGTTCAGCCCGGACTGCCTCGTACTCCTCGGCGGGAACTTGCCCGTTTGGTTCTCTTCCCTCGAGATTGAGCCGGACCCCGAGTTCACTTTTCGATCGCACGTACGCGCGTGAGTTGGCAAAATCGACCTGCTCGCTTGCCGCTCGAATCATGTCGTTTGGAATTCGCCTCCCGATCGGCTCTTTCAGGCCGATACGGTCCAGGGTGCGTGCGATCCGCTGGGTTGTGAGTCCCACGCTTGCAGCGGCGTTCATCACCTGTTCGACGACGCCGTGGTCGGTGCTGCCTGGCTGCTCGCCGTTGAGCAGATCGTTTTCCCACGCTGTCGACCAGTTTGGCATCCCCTCGCCGCCGCTCCGGGAACTGACGTCGCCCCGGTTGTGGAGGAACTCGTTGACCCGAAACTCGGTGCCGCGGACGGTCCCCATCCCGTGATCGCTGACGATCAACACGTTGTCCGGGTCAGTCTCTTCGATCGTCTCGGCGAGTTGGTGATCGACCTCGCCGTAGACCGCTTCTATCGCGCGCTTGTCGCCGGGTCGCTCGTGAAAGACGGAGTCGGTCAGCTGGAACTGGAGAAAGCCGAAGTCGGGCTCGAACCGCCGGCAGAGGAATCTGAACGCGTCTCCGCGACATTCGAGTGTACGTTCGTACCCCTCGATCGATCGAGCGGGTTCCGGACCGCTCTGGGGATAAATTCGATACTCACCACACTCGGCCTCGATGTCGTCCAGCAGTCCTGCTGGATGACAGTCCGGGTTTTCGGGTGCCGTCATCCCCGGAACGAGTGCGCCATCGAACTCGCGTGCCGGGTGTGTCACCGGGACGTTGACGACGACGCTCGAGAGCCCGTGATCGCTCAACAGTTCCCAGACCGCACGTTCCCGGACGTGCGTCGAGTTGACCACGTCCCAGTCGTAGCCGTCAAAGGAAAGAAAATCGAACACACCGTGTTTTCCCGGATTTTTCCCGGTGTACAACGACGGCCAGGCCGATGCCGTCCACGGCGGGAGCTGTGATTCGAGCGGCCCGCTGGTGCCGCTCTCGAATAGGCGCCGCAGCGTTGGCATTGTCCCCGACTCGAACAGTGGCTCGAGAATCGGCCGACAGCCCGCATCCAGCCCGACCACGAGGAGATGGAGGTCGTCGTCGGTCGTCCGTTTCATGAGCGGGTGGTCCGTCCGTTCGGGCTTTGTTATGCAACAGCTTGGACCGGTGTATGGTCGCGCTTCGGAACTGTTGTCCGCCCGAGCGGTCGCTTCCTCCTGAATCGATACGCACCGCCTGCCGATCGCTACGTGTGGGCCCGGCCGGTCACTCGTCGTTGACTGCCTCCCGGAGCGTCGATCGAGCAGTCTCGCTCAACGTGTACGTCCGCTCTGCCGGCCGATCGAGGACAGATTCGGTCCGAAGCTCCGAAAGGAGGCTCTGGACGGCAACCGGTGACCGATCGACCCGCCGTGCGACCGTCGTCGTCTCCAGTGGCTCGGACCGGGCCAGTTCGGTGACGACCTCCTGTGCCGTCGAGCGGACACACTGTGAGTTTCCACAGGCACGGTCGATCCGATCGTCGAGCCACGACGACCCAAACTCGGTATCGTCGCCCGAGCCGGCGTTTGCGATGAGTATCCGATCGTCGGCGTCTTCGATGCTCGTATAGCCGAACTCGTGGTCTGCGCCGGCCGCCTGGACGATTCGGTCCTCGGGTGGTTCTGTGTCGCCTTTGCCCTCGGTGTTGGTTCCGGCTGCTGCGTGGCCAGCCGCAGCTCTTTCGTGCTCGCTCCCGGCTGACTCGAGGTCGTTCTCAGCTGTCTCGAGCTGTGTTCGCAGCCGATCGTTCTCGGCACGTAGCCACTCGAGTTCTGCCTCGAGGTCGTCGATCTCGTCGTCCCGGTTGGCGAGCTCCGTTCGTAATTCGTCTCGCGCCGTCTCCAGTTCGTTTCGTTCCGCTTCGATCTCGACCAGTTCGTCGTTGAGTCGGCGAAGTTCCTCGTCGTCGGGAAGCCGTGTCTGGATCGTTCCGGGTCGGGTCAGCGCGTCGGCCATCTGTTTGGCAGCACTGGAGACATCCCGAGCGGAGTCGAGTTCGTCTTCGAGGGTTTCGATCCGTTGTTCTTTTTTCTCGAGTTCGTTCTCCAGTTCGAGGATCCGACTTTCTTCCTGTTCCTTTCGTTCCGAGATGTGCTGGAGATCACCGACGAGGGCGTCGGAGACGGATTTGAGCTCGGGCCGTTCGAAGTCGTCCAGTCCGGGCGTCGCACCGGCATCGAAAGTCCGCTTGCGGCGGAACTGCACCCGTCGGACGTCCGTTTCGGTCCAGTCGGTCTGGACGAACGCCTGTCCGTCGTTCAGGTCGGAGA
>LFCJ01000072.1_pt1 | contig 52344 bp, 52 predicted proteins | sample 643141 | NCBI WGS metagenome assembly LFCJ01 (sample SAMN03766243, study PRJNA286221) | soda lake metagenome | biome: soda lake; feature: Kulunda steppe; material: water; isolation source: sample B1-Br-g2 brine of Lake Bitter-1 | place: Russia: Kulunda steppe | collected 2010-07
AAACGAATGTGTAGTTGATGTTTGACCTCACAGGGTTTCAACGAGACCTGCTGTATACGATCAGTTCCGTTGAGGAACCGTACGGACTGGCAATCAAATCAGCCCTCCAGAAACATCGTACAGAAGATGTCAATCACGGGCGACTGTATCCAAACTTGGATACACTCGTTGAGAAAGGATACCTCGAAAAAAGCAAAAAAGACCGGCGAACGAACCTCTATACACTTACCGAAACCGCATATGAGGCGATAGAGGAACGACAAAAGTGGGAACAACGCCAAATGGCCAACTAATCACTGCACTCGAGCGGGCGACCGAACGCCCTGTGGAGCACCACAGTCATACATCGCCTCACGGTTGGTCTACGAACATACAGCCTCCCAGCAGTCCCAAACACCCCGTTGGCCCTCAAACGCACGCTGACAGCGGCTTAAGCAGCTTCGAGTACCTCAATAGTGGATAGCTGGGACGACGCTGTATTTGACCGCCTCCCGGGTGCTCAGTAGAGATTCGAACCAGTTGCGTTCTTCGTCCGTCAGCGTTGAATAGCTACAACCGATAGCGGCTTGAGGCGAGACCGCGCCTCAAGAGCCCGCCCACAGAAGGAAACGCCTTTTAGGTCTTGCCGGATACGAACAGATGAGGGCTGGTAGCTCAGTTTGGCAGAGCGACGGACTCTTAATCCGTCGGTCGCGTGTTCAAATCGCGTCCAGCCCGTTTTTGCTCCGAACACCATGAGGAGCGAAGCAGCTACTGATTTGAACGCAAGGAGCGAACGTAGCGAGCGACTGAGTGTTCAAATCGCGTCCAGCTCGTTTTTGCTCCGAGCGTTATGCGACGAGCCGAGCGGCTGTACGGTTTGTATGTCGGGAACGAACCGAACTTACCGAGAGACGTGATCGGCCGACAGTCGGTCTGGCTTACTGCGATTGAACGATAGGTCGTTCCCACTCTGCGAACGGCGTCCCGGCGGTCGACAACTCGAGATACGACTGCTGGGTAGAACGCACTGCGTCGGGGAAACTCATCCCGGCATCCAACTCGGCCCGCACTTGATCGAGTTTCCACTGACTCGGGGTGAGCCGGCGATTCCATCGGGTCTCAAGCGGGTCGAGATACCGGCTGATCGCTGATTCACTGAACCCTTGTTTGGCGAGCCCGAGTCGTGCGTGTGCAAAGAGATCCGCATAAATCTCTGCGGAGTCGGTTGTCTCTGTCCCGTCGGCAGTAATCCAGGCTAGTTCGGCCTCAAGGCCGTTTTCGACAGCACTGTAGAATGCCGCTTCGGCGGTCGATTGCTCGAGTTCAGCGACCGGATGATCAACAGCGATTAGTCCACGAATCAGTCCGGTCACAAGACACTGCACAGAGATAATGTCCCCGACAGTCGGCTGGGTTGGAATCGGGCGGTATTCGATGCGGATCGACCGCTCGTCGCCGCTGCCGACCGGCTGACCGCCAGTGACAGCCCGGAGCCACCGCCAGTAGGTACCGCGTTTGTGGCTCAACTCCCAGTAGTGGTCGGCGAACGTCTCGCGTGGGTCTTCGAGTAACCATTCGCGCAGGAAGGGCGCGACAGTGTCATCGGCTGCCAGCAACTCGAGGACGTCGGCCGTTTCGTCGATTTTCTCGGGGAACTTCACTTTGTGCCAGGCCTGATTAATCGACTGCTCGAAGACCCCGATCCGAAGTTCGTGATGGGTTTCTTCGAGCAACTGTTTGGGGTCGTCTACATCGTAGAGATCAACTGGCAACAGCGGCGAGTTGGTCGTCAGCGCGAGTACGGGCCCGAGGGTAGCGATAGCGGCGTTGTACGCCTGCGGGAACGCCTCGGCGTCGGGTATCTGGAGATGCGGCTGGATCGAACTTGTGAGCGATTCGACCAAGATCGTTGGAAACGACACCTCTGTGCCGGGAACCGAAAGCGAGACGCTGCCGCCGGCTTTGTTGAGTATGTCTGTATCAATCGCACTATAACGCGGCGATCGCGCCATATTGTCGGCGACAAGCACTCCATTTTCGCGCTTGACAGCACTGAGATACGACTCGGTGCCCTCGGCAGGTGGAACCGTCCACATGGCGTCGAGAACGATCTCACAGCCAGCCTCGCGGGCGGCCGTGCGTGTCGATTCGTAGCTCGCCTGTAGCGTCTCGGCCTGGGTTTCGATTCCCTCGGCGGTGAGGGTGTTCGGTGTGGTGTTGAGCTCGGCGTTGTGCAGTCCAAGTTCCTTCTCACAGTCGGCTTCAAACACTGATTTGGGGAGTTCGACAAGCGTTGCCTCGTCGTTGACGGCGTACACCTCGAGTTCCATGCCGACACCGAACGAAGGCGAATCAAGCTCGCCGGCCGCAATTGCCTCTGTGAGTTCGGTTGCCTGGTTGTCGACGCGGCTGTCGAACTCTGTTGCCGCCTCGGGGGTAAGTGACCGATTCACTAACTCGAGAAACGTCGAGTGGTTCATTTTCCTGATGGTTGCAAGCCACTCTCAAAGAGTTATCGCCGCCGGCAGCCGGCCCGTGGAAACAAACGGGTACGGATTTATTCACCCAGTCACAAGAACATCTGTGCAGATTGTGGGCTACGATTCGGCCGACGGCGGACTCCTCGTGAGCGACGACGACCGACTCACCTATCGTGAGCTTACAGCCGGGGTTGATCTCGAATACACCCTCGAGGATCGCCACTGTGCGGGTACTATCCACGACGATACCCATATTGCCTGTGAAAACTCCGCCGCTCCCTACTGTGCGGATCACACTCATATCTGGGTGTGTGCGAGATGTACCGGCAGTTGTCTCAAAGACGAGATGGACTGTCATGATGACCACGCGATCTATCTTGCTGCGTTCGCTCCCGACACGTTCAAAGTCGGCGTCACCAAACGGTGGCGACTCGAGACCCGACTTCGCGAACAGGGTGCAGATATGGCCGCGCACATCCGAACGGTTGCAAACGGACGGATTGCCCGCGAACTCGAGGCCGAAATCGCCACCGACATCACCGACAGAGTGCGTATGCCGACAAAGCTTGCCGGTCTTGGTCAGTCGGTCGACCGCGGGGCCTTCGAGGCGTTGCTCACGGAGTTCGAGCCTCTCGAGACGTTCGATTTCGAGTACGGCCTCGAGCTCGAACGCCAACCAGTCAAAGAGACACTGGCGACAGGAACCGTCCGCGGGACAAAGGGTCGGATTCTGGTACTCGACCGTGGCGGCTCGACGTATGCGGTAGATATGCGAGAGTTGGTTGGATACGAGGTAAGCGAGCGTAGACAGCGCCGTGAACTCCAATCGAGTCTCGGTTCGTTTTAAATCAGTTAGTCAGGTTACCGATGCGCTGGTGGATATCTCGAACCTTTTGTGCTTGCTGTTTGTTGGCTGCAGCGATCTCTTGGATTTCGTTGGCGACCATCTGTGTTTCTTCGACGAGTTCGGTGATCATGCTGGCAACCTCTTCGGTTGAGACTGCTTGGTCGTCTGTTGCGCTGGAGACTTCTTGGATTCCCTGTGAGGCTTCTTGGACGGCTTGGGCGATATCCTGCAGTGTGTCCATCGCGTTTTGTACTTTTTCGATTCCTTCATCAACCTGTTCGGTCGTTGTATCAAGACTTTCGACGGTGTCTTGGGCATCGGATTTGATCTCTTCGATCATCGTCTCGATCTCGCTGGCGTGGTCTTGGGACTCGCCGGCAAGTGATTTGACCTCGTCGGCGACAACCGCAAAGCCTTCCCCAGCTTCCCCGGCACGAGCAGCCTCGATAGACGCATTCAACGCGAGAATGTTAGTTTGGTCAGCAATGTCGTTGATCACCTCGACGATCTCGTCGATCTCGTCGATTCGTTCCTGAAGTGTATCGACATCAGCCGAGACAGCCTGTGTGGAATCATCGACACGCTGCATTACATCAATGGCCTCTGTGGCGGCGTTTCGACCCTCGTTTGCGAGATCCTCTGCGTTCGCACTTGTGGCTGCGACTTCTTCGGCCGTTGAGGCGATTTCTTCGACCGTTGCCGACATATCAGAGATTTCCATCGAGACCTCTCCCATTGAACTCGCCGAATCTGCGGCCAAACCGCTTATCTTCTCAGTTGATTCGGACATTTCGTCGGCAGTGGTCTCGATTTCTCGGATATCTGATTGAACGTTCTCAGCAACCGATCGCTGCTGGTTGAGTTCTGATTTGAGCTGTCGTTCGATCTCGTGTTGTCTTTCTGCTTGGTTCTTGTGTGCTCGGACAAACGAAATGATCGTCTCCAAAAACGAACCTTCTTCAGACAGCCACGGCCCGTCATCTTCGACGGGCCGCTGTTCAGTGTAGACGACTTCGATGACGACTGGCGTGCCGGCCTCCGTTTGCGTTTCTCTGCTTAATGAGGCACCGACCCGCTGGAAGCCGGCCGACTCCACAACCGTCTCGCCGACAGCGATCTGGGCTTCGGTTACTGCTGGATATTGGAACCACTCGGTGAGTTCTTCGACGAACGTTCCGATCAACTCCTCGGTCGAACGGTCAATGTCGGTAAATAGTTCGTTGGCACGGGTGATCGCAGTGAGTTCTTTGGTTCGCTCTTGCAGTGCGACTTTGGCTTTGGTCGCGCTCATTTCGGCATACTCCTCGTCCAAGGTAAACTGCTCAGAAGGAAGCTCCGATTCGACGACTTCGGCTGACGGACTCATATATCCAATATTATGTTGTTGTCTGTAATAACATACCGTTCAAATTATTGCATCTGAGAATATTAGTCAGGGATTCCGTATTTGTGTACTCTTCGTCTCGCTGTTATGCTCGAGAACTGGATGAACAACCGTTTTCCGTCAGCCGATCAAATCACGCGCTATGACAGACGACTCACCGACTGACGAAGACGTCTCAAACGACTCAGACAGTAACGCTGACGGCGACGAAGAGAAATCCTTCCGCGAGCGCGTCGAAGAGATCCGCGAGAAACGCCAAGCCGAACGCGAAGAACGTGGCGAGGGAGGCGCGCCAAGCCCCGAAGAGATGATGGGAGGCGGCGGCCCGAACATGGGTGGTGGCGGCAACCCCTTTGCCCAGATGATGAGCGGGATGATGGGTGGCGGCCCCGGCGGCATGGGCGGCCCAGCCATGGGTGGCCCTGGCAGCGACGAATCTGGCGGCAACGAACAACTGGTCAGAGAGGTTCGACAGCTCCGAGACGAAGTCCGGGACACCAACCGGGAACTCCGGCGGATCGCTGATGCCCTCGAGGACGACTGAAAAACCTGCGTGTCGACTCTCCGAGCGATGCAACTCGACGAACTGTATTGTCAGCGAGCAGTGTCGAGTCCGGAACAGCTAACAGACCACCGACCCCCCATAGACCAATGAGTATCGCCGAAGAGCGCATCGAGATCCTTTTCGAACTCGCCAAAGCCCAAGCCAGCAACGGCGAGTTCGATCGCTCTCGAGAGTACGTTCGGCTGGCCCGCCGGATCGCCGAGCGAAACCGCTGTGGGCTCTCCCGGGAGTTCAAGCGCTACACCTGCAAGCGGTGTGATGTCGCTCTGCGGCCCGGACGTAACGCACGAGTCCGACTCGCTACTGGCCGAATCGTCATTCGGTGTGACTGTGGGGCGACCCAGCGGTATCCGTACAAATAACACTCATTCTGCGGTGGGCTGTTGTTGTTCGGCCAGCAGTGTCTCGAGATTCTCCAGTGTAGACTGCAGTTCACGCTCGTTGTACCACCGAACCATCGGCTCGATAACGCGCGCAATCACCCGCCCGGGAACTGCATATTCCGCACTGTATGTGATTTTTGTGCCGTCTTCGGTTGGCTCGAGATCGAGTGTGATCGCACCTGTCAGTCCCTCCTCGAGCGCAAAGACATGCTGCGTTGGTGGGTCATAGGCTGTCTGGACGAGTCGGCCATCAATGGGAACGCCAGCCAGTCGGTAGGTGTAGGTCAACTCTTTGCCACCGTTGTCTCTGGGTTTTATATTTCGAATATCGGTGATGCTCGGAGAGATTGTGGCATGCGTCTCCGGATCATCAAGCGTTTCAAAGACTGTTTCGACCGGTGTCGAGACTACAATGCTGTCTGAGACGTGAACCATATGCTACACTACGAGAGACGATGTGAAACCTATTGTGTCAGTAGAATTTCCTTTCAGCCCTGCCGGTGGCCGAGAGTATTGAACGGGTCGTCAACAAGCCGTAACTAGGTGGAAAAAACCGCTAATGATGCGGCTACCGTTGGTACTCACCTCGCAAATGAAACAATCGAGTCGGCCTGAGAGTGGCCAGCCACTGCAGGCACCCCAACCGGCCGTCTCATCCTACAATCGGTTGCGGATAATCCGGAACCGAACGGCGATGTTTGCCCGACGACAACTCCGCTCGCGTACGCCTGTGCGATCAATCGATGAGGCAGACCTCGAGGCAATCTTAGAGCGGTATGACGACGATACTGTCTTCGTGCATATCGGACTCAGTGACATCAACGCCGCTTTTCGAGGAAATCCCTTTGGGTTCATCCTGTCGAAACTCGACAGCCACTTTGAGAGCATACTGACACCAGGATTCACGCCCTCGTTTCGGAAAGACGACGGCCGGGTGTATCATAAACAGTACTCCCCGCCGCGGTTCGGGACGTTCTCACAGCTGTTTCATCCGCTGGCTGAGTATCGCACTGATGATGCGACCAACTCGATTTTAGTTCGCGGGCCCTATCGGTTCGACGACTGCGATCACCACGACTCGTGGAGTCCAGCAGGCTGTTTCGGTGCGCTCGACAGCCAGAACGTGCGGTATCTCACTGTTGGTACCGACTGGCTGGTAGCCTCGCAACTCCACTACCTCGAGTGTCTGTTCGATCTGCCGTACATACAGACCGTCGACTACGAGGGAATCATCTACTACGACGAGACTAGCCACGATCAGATTATCCAACGGAGCCACGAGTATCGCAGAGATGTGACATGGAACCGCCGGAAGATAGCCACCGACCTCGCCGCAGGAGGCGTCGTTGAGTCGTATAACTGCAACGGCCTGCGAATCTTTACGTTCAATGCCCGCGAGCTACGGCAGGCGCTGGCTCCAAAGCTTATCGCAGACCCCTACTATCTGGTGACCTAGGCCTCGAGACGGCCCAACAAACCGACTGGCCGATTCGACCGTGTGACGGTCTCACAGGCCGAGAAACCGCGAGATTTCATCGAAGGCCTTATTTGGGGCTGCGGCGTTCGAGGTGATAACTAACCATGGGAGACAAACCTGCCTCGATGTACCGGGATATCGACAAGCCCGCGTACACTCGACGTGACTACATCACCGGGATTCCCGGCTCGAAGATCGCACAGCACAACATGGGTAATCTCCAGGCAGACCCCGAAGACTACCCAGTCCAGATCAGCCTCGTCACCGAAGAGGCCGTCCAACTCCGACACGGCTCGCTGGAGTCCTCGCGGCTGTCGGCCAACCGTCATCTGTTGAAAACCCTCGGTGAGGGCAACTACAAAATGATTCTCCGAAAGTTCCCCCATCAGGTACTCCGAGAGAACAAACAGGCAACGGGTGCGGGCGCAGACCGTGTCTCGGATGGAATGCGCCAGTCGTTCGGTAAAATCGTCTCGACGGCCGCCCGCGTCGGTGCTGACGAAGCCATCTTTACGGCCTACTGTGAGCCTGAGCAAGCTCCCGTGGTCAAAGAAGCCTTCCGTCGTGCGTACAACAAAATTACGCCGCCATGCCGAATCGTCGTCGAGCGCGGTGAGAAGCTCCTCGTTTCGTAAACGAGATCACACGCTTTTTGTCGTCTCCCATGAACCTCCAGCGTATGCTTCAGCTCGCAGTCTCGACCAACGCTGAAACATTCGAGCGAATCTGCGAGCCACTGGCAGCCCGCGGTATCGAAACCGGGCATCTCCAGGCCAAACAGCGTTCGATCAACCTGACCGACGACGTGCCAACAGACCGCTTCGATGTCGGTTTCGTGTTTCCCGGACGACTGATGGAGGGAACGGCGATCAATACCCTCCAGACACTTCCGTGGGTCAACAGCCGCGAGGACGTACTCACTTCCCGGAACAAAGGTGGGGTAATCGCTGCCCTGAGTGCGGCCGATATTCCCGTCCCCAAGAGTGTGATGATCTCGAACCCAGTCGACGAGACGGTCGTTACCGAGGCCGTTGTGGATCTCTCGTTTCCTGTCGTCGTCAAGCCCAACTCGGCAACGCGTGGTGTGGGCGTCGCCAAAGCCGCAGATATGGACTCGCTTTTGGGGATCGTCGATTACCTAAATCTGATTCACGACTACCGGGCAACCGGTGACAAATCCTATCTCATCCAAGAGTTTCTGCCTGCGGCTCGAGACTACCGAGTGATGGTTGTCGGCGGTGAGTGTGTCGGCGGCGTCGAGCGCCGACTGCCCGAGGAGTTAGCCGACGGCCGCTGGAAACACAACGTCCACCGCGGCGCAGAGGCAAGGGGCCTCGAGTTGCCTGCTGGGCACCGCCGTCTGGCCGAGCGGGTGGCCGCCGAGTTGGGGATTCCGTATCTGGGTGTCGATCTGCTCGAGACCGACGGCCGACTTGTTGTCAACGAGACAAACGCCAGACCCACGATCGATGCAGCAAGCAAGTACGACGACGGCTTTTATGACCGACTGGCTGAGGTTATCAAACGGACTGCTGAGGACTCGTAGGTAGGTTACGAAAACGTATCAACTGCCAAAATCTGACCGTCGTCAAACCGGAAGACGTCGATGAACTCAAACAGTTTTTCGCCCTCTGAATCGAACAACCGACCGTAGGCCGCAAAACTGGCCGTCGACTTGAGCAGCGCGTCGATCTGATGGGTAGTATCAGTGTCGGGTCGGCCGGTTCGCATGAACTCGACGAACGCTTGGCGGCTCTCGAAGCTCCGGTCGGGGCGGTGCTGGACGAACTCGGGATGAAGCACGGAGTGTAGGGTCTCGTAGTCATGGGCGTCGAGACAACGATAGTACTCCTCGATGAGCCTCTCGTAATCCATACCTGCCGGTTGGTCGGAACTGCAAAGAGCGTTCTCCCCGAGCACATCTCAGAGTGACGAACGTGTTGGTGGTGGCCAAACGCGCCGTTTTTACTGACTGCCCACGCAGTGACGACACTGTGGAGCTACACATACGGTATGAGGGCGACGACGACCCACAGAAATGTACCGCCCGCAAGTTGGACAAATTCGACCGCGCACGGCTCCACCGTAGCCACCACGCGACGCCATACGGTGTCGTACTTAATCCCCACGCCGAGACGGCTCTTTCGCCAGCCGACCGCGAGACTGCAGCCGACGGCGCGCTTGTTGCCCTCGATTGCTCGTGGGAGTCTGCGGGCGAGGCGCAGTTTTCGTTGGCTGGCGAACACCGCGCGCTACCGTATCTCGTTGCAGCCAACCCCGTAAACTTTGGTCGACCTATGCAACTCACCACGGTTGAGGCGCTTGCTGCTGCACTGGTTATTTTTCAGGAGCGCGAGCAGGCAGAAGATATTCTGTGTAAGTTCACCTGGGGCGAGACGTTTCTGGAACTCAACGACGAACCCCTCAGACGGTACGCCAACTGCAAGAATTCGATTGAAGTCGTCGAGATACAACAGGAGTATCTTGATCGTTGAGAGGCCGTTAGGAAAAGACTGCGCCGATCGCGCCGGCAAGGGCGCTGTCAACAGCCAGAATAACCGTCACCACGAGACCGCCGACCAATACGCCGCCGAATCCAAGCGCACCGCCAAGAGGCCCACCGGCTAGCCCAATCACACCGAAGACGACTGCAAAAATGAGCGTCAACGCAATGCCTGCAACTGAGCCAGCAAGCAGGCCGTGCCAGGCTCCGTTTATTAGCCCGCCTCCAGCGAGATAGCCGGCGGCCAGCCCACCGATGATACCTGCGCCGATATGGCCAACGATTGGTGCGCCCGTCGCCAACGCGCCCGCAATGACCATCACCACAAAGCCGACGCCAACTGCCTTCCAGTTTGTCATAGATTACAACAGCCGTCGACGAACAAAAGGCCAACGGCAGTACGTTCGCTGAGTAGACTCTGAATCGCGTCTGCGGTTTCGCCCCATGCGAAACAAACCACTGGCTTCTGCCGTAGGATGAGCAAGCGACGCTCAGCGGAAACACACCGAGTTTATCTGTCCCGGTTGCGCAAATTCGGCAATGAGTAGCGACAGCGATCAAGACCTAGGCATTACCAACCGCAAGCAGTACAACACCGGCGAGTGGTACGCCGAAGTCGTCCAGAAGGCAGGCCTTGCAAACTACGGCCCCGAAGGAATGAGTGGCTTCATTGTCACGCGTCCACGCGGGTATGCACTCTGGGAGTACATCCAGCAGGCACTCGACAGCAAGTTCAAATCAACTGGCGTCCAGAACGCATACTTCCCGATGATGATCCCAGAGAGTTATCTTGAGCGTGAAAAAGACATCGTCGAAGGCTTCGATCCCGAAGTCGCCTGGGTAACTCATGGCGGCCACGACGAACTCGAAGAACGTCTTGCGGTTCGCCCGACCAGTGAATCTGTCATCGCGCCGTATATGGCCCAGTGGGTTCGCAGCCACCGAGATCTCCCGTTGCGGGTCAACCAGTGGTGTTCGGTCGTCCGCTGGGAAGCCACTGAGACGAAACCGTTTTTCCGAACCAAGGAGTTCCTCTGGCAGGAAGGCCACACAGCCCACAAAACACACGAGGAGGCCTGGGACGAAACGATGCGGCGACTCGAGCAGTACGCCGAGTTGTACGAAGATCTGCTTGCGATACCCGTCCTCAAGGGGCAAAAACCCGACCACGACAAGTTCCCTGGTGCCCACACCACCACGACTGTCGAGGCGCTGATGCCGGACGGCAAGTCCGTCCAGGCTGGTACGAGTCATCATCTCGGCACCTCATTTGCCGAGGCGTTCGATATCACCTTTGTTGACACAAACGAAGAAACTCAACCCGCTCATACCACCTCGTGGGGCCTTTCGTGGCGTGCGATTGGCGCACTGATTATGACTCACTCGGACGACCAGGGGCTCGTCTTGCCGCCAACGGTCGCACCCGAACAGGTTGTTATTGTTCCCATCTGGCAGGAAGACACCCGAGAGGAAGTCCTCGAGTACGCAGAGGGCGTTTACGAGGAACTCCACGAGGCAGGCATTCGCGTCGAACTCGACGACCGCGACGAGCGGAACCCCGGGTTCAAGTTCAACGAATGGGAGCTCAAGGGCGTCCCCGTCAGACTCGAGATCGGCCCCCACGAAGTCGCAGACGACGAGATCACCGTTGTTCACCGACCGGACGGCGAGTCGACGGTCGAAGCCCGCGAGGAGATCGCCGACACTGTCGAATCACATTTCGATGCGGTGTACGCCAAACTGTACGCCGCCGCAGAACAGAACCTCGAGGAAAACGTTCGGGAAGCCGGCTCCCGCGAGGAGATTCTCGGGACGCTCGGGCCGAACAACGGCTATGTCAAAGTGCCGTGGTGTGGCGAGGAAGCCTGCGAAGAGCCGATCAAAGAGCCGTTGTCCGCAGAGATAGTGATGTGTCCGTTCGACAACGAAGAGGCGGTAAGTGAAGATGACGAATGTGCAATCTGCGGTGAGAAAGCAACCCAGACAGCCTACTTCGCAAAGAATTACTAAAATATACACCAACCAGTAGCTTTAGGTGGTTGCGTTCCATACAATTGTATGAACAATAGACGGCAGATGTCCATGTACTATCAGGACATACCCTGAAGATCAATTACCTTCGAGTTCCTATTATGTGGTTAAGGAACCCTTATTCCTTCAGGAGTAGGCATTTATTCGCGTGCTTCTTTGGGTGTGTATGACCAAGTCACACAGTGATACCCATGGGAATGGGCCACACGATTCAGCGGGGTCAGTTGGGCTTGCAGACCCCACTGATGAACGATCGAACTGTGGTGTCGGTGCTGTCGTTGATCTTGACGGCGGTGCTTCCCACAGTGTTGTTGAGGACGGAATTGAACTACTCTGTAATCTCGAACACCGTGGGACGACGGGCGCAGAGCCGGATACAGGCGACGGCGCGGGTATCACCATCCAGCGGCCAGACGCGTTTTTTGATGACGTTGTTGGTGGTCTTCCAGAAACGTATGCTGTTGGCTCGATCTTTATGCCACAAGACGAGTCGCTGCAGGCCACACTCGTCGAGTTTATCGAGACCAGACTGAGCGAGTACGGCCTGTCTGTTTTCGAGTGGCGCGACGTGCCGACCGACAACAGCGATCTGGGCAAAACCGCTGTTGAGTCTGAACCAGACGTTCAGCATGCGTTCGTCACACCCACAGACTCCCTGTCGAACGACGAGTTCGACCGCGCGCTGTACCTTTCGCGCAAAGCAATCGAAGCAGACGTCGAGGAGATAGACGATTCGGGGCGATTCTACATCTGTTCGCTCGACCGTAAAACGGTTGTTTACAAAGGACTCCTCAAGGGTGAACAGCTCGCCGACTACTATCCGGATCTGACTGACGAACGCATCAGGAGCACGCTCGTGTTGGTTCACGCGCGATTCTCAACGAATACACTTGGCGCATGGCATCTCGCCCATCCGTACCGCAAAATCATCCACAACGGCGAGATCAACACCATCCGTGGCAATATCAACTGGATGCGTGCCCGCGAGTCCGCCCTCGAGGACGAGGCCTTTGGTGAGGAAATCGAGACGCTCAAACCCATCACGCAGGCCGGCCAATCTGATACCGCAAGCGTCGACAATGCCGTCGAACTGTTGTTGCATTCGGGTCGTGAGTTGCCGCACGTCCTCCGAATGCTGATTCCGGAAGCCCACGAGAACGATACGTCGATGGATCCCGAACGGCGTGAGTGGTACGATTATCACGCCAGTCTGATCGAGCCGTGGGACGGCCCCGCACTAGTTGCCGGCACTGACGGTGAGAAAATCGCTGCAGTCTTGGATCGCAACGGACTCCGACCTTGCCGGTACGACGTTACCAGCGACAACCAGCTTATCATGGCCAGCGAGGTCGGTGCACTCGAGACCGACCCCAGCGAAATCCAAGAGCGCGGCCGACTCCAGCCTGGCGAGATTTTCGTCGCCGACCCCCAAGAGGGTCGGGTTATCCCTGACGAGGAGGTTTTCGAGGGCCTACTCGAGGACAAATACGGAAACTGGGTCGACGAGCATCAACAACTCCTTTCTGATGTCGCCGGCGACAGCCTCGAGCCGTACGACGATGTCGACGAACTGCGGGCCCACCAGGCAGCATTCGGTTACACCACAGACCAGCTAAATCATCTGCTCGAGCCGATGGCCAATCAGGGCAAAGACCCAGTTGGCTCGATGGGTGATGACACGCCACTCTCGGTGCTTGGAGAGTTCAATCGCCCGCTTTTTACCTACTTCAAACAACTTTTCGCCCAGGTCTCGAACCCGCCAATCGATTACATCCGCGAGGAGCTCGTCACGAGCCTCCAGTCGCGACTCGGCAAACAGCGCAACTTGATGGACGAGACGGCCGAACATGCCCACCAGCTCGTCCTCGAGTCGCCCGTGTTGAGTGACGAACAGACCGCCTCGATCAAGAACCTCGAGTGTGAGCAAGACGGCTTCGATTCGACGACACTGGATATGACCTACGATCCAGCAAGCGACCTGAAAGCAGCCGTCGAACGCCTCCGTGAGGATGCCAGAGCAGCCATTGACGACGGCGCAGATATCATCGTACTGTCGGATCGAGACACCGGAGAAGATCGGATTCCAATCCCGAGCCTGCTGGCGACCGGCGGCGTCCACCACGACCTGGTTCGGCACGGCCTTCGTACTGATGTCGGACTGGTCGTCGAATCTGGCGACCCACGAGAGGTTCACCACCTTGCCACGTTAGTCGGCTACGGTGCGGGTGCGGTCAACCCATACCTCGCATACCAGACGATCTCGGATCTCTGTGCGGGCCCCGACGGCGTCGACGAGGAGGAAGCCATTGAGGGCTACATCCATGCTCTGGAACACGGCCTGTTGAAGATCATGGCTAAAATGGGGATCTCAACGGTCGAATCCTACCAAGGTGCCCAGATCTTCGAAGCTGTCGGTCTGAGTTCGGATCTGATCGCCGAATACTTCGAGGGCACAGAGATCCGCACGGAGGGGATCGGCCTCGAGGTGATCGAAGACGACGTTCGGACCCGACATGCGGTCGGCTTTGGTGCCGACCCAGCACTCGAAACCCAAGGTGAGTACGAACACCGCTCGTCGGGCATCTACCACCAGTGGAACCCAAAAACAGTCGGTACGCTCCAGCAGGCCGTCCGCAGCGGCGACTACGAGCGATATCTCGAGTTCGCCGAGCTGATCAACGACCAAAACGAAAACCTCCAGACGCTTCGTGGGCTACTCGAGTTCGATTCTGATCGCGAATCCGTCCCGCTCGAGGAGGTCGAACCTGTCCACGAGATTGTCGAGAACTTCTCGACGGCTGCAATGAGTCTGGGCAGTCTCTCACCAGAGGCCCACGAAGTCAACTCCATTGCGATGAACCGCATCGGCGGGAAATCCAACACAGGAGAGGGTGGCGAACCGCCGGAACGCTTTGAGACCGAAAAAGAGTGCAACGTCAAGCAGGTCGCCTCCGGGCGGTTCGGGGTAACCTCGCACTATCTCACCTCGGCCGACGAACTTCAGATCAAAATGGCCCAGGGTTCGAAACCTGGTGAGGGTGGCCACCTGCCCGGCAAAAAGGTAAACGAGATGATCGCCCACGTTCGGTATGCAACTCCCGGCGTTGGGCTCATTTCGCCGCCACCGCTCCACGACATCTACTCGATTGAGGATCTCAAACAGCTGATCCACGATCTGAAAGCCGCCAATCCGGATGCGGATATCAACGTCAAGTTGGTCTCCGAAGCAGGTATCGGCACCATTGCAGCAGGTGTTGCCAAAGCCAACGCTGATGTGGTTCATATCTCAGGTGACTCCGGTGGTACCGGTGCCTCACCGAAAACCTCGATTAAAAACGCGGGTCTTCCGTGGGAACTCGGTCTCGCGGAAGCCAACCAGATGCTGTGTGCGACCGGCCTTCGTGACCGGATCAAGGTTTCGGCTGACGGCGGGATGAAAACTGGTCGCGATGTGGCGATTGCTGCCCTTCTGGGGGCCGAAGAGTACACCTTCGGAACGGCCACGCTCGTCACAGCCGGCTGTGTAATGGCTCGACAGTGTCATGCCAACACCTGTCCGGTCGGTGTCGCTACCCAGGACGAAAACCTCCGCGAGCGATTCCCCGGCCAGCCGGATCATGTCATCAACTACATGACGTTCATGGCACAGGAACTCCGCGAAATTATGGCCGAACTCGGCTTCCGCTCGCTTGATGAGATGATCGGCCGACCCGAACTCCTCAGCCAGCGCGAGACTGACCACGAAAAGGCCAAACACCTGGATCTCTCGACGGTGATCGCACCCACCGCGGGCGAGCAGCGACGCAAGGTCTGCGAACAGGATCACGATGTCGACGAACAACTCGATTGGGAACTCATCGAGGAGGCTGCACCCGCCATCGAAGAAGGCCGACGCGTCCAACTCGATCACGAGATCAGCAACGTCGACCGTGCGGTTGGTGCGACGCTTTCGAATACGATCTCTTCGAACTACGGCGGCGAGGGGCTGGCCGACGACACCATCTCGATTGATTTCGACGGTGTGGCTGGCCAGAGCTTTGCGGCCTTCCTCGCTTCAGGTGTGACGATGGATCTCACCGGTGCGGCCAACGACTACATCGGCAAAGGCCTCTCAGGCGGCAAGCTGATCGTCCAAACGCCTGAAACAGCAGCGTACAAGGCCGACGAAAACATCCTGATCGGCAACGTCGCCCTGTATGGGGCGACCCAGGGCGAAGCCTACATCAACGGTGTGGCCGGCGAACGCTTCGGCGTCCGCAACTCTGGTGTCAAGGCAGTTGTCGAAGGAGTCGGCGACCACGGCTGTGAGTATATGACCGGCGGTGTCGTCGCTGTGCTCGGCGAGACTGGCCGGAACTTCGCGGCCGGCATGTCCGGAGGTGTCGCGTACGTCTACAACAAAGACGGCGAGTTCGAATCCAAACTCAACACCGGAATGGTGACGCTGTCGGATGAACTCTCCGCCAAAGACGAACGCATCCTCGAGCGCATGCTCGAAAACCACCTCGAGTACACCGGCAGCGAGCGAGCGGCCGAACTCCTCGAGGAGTGGGCTACCGAAGCCGAAAACTTCGTGCGGGTGTTCCCGGATGCCTACGCCAACGTGATCGAAACCAAAGGTGCAGACGACGTTCGCGAAGACCTCCCCGAGTCTGCCAGTGCAGCCACTGAGGCTCGACTCGACGCTGAAGCCGTCTCGAGCGACGACTAACCCACAGTAGTCGGTTTACTCATACTGGTCACTCGTTATTTTCGACAGCATCTACAACATCAGCCAGCGTTTCCTGACTGGTTGGGCCCCACAGATGACTCTCACAGGAGCAGTCGGAGGCTCCGAACAGTGCGGTGCGTTGACAGCCGTTGGCCTCGAGTGTTGCGGCGAGTGTGCACTCGAGATCACGGTCAACGAAAACCTCGATACTTGACAGTTCGACCGCATCTGATCCAAGCAGATAATCGATATGCCAGTGGCGGACGTCGTGGTCGCCGTTGGCAATCCGTCGGTGGCGCTCGACACGCGAGAGCCCGCCCGGCCCAAACGCACTGCCGGCATAGCCATAGTAGCCCGCCTCGAAGGCGGTCTCGCCAAGCGCGCCAACCTCGAGTTCGGTTGGCTGTAGACAGCGTACTATTAACAGATACGAACCCACTTCGGCCATCAGTCGTCGGCCGGGGCTGTGCCCTCGGTGGCTGTCGATTGGGCGTTCTGGTGTGCCTCGAGCAAGCGGATGCGTTCGGGAATCGGCGGATGACTGTAGTGGAACGCTGCATACCACGGGTGTGGGAATGGGTTGGCGAGGTTTTCCGTCGCCAGTCGCCCGAGTGCATTGATCATTGCCTCTGGGCTCATCACCTCGGCCGCATAGGCGTCGGCCTCCCGTTCGTGTTTCAACGACAGGCGGTTCGAAAGCGGCGCGGTGAACTGGAGAATAGGCCCGACAATCAGTACGCTGAGAAGAAGTCCCGCGTAGGTCGCCGTCTCTGGAATCCCGAAGGCCGCATACAGCGGTTCGAAAGCGACGAGCACGCCCAGGAGTCCAAAGACGACACCCATTCGAAGCGTGCTGGCGGCGAACTGTTTCCAGATGTGAGCGCGTTTCCAGTGGGCCAACTCGTGGGCCAACACACTCTGTAGTTCGGCGAGCGTCATTGAGTCAACGAGCGTATCAAAAAGGACGACCCGTTTGGTCTGGCCGAAGCCAATAAAGTAGGCGTTGAGTTGCGACGAGCGCTTGCTGGCGTCCATCGTGTAGATGTTAGACGTCGAAAAGTCAGCACGCTGGAAGACGTCTTCGACGGCCTCCCGTAGGGTGCCCGATTCGACCGGCTCGAAATCGTTGAACAGCGGAGCGATAACACGCGGATATAGAATCTGCATCACGAGCGAAAAGCCTACGAACAACACCCAGGCCGCAAGCGGCCACAGCGTCGGTAGCGAGCTGATAAACGCTACCACTGCGCCACCGAGAATCACTGTAAAAACGATTGAGATACCCAATGTGAGAAGCTGATCACGGACGAACAGTGTGGGCGTCTGTTGATTGAACCCGAAACTCTCCTCGAGGCCGAACGTTGAGACGACACTGAACGGGATCGAAAACAGCTGTGCAGCGACAACGAGGCCACCAAAGAAGACGACTCCCTGGACGACCGTCGACCAGCCACTCGCGAACAACAACTCGACTGACCACGCAAGCCCGCCGACGTACAACACAGCCAAGAGAGCCCCGAGTCCTATCCAGGATTGGAGTTCGGAAAACGCCGTCTTGAGGCGGTGATACGCACGTATTTCGTCTGTATCCTCGACGCCGAGCGTCTCGGCTACCCACAGCTGTTTGTGCTTGATCAATCGGTCGGCGTGTCGAACGTTCATCACCGACAGACCAGTAAAAAACGCCTGTGTGCCGACCAACAGGAGAACAAAGGCGACATGGAGTGCTACCAACTGCATGCTGGAAAGACGGTGAGACTGCTCGATCAAAACAGTGTCTGTCTCAGGCTGTTTTGTGGCCTCTCTTAGGGGAGCTGGCTGTTAGTTCGGCCCAGGTGTATCGCGTTCGCGATCCATCTCGGCGACTTCAGCCTCAAGCCACTCGCGGAACCATTTGACTCGCTTGAGTCGCTGGTGGGCGATTGATTCGGCTTTATCGGACTCGAGTCGTTTGACGTGGTCTCTGCCACGCTGAAAGACACGGTCTACCATCCGGGCGGCGTCCATGTGTGTTCGGGACTCATAGCCCATCCGCAACAGCATGAGTGCGGTGCCGTTGGCTCCGATTTTATCGAGGATGTCGGCTTCGACCAGACACCGCGTTTCCAGTGGGAGTTCGTCTAGGGAGCCTTGATGCGAGTGGCTCTCGATGGCTCCACACACGGCTTCGACGAACGACTCGGGATACTCACATCGGGAGGTCAGATACTGACGGGCGACATCTGCGCCGGCCTCGGCGTGGATATCTTGGGGAGCCTCGAGTTTCGAGATGTCGTGAAAGATGGCTGCGACGGTGACGATATCAACGTCTGCACCTTCGTCTTTGGCGATTACTCTGGCGAGGTCAACAACGTTTTTGATATGATTGAAACGGTACTCCGCGCTGTGCCAGGGGTACCAGCGCATACGGCCGCCGTCGTCTTCGGATTTGACGCTCGCCGACAGATAGTCGTAGACAAACTGCTCCATCTCGGCGAACTCTTGATCGGTGACCCCCGATTCTTTGATTTCAACTCCCATGGGGCCACCTCCCGAGAGGGCTAACGGATTGGTTCATTACCGGATAAAATGGCCGTTTGGCTCTTAGGCGTTACGACAAAGAGACCCAACCATCTTCGGGGTCTCAGCCGTACCACCAGTCGTTGTGCAGATGGTGTGCGGTTGATTCACACCTAACACACTCACCAGAATGCTGATATTCATTCAAAAGAGAGACCCAGCCAGGGCACGACGCGGGTGAGCACCCGGTGACTGACCTGAGACGATGACAGTAAATCCACGAGAGTACGACCCAGCAGAGCTTCGGGAGCTAGCTGGTGCGGATTCGATCGACGAGTCGGCTGGGGGGCCGACCAGACAGCAGCCCAACCCTGATGAGTCGATCCGCGACAAACAGTTCCGAAATCTGCTGGCACTCCAGTCGGAGCGCCAGCGGCTCGAGCAGCTACAGCGACCGTTTCTGACGGCGATCCCCGACTCGGAGGTCGGAACCGACGTCTCCAAGGAGTGGCTCGACTTTCTCGTTCACGTCGGCGGCCGCGAGCGCGCAAAGCGTGCGCTCAGCTACTACCGACAACTCAAATGGATTACCCCAACAGCCGAGACCGAACTCAGCGTGTTGGTCAAGCAGTTTCCCGAACCAACCCACGACCGCTCTTTGGCTGCAGGCGACCATCGGCTCAGTCTCCTGTATGTCGCCACGCTGGCGTCGCTACCGTGACCCACACCCACACATATACTTATGGCAGACGAAACTGAAGACGGTGCGTTCGACGGTACGAGTGAAGCAAGCGAAATAACCCCTGTCGGTGTCAAACTCGGCAGCACACGAACAGTCCTACAGTATCCCAAAGACGGCGAAATCGAGACCGTCCGGACACTGACCTGTCTGGCGACCTACGAGGATGCCATCACTGGTGAAGAAAAAGTCCTCTACGGCGAGCAGGCCGCCCAGGAGTTCCCTGATACTGTCGAGTTCATGCTCCGGTCGGGACTCCCCGAGGACGACGACCGCGCAGCGTTGGCCTCGAAGTTCTTTACTGAACTCGTTCGGGCACAGGACATCCCACAGGACAGCGTTGTCGTGTATGCGATTCCGACAATCGACAACGACGAAGGCCTCGAAAACCTCACCAAAGTCATCGAGGAGAGTCCGATCGGTACAAAACTCGTCCGGAGCTTCCCAGAGTCGCTCTGTGGGGCCGTTCCTGCAATGGGCGATGAACTCGAGGCAATCGATGAGGTGTTTGTCGCGATCAATATGGGCTCGACCAACCTCGAGGCCTGTGCGTATCGGCATGCCGAACAGCTCGAGCCGTTTTCGACAGGTGCGGTCACCGGCAGCGAAGTCGACCGCCGGATCGCCAACGCGGTTGAAGAAGAAACGCAAGGCCGGGTCAACATTGATCTGACCACGGCCCGCGAGTACAAAGAAGAACACGGCGATTTCGTTGATTTCGAGCCGTTCACCGACGTGATCCAGCAACCTGGCGGCGGTTCGCACGAGTTTACGATCAAACGCAGTGTGATGGAACCGCTCAACGAGTACGTTGACGAGGCAGTTGACGAGATTGCTAACAACTTCCTTTCGGAGCTGGCCAACACTCACATGAAACCCTACCAGATCGCTCTCGGCAAGCCAATTGCGCTGACCGGCGGGATGGCCTGTATCCCCGGTATCGAAGATGTCTTCGAAAAGCGGCTCTCCGAGGAACTCGACCGCGATATCACGGTTGTGGCAGCAGACCGACCGGATCTCGCGGCTGCCCAGGGTGCCCAGCGCATCGCCACCAAACTCGCAGAGAACCTCTGAGAACTCGCCGCTCTACGTTTTTGCCAACTGACCAGTGGCACGACTGTTACTCCCCAATTAATACGACTGGCAAGACTACGGGAGGGTATGACCGCGCTGCCTCTCGAGTATGTTCATATCGAACCCGAAACGGGCGATGGCCCCGCACCAGCCGTGTTCGTTCTGCACGGACGCGGAGCCAACGAACAGGATCTGTTACCGATCGCTGCTGAACTCCCGGATTCGTTTCACATCATCAGTCTCCGGGCTCCCGACCGTCTGCAGGACGGATATACGTGGTACGAACTGGATCTTTCGAGCGGCGGACTCCACCAGAGCCAGCCCGACCCTGTGGATTTCGAACGGAGCCTTGGGCTCGTCGTCGATAGCGTTGAGGCCGCACTCGAGGAGTATGATCTGGACGCCGACCGGATCGGTCTGCTCGGCTTTAGTCAGGGTGCAATCACCAGTATGTCACTCCTGTTGGAATCACCCACTCGGTTCCAGTGGGTTGTCGCCCTTCACGGCTATCTGCCGGCTTCACACCGTGAACTCGAGCCAGATAGAGTCGCCGACAAACCCGTCTTTATCGCCGCCGGGAGTGCGGATCAGATTATTCCCGCAGCTCGCACAGAGGCGGCTGCCGAACGGTTCACACAGCTAGGTGCGGCCGTCGAGTACAACGTCTACAACACACCGCATGGTGTGAGCAACGGCGAGTTGGCAGACCTCGTTTCGTTTGTCGAGGCCCAGCAGTGAGAAACACAGCTATCGAGGGTATGATTTATCAGTGTACAATGCAATAGATCCTGTATGTATTTCCTCCAAAATACGGCTCTCGAGACGCTTTTGGGGTGGCTGGCGACTCCCGATACGATCGAAAAATGGTTCGTTTCGACGAGTATCTGGGTGACTGTCTTATTTACCGGAAGTCTGCTCGTCGGGCGCTACGCCGGCCATCCCTCGGTCGGGGTGTCGGCTGGCGTCTTTTTCGGTGGCGTTGGCTTTCTGTTGCTGACTGATCAGATGTGGCGTCGGCTCGAAATCAGCAGTTAACTGACAGTCAAAACAAGTAACCACCGTTAATATCCTCGCGTGTGACATACCGCACAGTGACGACATTGGTCTCGCTTGCAGTTGCCGCTGTCGAACACCGCGAGGATCGTCTGGTCACGTCCGGAGTCGCCGACGCTGTCGAAGCCGCCAGCAAACAGGCTGTTGCCTGGGTAATCTCGAGCGATGCTGTCTCTGCGGATCGGCTCCGAACGCAGCTCAAGAATGCACTCGGCGACCAACAGCTGACCGGCGACAGCGAGTTGACTGTCCCCGATACTGACTCGACTGAGACTGACCGCGAGCAACTCACCGCGGCCATCCAGCGGGCAACCGACGAGGAGCTATCACTGTCAACAAAAGCGTGCCAACAGCTTGCTACTGCGTTTTTGAGCGCCTTCCAGCGCCAACTGTGTGAACCCATTGACGACGACCACGCCGTCGATTCGCCGATCCAGCGGCTCGGCGACAGCGTGCTTCGAGAACGGTCGTTCGATGAGGCCGAATCATACTATCAATTCGGGGTCAGGTGTGCACGCGAGATCGGAACCGAATCAGCCGAGGCAGCCGGGCTGCGGAGCCTCGGCAACGTCGCATTGCAGCGTGATGACCTCGAGACGGCCGAAGATTACCACCGACAGAGCCTCGAGATCACACGCGAGGCCAACCTGCAGTCTATCGAAGCCGACAGTCTGGCAAGCCTCGGGACGATCGAAGCCAACCGGGGATACGCCAAAACAGCCGAGACCTACCTTACGGAGAGTCTTGATCTCAAGCGACTGGTGGGTGATCGATTAGGCGAAGCCACCTGTCTGGCGAGTCTCGGTACAGTTGCCGAGCGCAAAGCAGCATACGAGACTGCCACTGATCGATACGCCGAGGCTCTAGCGTTGTTTTCGGCCGACGAACACAGAGAGCGACTTCAGACACTACAGGGGTTAGTTGACAGCAATCGGGCCCTCGGCGACCAAGTGGCTGCAGTCGAATACTGCGAACAGGGCCTCGAGTTGTTGGCCAGCACTGACGGCGCTGATCTCTCTGATCATGAGTCCTACCGACACTGGTTCGAATCGATGTACGCCCAACTGACCGGCGGCCGTGCGGCACTCGAGGAGTTGTATCTCAGTGCGCTGTCGAATCTCCGAGATGACAACATACAGGTCGCCCTCGAACTGCTTGAGGGGCTCTGGGCGGCTCGTGATACAGCCGACAGCAGTGATGCCTTTGAGTTGTGTCTTCGGGCTGGCGTCGGCTTTGCGGCCGTACATCTCTTGGCGAGCGACGAGGCGACTGATGCTTCTCGTGGGGCGATTCTCGCCGAGATCAGCACTCAGCGAGATCGACTTTCAGAGCCTGCCAGCGCGTTGTTTGCGTTCGTTAGTACGGATGGAAACGACGGTCGTGAGATCAGTACGGCAAGCATTGATGAGCCAACCGGGGTTGACGACCTCGAGCGGCTGGCCTACGCGGCGGTACTGGATGGACTCCGCTCGTCACCGCCGCCAGCGACGTTGTACAGCAAGGCACTGACGGGTATCGCCCGTGACAACCGGGGAGTCAAACGCGTACTCCGACTGTCGCTTGCGGCTTGGAATCAGCGAGAGCGAGTCGGTGACACACGCTCGGTAGTCGGTGCGGGCCTGCTTGTCGAAGCCCACAGAGAACTGTTCGACGTTGCGCTCTCAGTCGACCGCCGGGCTGTCTTCGAGGCTGCGACCGAAACTGAGGGGCTCTCGGAGCCACTACAAGCGTTGTTCGAACGCCTCGAGACGGGCTCGACAAACTGGCTCGCAGATCCAATCGACTCACCTGCGGACGATGGGCCATTGTCGCTCAGTGAGGCCGAACACCTGGCAGTCGATCGGATTCTTACCCGCCTTGCTGGATAGCCGCCTGGCGTCTCGAGTCGCTCGAAGAACCAACCAACGTCTCGGATATGACTACATGCCGGCTACCGTATCGGATGCACCGTAGATACTGACTGGTGTATTGGATTGACCGTAGATTTCGCCAACGTATTTAGACTCCCGGTAATGTGTTGATAATCCCGGCCGTTTCGATACCGACCCAGCCGACGAACAGCCCGTAGCTGGCCAGTAGTATCCGAGCTTCTCGGCGGGTGATCTCGAGATTGGTTCGCATCAGTGTAAACAGAATAATCGTCGCCAGTGTGAGCACACCCATCATCGGGACGGCCAGCGCGTAATCGACGGTTGTCCTGCCGACCAGCATGACACCGACCGGCAGTGCAACGAGCAGATCGAACGTATTGCTCCCCAGGACGTTCGCCAGGCTCACTTCGCCGTCATCTCGAGCGGCCGCACGCACACTCATAATCGCATCAGGCAGGCTTGTGCCGGCAGCAACGATAATGAGTCCCCAGATGAACGGTGGCGAATCAAGCAGTTCGCCGAAGCCGAGTGCAGCCCGAATCAGCCCCTCGACAGCAATCACAATCAGTACGAGCCCAACAAGCAATCGCAGCCACTCGCGGCCGACCGCAATGGTCTCGGGAGCGATTGGTGCCTCGTAGTCGACGATATCTTGATACTGGATGAACAGATACAACCCATATACAGCCAGCGGGATCATCGCGAGTGGTCGGCCAATCTCCGAGACGGTTCCCGACCCATCGGTGTTGTAAATCACGCCAAACGAGAACGTAAGCAACAACACCGCAATCGAGAGCATATAAAACTGTGCTTCCTTATAGACGACCGCTCGGTTGACCGAAAGCGGACTTCGTGCGAATACGGCCACTGCTGGAATAACGAGAATGTTGAAAATCGCAGACCCAACGATGGTGCCGACGCCGAGATCAAACGTACCATGAATCACCACCGCGAGGACGACACTCGCAAGCTCGGGAAAACTCGAGCCGATAGCAACAATCACCGCCCCCTGGACGACCGCGGGCAGCCCATAGTAGAGTGCAAGTCGCTGGCTGGCTGTATCCAACAGCTTACTTCCGTTCCAGACGACTGCCGTCGAGACAGCCGTCAACACGACCAACCACAGGACTGACACGCTCACAGATGGTTGATGATTCATACTAAGTGCTGTGTTCGCCACAAACCAACTGAGAGGCTCGAGCCGGTGTGATCATACCCCGTCTTCCGGCACATCTAAACCCCTTCGTTCCGTGGTTTAGATATGAGCGTCGACGCTGCAACACTCGAGGATCTGGGTCGCGAACTGGGCGAGCAAATTGCCAACAGCCCCGAACACGAGGCGTTCGTTGAAGCCAACGAGGCCGTCGAAACTGACGCCGAAGCCCAAGAACTAATCCGAGAGTTCGAACAACTCCGTCATGAGTTCATGTTAGACCGCGAAGCCGGCCGTGCAGACCGCCAATCAATGCGTGAACTCCAAGAAGCCCAGCGTCGACTCCACAATCTGCCCGTCATGGCACAGTACCTGGATGCCCAAGAGGCACTTCAGGATCGCCTTGGGAGTGTCAACGAAGCGATTTCCGATGAGATTGCCGTTGATTTCGGCGGCGAGGCCGGCGGCTGTTGTCAGGATTGAGACGCCAGTACCGACACCTCCGAAGGCCGACAGATTTAGCGGCGGTCATAGTAGCTACCTCCCACTACGTCTCTCAGTTTCGATAATTCGAGAGGTACGTTTACTTCGCCTCGAAAATATCCTACAGTGATGAGCCGACGTCTCTCGACTGGGATCGACGTGCTGGACCGGCAGCTCGACGGTGGAATCCCAACCGGGAGCATCGTCCTGTTTTCGGCCGATCCGGCCAGTCAATCCGAGCTGTTGCTGTATGAGGTGACTGCGGTGCGGATGACGCTGTATCTGACGACAATCCGCTCGGATCAGGCCGTCGAAGACGCCCTCGAGCGAACACGTCGGTATACGAACGTCGGCGAGCCGACGATCCGTGATATCGGCGTCGAAGCCCCACTCGATCAGGCCAACAAGCTTATGGGAACGCTTGCCTCGGAGTCAACGCTGATTATCGACTCGCTGGATCCTCTCGAGCGACAAGACCCCAGCCGGTATCGGTACTTTCTGAACCAACTACAGACGCAGATGCGAAACACCCAAAGCATCGCCATTCTGCATGCGATGGATGGGCGATCAGTGCCTGTGTTGCGGGATGTAACCGAACATATGGCTGATGTCGTCTTTGAGTTACACACCGAGATTCAGGGAACCGAGATCGTCAACCGTCTTTCGGTACCGAAATTCCGCGGTGGGCGCGCACTGGATGAGACGATCAAACTCAAACTGTCGAGCGGCGTCTCTATCGACACCAGCCGTGATATTGCCTGAGCTGGGCTCAGACAGCACTAAAGCAGGGACATCTTGACCTCTCTGTCAGCGTGTACAAGGTTTTATGACTATTGTCCGCCATTCATACCGTAATGAGTAGATTGTCGACCACAACACGCTCTTGGAGAATACGCCGACAGCAATGAACAAAATCAGTATCCTCATGCTTGTCGTGGTCGCGGTTGCCGTTGCTCTCGTCGTCGGTCTCCTTGTCGTTGCACCAGAGGGGATGGTCGAAAATCCACCCGGTGGAATTGTGTTTCCTGCCGTCTCGGTACACTGAGTACGTACTGTTTGACCAGCCAATATGATCAGTAGTGATAACTAGATAGGAACGTTGATACAACCCTCACGAATAGTATCATCTATGAGTACTCGGGAGGGTTCGTCTCGTCTTTTGTATGTCGATCCTGACCCGGTCTATCAGGCCGAAGTCACCTCAATCTGTGAGCCCGACTGGAGCATCGAGACGGCCTCATCTGCAGCGGAGGCGATGGAGATGCTCGATGCGGTCGATTGCGTTGTCGCCGCCGCGGAGCTTCCGGATCACGACAGCCTCGAGTTCCTCCAGACGGTACAGACCGAACACGAGACAGTACCGTTCGTGTTTTTTGCTGCAACCGACGACCTCGAGTTTCAGCGCGAAGCCTTCCGGGCCGGCGTCTCCGATGTCGTCTACAAACAGCGACCACTGAGTGAGTCGACCAAAGCCTCGAGCCAAACAGAGACAGACTCCGAGGGAGGTGTTACTGCGGGCGTCAAACGACTCTTTATGCGCCTCGAGACAGTCACGGCCGACCGATCAACGGTAGATCTAGATGGCATCACACTCGATGTGTCGCGGTCGTTGATGGGTGCGGCTGACGACGAGGTCGATATGAAAACCGAGTGGGCACTCCAGTCTTTGGCCCAAAAGATCACAGCCAGTCAGTGTCTAATTTACGAAGTCGACGGCCAGCAGCTCTCGTTGCTTCATGGCTGGGCTGACGGCGATAGTGGGCCGACCGACAGACACCGGCGACTGTTCGGTATTGGTGCCCAAACCATCTCGACCGAACGGTTTCCTGGTTTTGCCGAACGGCTTCAGCAGTTTGCAGGCGTCTGTGTCGATGCGAGTCGCGTTGAGCACTCGAGTACTGACGGCGGACAGAACGAATCGACTGACTCTGAGGCGGTCGAACCTGCCGAGTCGGTTGCGTGGTCTGATTTCAGCGACTACACGGCTACGGCTGACGGAAACACCGGCACGATGCTTGCGTTGCCGATTGTCATCGAATGGGAGCTTTCGGGTGTGATTGTCATTACGATCGACCAGCCTCGAGAGTGGACCGAAGAGGCCCGCCAACGGCTTCAGGCAGTCGGCGAACTCGTCGGTCACATGGAACGACGACGGCGACAGCGAAACGAACTCGAGCGTCAGAACGAACAACTCGAGCAGTTCGCCTCGGTGATCAGCCACGATCTGCAGAACCCACTCAACGTGATTACGGGGTATCTGGACTTAGTAAAAGAGACTGGCAACGTCGAGCAGCTTGATCCGGCAATCAATGCCGCCGACCGGATGGAAAGACTGCTCAACGATCTGCTGAGGCTCGCCACAGAAGGACGCGCAGTCGGCGACCTCGAGCCAACTGACCTCGAGTCGGTTGTGAGGGGCGCTTGGGACAGTGTCGAGACGTTTGAGGCGACACTCGAGTTGGTCGGCTTCGAAGACGAGACCGTCGTCGAGGCCGACGAATCCCGACTGAAAGAGGCCTTCGAGAACCTCTTTAAGAATGCCATCGTCCATGCCGGCGAAGACGTGAATATGCGTATCGAGGCTGACGATACAATGGTGTCTGTAGCTGATGACGGTCCAGGGATACCCGAAGACGAACAGGACAAAATCTTCGAACACGGCCATACCGGCGGCAACGGCACTGGTCTCGGTCTTTCTATCGTCCAGTCAGTTATTGAGGGCCACGACTGGGAGATCAACGCCACCGAGAGCACCGAGGGCGGCGCACGGTTCGATATTACACTCGACGAACCGCTGTCTTAGTGAACTTTAAGTTCGACCCGTCGGCCGTCGGGATCACGCACGTAGGCCGCCCAGTTGCGACCGTAGGCCCCGTACCGTTTGTACGGCTCGCCGTCTTCGACTGCCACCCCGTTTTTCCGTAGGTCGGCCAGCAGACGCTCAATCTCGTCTTTCGTCTCCATCTCGTCGGAACGAACCAACAAACAGAGATGCTCGTCTGCAACGTCGATTGACTCACCAGTGGGAACAAGGTGAATATGTCGGCCGCCTGCGACAACCGCGACGTAGGGGACTTCACCTGCCTCGTATCGTTCGCGGTCACGTATCTCCAAACCGAGCAACTCGTGATAGAACTCGAGTGCGCCCTCGAGGTTCGAGACTCGGATGGCGACGTGATCGAGATCGACGACATCAAGATTCATACGCTGGGTTTTGTTGCTGGATATAAAAACGCTGAGTGTGGATCACAGCCGACTACCTCAAGACGTGCCAACGGACTGTTTGATCGCTTACGAGTGAATTTTGCCATTTCAGTGTTTGATCGGACACAAATTGTATGTGGAATATACGTTTGATCGGACACAAATTGTATGTGGAATATACAAACCAACGCATGGATGCCGTATCAGTATCGTTGGAACAGAACTCTCCTGGCGATGTGGGCTGTACTCTCGCGGCCCTCTTGCCGACGTGATGAAACACATTTACTGCTGGGGCTTTCTGTGTAGGCTATGACCACAACGTACGTCATCGGCCATCAGGCCCCAGATACGGATGCAGTCTGTTCAGCACTCGCCTACGCACAACTGAAAGCCACCGACGATGCTTCGGTCACCGCCGCGCGGGCCGGCCCGCTCAACCCGGAAACCGAGTTCGTCCTCGAGTACTGGAACGTCGAACCGCCAGCGCTGCTCGAGGATGCAACCGACGAGCGGTTGATTCTTGTCGATCACAACGAACACAGCCAGACCGTCGAGGGTGCGGCTGCGGCGACGATTGTCGAACTCGTCGATCATCACCGGCTCGGTGATGTGACCTCGAGCGAACCCATCTTCTGTCGAATCGACCCGGTTGGCTCGACGGCAACGATTATTGCGGATCTGTTCGCAGACCGCGGAGTTACACTTGATCGGCAGACGGCGGGCTTGCTGCTCAGTGGCTTGCTAAGCGATACGGTTGTTCTCCGGTCGCCAACAACCACCGAACGGGATCGGACGGTCGCCGAGCGGTTGGCCGAAATCGCCGACGTCGATACGAAAGCCTACGGCAAGACCTTGCTCGCACAGAAAAGCAAACTCGGCGAAAAAAGCCCACGTGAGATGGTGCTTGGTGATTTCAAGGAGTTTAGCTTCGGCGAGTCTACACTTGGAGTTGGCCAGATCGAAACGGTCGAGCCAGCACCAGTCGTAGAGCAACGAGCGGCTATCCTCTCGGCAATGGATGCCATTGTTGCCGAACGCGACTACGATGTGTTGGTACTGTTGGTCACAGATCTGCTCGAGGAAGCCTCCAGAGCCTTTGTCGCCGGCGAGCAGACAGACCGCGTCGGCCCAGCTCTCGATGCCACATTCACCAACCGTGAGGCGTTCCTGCCCGGCGTACTGTCACGAAAAAAGCAAGTTGTCCCTCCTCTCGAGTCGGCGTTTCGCTGAGCCAGTGTGGGACTGATTCTCCGACCATCTGTGGTTGGAGACCGCACCATCTCGGAACATGTGTGATACACTCAACCGTGGAATCTATTCACAGATATGTATTCAAATGGACAGTATCTTATTAGACGAGTCTAACTTTTTGTCGTATGCACTCAAATACATTCGAACCCATAGACGAGTCGTTGAACACCACTGATTCTGTCATCGAAACCTCTGCGGCGTTCCTGAACGTCCACTATACAGGCGAACCCACGGGAGGATACGATGCAAGCACACGCTGATACCGTTGGCGAACTCACAGAAGACGAGTACGTCAGTGTGGCCAGCGACACGTTCGTTGGCATCGCCATCGATCGCTTTCGGAAGTTCGCGCCCACTGCTGATGAGACCACAATTTATTATCTGTATGTCACCGACCCGAATGACAAACTCGTCGGGGTGTTGTCGCTACGTGAGTTGTTGAACGCACCCGAGGACGTCGAAGTCTCCGACGTCATGGAGACTGATCTTATCATGATCAACACCGGCGAAGACGTCGAACAGGCGGCCATGCGAATGAGCGAACTCGAGTTTTCGGCAGTTCCGGTTGTTGATGACGATCGCACGCTCGTCGGGATTCTGCGATCCGAATCGATGCTCGATGTTGTCGAAGACGAAGCAACCGAAGACATCCTGAAGTCTGCGGGCTTTTCGTTTGCTGAAGTCGAGCAGAATCGGAGCCAAATTATTCTCGAATCCTCGCTGACAAAGATTCTCAAACTCCGATTGCCGTGGCTGTTGGTTGCACTCGCCGGAGGATTGGCCGCCGGTCTGGTGATCGAGGGCTTCGAGGACACTCTCGAGGCGGTGATCGTGCTGGGCTTTTTCATCCCCGTGATCATGGATATGGGCGGTAACGTCGGCACCCAAGCTTCGACAATCTTCGTCCGGGGTCTCGCACTCGGTCACATCGACGACAAAAACGCGATGCAACATTTCGCCCGCGAGGGCAAAGTCGGTCTGGCAATCGGTCTCATCATCGGCGCGATTGGTGCGGCCGCAGCCTACGGCTGGATCGCAGGTCTTCGCGGTGAACCCGCCGACGCCGGGACGATTTCCTTTGTGATTTTCGTCTCGCTTGTCTCAGTCTGTGTGATCGCAAGCCTCGTCGGCTACGTCATCCCGTGGTTGGCGAACAAAGTAGGCTACGACCCTGCGGCAGTCTCAGACCCACTCGTCACGACGGTCAAAGACGTAACCGCACTCGTGATCTACTTCGGGCTGGCAACCGTGCTGCTGGCTCACCTGCTGTAGGCTGTTTTTGCGGCCTTTTATTGCTCAACTGCAGCGTCTTCGAGCAACGCTTTGGTTTGCTGATGGCGGTACCGAAACATCGGCTCGAAGCCGACAATCGCAAGCGGGTTCAGACGCTCGAGCGCCGAGGGCAGTTCGTACTCGACGGTATCGATCAACACCGTTTCGTCGCCATCGCCGTACATCTCGTGGGTGTGAATCCATAATCCGAACGGCCCGCCGAGCATATCGTCACGAAACATGCAGTAGCCCTCGCTTTCTCGACGGTCGGTAATACGAGAGATCCACCGTGTTTCCGGAGCCACGCCAAACGGCCTCGATGCCATCGTGATCTCGGTGCCTTCGACTAACTTTTCGGTGTCCTCGAACCCTTCTGGCCGGCGGATTGATTCGACTGACAGGCCCATCCACTCCGGTGTGAGTGCCTCGAGGCCATCAATTGTTGCATGGAACTCCCAGACCTCCTCGAGGGATGCCCGGATTCGGCTGCGGCGTCGGTATGTCGACATACGTTGTCTACGATACCCAACAGGAAAAATCGCGCGACAAGCCGAGTTAGATCGTAAACCGCTCGACAGCCGTTCCTGCGGTTCGTAGCTCACTGTCGCTTGCGACTGCTACCGTTACGGGAATCTCACCGCGGCCAACCGACAACGACAGTTCGAATTCACCGTCTTCGACCGATTCGACAACCGTCTCGTCGCCGGCTTTGACTGCGATGAGTTCACCGTCGGTTTCACCAGTGAGTTTGAGTTTGTCCTCGAGGATTTTGCTTTCGACTCTCAGTGTTGGGTTTGGATCTCGGTCGGCGTTGAGATACCGGTTTTCGACCGCCGTTGGCATCTCGACCGGGTGGCCCTCGTCGATGCTATGGGCCAGGCGGATGAACTGGGCCATACTCCAGGCCAGCGGCGTCGCCGAGCCGGTTCCGTCGCCGATATCCCAGTTGTAGTCGTTTTCGATGTGGCGATCCCAGACCTGTTCGGGAATCATCCGGCCGCTGTTAGCAAAGCCAGCCATCGTCTCGAGCATCGCTTGGGGTGCAAGCGCCCCCTCGTCGGTACCGGCGATCAACTCGTATTCGGCACGCTCACCGGTGAAGATGGGCCAGAGACGACCCTTGCCTTTGGTCTCGACTGTCCAGGGGGCTCCTTCGGCCTCCTCTGCCTGCTCGCCGTAGCCGTCACCGTTGTATCGGTAAAACGCCGGCCCTTGTGGTGTGTCGAGCCGGATCGTCTCATCTACTTCGACAAGGGAGTTTTCGATCACCTCATGATCGTGAGGTTTGATTCCCAGCCGGGTGAGCTCGAGAAAGCCGCCGTCGATGATCTCACGTTCGTCGAGTGTCGGTCCGGCGTTAGCCAGCGTTCGCAGATGACCCGCCTCGGGGTTGCCGTCTCGCGTCACACGCACGTAGTACGGTGTGTTGGTGTGGAGGTCCGTTCCCGTTTCGGTTGCAGTCCACTCTTCGACCCGTTCGGCCCACTCATCAGCCAGTGCGAGCCATGCCAGTGCATCGCCGTTTTCACCTTCGTCGATGGCGAGATCTGCCGCACAAACCAATCCCGCAATCTCGGCGGCGATAGACGACGGTGAGTAGCCGGCTTCTTCTTCCCACCGTTCTTGGGCGGTCGCTGGCCCGTTGCGAGCAACGTAGTCCGCCGAGCGTTTGATGTTGATAAAGTCGTATTCGACCTCATCGAACTCGATACCGTCTTCGGCGAGCTGGTAGGCCATTACCTGTGGGAACGAGATGTTGTCAATCTGCTCGCCGCCCCAGCGAGTTCGGCCGTTGACGTAGGTGTTCTGTGGAATAAAGCCTTCGTCGTCCTGTTGGTACTCATAGATGTATTGGAGGGCGTCAGTGGCTGTTGTGAGGTCGCCGATGGCTTCGAAGACCGTAAAGACCTGATAGAGGTCTCGAGACCACACGAAGTTGTAGCCATAGCCCTTTGGCTCGTTGGCGGTGACAGCCTCGCCCCACGGTACCGATGGGCTGGCGATTCCAGCGCCCATGTACGTTTTGTCTTCGACAGCCCGGAGTGCCATTAGGGAGCTTTTGTACTGGGCAAGCAGGTTGTCATCGCCGGTTACGGACTTGGGGAACGGCTTGTCGGCCAAAAACTCGGTCCACGTTTGGGCGAACTCGGCGCGGACGTTCTCATAGCCTCGAGCAAGCGCACCTTCGGCCTCACCGAGTGCAGCGGCCGTATCGGCGTTCTCACCGAAGCCGACTGCAACGGTCTCAGTTACTTCACCCGAGCCAATCCGCCCGACGAGCACGATACTTTCATCATCGAGGCGGTCGTTCGGAACCGGTCGTTTGCCGTCGGCAAACAGCTTCGAGAGGTGATCCGAGCCAGCCGAACCAACAGAAGCCCAATCGAAGCGGCTCGAGGTCGTCATTGCCACCGCGACGCTGTAGACGTTGCCGTCTTCGTTGGTCAAAATCGGCTCCGAGCCGGTGTCGTAGGCCTCGGCATCACGGGCGGCCAGATGGTAGTTGCCGCTTTCACCAAGTCGGTAGCCTCGGTCTCGAGTGCCGGTGTTCGTGAGTGCGACATCGGCAACCGCATACAGTTCGTAGTCGTTGTCATCGCGCGTCTCGAAGTCGACTTCAGCCACTAAGGCGTCGTGGTTCGGATCTATCGCATACTCAACGCTGAGCTGCCAGTTGTGTCCACGACCATCACCGCGTTCGGTAATGACATGCCGGAACAACAGCGCATCGTCGTCTGTCGGCTCGACACGGCGTTCGATGGTGTCGGTATCGTCGTCGATCCGAGTTTCGTTGTGTGTTCGGGCTGTATACGTCGATTTCTTGCTGGTGTCGCTGATAAGAAAGTCGACCGTCCGCAGGTTCATCAGGTCGACCCGCGGGAACCGAACCTCGGTGAGTGCGCCCTCGGTGAGCGTATACCAGACTTTCGAGGGCTCGGCGAGACCGTGGTCGGCGACAGTGGCGACACCATATTTTTCGCCAGTCGTCCAGCGCGGTCGGCTCGTCGGCCCGGACGGCGCAGGCGTCGAAGCTGGCAGCACGTTCTGCTCGCGGAGAGCAGCGGTCGCCCGAAGTCGCAGCGCGTGAGACCACCCCAGCGGCGAGGCACCATCAAGTTCGCCGTCATCGAACACCTGCTCGGAGAGATATCCTGCCCGACTGGTCAGCGGCCCGTTAGGCAACAACAGCGAGTACAGCGTTTCGGCGATCTCGAGGAATTCGTCGGCCTCGTCTTCGCGGTCGTAGGCTTTCAGCAGCACACCCAGATCAGCCGCAGCGTTGGCTCCCCAGGCAGTCGAGACACTCCAGACTTTCTCACCAGACTGGCCAACCGACCGCCAGGTGTCGCCCTCGAAGCGGGCGAGCCCGGCAACGTCGGTGTCGTCCGGATCGCGGTACAGCACATCGAAGACGTTCCGAATATGCGTTGTCAGCCGATCGACAGTCGATTCCTCGAGGTCGGCGATTCGGTCGTAGGCAACCAGTGCCTCGACAAGTACGAACGTCGCCGAATCGATCCGTGTGTCGATTTTACCGCTTTTGTTGAGTCGGAGTCCGTACACCTCGCGGCGGTCGCTCCAGAACTGCTCGAGGCTTTTGGCGATCGTATCCGCCTGCTTGCGGGCATGAGCGGCCGTGTGGTCGTCGAACGGCGCGTCGGCGACCGTCGCATACGCCAACAAATAACTCCCAGCAGTATGGGTAAAGCGGCCATCCATGTTCTCCCAGAGGTTTTGAGATTGTGTGGGCAACCCGTCGTCCTCGAGCGTCTCGTCAAGCACCTCGAGGGCTTCGTGTATCGTCTCGCGGATCGACGTTTCCAGTTCCTCACTGAGTGTGTCGTCACGTTCCGACAACAGTGTGGACAAAAAGGCAACTGCACTTGCAGTCTGGTCGGCCTGATACTCGTTGTTTCCCGCACCCTCGAGTCTGCTGTGGGCCCAACCCGGTGCGAGCGAGCCGTCGACGGCCCATGCACGATGTGACCACGATCCGTCGGCCTGTTGGGTCTGACAGAAGAATTCGGCGGTTGTCTCGATTGTTTGGTGTAACTCGAGATCCAACAGGCGGTCGGCATCCAGCAGGTTGCGGCCGGTTTCGGCCTCATCGCGGAACCAGGTGTAGCCGTAGCCACCAGAATGCGTATAGAAGGGATCGAACTCTGGGGCAGCGATATGTGCGCCGGTTGGGGCGGTCAGCAACGACAGCGCCCGCAGGTCTGCTCGGACGACGTTACCGTTGGGTGCTGATTTGGGAACCGAGACCTCTGCGCGCTCGCGGCCGGCCTCTCGAATGTCGTCGGCCGTGCGGTGGGCTTCGGCACAGCGACGAATATCCTCGAGTGCGTCTTCTCGACTGAGGGTGTCGTGGTTTGAAATTTGGGTGACAAGTGTCGTCTTGGCAGCCCGTCCAGTCTGCTCGAGCGGGGCGTTGACGACGACATCGCCGCTGAGATGGGTGTCTTCGAAGCGGTCGATAACGGCCTCACGCGGAAAGTCATAGGCGTCTTCATCAAGGATCTCCTCAAACCGCTCGGGGATCTGGCCGCGAACGTCAGTGATTCCGTTCGAGGCTGTAACGTAGTCGTGTTCAGCCCGGTGAAACACTTCGACAGTTTTCGTATTATCGGGGCCGACGTTCTCGTGAATTAGGCGGCCGACCTGCGTTTCTCTTCCCTCTGGTGCGAACGTCAGAAACGCCGTGAGCTCGGCATCGGCTGGGATTGCACCTCTGAGTTCGACGTGGGTTAGATGGGCTCGACCCAAAGAGAGGTCATACTGGTGGACCGTAAAGCCGTGTGCGTCGTATTCGGTTTCGACGACGTTGGTTTCACGGTAGTAGTGTTGTCTAACCGTCGAAAACTCATCGAACCACCGGGTACCGTTGGAAGTTTCGATGCCAAGTCGTGATCTGTCGATGCCGTAGAGTCCAGAAAGCGCCGACGAGTAATCCCGAAGACTGCCTTCAGGATCAACGTAGACGAGCCGGTCGCCGTGGGCCGAAAAGGCGCCGTCGGTGGTCCGAGCCTCCTCGGCGAAGCGTCGGCCACCGTTGCGTTTGTACTCGTTCAACGCGGTTCGGAGTCGCATGTACGTCCCGATTGGTCGTCTACAACTAAGTATTGGCGGCTCGCGCATTCAATTCTTAATTAATTATCGTTTATAAAATACACGGGGTCTTCCGGTCTATTTTTCACCGTCATGTGTGGAAACAACGCTAAAACCGCACAAATAATGCCGATAGACGGGGGACATTCAGATACATAGTACTTTCCAAATACATAAGACCAAAGTGACAGAGTGTATTGATAGAGATATGGACCATCCAGGACCTCCGCAGTTCGTTGCGGTTGGCGATAGCATTCAGCTCGCTCCTCGGGATCCGGATCCCGAGGTCGACTACGAATGGACGATCAGCGAAGCACCACTTGCCAGCGAAACAACGCTCGGCGACAACGCCGTCGAACAGTTCATCCCAGACGTACCGGGTCGCTATACGGCGACGCTCCGAACGCCCGAAGATCGGTTCGATCTTACGATTCGAGTCTTCCCGAGTGACCGCCGGCCCACCGGCGAAGGTTCGGGCCGCGTCGGTCGCTCCGGTTACAGCGGCTACAGCGGATACAGTGGCCAAAGCGGGTCGGCACGACCGTTCGAAAGCGGTGGAATCAGCGGCTCTGGATCCGGGTCGGCCGCCCTCGGTGAGTCCAGCGGCGAAGGTCAGGGCCGACCGCGAATCAGACTCGACGGCGAGATCATCGGTGAAGAGGCGGTTATCACTGCCACGGTAAAACCACACCCCGATTCGACGCGAGCGGCCGACGAAATCGATGTCGAGTTCTTGCTTGATGACCGAAACGGCATCACCGAAAGCGACGTTACTATTGACGACCGTGAACTACGGATTCCGCTCGAGGTCATCGACGACGAGGCTCGCGTTCATGCAGTCGCTATCGGCGACAGCTACAGTGTGGCCGATTCGGTGAGTGTCGATCGACTCAGCGGCGAACTCGTAACCGACGGCGGGGTGGCTGCCACCGGCGATTTTGCGATCCAACGCCTCAATGATCCACCGGAGTGGGGCACTGAGGTCAAACTGTATGAGATTTACGTCCGCGGCTATGCGGCTGACGACGAGGAGGCCGAAACTACTTTCGAGGCGCTCGAAAAGCGACTCGATCATATCGAAGACCTGGGCGTCGACTGTCTGTGGCTTACGCCTGTCCTCCAGCACGACGGCGCACCACACGGCTACAACATCACGGACTTCTTTTCGATTGCCGATGACCTCGGAGAGCGCGAAGATTACGAGGCGTTCGTTGAGGCGGCCCACGAACGTGGCATGTCCGTGCTGTTCGATCTCGTGATGAACCACTCGGCCAGGGATCATCCATACTTCCAGGATGCCTATCAGAACCCCGAGTCAGAATACTATGATTGGTACGAATGGCAGGACAACGGCGAGCCTGGAACCTACTTCGGCTGGGAGTTTATTGCCAACTTCGACTTTACGAACCTGAGCGTCCGCAAGCATCTGCTCGAGGCGGTCGACGAGTGGGCCGAGGTCGCCGACGGCTTCCGGTGTGATATGGCGTGGGCCGTCCCCGAATCCTTCTGGAAAGAAATGCGCGAGCGACTCAAAAGCAAAGACCCCGAGTTCCTTTTGCTTGATGAGACGATTCCCTACATCGCAGATTTCCACGAAGGGATGTTCGATATCCACTTCGATACGACGCTGTATTTCACGCTTCGACAGGTTGGAACGGGCAATCAGGATGCCGAGGCGATTCTTGATGCCGTCGAGGGGCGCAAACGCTCGGCGTTCCCGGATCACGCTGCATTCATGCTATATCTCGAAAATCACGACGAGACACGGTACATCGTCGAGTGTGGCGACGAAGCGACGAAAGCCGCCGCAGGCGCGCTGTTCACGCTGCCAGGCATCCCAATGCTGTACGGTGGCCAGGAGATCGGCCAGCGCGGCCGGCGTGACCACCTCGCGTGGGATCACGCCCGCGAGGAGATCCGCGCGCATTACGACGACCTGATCGCCCTCCATGACGAGCATCCATCTTTAGGTTTCAACGGTGACCTCCAGCGGATCGACTACGAGGCTGACAGCGATGAGGTCGTCGCCTTCGGCCGCGAAAGCGAAGCCGGCGACTATGTCGTCATCCTGAACTTCGGCCCAGAGACGCAGACAGTGAGTATTGACAAATCCGTCGACGCCACAGACCTTGTTTCCGGTGAGTCTCGTGCGGCCGAAGAGGGACTGACCGTCGAAAGTGTCGCTGTCTTCGAACTCGAAGAGTAGTCTCGACTGCAGCCGACCGTATTTTTATCCTAGCCGATGAGCCGCAGGCCTGTACTGCGCGCGACACCACTGGCATGTTTCATCGCTAGTGAGCCTCTCGAGTCAGGTCTCGTTGCCAGTGAGCGTCTTATGCTTGCTTTCTCTCATGAATAACCAGTAACTACATAACTCGATATGAGTTATTATTAGCATTCGTTGTGCTTAATATATCGGAGACGCCCACAAGATAACCGCCCCACAGCTCAGACGTGATAACACAGAAGCTCGACTCGAGTGGCTGGCCGAGTCAGTACCGTTCGGCGTGTACGGGCCTGCCGAGTGTTATGACCTCGAGCGACTGGACGCCCAGCGATCTGACCGTGGTATTTTAAGATGGGATCAAACGACGAGCGTGTTTCTCCCAGCGAACACGATGGTCTCCCGCGGGTTGACCCAGCAGTCAGTATGCTCGAGATTCATCCGAGTACGGCCACCGAGGCCGGCTCGCTGGCTGGGTTGGCGCGCCACTATCGCGAAATCGGACGCAAACAACGCGAGGGCGAGACACTGACACCCGCCGAGCGCAACTTCGTTGGCTACGATGCGACCCAACTGATGCCCATTGAGCCGATCATTCAAAGACTTGTTTGTGTTGCGGCCAACATGGAGGGCCAACCCGCCGACGTGAGTCCTGCTATCCTGGCCGACGGCGACGATATTCCAACCGACGGCTGGCAGGTCGAACTGGCTGCACCGGGTCTCGACTGTGAGACTGGCGCGGACGCCTCGACAGTTGCGTTGGCCGACAGCCAAGCGATCTGCTGGCGTCGAGAACCCTGAGTACGAGGGTGTGTCTCACGGAATTCCTGAGCCGCGTTTTTCAAGTACTCTGGGCCAATATCGGTGAGTAACTGATGAGCGAGGACTTCTACGAGGCGCTAGGTGTCTCCCGTGACGCCTCCGAAGACGAAATCAAAAAGGCCTACCGAAAGAAGGCCGCGGAGTATCATCCCGACGTGAGCGATGATCCGAACGCCGAAGAAAAGTTCAAACAGGTCGAAAAGGCCAAAGAGGTCCTCACAGACGAGGAAAAACGCCAAGCCTACGACCAGATGGGCCACGACCGCTTCGAGCAGGCCGAAAAACGCGGTGGCTTCGATGGCGGCGCGGGCGGAGCCGGCGGTTTCGGCGGCGGTATGGGTGGCATGGGCGGCGTCGAGGACATCTTCGAGCAGTTCTTCGGTGGCGGTGGCCGCGGCGGCCAGCGTCGAAACCAGCCCCGCCAAGGTCGGAATCTCCGAACCAGCATGGAGATCACCCTCGAGGAAGCCTACGAGGGCGTCGAAAAGGAGTTCACGATCACCCGGCCGGAACAATGCACAGACTGCGACGGCAAGGGCCACCCGCCCGAGGCCGAGGTCTCGACCTGCCGAGAGTGTGATGGCACGGGCCAAGTCAGCCGCATTCAGCAGACACCGTTCGGCCGTGTCCAACAGCGTTCGACCTGTCGGCGCTGTGGCGGCGAGGGCCAGACGGCCGACAAAACCTGTGGGTCGTGTGGCGGCGACGGCATTGTCAACAACGAGGTGACACTCACTGTCGAGGTGCCGGCGGGCATCCGCGAGGGTCAGACGCTCCGGATGGACGGCGAGGGCGCACCCGGTGAGAACCGGGGGCCGAACGGCGATCTGCTGATCGATGTCGAGATTGCCGAACATGAACTGTTCGAACGGGACGGCGATGATCTCCACTACAATCACGCCATCTCGTTCCCACAGGCTGTCTTCGGCGATACCGTCGAGATCCCAACGCTCGATGGCACCAAAAAAATGGAGATTCCCAAAGGCACCCAAAGCGGCGAGCAGTTCCGACTTCGTGGTGAGGGAATGCCCCGGCTGAGAGGCCGACGCTCCGGACACCTGTTCGTGACCGTCCAAGTCGTTACGCCCGAGTCGCTGAACAAAGACCAACGCGAAGCCCTCGAGGCGTTCGCCAAAGCCGGCGGCGAAGAAGTCGACGTCTCGGAGGGCTTTTTCGAGAAGATCAAAAACAGCTTTTAAGTAGCTGACTCGAGGTAGTTCGTGGTTTGGGTGTGCCCCCAAGAGGGATACAGAATCTGTTGTGTGGTGGCCGTAGAGCTTCGCTTAAACCACATTTCACCGGAAGCGTGGTGTCTATGCGTGGCGTTCTCATACGACGGCAAACGACGGGGTATTTTTGCGTTGGCTCTCCGTCTGTCCGGTATGAACGCGGGTGTTTTCGGCGAGTTGTTAGGGCGAGAAAAGCGACGGAGCCAACCTGCGGTGTCGATGCCGGGTGTCGGTCGTGAGATGAGCTATCAGGATTTCATCACGACGGCGTATAAATCGGGCAACGTCCTCCGGTATCTGGGCCTCAACAGCGATGCAACGCTGGCGGTCGAGCCAGTGTTCCGACCCGAGCCCCTGCTGGCGTTTCTTGGGGCCGCTCAACTGGGCGCGCGAGTGACGTTCGACCCAGAGGCATCGGCGCGCGTACGATTGGTTTCGGTCGAAAGCGAATCGGCATTTCTGGACTCTGCGGGCCGTCTGGCCGTCTTTGGCGGCTCACCGACGGCCACCGCAACGACCCACTGGGAACAAGAAGTCTGGAGCGAGAACCCGGCGTTTCCACCAAGCGAAATCGACCCCGGGACGACGGTGCTGGTCGATGGTGACGACCACTACAGCCACCGTCAGTTGCTTTGGGTGGCCCACCAGCTCCTCGAGGAACTCGAACTCACAACCGGTTCGCGGCTGGCGATCACAACACCGCTTTCCCGGCCCGAAACACTCGGGGGGCTGGCGGCTGCCCTCGAGGGGGCTGCGACAGCTGTCTTTGTCCCCGATTTAACTCAGTCAGTCGAAATCGAGGCAGCCCTGGTCGCCGAATACGACCCAGCGTTTGACCACCCGCAGGTGGTCGCCGAGACGCTGTTAGAAACAGCATAACTGGAACACAGCAGCCCAGTTAGCCGAGAAGTTTGAAATACAGCCAGCGAAGCCCACCGATCAGCACGCCCGTCAGCACGAGCGTAATAGCGATGAAAATCGCATCAAGACCACCAGGGAACACCGGCGTCCACCGCAGGCCAAATCCGATGAGTGCCGCAAGCACCCAGGTTCGAAGCCCGAGTGGAACGGCTGCTTTGGCTGACTCTGCGGCACCAGGCGAGTAGGCACCGATCAGCATGGCCGCCAGCGCCCAGCCGATCAAAAACGGCGCATAGACGCCGACTGCTCGTTCAGGCAGGAACGTTGCGTGTTCGATCATGCCGTACGTCAGTACGCCGAGAATCGCCAGCAGATCCCCGACGGCAAGCGGGAGCGCGGCGGTATCGACGCGCCCTTCGAGTGCGGACATACCCAACCGTTCGACTGACAGCTAAAAGCAACAGTGATTCCGTTCGGCCGATCGGTTTATACTGACTGCAAGGCGGAAACCCGCGACTTCAGGCGTCCTCGAAACGCAGAGCGTTCCGATGTGTGGCCGAGACCTAAACCGTCTCGTCAACGCGGGAGAGATGCCTCAAAACCCGAGTTTACCTCACGGTTCGCCAGCTACGACACACGAAGTTAGAACGGGAGTCCACGCTGAATGCCACGGCCTTCAGGGCGTGGTAGCTTACTCGTCTGTCGACGCCTCAGGTGGCACAGTCCCGACCAGCGTGTACTCGAGGCCAACAGCATCCAAAAACGGCTTGAAGCCGGCTTCGGCAAGCAAGTCGGCCAACTCGCTTGGCGTATAAAACCTCGAGCGCATACCGATGGCGCCTTCGGCACGAACCAACAGCCAGCCCAGCGGGTGGGTCGGATCGAACTCCCTGAGTACGAACACGCCGCCAGGCCGGATGATGCGGGCGGCTTCGTCGACGACTGCCCGCTGGTTAGGCATATGATGAAACGCATCGACCGTGATCGCTGCGTCGACTGCGTTCGTGGCGATTGGCAGCAGGCCGGCGTCTCCCTGAACAGCATTCAGCGGGCCGACGGTCTCGCTGTCGCTCGACTGTGGGAGCTGGCGGCCCACCTGCTCAGGGTGTCGGCTGCGGGCACTACGCAGCATCGGCCGGGAGATGTCGAGCACTGTTCGGCTGGATGCCTCCACTGCAATCGTCGCTCGGCCACTGCCGCCGCCGAGATCAACCACTTGGTTGATCGGTCGCTCAGCGCGGGCCAGTCCGGACTCGAGTGCGGACGCATCAGCCGTGGGCATCACGACGTCGTAGATCGGAGCCAGGCGGTCGAAGAACCGCACATCACCAAGACCATGCATGCGTCGACTGCGGGGTCGTGGGGGATAAATATCTACCACCCCTCGCGGCCTCGAGAATATACTGGATCCCATCTCGAGAGCCACCACGCCCAATACTGGCCCACACATGTGCGTTCTTGTGTGCGCTAGCATCCGCAAATGGCTCGTCGGCAAACCACGCTGGGTTGGCTACCGGGGCTACTACCGGCTGGTCGCGGCCAACTACGCCAATCGGTGGCTGGCAACTAAAAACGAGACGCCCGCCGGAACGTTTCGGAGCTATGACCTACTCCCTCGTCACCGCAGCGACCCAATGTTGGCCGAACTCGATGAGACTGCCGGCACTGAGGCAGTAATCTATGATCTCGGAGCCAACGTCGGCATCTACTCGCTGGCACTTGCTGCGGACTCACCAGAGCGTCGGCTGTTTGCGGTCGAGGCGGATCCACGAACCCGGAGCCAGCTTCGAGCTAACGTCTCGTCTAACGGCCTTGGCGACCAAATCGAGACCGTGGGGTGTGGCGTTGGTGAGATGGACGGCAGCCGCCAGTTTTACCGCTCGACGTATCCCGAATGTTCGGGATTCACCCGCGAGTCTGCGACTCGTTGGGAGGCGACTGTCGCCGAGACGACCGAGGTGGCCGTCCGCCGACTCGATACGCTCGCTGCGAACCACAGCCCGCCGGATGCAATCAAACTCGACGTCGAGGGTGCCGAACCCGCAGTGCTTCGGGGTGGCCGCGAGACTCTCGAGACCTACCAGCCCACGCTGTTCATCGAAATCCACCAAGAGGGGTTGTCCGCAGACACCGCCGGCGCGGTTGGTGAGCAACTCGAGGCACGCAACTATCAGATACTCAAGCGCGAGGACTACTGGCGGTGTGTACCGCAATCATAACTCAGACACACACCTCTTGTAACGTGGTCGCCTACACTCCCTATGGAGTTTGCCGTCTTAGGGTGGCCCGCCGACAAGCCAACCCTCCGGCTTGATTATCGCCGCTTTAGCTACGCCGGCAAGTTCGTCACCGGGAACGGAATTGCTGTGGTTCGCGGGGAGGTTCCTCCTACCTACGACACCGCTGTTGTCGATTCACTGGCTTCCCTCCCCGACGGACTTGATGCCTCCGAGTTCGCCAGCGACGTTCTCGCAGCCGTTGCGTTCAATGCTGATCGAACCGACGCCCAGAGGCTGTGGCTCCGGTATCTGACCGTTCGCCATGATCTCTGCGGCAGTGGCCTCGAACTCGGCCCCCGGCTTGCGAGCTACTGTACCCACCACGCGGCCGAAGACGGATACAATAGGGTTCGCATTGCGGTCAACAACGTCTTTTCGTACCACGCACTGTACAAAGCTGGTTTCGCCTACACAGGCCGTGAGACGGGCCTCGCCGAGGTAGTCCTCGAACGGCCGACCGACCAGCCAGCCGCTCGGCCGGCGTCGGCCTATCAGGACGGTCTCACAACGTTCGGTGACCGCGATGGACTGTCGGCCGCTGAGACAGCTTTCATAGAGGAGTATTTGGACGCCGAGCCGCCCACTGTCGTCGCGGCAGACTCGGGGGTTTCAAATCCACTGCGTCCAAGCGAATAGTATGGGAAATGCGGATCTTCGCTCGCTGGCGGCACTCTCGGAGTGTCCGTTCGACGACATCGAGGGCAGTATCATCGCGATTGACGCCCACAACTGGCTGTATCGGTATCTGACAACGACGGTCAAATGGACTGCTGATTCGATCTATACGACCGACGACGGCACCGAGGTCGCCAACCTCGTGGGGATTGTCCAAGGGTTGCCAAAATTTTTCGAGCATGATCTCACGCCGGTCTTCGTGTTTGATGGGGGCGTGACTGATCTCAAAGAAAACGAGGTCGAGAAACGACGCGCCCAGCGACAAAAGGCCGAAAAGCGACTGGAAGAGGCCGAAGACGCAGGGGACGCACTCGAGGCCGCCAGACTTTCCGCACGGACGGTTCGGCTCACCGAGACGATCCAAGCGACCAGCCGCGAACTGCTTGATCTGCTTGATGTGCCGTACATTGATGCGCCCGCCGAGGGTGAAGCTCAGGCCTCATATATGAACAAAATCGGCGACGTTGATTTCGTCGGCAGTGAGGATTACGACACGCTGCTGTTTGGCGCACCACAGACGCTCCGAGGACTGACGAGCAAAGGCCACCCCGAGTTGATGGAACTTCAACCCACCCTCGAGAACCACGACATTAGCTACGAGCAGTTGGTCGACGTTGCGCTACTCTGTGGGACGGATTTCAATGAGGGAATCAACGGCATCGGCCCGAAAACCGGAATCAAACTCATCAAAGAACATGGTGACGTCTTTGGGGTGCTCGAGGCCCGCGGCGAACACATCGAGTTTGCCGACCGGATCCGTGAGCTGTTTTTTGATCCACCAGTCACCGACGACTACGCGTTCGACCGATCTATCGAGCCGGATCTCGAGGCCGCACGGACGTACGTCACTGAGGAGTGGGAAGTCGACGAAAGCGAGGTCACTCGCGGGCTCGAACGGATCGAATCCTCAGTTGTCCAGACTGGCCTGGATCGCTGGAGCTAACCCGGTTCACTCGTGGTTCGGGCTCCGGGACGGCGACGCGTTCGACGATTGCTTCTCGAAGCAGCGCCTCGAGAAAGGCTGACACCAGCCGATGACGAACGCCACGAGCGCGCCGAGCGTCGACTGGCCGAGTTGGATTACAACGAGGTGCCAATCGGGGTTGGCGATGGCCACGAGGGATGGCCCGCACACGCACCGTACGACAAACTGTATCTGACCTGTGCAGTGCGGTCGGTTCCCGACCCACTGGTTGAGCACTGCGTCGATGGCGGGTTACTTCTGGTTCCAATTGGTGTGACGAATCAGCGACTCATCTTGCATACGACCCGCGACGGGCAGATCGTCGACAGTCTCGACTGTGGGCCGGTTCGGTTCGTTCCGATGCAAGGGCCGTACGCATAGGGTGGCTTTTGGGTCACGACTCAGCGGATTCATCAACGCTGCGGTCGGCACCGACGGCTCTCAGATAGTTTTCCAACAGTGCCGGGAACTCCGCGCCGTGCAGATACCTGAGCCCGAAATCTTCAGTCCAGGCAATAATGCCCGTATCCTCAGTGACGACGCCCGCCTCGAGTTCTCGGGCAAGAATCAGGAGGTCGAAATCCTCTCGTGAGTCGAGAACGCCCTGGCGGAGCGCGCGGCGGTACCGATCTCTGAGATTCGAGATAACAGCGTCGACCTCGGTTTTGTGTGGATGCTCACCAGCAAGCTCGTCGGCGGCGGTTTCGGCCCGACGGACAGCTTCCTCGGAGACTCTGAGCCCCCGGTCGACCCGATCGCTCATCTCGTCGACAAAGCGGTAGACCACATCAGCCGGAATCGAGACCGCATACCGGTCGGGGTGTTTGCGAACGACCCAAGTGTTGAGCTTCGAGCGCGTGGACTCAGAGACTGGCCGGTCGTCGAGCATTCTTGTCAACTCCTCGTGGATCGAAGGCGGCATATGACAGGAGATGTCGAGTTCCAAGCGCGCCGCAGCAATCAGCTCCAGCAGTCTGTCCATCGCTTCGTCAAGTGACTCGTCGTCGCGTCGGATTTCTTCGGTGAGAAACAACGAGGTATCGAGCACGAACCGCTGTTTGAACGAACCGTCGACCATACACCTGAAACGTGCCCAAGCGGTTTGTAGCTCCAGATTCGTCCAACTGCTGACTACTATATTCGTGAAACTCACCGACGCAAGCGGGTTGGCGAGGAGATTGATGTATGTTGGTGGCGTAACTGTGGTATGGACTATCATGACCAGCTCGAGCTTTCTCGGCAGGCGTTCGAGGAGCTCTCCGAGCATTTTCAGGCCAACAGCTACGAGGGCCAGGCATATCGCCATCTGCCGGGATACCGAAAATCCCTCGAGAAAGGGACTGTACTCGTTGCTGGGACAGTAGTTCGTGGCTTTCCGAAAGTACCGCGGTGTCTGGTGCTCGACGAGGGAATTACCCAGCACTTCGAGAGCCCTATCGCTGTCGAGGAGAAGCTCAATGGCTACAACGTCCGGGTTGCGCGAACCGACGACGAAATCTTTGGATTCACGCGCAGCGGGCTGATCTGTCCGTTTACCACTCACAAGGTGCGGTCGATGCTTCGCCTCGAGTCGTTTTTCGAGGCCCACCCCGAGATGATGCTCTGTGGAGAGATGATCGGTCCTGAGAACCCGTATACCTCCGCTGAGTGTTACGATGTCGACTCGATTGCGTTTCGGGCGTTCGACATCAGAAACCAGACTAGCGGCGAGCCGCTTGCTGTCGAGAAACGACGCGAAATCTGCGAGGAGTGGGAGATTCCACAGACGGAACTCTTTGGTATCTACGAGCCAACCGAGGCCGTCGAAGCGACACCCCAGATCATCCGTGAACTCGACAGCGACCGTCGAGAGGGGATCGTCATGCAGACGGCCGACGGCGGCCAGCAGTTGAAGTACACCACCTCGGCGGCCAACCAGGGAGATCTGGCGTTTGCCTTCGAGTTCCCGTTTGATTACGGCCGGGATTTTTCGTTTCGACGGCTCATCCGCGAAGGGTTCCAGTCGGCCGAGTTCGAGGAATCCGACGCCCGACGACGCGAGCGAGCCCACGGACTTGGCGAATCACTCCTAGAACCGATGGCTGAGGCTATCGAGCGAATCAAAGCGGGCGAACGAATTGGCGAACAGCATACGGTACGTGCCGTCCCACGGGTCGTCGAGGCCCTCCTGGAGCACTTCCGTGATCAGGGGTTGTGTATTGATATTGAGGCCGACCGTCGCCTCGAGGGCGAGCGCCTGGTCACGTTCACAAAGCAAATCCAGCGGACGAACGACAAAATCGAGGCGTATCTGGACGGAACCATCGTCAAAGAGTAGCCTGGAGGATTTCTGAAGCCTACCGGTTTTTAGTAGTCGATACCAATATACGAGCATGAACGCCGACGAAATCGAAGCCGCCATCGAGGATGCAATCGACAACGCCGAGGCAACCGTCAGCCGACCACGCGCAGTCGACGAGCAGTTCGAAGACGCCCACTACGCCGCCGAAGTCGTCTCGCCCGCCTTCGAGGGAAAGAGCCTCGTCGCCCAACACCAACTCGTCTACGATGCGCTGGGCGAGGCGATGACGAACGATATCCACGCTATCGAACTCAAAACCTACACGCCCGAAGAGTACGCCGACGAAACGATCTGATTCATAAACAGCGGCAGACGAACAGTCTACCAGCCACCGCAGCAAGTAGCAGCTTTTAGGTTGTTTTCAGTCATTGCCAGCCGTATGAGCGATTCATTCCGTACTGAATCGGATAGCCTCGGGGAGATGCAAGTACCGGCCGACGCCTACTGGGGAGCCCAAACCCAGCGTGCGCTCGAGAACTTCCCGATCTCGGGGATTTCGTTCGGTCGGCGTTTCGTCCGCGCGCTGGGCATTGTCAAGAAGGGTGCAGCCCAAGCCAACCGCGACCTTGGCCTCCTCGACGAAGAGATCGCCGAGGCGATCATCGCCGCGGCCGACGAAGTGATCGCCGGCGACCATGACGACCAGTTCCCAGTCGACGTCTTTCAGACCGGCTCGGGAACCTCCTCGAACATGAACGCCAACGAGGTGATCGCCAACCGTGCGGCCGAGATCATGGGTCACGAAATCGGTGATCGCGCCGTTCACCCGAACGACCACGTCAACTACGGTCAATCGAGCAACGACGTGATCCCGACTGCGATGCACGTCTCTGCGTTGGAAGCCATTGTCAAGGACGTACTTCCGGCCCTCGAGACGCTCGAGGCCTCGCTTGCCGACAAGGAAGCGGCGTTCGACGGTGTCGTTAAAACCGGCCGCACACACCTCCAGGATGCCACACCGGTTCGACTCGGCCAGGAGTTTGGCGGCTACCGCGCCCAGATCGAGAAAGGAATCGTTCGCGCCGAGAACGTCCAGGATCATCTCGCCGAACTCGCACTTGGTGGAACCGCAACCGGTACTGGACTCAACACCCATCCGGAGTTCCCAGCGCGTGCCGCCGAGTATATGGCTGACGAAACCGGCCTCCCGTTCGTCGAGGCAGACAACCACTTCGAGGCCCAGGCGGCCCACGATGCGATGGCCGAAGCCCACGGCGCACTACGAACGGTCGCTGGCTCGCTGAACAAGATCGCCAACGACCTTCGTCTGCTTGCCTCGGGCCCACGGAACGGTCTCGGTGAGATCGAACAGCCAGAAAACCAACCCGGCTCGTCGATCATGCCCGGCAAAATCAACCCCGTCGTCGCCGAGGCAGTCAACCAGCTTCACAAGCAGGTCGTCGGCAACGATGCGGCAGTCGCCGCTGGTGCGGCCGAGGGCCAGATCGATCTCAACCTGTATAAACCAGTGCTCGCCCACAACCTCTTGGAGTCCGCAGCGTTGATCGCCAACGGTTCGGAGGTCTTCGCCGAGCGGTTCGTCGACAAACTCGAGGCAAACGAGGAGTTCTGCGCCGAACAGGTCGAACAGTCGATGGCGCTGGCGACTGCGCTCAACCCTGCAATTGGCTACGATAAGGCCTCGAAAGTCGCCAAAAAAGCCCTTGCAGAGGGCAATACGGTTCGTGAGGTTGCCATCGCCGAAGGGTATCTCACCGCCGAGGAAGCCGATGAAGTGCTCGATCCCGAAGCCATGACTCATCGTGGTATTCTCGGTACCGACGAGTAGCAAGTAATCAGCAGGCCGAACCCTCTTGGATTTTCATCTCAATTGACAGGTCACTACTCACGAATACCGCGAAGCTACGTGTGGTAATACTGTTGTACTGCTACCGAATATCACACATTTACAGGCCAGTTTTCGAGTAAAAAATCAGCAGACGCCACTTGATTTGTACCGATTACTGGCCGTTAGCCCCGAAAACGATATTTTGAAGCCTATACCTGTGGAATCTTCTGGTATGCCTCAGCTTCAGACTCGGGGACGCGACTTGCTACTGTGCAGAAACTGCGGATCGACGTTCCCGGAGGGCCAGGCCACTCGTGACGGCTGGCACTACGAGTGTCCCACCGAGGACTGCGAGTCCGAAGGACTCGGAGAGGGACTCCGTCGCGTCCGATCCGAACAGTAACAGCCGCTGACCGGTACCATTGGCTGGTCGGCCCAGCCGTCCGTTGGCGAGCGCCGCCGCGCATCTCCATCCTTTTTAGGCCCCCATCTCCCTTGTTCGCCTAATGAGTAGCGAGTACGACTACGAGTCGCTCGGGTTGGTTGCTGGCCTCGAGATTCACCAGCAACTCGACACCGAGACCAAACTGTTCTGTGAGTCGCCGACGGCGATTCGCGAACCTGAAGCGTCCGACCGCACGATCACCCGATTTTTGCACCCCACCAAGAGCGAACTGGGCGAACTCGATGATGCCGCCCTCGAGGAAAGTCGCGTCGACCGCGAGTTCGAGTATTTGGCCTACGATACAACCTGTCTGGTCGAAGAAGACGACGAGCCACCGACAGAAGTCGACAGCGAAGCACTCACTGTCGCCATGCAGATCGCCTCACTGTTGGATATGCAGATCGTCGATCAACTGCACGTGATGCGGAAACTGGTTATTGATGGGTCGAATACCTCTGGATTCCAGCGGACGATGCTGCTCGGCCAAGAGGGCCAGATCGAAACCAGCGAGGGGCCCGTCTCGGTGGTCGATCTCCTATTAGAAGAAGAATCCGCCCAGCGTGTCGAAGAACGCGAGGAGGGCGTACTGTACAGCCTCGACCGTCTCGGCATCCCGCTGGTCGAGATCGGCACCGGCCCGGACATCCGGAGTCCACAGCAGGCCAAAGAAGCAGCAAAGCGGATCGGGATGCTGTTGCGTTCTACTGGTAAAGTAAAACGTGGCCTCGGAACGATCCGTCAAGACGTTAACGTCTCCATTGCGGAGGGTGCGCGCGTCGAGATCAAAGGCGTCCAGGCGCTCGATCAGATCGACGAAATCGTCGAACTCGAGGTCCAACGACAGTCCGAGTTGGTTGAGATCGCCGAAGCACTCTCCGAGCGCGATGCACGTGTCGGCGACACCCAGGACGTGACCGATGTGTTCGAAGACACTGAATCGGGCGTCATCGGTGGCGCACTCAGTTCGGGTGGCACGGTCACCGCAGTCCCGCTTTACGGCTTCGACGGTCTCGTTGGCCGGGAGATCCAACCGGATCGCCGACTCGGAACTGAACTCTCGGATCACGCCAAACGCCACGGCGCTGGCGGCATCTTCCATACCGACGAGTTGCCGGCCTACGGCGTTACAGAAACGGAACTCGAGGCTCTCCGAGAGGCACTTGATGCTGGCCCCAAAGACGCCGTCGCCATCGTGGCAGCCGACCCCGAGACCGCAACCCTCGCTATCGAGGCAGCCGCCGAGCGTGCCGAGACAGCCATCGAGGGCGTCCCCGAAGAGACCCGCGATGCAACCGAGGAGGGAACCACCCGCTATCTCCGCCCGCTGCCCGGAGCGGCACGGATGTACCCTGAGACCGACGTGCCGCCGGTCGAACCCGACCCGAGTGGGGTCGACGAACCGGAACTGTTGACTGCAAAAGTCAAACGGTATCAAGACGAGTTCAACCTCGACGCTGGCCTTGCCAAGCAGGTCGCCTACGGCCGACGCATGCCACTGTTTGAGGAGGCCGTCGCCCACGGTGTCGACGCCACTTTTGCCGCCTCAGTCCTCGAGAGTACCGTAGTCGAACTCCGACGAGACGGTGTCCCAATCAAGAATCTCGAGGATGCACACTTCCTCGAGGTGTTCGAACTCGTTGCTGCCGACGAACTCGCCAAAGAGGGTGTTGGCAAGGTGCTAACCGTGCTTGCCGAACAGCCGGATCTGAGCCCACCGGAGGCTGTTGAGGCGGCCGGACTCGGCGGTGTCGACGAAGACGAAGTCCGCGAAATCATCGCCGGCGTAGTCGAGCGTAACGCCGAACAGGTCACAGAAGAGGGGATGGCCGCCTTTTCTGGGCTGATGGGTGAATGTATGGGTAAACTTCGCGGGAAAGCAGACGGCGAAATCGTTAGTACCGTGCTCCGCGAGGAGATCGGAAAGCGGAGCTAACGAGGCGAACTCGACTGACGTTTTTATTCGTGGGCCGCCGAGTACGTCACAATGACGCTGTATTTCGAGGATTTAGCCGTCGGCGACGAATGGACTGGTGGCGACTACGAGGTCACAGCAGCCGAAATTATCGAGTTCGCCGAGCAGTACGACCCCCAGTGGTTCCACACCGACCTCGAGCGAGCAGCCGAGCAGTCGATCTACGGCGGGCTGATCGCCAGTGGCTGGCACACCGCCGCGATGTCGATGCGACTGCTCGTCGAGTGCTTTTTATCCGAAGCCGCCACCCTGGGTGCGAAAGGCATTGATGAGCTCCGCTGGCACAAACCAGTCCAGCCGGGTGATCGGCTTTCGATTCGGGCAGCAGTTGAGGAAAAAACGGCTGACAGCGACCGTCGCGGAACCATCCGACTCCGTGTCGAGACCTCGAGGGCCGACGGCGAGGTCGTCTTTTCGATGGTTGGGTTGGTGATGGTCGGACGGCGAGAGACGTAAGCGAGTGGTATGTGTACTCATTCCAGTCACCGCTCAATCGTCGGAAAACGGCCACAAGAGACCGTGGTGAGGGCTCACACGCCAAAGTTGGTTTGAAAGCGTTTTTATGGGGGTGAAGCAAACGAAGGAATACAGCCTATCGGGGTTGATGATACTCCTCGCCGTCAGGGACCTACCGTTCGGCGAGGACGTGCGAGCCCACAGATAGGAGAGGTA